>Ga0265324_10000023_pt1 | contig 164128 bp, 167 predicted proteins | sample 41419metaG_FD_198634 | JGI IMG/M metagenome (GOLD analysis project Ga0265324, IMG submission 198634) | Rhizosphere microbial communities from Carex aquatilis grown in University of Washington, Seatle, WA, United States - 4-14-19 metaG | ecosystem: Host-associated > Plants > Roots >...
GGAATATTCATGGAACTACTGTCATGAAAAAATCGTGGCATGATCACTTTACGTTAAGCCGAAGAACGCTGCTCGCCGGGCTTGCTTTGTTTTTCATGATTGGGCTGGTTTACTTATCCATGTGAATAATTAGTGCATCGTCTAGAACAAGCATGCCAAGAGACGTGGTCTTATAATTTCGGGAAGCCATGTTAAATGGTGCCTTGCGCAACCCACGCCGTGAAGGTTGAGGCAAAAATAGGAGCAAGAGTAGAGAAGTAATCATGCGCCAAGGTAAAAGCATCAGTGGGGCTGAAGCTTTGTGCAGTCGAGAAGACTTATTTCTAAAAGACGTAATTGCAGAGTCGGCACTTTTTATTTGGAATGATTCTCACTGATTGTGCGGGTGCCAACGAAACAAAGAACAGGGGACGCCCTGAATGAAACGATGAAATGGGTAATTTCATCAGATGAACGAAATTTAACCAACAAACCAATTAGCAATCCATGCAAAACGATACAAAAAAACTGGACCAGTTAACCTCGCTAAGGTTCTTTGCCGCGTTTATGATTGTGATTCATCATTCAACTGGTTTATTCGGCATCAATAGCATTGGTGTGAATTTTGGGCAGGGTGTATCGTTTTTCTTTGTCCTGTCCGGATTCATCCTTACTTATGTTTACCCGAAACTGGATACAAGGCAAAAAATACTGCAATTCTGGAAGGCTCGAATTGCACGAATTTGGCCCGCGTATTTTGCAACCTTTTTGCTGTATTTCTTTCTGAGTCACTATAAATGGGACAGAGAAGTAACTGTAGCCAATCTTTTAATGGTGCAAGCCTGGTTACCTTTATCAACCTACTATTTTTCATATAACGCCGTAAGCTGGAGCATCTCGACAGAATATTTTTTCTACCTTGCTTTCCCGGCTATTTTGTTCAATTTGGAAAAGAACTGGTTGCCGAAGATAATATGCGCAGGTGCAGTATTGATCGCGCTGATCGCATTCGTTAATCATTTGGCACTTCCGGACTATGGAGATCCAAACAATGGATCGAATGGACAATTGGTCACTCAGCATGGACTTATTTATATCAATCCACTTTCGAGAATATTTGAATTCGTTTTTGGCATGTGCATAGCGCTCGCATGGAAAAACCATACCGGTAAAAAGTGGGAGCCATTATTGGCAACAGGTTTTGAACTGGGGGCAATATTACTCTGCATACTATCAATGTATTACATGAATTCCATAGCAGCCTGGGGTCGCCAGTCCATTCTGGGTGCCCCTTTGGGACTTTGGTTATCTCACAGCGGCTCAATGTTTGCATTTGGTTTGCTGATTTTTATTATGGCACTTGGGGGCGGAAAGGTTTCAAAATTTCTTGCTCACCCATTTCTTGTCCTTCTTGGTGAAATCAGTTTTTCTTTATATCTCATCCATAAAATTATATTGAACTATTACTCGGTCAAGATTGCCGGTGTGACACAGCTGCCGAATCCGGTTGCATATGGTGTGTTTGTTATTGTTCTGATGCTTGTTTCTTACCTGATGTGGACTTGTATTGAGATGCCCGGGAGACGACTAATCCTGGGGCACAGGAATATTCATGGAACTACTGTCATGAAAAAATCGTGGCATGATCACTTTACGTTAAGCCGAAGAACGCTGCTCGCCGGGCTTGCTTTGTTTTTCATGATTGGGCTGGTTTACTTATCCATGTGAATGGCTAAGTACCTTGTTTGAGGTAGTTGAGCCAGATTCCGGTGCTTACAACTTTGTAGTTGAAAATATGCTGAGAAGATTGCAGGGTAATAAGCATTGCTAGTGTCGAGGTGTGGAGTGACATTCAAGGATATACAGCGAAAACTGAAGCGGCTTCCTCACGAAGTCATACAAAGGGCCAAACGGGTTCCGGTGCGAGCAATTGAAATAATTCTCGACTTTGCCTATTTCATTCGTACTGGCAGATCGAAAATGAAGGATGACATCCTGCGCTATGCGGACGAAACCGGTGTGGCTTCCGATATTCACCCTGACGACCTTATTTTCCGGTTTGTTGTTGAATACCCGGGATTTCTGACTAACGAGCAAGCCGTTAAGTACTATTTTCACGATGGGGCAAACTCTGCGAAAAAATTAAACAACTTGCTGTTTTCGCGGTTGGGTGTGAAGCGTAGCGCGGATACATCGCTGCTTGAGTTTGCATCGGGATATGGTTGCGTTACAAGGCACTTGAGCAGGGAATTGGCCCCGGTCAATATAGTATCCTGCGATATTCATGAGGCAGCCTGCACATTCATTGAATCTGCACTGGGCGTCAAAGCGATGCGCTCCGCGACCAGGCCGGAGGAACTTGGAATTGAGAACAATTCATTTGATGTCGTATTTGCCCTGAGTTTTTTCTCTCACATGCCGGAACGCACCTGGGGGCGTTGGCTAAAGACTCTCTTTGACAAAGTAAAACCGGGTGGATATTTGATATTTACCACTCACGGTATGACGACTTGGGGAAATCTTGGGAAACCAGCCATTCCAGAATCCGGAATATGGTTCGCGCCCAGTAGTGAGCAGAAAGATCTGGATGTTGCTGACTATGGAAGCACGATTGTTACACCGGAATTCGTTAATAAGGCAGTTGAGAATTTCCTGCATCAAAGTGTGCTGCGTATGGATGCGGCAGATTGGTGGGGGCATCAGGACTTGTATGTCGTTCGAAATTCCGGGCAGGGTTAAGGGTGAGCCGGAATTCCGATAGCCTCTTGTTCAAGAGGCAATATTTCATCTGCGTATTAGCACTTCGTCATAAATTTGTTTTAATTCGGTTACATAATCGCTGATTGATTTCGGTCTTAGGGCATTTGCAGCCAATTGATGTCGCAGTTTTCGGTCGTGCGCAAGTCTTTCTATCGCATTGGCCAGACCTGCAACATCTCCGGCTTCAAAAAGCAGGCCATTTTTCTCATGCTCGACGACCTCTGCCATCCCGCCAAAATTGGAGGCAATGATCGGGCAACTTGCCGCCTGCGCCGAGTAAATAACCAGTGGCGTGTTTTCATACCAGATCGAAGGTACGACCAGCACGTCCAGTCCGGCGAATATTTTGCCAATGCGCTCGTTCGGGAAAGTTCCGCTGAAGTGAATGCGCGGATCGCCATCGGCAAGCTTCTGCAACTTTTCATAGTATTCCGGAAAGAGATCGCCCCTGCCATGGATTCTCAAATCAAGACATTCGATTGCTGGCAGACTGCGTACTGCACTGATCAGCAGATGAGCTCCTTTATGCTCGCTTAGTCCACCAATGAAACCGATGCGGAATTTTCCGGTAGCATCAGGTTCATGTGCTTCTGGCGTGGCGGCCCGGATACCAAAGCGGCTGTAGGTAACTTTGTCCGGATTCAATCCATTCTTCACCAGCATTTTTTCCATCAGACGAGTTGGGACAATGACCCTGTCCAGCTTGTTCATCCGCTCTTTGAGAAATCCGGCCCGTTGGGAAAGCGCGCGCACAAAAGGCGAAAACCAGGACCCTGAAAATGCGCCGCGATTAATGCCCCCAATCATTGCTGCAACCATCCAGTGGGGCAGGAGGTTGAACGTTCTGGCTACATAAGGAGGCTGATTGTTTGAGACCGCGTGTCTCATGCAATTGACGCTATCGCGGTCGGGTCCGGTACACGGCGAATTGTCGGGCAAGCGGAGTTGATTGTTCGGACAGATCAGCCAGAAATCCGTCGGTGTCATTACCATCGGAATGCCCAGTTCCAGGCATACATCTATGGCCGAGGCAGAAAGCAGCCCCAGATGAAAGAAATGCACAATGTCCGGCCTGAACTGATTCAGGTAGCCGCGAAACCAGTGGGCAAAGAACAGATTGTTGTATTCCGCTTCGGCAATGTTTGATTGTTCGCCCATCGGGACGGCTTCATGCATGAATCTGTGAACCTGAATGCCATCATATTCGTAACTGTCGAAGCGTTGGTCATCGGTCAGTCTTGGCCGGGCTGGGAATCCGGTACAAATTTCGACCTCGTGTCCCATGCGCCGTAACTCCCTGGCTGTATCCAGAGTCAGTATCTCCGTTCCGGATGAATAATCGGGCAGGAAAACATGGGTTGTCAGAAGTATTCTCACTACTGCCACCTTATCTCTGAGTTATTTTGCATCGGGCTTGATAATTGATTTGTAAATACACACGACTTTCTCGGTCATCTCGCGAGTGGAGAGGTTGTACGCAGTGAGTTCCGACATGTTGCGCGACAAATCCGGCTGTTGGACTATTTTCAACAATACTCTTTCCAGATCATCAACACTTCCCCGGGCAAAAACGAAGCCATTTTTGTCTGGTTCCAGAAATTCGGTCAACCCATCGACGTCGGACACAATGACAGGCGTATGGCTAGCAAGCGCATAAAGCAAAACCAGCGGGCTGTTCTCATACCATGTTGACGGGATGACGAGAAAGTCCAACTCGTCCAGTACGGCTCGCATTTGTTCGGTTGGGAAAGTCCCCCTGAAGAAGACTGGAAAATGAGTGCTGCGCTCCCTCATGGCCTGAATGTAGGCAGGGGATTGGCCTTCTGCCCCGTAGATGTGCAATTCGCTTTTGCCTGACGGCAATCGGCAGAAAGCTTCCACTAGAAGGTCAGTTCCCTTGTGTGGGGCAATTTTTCCGATAAAGCCAAAACGAATTGGAGATGATGATGGACGCGGATGTTTGGGTTTTCTGTCCAAATCAACGCCAAAATTGATTTTGTGGATGGGGGCTACGTTAAGTCCGTTTCTCTCATAGGCGGACTGCAGAAATCGAGTCGGTGCGATCACTGCGTTGTACCACGCATAACGCTTGGCCAGTAATTCGGGAAGTGCCTTGATATCGTTCAAGAGTGCCGATAGCTTGCTTTGCCGCAATAACGGCAAGTTGTGCACAGAATCGAATACGGTACAGGCCAGTTGGTTGATAGGCGCCATCGTGTTGAGCGCCTGTATGCTGATCGAGGAGCTTGCCCGGTTGATACTGTCCTTGATACAACAGGCAAAGCAATTGGTGCGCTGAGGGTTTGGGCCGGCACACAAACCGCCATCTGCTGCTTCCAGTATCAAGTTCAGGCAGAAGCCGAAGAAATCAGTGAAAGTGGCCACCATTGGAATACCCAGTTCATGCGCCGCATCCACCAGTGCCGCGGTATGGTTGATCAGATGCGTGACATGCACGATATCGGGACGCAACTCCTGCAACAAACTTTTGTGAACTTGCAACATTCCGGGCTGGTAGAAAATTTCCTTCAGACCGGTACGCGGAATGCGGTTTTTGTCTATGTAGTAGACCGGGATACCTTGATAGTGATAGTGAGTAATGAGACTGTCCGCCCCTTTCTCGTTTTGAAAAATGGCGCTTACAACGACGGGCTCGTGTCCTAAAGCCTGCAAGTTCTTGGCAAGCGCAAGCGTGTAGGTCTCTGTCCCAAGATAGTGATCCGGGAAGAAACAGTGAACATAAAGCGCAATCTTCATTGTATTTTCCCGCACTTTGGCGGAGTGCGCGTTTTCGAAAGCCAAAGTGATAACGCCATTTTCAGCCGGGAAGGATTTTGCAATGCAGCAATTTCATTGTTCAACATGGGGTGAAATCGGTAATAAATTAGAATTTAGAGTAACGTCGGTTGGGTATAGAGAAAGTCTCAGTTGCCGAAATGAATTTAAATCGCCCCGCCCGAGAATCTTCATAAGGTAGTTTATTGGGGCTTCCCGCTTCTGCGTTGCGCCCCAAAACTTTTCCAAACCGGATAGAGAAGCAGAAACTTTATTGTCGGCAATACATACCCGTAATAATATTTGCTGAAAATGCTTCGAGCAATTTCCATCATTGCATAAGCACGCCCAAATGCAGCTACTATTAACTTCATGCGATCTCTTTTGAAGTTGGCGTCACCAGATGAAGATCTGCCTTTGTCATTAAATATCGAAATGACCACACCTGTATAAACAAACCGAATGCCTGAGCCCATTAATGCAAGGTTGTAACAGTAATCAGCCCACAGCTGATATTTCAGACTATAGGCGTAGAGTTGGTAAACCGACCGAGGGTAAAAAATTGACTGATGACACAAATTTTCCCGCATCAATCTGAATCTGGAAAATACCCCCCCGAAATTGCTGCCGTTGGAACGAATAATCACATCTCCATAATAGATGGCGTCGGGATCGTTCATTAGTTTGGAAATGTTCTCGAGTGTGTCGAGCAGCATATCATCGCAACCGAGAAATATCAGCCAGTCCCCACTTGCAACCAAGCAAACCTTATTCATTGCATCGAATATCCCTTTGTCCGGTTCGCTGACCAGAACTGAGATATTTTCTGAATATTCTTTCAGGATATTCCGGGTGTCATCCTGAGAACCGCCGTCTACAACAACCAACTCAATGTGCTTGTAAGGTTGCCGTACGATGCTGTCCAAAACACCCCTAATGTGCTCTGCGCCGTTATAGACGACCAACCCAATGGATATCTTGGGGGGTATGCTTGTTGTGCTACTCTGCAAGTTATGCATCATCACTACCAGTTCTAACTTGGTTACACCTGCGTAAGGATTCTTCGCTGATGAATCGTGCTCCATTACAGAGGCCGTTGGCGCATGTGACGCTCGCAAGCGGCCATTTTACTTCATGAGGTTCGGTAAAAAATCCCATCAACCTGAAGAGTTCTTCCAAGACGCTGATCGGAAAAGACAGGCGTGAATGCCCATAAGGTAAAGCCCTCATCTTCAAGACGATCAATCACTTCTCGCCACATATGCTGGCCTTCGTAAAGTGGCACAAGAGACAGCTCCACCAATATTCCTTTGATATGCGGCAACGTGGCACGGGCACCATCCAACACCTGCCATTCAAACCCCTGCGTATCGATCTTCAGGAAAGCGGCGCGCTTATCCTTCATGTACGGACCTGCTGCCTCATCTAGCGTTTTGATGGGGACAACCTCTTTTCCCTGATAGGCTGATTCGGGTGCGGCACTTAGATGGGATTCAAGCATAGGCAGAATGGATCTGCTTTCTGAATTCCCGGCAATATTGATTTCTACGCCCCCGTTACGATCGCCCAGTGCGCAACGCTGGTAAACGTCCCACTTGGCATCTCCATCGCTTGCCTGCAACAATCTGCTATGGGCATCGGATAGCGGCTCAAACGAAACAATGTTGCCCGTATAGCCGCCGCGACGAATTTCAGATGCAAACTGGCCCTGGTTGGCACCCACATCCAGAACCAGATCAATTTCGAATTTGTGCAATGAAGACACAAGGGGCGACAAGGAACGTGATACTGGCGGGACATAACGGTGAATGTCCAATCCCAGCATATGGAGAGCGGATCTAATGGTGGTTTTGAAACTCATGGTTTTGAATACTTTACTGAGATATACCCCTGAAATTTTTCGATATCGGAAAAGTCATCTACTTGCTGTCGAATTTCTTCAATGGGCCAATTCCACCATTCGGACAGCAGGAGCGCATTAATCTGCCCCTCCGAGAACCGGTACCTTATGATTGTTGCGGGATTACCACCCACCACTGCGTAGGGCGGAACGTCTTTTACAACAACAGCGCCCGCCGCCACGATGGCACCTGTCCCAATCGTTATTCCGCCAGGAATAATAACATTCGCACCGATCCAGATATCATTTGCGAGAATCGTTTTGGGTACAGCATCATCGAATGTTTTATTCTCTCGGAAAGCGATAGGGCAACCGGGATTTTTATTGCTGTAAAACGCTGGATATATTGAAACAAAATCTCTGGTGGGGTGGGGGGCAAGTCCTACTTGCACATGCGGTCCGATGGAACAGAAATTCCCAACTTCCACGTTATTCAGACAGGAGTCGCACGCAACATAGCTGAAATTCCCCATGCTGACTTGCCTTAGGATAGCCCGATCGAGAATGGCGTCGCTTTTTCCAAGCTGTGTGTCATGAATATCGGTACTCCTGATGACACAATCCGGATTTTCAGCGCGCAGCTTTGCAAGCGTTGCGGAACGCTGACGGGTGGCGATAGCCCCGCGCAATAGTTCCAATAAAAGGGTGAACGGATTTTTCACTTGCAATCTATCCTGTCAAAAAAGTGATTCAAAGTTGACTTTTGGAAACACATCCAGATAGTGATTCGGGTTTGCATTGGCGTTGTATATGTTTTCTTTAATCCGGTACAGACATTTGTATTTCTTGAAAATGTAGGCATGTCTGCGCATTTGAAATTCAGCATCAGCAAACTTCAGCTTTTCTTCCGATGGCTTCATCACGTGTTGTGTCTTATGGTCGTAGAAGTACACCAGAGGACCATTAAACCAGTCATGGTCAAATCCCAGAAGATATATCTTCTCAAATCCCAGGTATAAAGCCACCTCAATGGCATATTCAGACACTGACCAGATCTGCGGCACTTTGGATAAATCGAGCGGGAAGTTGCAGCTTTCGTCCCAGGGGCAGTATTCATTCCAGTGAATGATTCTATTTTCAAATAAGCCGTTGGCGTCAATCAACGTTTTGTCGCCAATATGAAAGAACATTTCGGCGCCCAACGTCTTTTGATCCATTTCCTTGAGCCATTCTGCAAATTGCTCTTTTGAATACAATTTGTCATGGCCGGACAGGATAGGTGGCAACACATGATATTGGGGTTTGAGTAACGGATAATCAGGGTGTACATAAGTGTTGCTGACGCTGATTACATATTCGCCCGCAAGCTTTTTCAAGTCCTGCTTGGCGATTGAGGAGCCTGCTCCAAGAATAAAGCACCGCTTTCCCTTGTGGCGGTCGAGTAACAGCTTGTTCTCATCAAGAAGGGAGGTTATCTCCGCAGACGGTTGCTGTATTCGCTTCAAGCGGGAATAGGCGTTAGACATCAATTCCCAGAGCCCCGGGGGAATAACCCATTGCCTGATAAATTTCCTAAATCTTCTCATTACGCACCGATCTGTTCTGATCGCACAAAACAGTCATTTGCCTCAGCCACAAGATTTGTTTTGTTCGCCATATTCATGTTATGGAACATACGAAATTTAGTTATCGAATTTTTGCCATGGTAACAAAGTACTGAAATATCCGGCCCTTTGGTTGCCTCGTCTGGAGGACAGGTCTTCCAGGCTGAAACTGCAAACTATGCCTGGAACGTCCACGTGAAAATCGTCTGCGGCCTGGCTGGCCATGGAGAAATGAACCATGTATTCCCCATGCCCCAATGTCCTTGGCGGGACAGTCACCATGAAGCTGTTCATGCCGACAGGCAAACCATCCAGCGGATTGCCTGTCGAACCATCGAAGCTGTCCGATACCAGTACTGATGTTCCGTCCGGCCTGACAATACCCAGATATCCGTACAACCCGGGTAGTTGCTTGCGTACCAGTATGTCGAGCTTGATGGTAATCGCGTTATCGCAGTCAAATTGCTGGGTAGCATTGCCTTTTCCATCCAGCAGTGAAACAGACTTGAGTTGCGCAGCTTTGCCTTGGTCGTCTGAAAAAGTCTTTTCGCCGCTTACCCGGGATATTCCGTTGAGCATGTAAGAATTGACAATCGCATCGGTTTTCCCGAAGTCCTTTACTTTTCCTTGATCCAGCCAGATACACGTGGAGCATAGTTGTGAAATGACAGCCATGTTATGGCTCACGAATAGTATCGTTCTTCCTTCTCTTCCCGCCTCATCCATTTTCCCCAGGCATTTTTTCTGAAACAACGCATCGCCTACCGCCAACACTTCATCCACGATCAATATCTCTGGCTCCAGATGCGCGGCAACTGCAAACGCCAGCCGGACATACATGCCGCTGGAATAATGTTTAACAGGAGTGTCAAGAAATTTTTCCACTTCGGCAAAGGCCACGATTTCGTCGAATCTCATTTTGATTTCCACCTTGCTCATGCCGAGAATGGCACCATTCAGAAAAATATTCTCGCTTCCGGTGAGTTCCGGGTGAAAGCCAGTCCCGACTTCCAGCAGGCTGGCCACTCTGCCTTTGATCGAAACCCTGCCTGATGTCGGTTCGGTGATGCGGCTCAGGATTTTCAGCAGGGTGGATTTGCCGGCACCATTACGTCCAATGATACCCACCCGGTCGCCTTGTTGAATATCAAAGCTGACGTCCCTTAACGCCCAGAATTCCTCGTGGGTGGGGTCGCTTGCTGTTGTTGTAAATGGATGTAGCAGCTTATGAGCGAAATGCTTTGCACCATTGGTTAGAACGTCGCGCAAAGTGGTATAGCCAGCCTTCCTCTGATGGCCGATGATGTATTTCTTTGAAAGATTCTCGGCATTGATGACTGAAGGCATCAGATAATGTCCGCAAAGGTTTTTTCCGTTTTACGGAAATAGATTATTCCTGTAACCAATATCACTATAACCAGGGAAATTGAGAGTAAAAATCCTGGCCAGTAGAGCCGGGTGTCTCCGCCCAATATTGCCCAGCGGAAGCCATCAATTACACCCGCCATCGGGTTTAAGGAATAGAGCAGTCGCCATTGCTCGGGGACGATGGTGCTGCTGAATCCCACTGGCGAAAGGTAAAGCCCGAATTGCACCACGAATGGAACGATGATGCGGAAGTCGCGGTATTTGACATTGAGTGCCGCGATCCATAATCCTGCGCCCATTGCCGCGGCAAAGGTAACGAGAATAAAAATCGGCAAAGTGAATATGCGCAGGCCAGGTGCAAATCCGTACCAGACCATTAACCCCACGAGAATGACTCCGGAGATCACAAAATCGACGAAACTGACGATTACTGCGCTGGCAGGGATGACCAGGCGCGGAAAATATACTTTCGAAATCATTCCGGCATTGCCGACCAGGCTTTCTCCAGCACCGCTAAACGAACTGGAAAAAAATTGCCACGGCAACAGTGCCGCAAAAACCAGTATTGGATAAGGCACACCTTCGGAAGGCAAATTTGCCAGTTTGCTGAAAACCAGCGTGAACACCAACATGGTCATCAACGGACGTCCTAGAGCCCACATCAGGCCAAAGGCGGTTTGCTTGTAGCGCACAAGAATATCGCGCCAAGCCAAAAAGAAAAAGAGTTCGCGATAACGCCACAGATCGCGCCAGTAATGGCGTTCTGTGCGGCCAGCCTCGATAACGAGCGTACTCTGTGTGTTCATCATCTCAGAGTTAAATGTTGAATGTTCATGTTGAAACAGCGGCCAGATAATGGCAGAGAGGAACCTTGGATCAAGGTAATCGTTCCTTTTGTGCCCCTTGATGAGGCTATTGAAGTTACAACCGCCATAACCTGTATCCGGCGGCCTCAATTTTCTCCGCATTGTGAGCCGACTTCACGTCGATGAACACACCACCTGGTCTCAGTTTTTCCAACAGATTCTCTTGTGACATTGTCAGATACTCCCTGTGCGAGACAGCCGCAACAATGGCGTTAGCCACAGGTAGATCGTTCCACGTTATCAGAGAAAGGCCGTATTCGTTTGCGGCATTTTGCGGATCGGCTGCAGGATCGTGCACTGACACATCGCAACCGAAGTCCTGCAGTTCGCGCACCAGATCGGCAACTTTTGAGTTGCGCAAATCCGGGTAATTTTCCTTGAAGGTTATTCCCAGCACGATGACTTTTGCGTCTTTTACCGGACTTCCTGTCTGAATTAACTGTTTGACTGTTTGTTGGGCGATAAATGCGGCCATGCCGTCATTGATGCGGCGGCCTGCAAGGATTACATCGGGGTGATAACCCAGCATTTCGGCCTTGTGCGTCAGGTAATAGGGATCGACGCCAATGCAATGGCCACCAACCAGCCCCGGGCGGAATGGCAAAAAATTCCATTTTGTCCCGGCGGCTTCCAGTACTTCCAGGGTGTCAATATCCATACGATCGAAAATGACAGCCAATTCGTTTATCAGCGCGATGTTCAGGTCGCGTTGCGTGTTCTCAATCACCTTGGCGGCTTCGGCAACTTTAATGGAGCTCACTCTATGCACGCCGGCAACGATAATGGTTTCGTATAGCGAGGCTACTTTTTCCAGTGTGGCAGCATCATCGCCCGATACAACTTTGATGATTTTTGTGACTGTTCTTTCTTTCTCTCCCGGATTGATACGTTCCGGCGAATAGCCGACATGGAAATCCTTCATCCATTTCAGGCCGGATTCGCGCTCCAGAACCGGAATGCATATTTCTTCGGTCGCACCCGGATAAACAGTCGATTCATAAATCACGATTGCGCCGCGTTTCAGATATTTCCCCACAGATGCAGAAGCGGACACCAGAGGGGAAAAATCTGGCTGGTGCGCAATGTCCACCGGAGTCGGGACGGCAACGATGACAAAATCCGCGCTGGACAGAAGCGCTGGATCACAGGTGAAGGTCAGAAAACTTGCGGCTTGCAGGTCTGCTACGGAAACATCCCCGGTCGGATCGCGAAAATTGCGATAATTTGCAATTTTGCGTTCGGACAAATCATAGCCAATGGTCTTGAACTTTTTGCCAAATTCGACCGCAAGGGGTAACCCCACATAACCAAGTCCGACAATCGCAATAGTCTTTTGATTCACAATGATCCTGAAGTCTTGACTAATAAAGGCAGTCAGCCAAAGTGGGCTGGTGCATTCACGAATTAACTATCCCTATTTAATGCGCTTAAGCAAGGACTCCATATATTGAATTTGTGATACGGGAGAATTCGCTGCATCGAATAATATCTCATGCCCAGTTCTATATCACTGTACTTTGCAAATACGGAAATTTCTTCGAGTACTCATCAGGATAAACACGTCGGGTTCATATCGGACATCATGTGCACTTCCGGGTATGAGGGTTTTTGTGCATTAAATCGAAGCCCTGTTTCGCAATAAACCGCTCGTTCAAGGCTGTGTGTTCGCAGATTAATTCGATATGTTGAATGGCTGTTTTCGAGCACCAAATACAAGTATCCGACGAACATCCCATTAGGTCATAGTAATAAATGCATATATTCAGCAGGTTGAAGAATGTTCGGAAAAAATTAAAAAGACCCTAAAGTTTCTAAAATACCTGCCGATACACAATTCGTGCATCTGATGCGTCCCCTCGCGGCAGTTTGCACAATCCATGACACCCTTGTTGGCCGCATGCCAGCTGGGGTGTCATGGTTGTTTTGTAAGTCATATTCCTACACGATAATCGGAAAACATCGGATATTTTCCTTGGATTATCTCGCCGAAGATGCAACCGTCGTAACAAGACATCACATTGTTTAAGCGAGGGGACCGCAATGAACACCAATCAAATGCATGAAGAAATCAAGGAAACCAATCTTTCTTACATGTTGCTGGCACAACAAATGATTCGCGACGACAAGGCCAGCGCGATTTTCCGTTTGGGCGTGAGCGAGGAGTTGGCGGATTTGATTGTCGGGCTTTCTTCGGCGCAAATGCTCAAGATGGCAGCTTCGAACATGTTGCTGTGCTGCTTCCGTTTCGATGAGCGCCTGCTGCTCAACATGGTTACCGATTACAACAAGGACAGGATGATGTCGCAGGCACATGCCACTATCCTGATGGCAGGAAAACCCGCTGAAGCCCTAGTGCTTTGAACAGGCGGGACCATGAAAAACAAGAGCGTAGTGAACGAAGCCCGCGAAATACAAATCGCGGTCGATCTCATCCAGTTGGGTGCGCGCCTGCAGTTGCTGCAGGAAGAGACGGGGCTGAGCCGGGAGCGTCTGCTGCGGCTGTACAAGGAAGTCAAAGGCGAATCGCCCTCCAAGGGCATGCTGCCTTACTCGACCGACTGGTTCATGAGCTGGTTGCCGAACATCCATTCTTCCCTGTTTATGGGCATTCATCAGTATCTGATGAATAACACCAGCGTGTCCGGTGTCGAAGCATTGATCAAAAGTTATCGTTTGTACCTGGAGCAGGTGTCAGTGACTACGGGAGAGGCGGTTTTGAGCATCACCCGAGCATGGTTTCTGATCCGCTTCTTCGATGCGAAGATGCTGCAACTGACTGCATGCAAGGAATGCGGCGGGAAATTTGTGGTGCATACCAACGAACTGTGCGAAGACTACACATGTGGCATCTGCCGTCCACCTTCCCGGGCAGGGAAAACAAAAAAAGCAGCACTCGCCGAAGCAGCGACTGTCTAAAGTTCTTCCTTCGAACGCCGCTACTACTGACGACAGGGATCAGCAGTGGCGGCGTCGTCGCGTCTGGAATCGCTGAAAAGCGGAAATACCGGTGAATTCGCGTCTTGTTCACTGCATGCGGAGGGCTTGATGCTGCTACGATGCCATCGTAAATCTAGGCAAGTATCGACTCGGGGGGCGTAAATATGCTGGTGATCATTGGATATATTGTGGTGGCGCTTTCCGTATTCGGCGGCTTCGCGCTGGCTGGCGGACATCTCGGCGCGTTGCTGCAGCCGGTTGAATTGCTGATGATCGGCGGCTCAGCGCTAGGGTCCTTCTTCGTGGGCAACAGCATGAAAGTGGTCAAGGCGACACTCAAGGCGCTGCCGACCGTGCTGAAGGGGGCCAAATACAACAAAGACAATTACATGGAACTGATGGCGTTGATGTATGAGCTGCTCGGCAAAGTGCGCAAGGAAGGTCTGATGTCCATTGAGGGCGATGTGGAGAATCCGCAAGATAGCCCGGTGTTTGCCAAATACCCAAAGATAAGTTCCGACCATCACGTGGTCGAATTCATGACCGATTATCTGCGTGTCATGGTCAGCGGCAATCTCAATGCCATGGAAATCGAGAATTTGATGGACGTTGAAATTGAAACGCATCATCACGAGGAGATGGTGCCTTCGCATGTGGTATCCAAACTGGGCGATGCCATGCCGGCGTTCGGCATTGTGGCGGCGGTGATGGGCGTGGTGCACACCATGGAGTCGGTGGGTATTCCGCCTGCCGAGTTGGGAATCCTGATCGCGCATGCGCTGGTGGGTACTTTCCTCGGGATTTTGCTAGCTTACGGTTTCGTCGGCCCGCTGGCCAGCTTGCTGGAACAAAAAGCCGATGAGGGCACCAAGATGCTCCAGGCCATCAAGGTCGTTTTGCTGGCCAATCTTAATGGCTATGCCCCGGCAATGGCGGTGGAATTCGGCCGCAAGGTGCTCAACTCGACCGAGCGCCCGGGATTCCTTGAGCTGGAAGCGCATGTCAAACAAAAACGCTAGCCGTTTCCAACAATCCGGTCAATAAAACAGCATCATGGCGAACGAAGACAAAAGACCCATCGTCATCAAGCGCATCAAAAAGGTGATGGGCGCCGGTCATGGCGGGGCGTGGAAGATCGCCTATGCCGACTTCGTCACGGCGATGATGGCATTCTTTCTGCTCATGTGGCTGTTGGGTTCTACCTCAAGAGGCGACCTGAACGGTATTTCGGAATATTTCAAAACGCCGCTCAAGGTTGCATTGATGGGCGGATCGGGTAGCGGCGACAGTTCCAGCATCATCAAGGGGGGAGGGCAGGACCTCACGCGCACCGAAGGCGAGGTGAAGTCCGGGGAGCTGCCGCAGGAAAAAAGAGTCATTAATATCAAGGCAACCCAGGAGGAATTCAGGCGGTTGGAACAAAAGAAAGAACTGGAAAAGCTCAAGGAATTGAAAGCCAATATCGAAAAGGCCATCGAGACCGATATCAAACTGAAAAAATTCAAGAACCAGATCCTGCTTGATATCACCAGCGAGGGCCTGCGCGTGCAGATTGTGGACGAGAAAAACCGCCCCATGTTCCAAAGCGGCAGCGCCGAACTGGAGCCGTACACCAAGGACATCCTGCGCGAGATCGGCAAGATGCTGAACGATATGCCCAACAAGATCAGCCTGTCTGGACATACCGATGCGCAGCCCTATATCACATCGGACCGGCATTACAGCAACTGGGAATTGTCGGCTGACCGGGCTAATGCTTCGCGCCGCGAGATGATCAGTGGCGGTTTGGGGGAGGACAAGATCGTGCGCGTGGTCGGGCTGTCGTCGGCAGTGTTGTTCGACAAGACGCAGCCGCTCAACCCGATCAATCGGCGCATCAGCATTATCGTGATGAACAAGCAGGCTGCGGAGGCGGCGTTGCACGATGGCGGCAGCGTCGATATTAATACCGAGACGGGGGAAGCGATCGATAAGGAAGCGGCATCAGGGGTAACCGCAGCCTCTGCGCCATTGGCGGCTACGGAACAGGGCTTGCCTGGAGTTGGCTCAAATTCAGGCGAGGCGCCTGTTTCTCACTAAAGAATCGCAACATCATGCCGCTATGGAATTAAGTGGTGGCCCGGCAGCAGGGCTGAGGAACCAGTTGAAGCAGAGAAAGATGAATAATTAACCTGTAATAGGTGGACAAAATGAGCGAATGGTGGAGCAGTCTTTCAATTAAAAACAAATTGCAGATACCCATCCAGTTGATACTGCTGTTGGTAATGGTATTAGCCCAACGCTGGGCATTCGATCGCTACGAAATGCGCGTATTGGAAGATGCCAAGAACCGCGCGGTGATACCTGCGGATGGCGTATTCAATGGCTTGAACATGATGATGCTGAACGGCACCATCTCCGATATTGAACAGCGCAAGCTGTTCGTCAAGAAAATGGCAGCGTCCAGCAAAGCGGAAGAGCTGCGCCTTATCCGCGGCAAAGGGGTGGAAGCACAGTTTGGTGCCGGCCAGGTCGAGGAGCAAGCCAGGGATGATCTGGATCGCACGGCATTAAGCAGCGGCAAACAGCAAAGCGAATTTTTTGAAAGCAATGGCAAGAGCATTTTGCGCGTGGTCGAACCGATCGCCGCGGCACAAAATTTTCGCGGTACCGGAACGAACTGCCTGCAATGCCATGTGGTGGAAGAAGGTGCAGTGGTTGGAGCAGTAACCGTGAGTCTGGACATGACCGGTGAATATGCGGCGATGAGAAAAGCCAGCGCGGTGTTATGGATAGGGCAGATCCTGGTGCAGATGATGTTGTTCTTCCTTATCGGATGGCTGATCAACCAGGTAACGCGCCCGACCCGGGAATTGCAGCAGATCATGCTGGCGATGCAGGCCGACGGCGACCTGTCCCGTCGCGCTACGGTATACAGCAAGGACGAGGTTGGTCAGACCGCTCTGGCTTTCAACGCCCTGATTGACAGTTTCACCGCCATCATCCGGCAAGTGCTGGAAGGCGTGGCCAAGATCAACAAGACCACCAATCATATTGCGATTACTTCAACCCAAGTGGCAGAAGGTTCGCGTACGCAGAGCGAGGCCGTTTCATCCACAGCGGCGGCAGTGGGGGCGGTGACTATCAGCATCAACTCGGTCGCGGCGAACACCAACGTGGTGCGCGAAATGTCGGAAAAAAGCCTGCAGCAGACCGAACAGGGTAACGGCAGTGTGGCGGAAATGGTGCACGAGATACAGATCATCGAGAGCGCTGTGCAGCAGATTGCCCTTTCCGCCAACGAGTTTGTGGAAAGCGCACGTACCATCGCCAACATGACGAAGCAGGTGAAGGATATTGCCGACCAGACCAATTTGCTGGCGCTGAATGCGGCAATCGAAGCCGCCCGTGCCGGGGAGCAGGGACGCGGATTCGCCGTGGTGGCGGACGAAGTACGCAAGCTGGCAGAAAAATCGGCACACTCGGCCAGCGAAATCGACAAGGTGACCAGCAATCTGGACGAGAAATCCGCGCGCGTCGAGCAGTCTATTGCTGCAGGCGTACAGTCTTTGCAGACTACGCACAAGCATGTCGAGCAGATGTCCAAGGTATTGAGCGAGGCCGGCGCCGCAGTGAAGGAATCGAACGTCGGCGTCGGCGAGATTGCCGTGTCGGTAGGCGAGCAGGGGGCGGCAAGCAACGAGATCACACGCAATATCGAGCAGATCGCCAAGATGGCGGAAAAGAACCATGCGGCGATCGAGCAAACGACGCTCGACATCGCCGAACTTGAACGTATGGGAGCCGAACTGCAGTACGCCGTTGCACGCTTCAAAGTTTAATTAACAAGAAACCGCAGGTGGAAAAATGTTAGTCAATATGACCATTAAGTCACGTCTGATCCTGCTGGTGGGCGCCATCATGGCGGTCATGGTGTTCAACGAGGCAGTGAGCTATTACGCCAATGCAAATATGCAGTCGGCGATGCAGGATATCGCCGGGCGACGCATCCTGCTTATTCGTCTGGCCAATCGAATCATGTTTACTCTGGCTGATCAGCGCACCGAGGTTATGGCTGCTTTGCAACACGATCCCGCATCAACCACGTTCAAGCAACTGGATCATCCGGTCAGCAAACATCTGGACAAGATGGCGGAGAACAAGACCAAGCTGGATGAGTATTTTGCCGATCTGAACAAGAACACGCACAGCGAGGCGGGGAAGGCGGCGGCCAAGGATTTGACCGATGCGCGCAATACCTTTGTGAACGAGGCCTTGCAACCAACGATTGCCGCCCTCAAGGACGAAAAGTGGACTGAAGCCGAACACCTGTTGCTGACCAAGATCATTCCTCTGAATGTGATCGCGCTGGAAAAAGGACGGGCAATTGCCGTACATGAAGACGAAAGTGCCAAGCATGCGCTGGAGGAAGCAACTGCTTCCGCGCACAACATGGAGTTATTGATGCTGTTCGGCATGTTGCTGGCCGTCGCGGTTGGCGCCGGGCTGGGTTATTCCATCATCTCCGGCATTGTGCGCTCGACGAACGACATGGGCGATGCAATGACGCGTACGGCAGCTGATGGCGACCTGACGCGAGCCGTACCGGTGCATGGTACGGATGAACTGGCACAAGCGGCCAAGGCATTCAATTCCCTGATGGACAGTTTCCGGCAAACCATTCATCAGGTGCATCAGAGTGCGGATACGGTGAATGCCACGGCTACGCAACTGTCGGCTTCCTCCGCGCAAATTACCCAAGGCTCGCAGGTGCAAAGCGAAGCTGCTGCTTCAACAGCGGCCGCGGTGGAAGAGATCACCGTAAGCATCAATGCGGTGGCAGCCAATACTGAAGAAGTGCGCAAACTGTCTGATCAGAGTCTGCAACAGACTCAGCAGGGCAACCAGAGCGTGACCGAGATGATCAGTGAGATACACAGTGTGCAGGATGCAGTTAACCAGATTGCCGGATCGGTTCAGGAGTTCGTGGACAGTACCCGGGCCATTGCCGGTATGACCCAGCAAGTCAAGGACATCGCAGATCAGACCAATTTGTTGGCATTGAATGCCGCCATCGAAGCGGCGCGTGCCGGTGAACAAGGACGCGGTTTCGCCGTGGTGGCCGATGAAGTGCGCAAACTGGCAGAGAAATCGGCGCAGTCGGCCAGTGAGATAGATCAAGTCACCAATACGCTGAATCAAAAATCGTCGCATGTCGAAGCGACGGTGCAGGATGGTCTCCGCTCCTTGCAGGCAACGCAGGAACATATTGAGCGCGTATCTGCCGTTCTGGTCGAGGCGGGTGAGGCGGTAACGAAGTCAAGTCATGGTGTGAGCGACATTTCAGCCTCGGTGAGCGAGCAAAGCCTGGCTAGTACCGAAATAGCGCGCAATGTGGAAAAGATTGCGCAGATGTCGGAAGAGAATCATGCCGCTGTCAATGCCAACTCGCAGGACATTGTTCGTCTGGAGAAATTGGCAAAAGAGTTGCAGGCTGCCGTTGGCCGTTTCAAGACGTAGGGCAGGCAGCATCAGGAGGAATCATGCAAAACAAGAATGCGTATGTGTCGCAAAAAGAGATGCCCTTCCCGGCAGGGAAAGTAGTGGTCTCCAAGACCGACACCAAAGGCATCATCACCTACGCCAATGATGCATTCGTGGAAATTTCCGGTTTTAGCCGCGAGGAGTTGATCGGCAAGAGTCATAATATTTTGCGTCACCCGGACATGCCGCCGGAGGCCTTCAGGTGGTTGTGGGATACGCTGAAATCGGAGCGCCCATGGCGTGGGATGGTCAAGAACCGTTGCAAGAACGGCGATTACTACTGGGTGAATTCCACTGTTGCACCCATCATCGAAAACGGCGCCATCATTGGCTATGTGTCGGTGCGTCGGCAACCGACACGAGAGCAGGTGGCAGAGGCTGAGGCTTACTACCGCGAGTTGAACCGGACCGGCGCCCAAGTCGTATCACGATACGAAAACTACAAGTTCAAGAATTGGTCGCTGAAGACCAAACTGCAGGCGGTGATACTCATTCCACTGCTGATCTTCTTCATTATTGCGCAGTGGGTGGTTTGGAGCGAACTGCAGCGAGACATGATCAACAGCGCGTCGGACAAGGGTGCTCTGATAGCCAACCAGATCATCGACAGTGCAAATATGTTGATGACCACCGGCCAGATCAGCGATGTTGAAAATCGCAAGCTGTTGCTCAAGAAAGCAATGTCATCGGGCGGTGTAATTGACGCCCAGATTGTTCGCGCACAAAGAGTAATCGATTTGTATGGAGCCGGTCGGCCGGAAGAAGTAGTCAAGGATGATGTGCAGCGGAAGGTGCTGGAAAGCAGAAAACAAAGTGTAACGCTGACTTACGACAAGGAGGGCGCGCCATCCTTGCGCGTTGTCACGCCCTATTTTGCGAGCAAGGATTTTCATGGAACGGATTGCACCGTCTGTCACCAGACAGACGAAGGCACCGTACTTGGCGCATCTGACGTGTTATTTGACCTCAAGCCTGATTTATCGAAAACCAGGCAACGTGCATGGCTGATGCTGGGGGCGGAAACAGGATTGCTGGTCTTCCTGTATTTCCTGATTGGCTTTTGTTCCGACAGGTATATCCGCCGTCCGGTTCGGGCAGTGGACAAGGAATTCAGGAATATCATGGAAGGCAATCTGGACACCGAGCTGGATATTTCCATTCACGACGAGATGGGGCAGTTGCTGTGCGAGATTCAGACCATGCAAACTTATCTGCGAACCATGGTTGACGAGATCGTTACGCCAGTGAAGAAGATGCGGGAACGCATCGTGGATATGGATGGCAAGGTAACCGGTGTGGCGCTCAACGCGGTGACCGAGCAGGATCATATCCAGCAGATTGCCGCGACCATGGAACAGTTCAGCCAGTCAGTTGATGAAGTAGCAAATATGGCAGCAGATTCGCTTAAGGATGCCAAAGCAATGCGGCAGATTGTTGATGAAAACAATCGGAATATGGAACTCAGCATCGTGGCAACCAATAAGGTGGCGAGCACAGTGCAGTCTTCCAGCAAGACCATCGCCGATCTGGGCGAATCAATCCGCCGTATTGGAATAATAGCAAATGCGATCAAGGAGATAGCCGATCAAACTAACCTGTTGGCTTTGAACGCGGCCATCGAGGCAGCGCGCGCTGGCGAACAGGGCCGCGGATTTGCGGTCGTGGCGGATGAAGTGCGCAAACTGGCGGAACGCACGGCAACCAGCACCAAAGACATTGCCGGGACCATTGCCGAGATCAACGCGATTTCTGATGCGGCGGTTGTTTCCATGCAGTCTGCGGTATCCGAAGTTGAAGGCGGTATCACGCTGATACGCAAGAATGGCGAGGGACTGAAGCAGATCATGAGCGCGACAATGAATGTTTCCGACCGCGTGGATCACATTGCTGCCGCCTCGAAAGAGCAATCGGCGGCGGGCGAGAGCGTTGCGCAGAGCCTGGAGCGTATTACCGAATTGGTGGATAGCAATACCCTTTCTGCGCAAGATGCCAAGCGATCTGCTGAAGAATTGGCAAAATCTGCCGATGAGTTGAGTAAGGCAGGGTATCCGTTAACCAAATGTGCGGTAGAAAAACAAGGGTAGGAATGCGGCGACAGTTGTTCCTGTCGTCCGAAGGAGAAAAAAATGTCTGATCTGTTAAAGAACATCGATGCCCGTACCAAGCTGGCCGGCACCAACAAGCTGGAGATATTGATGTTTACGCTTGGCATGGACCGGCGCACCGGGCGCGAGGAGACCTACGGCATCAACGTGTTCAAGGTGCGTGAAGTGATGCGTATTCCACCGATTACCCGTGCGCCTGAAATGCCGGAATCGGTTGAAGGCATGGTCAGTCTGCGCGGTGTACTGGTGCCGGTGATCGATCTGGCGAAATACGCCGGTATCGAAACGGACGACAAGGCAGACATCATGATCGTCACCGAATACAACGGTCATACTCAGGGATTCCTGGTCAAGGCGGTGGACAATATTTTGCGGTTGGACTGGTCCGCTATGCGAGTGCCACCCGCCATGCTGGTTGCGGATATGGGCGGCCTGGTCACGGCGATCACTGAACTGAAAGACGGTCGGTTGGTCATGATGATGGATGTGGAAAAAGTACTGTCCGAAACCACCCGCTTTGACTCAGATGAAATGGTCTACAAGAGCGTCAAGCATATCGGCAAGGACGATCGCACCGTGTTTTTCGCCGACGACTCCTCAGTGGCGCGGCATCAGATCCAGCGCACGCTGGATGCGATGGGCGTCAAATCGATATCTGCGATCAACGGACGGCAAGCCTGGCTGGAACTGTCGAAGATGGCTGACTACGCCGATGCTTCGCATACGCCGATGAAAGAGATGGTGCAGGTGATACTCACTGATGTGGAAATGCCCGAAATGGACGGCTACATGCTGACGCGCAAGATCAAGTCGGACAAGCGTTTCGCCGGCATTCCGGTGTTAATGCACTCATCCTTGTCCAGCGCGTCCAACCAGCAGCTTGGCAAAACAGTGGGTGTAGATGAATACGTACCCAAGTTCGAACCGCAGAAACTGGCGCAGACGTTGACCCGTTTGTTGGCTTGATTGGAGGGGAACATGACATACGCAGAAGACATGTTGAGTACCGGGCCAGACGGGATGCTGGATCAGATCGATGCCCGCACCAATCTGGCGGGAACCAACAAAATGGAGATATTGCTGTTCAGCCTGGGCAGCAATGAGAGGTTCGGTATCAACGTATTCAAGGTCAAGGAAGTGTGCCAGATCGGCAAGATTACGCGCACACCCAACATGCCGGGCGGAGTGGACGGTATCGTGAGCCTGCGCGGCCATGTCATGCCGGTACTGAATCTGGCCAACTTCATGGGCATGAATCCCGGAAAGAAGCACGAGACCATGCTGGTCGCCGAATTCAACCGCCATATTCTGGGATTTCTGGTTGAAGGGGTAGATCGCATTATCCGCGTGGACTGGGACAAGGTTCATCCCACCGAGGGTATGCTTTCCGACAAAGGGGCGCTGATCACTGCCATCACCGAACTGGAAGACGGGACGCTGGTTTCCATACTGGACGTTGAGCAGATACTGGCGGATGCGTTCGGCGAAGCGGTGGTTGGAAATGTTGAAAGAGTCGAGTCTGAACATGAGCTGTGCGTATTCTTCGCCGACGATTCGCTGGTGGCACGCCGCAAAATTGTCGAAGTGCTGGACAAGATGGGCGTCAAGCACGTTCAGTCGAACAACGGCCGTGAGGCTTGGGACAGGCTGAAAGCCATGGCGGATACGGCACAGAGCGCGGGCCTTAACCTGCACGACCAGATCCAGGTCATCCTGACTGATGCGGAGATGCCGGAGATGGACGGTTATGTGCTGACCCAGCACATCAAGGGAGATAATCGTTTTGACAAGATCCCGGTGGTGATGCATTCGTCGTTGTCGTCGGATGCGAACCGAGCCATGGGCAAGCGGGTCGGTGTGGATGCCTATGTACCAAAGTTTGATTCAGTGATGTTGTCGTCTACGCTACGACCGCTGCTGACTTAAAAGTTGAAAGCAGTCGTTAGACGTTAGTTGTTAGTTAAAGCCAAACGGCGACACCATCAACTAGTGACTAGCCACTAACGACTAGTAGCTGATTTTAGGAGATTGAGATGGGCATTGAAAATACGAAATTCCTGGTGGTGGACGATTTCTCCACGATGCGGCGCATCGTGCGGAATCTCCTGAAAGAACTCGGGTTCGCCAACGTACAGGAAGCCGAGGATGGCGTGGACGCCTTGAACAAACTGCGCAGCGAACAGTTCGATTTTGTCGTGTCGGACTGGAATATGCCCAATATGTCCGGCATTGATATGCTGCGCGAGATACGCGCCGATGCCAATCTGAAACACCTGCCGGTACTGATGGTGACGGCGGAAGCCAAAAAGGAAAACATCATCCTGGCGGCACAAACTGGCGCTTCCGGCTACGTGGTGAAACCGTTCACCGCTGCGACTCTGGACGAGAAGCTGAAGAAAATATTTGCGACATTCCCGCAACTCAATAAGTGAGACAGGCCATGGCTACCAACACTGCAACACAGGATTCAGACGATCTCGAAGCGCTGTTCGACAGCATCATTGCGGCGAACGCGCAAGAAGGCAAACCGGCAGCATTGGCCGCGGTTAAAACGCCGGTGGCGTCAGGAGGCAGCGACCAGGCCCAGGTCATCAACCGCATCGGGCACATGGCACGCAACCTGCACGACACTCTGCGCGAACTGGGTTTGAACAAGGAAATTGAAAAAGCGGCGGCAACCATCCCCGATGCGCGTGATCGCCTGAATTACGTGGCAACGCTGACACAGCAGGCTGCCGAACGCGTGTTGAATGCGACCGAGGCGGCGCAGCCCGTTGTCGAAAAGATGGGCAGCGAAGCGCAGCAACTGGCCAGAAAATGGGACTTGCTGTTCGAGAAAAAACTCGATGTGCCGCAATTCAAGGATCTGGTCACGCAGACACACGCCTACCTGCATGAACTGCCAAAACAAACCAGGTCGACCAATGCTCAGCTGACCGAGATCATGATGGCGCAGGATTTTCAGGATCTGACCGGACAAGTCATCAAGAAAATCATCGAATTGACGCAGAGCATGGAGCAGCAATTGCTGGCACTGCTGTTGGAGAACGCACCCGCCTCGGTGAAGGCCGAGATCAACTCCAGTTTATTGAACGGTCCGGTGATTAACGCGAAGGGCCGCACGGATGTTGTGACGAGTCAGGATCAGGTGGACGATCTGCTCGAAAGCTTGGGTTTCTGAAATGAAGTTTGGCGACCGCAGATCGGCCATTCCTCCCGCACCGGACGGCTACGCCGCACCGTATCGGAATGGCTACCTGCTCGAGAGTTTGGGTTTCTGAAATGAAGTTCTGCGATAGCAGATCGGCCACTCCTCCCGCACCAGACGGCTTTGCCGCACCGTGTCGGAATGGCTACCTGCTCGAAAGTTTAGGGTTTTGAAAGCAGTCGTTAGTCGTTAGTTATTAGTCGCTAGTTGGTGTTGGCGCTACGCGGCTTTAACTAATGACTTACGACTAGCGACTAACGACTGGAGTAAATCATGAACGATTTCGTTGGAATGGAAGAGTTGCTGCAGGACTTCCTGATGGAAGCAGGCGATATGCTGTCCGATGTAGACAGCAAGCTGATGGAACTGGAAAAGAATCCGGACAATGCCGCGCTGCTCAATGAGGTATTCCGCGGTTTTCATACCATCAAGGGGGGCGCGGGTTTCCTCAATGCGGCGGAACTGGTGACGCTGTGCCACCTGACTGAAAACCTGTTCGACAAATTGCGCAACAACGAACTCAAACTGACGGCCGATTTGATGGACGTAATTTTTGCGGCCACCGCCGAAGTGCGCAAGATGTTCGGTGCTTTGCAGCAAAGCCAGCAACCCGCGGCAGCACCTGCGGATGTGATCCAGGCGTTGAAGGATGTGTTGAGCGGCAAGGCTGTGGCGGCTCTCGCCAAGGCCGAACCCAAACCCGCACCGGCAAGTGCGGCATCCGCGCAGCCCCCTGCTCCGGCAGGCGCAGATAACGTGGACTGGAACGCGCTGTACAACGCGATTACCGGCGGTACCGACATCGTCAAGGAAGTCGGCGCGTCACGCGATGAAAAAAAGATTGCCGAGGCAATCAACGAAGAAGAGTCCACCAAAAAAGCGTTCGGTCGTCGTTCCACCGATGTGCCGGGAGCGACTGTGGGACGCCGGGCGGGCGATGTACCCGCCACCGAAGCGAAAGAAACAACCATCCGTGTCGATACAGATCGGCTGGACCAGGTGCTCAACCTGTCCGGTGAGATCGGCCTGACCAAGAATCGCCTCACCCATCTGCGTTCAGACATTCTGCAGGGTCACCACGATGCCGACACCTTGCGCGAACTGGACCAGTCCGTCAGCCAGCTCGACATGCTGGTGGTGAATTTGCAGAACGCCGTAATGAAGACGCGTATGCAACCCATTGGTCGACTGTTCAAGAAATACCCTCGTCTGGCGCGCGATCTGGCGCGCTCTCTTGGCAAAGATGTGGAACTGGTGCTGATTGGCGAAGAGACCGAAATGGACAAGACCATGATCGAGGATTTGAACGATCCGCTGGTGCACCTGGTGCGTAATGCGGTGGATCACGGCGTGGAAACAGTGGAAGAGCGCATTGCTGCCGGAAAGCCGGAAAAGAGCTTTGTCGAACTGTCAGCCCGCCAGGAAGGCGACCACATTCTCATCACCATCACCGATGACGGCAAGGGCATGAGCCCGGAGGTGATCCGCAACAAGGCAGTCGAGAAAGGGCTCATCACGCCCGAGATGGCGAATACCCTGGACGAAGCGCGCTGCCTGGAATTGATCCTGTTGCCCGGGTTTACCACCAAGAACGAAATCTCTGCCGTTTCCGGCCGTGGCGTCGGCATGGATGTGGTGAAGACCAACATTCAGAAGCTTAACGGTACGGTCAACATTCATTCCGAAGCGGGCCACGGATCGACCTTCTCCATCTCATTGCCGCTGACGCTGGCAATTTTGCCGGTGCTGGTATTGCGACTGGCCGACCAATCGTTCGCTGTGCCGTTGTCCATGGTGCGCGAAATATTGCCAGTCACCCAAAATGATCTGCAAAAAGTATCGGGCAAAGCAACCATGGTAGTGCGCGGCGAAGTACTGCCGGTGTTGCCGCTGACACAGCTGATCGGCTGGGGCAGCAGCGAAAATTCCGAAGTCGGCGTACTCATGCAGTTCGGCAACAACAGCTTCATCCTGACCGCAGATGGCTTCGTCGGTCATGAGGATGTGGTAATCAAATCACTGGATACTTTCCGTCCCAAGGGTGTGGCGGGTGTCACCATGTCCAGCGAAGGCGACATTGTGTTGATTCTGGATATCAAGGAGTTGCTGAGCGGTGTAAGCGGTACCTGAGAAACTCGGCACTACCCATAAAGATGGTGCCTATGAACGCCACTGCACAGTTCAGGGGGCATCATGCATATTCTTGAACTTTCCATGAAGTCAGCGGTTGCCGACGCTGTGCGTTTCTTCAAGATAAAATACCTGCATGAGTAATGAACCCGCCCGCGAATTTCAATTCACCGACCAGGATTTTCAGCGCATCCGCAAGCTGATCTACGAGCGTGCAGGTATTGCGCTGGGTGAACACAAGCAGGAGCTGGTGTACAGCCGTCTGGCGCGGCGCTTGCGTGCAACCGGAAGGAAAAGTTTTACAGAATATCTGGATCTGTTGCAGCGCGGCAATGAGGCGGAATGGGAGTCGTTCATCAATTCACTCACTACCAACCTCACTTCTTTCTTTCGCGAACCGCACCACTTTCCACTTCTCGCCGAACACCTGCGCAAACAGGAGCCGGGGCGGACGCTGACCCTGTGGTGTTCTGCCTGTTCTACCGGCGAAGAAGCCTACTCGATGGCGATGACGGCAGTGGAGGCATTGGGTGGTTACGAGCATGCAGTGCACATCATTGCTTCCGACCTGGATACCAGAGTGCTGCAAACCGCGCGCGAAGGGCGCTACAAGGCAGATGCCGTAAACAAATTGCCCGCGCATCAGGTCGAGAGATTTTTTCAGCGAGATACGGGCGACCAGTCCGGCTACATGCTGGTGAAACCCGAGTTGAAGCGCATGATCGATTTTCGCTGCATCAACCTGCTGGATGCCGGATGGCCGATTCATGCACCGCTGGATGCGATCTTCTGCCGCAATGTAATGATCTATTTCGACAAGGCCACGCAACTTTCCATTCTGCAAAAATTTGCACCGCTGATGCGCAGTAACGGTTTACTTTTTGCAGGACATTCGGAAAGTTTCTACCATGCTGCCGCGATCTTCAAGCTGCGCGGTCAAACTGTTTACGAACTTGCCAGCAAGGGGGGCTGATGGGAGAAAAGATCATCGTGGTCGGTTCCTCCACCGGCGGCACGGAAGCGCTCAAGGTATTCCTGTCCGCTATGCCGGAGCGCTCGCCTGCCATCCTCATTGCGCAGCACATGCCGGAATTGTTTACCAAGTCCTTTGCCGAGCGGCTGGATCAACTGTGTACGATACGGGTAAAAGAGGCGGAACAGCATGAAGATATTGTGGCCGGTTGTGCCTATCTGGCACCCGGACATTCACACTTGTCGCTGGAACGCGCTGCCGGGAAATACCGTACCGTGCTGAGTCAGGAGCCGCCGGTAAATCGCCATCGTCCCTCGGTCGAAGTCCTGTTTCTTTCTGCTGCCAAGTGTCTCGGGGCAGATGCCATCGGGGTGATGCTTACCGGTATGGGCAAGGACGGTGCCACGGCAATGCTGAAAATGAGGCAAGCAGGCGCTTACAACTTTGCTCAGGACGAAGCGAGTTGTGTAGTGTTCGGTATGCCACGCGAGGCGATTGCACAGGGTGCCGTGAATGAAGTTGTGCCGTTGCAGAAGATGGCGGAACGTGTGCTGGCACGGGCTGGAATTCTTTGCTAGCGTGATTCTTGCGGACGCAAGGTTCGCAAGGCAGTTATTTCAGCTGCGATCCCTAAAGAAAATGACTTGCATTCCGATATCCCTATAACAACAAGTAGCAATGTGCTGTTAAGGACATTGCACGGGGCAAGGAAATAAATATCAGAAAAACTGACGGGGAGTCGCGATGATAAAAAACATGAAAATCGGAACGCAATTGACGATCGGTTTCGGCATTGTCTTCTTCTTGTTTGGATTGATGGTGCTGCTGGGGTTAAGCAGTATGAACAAGATTGTTGATCGTTCGTCCAAAGCTGCTGACATGCAAAGCATCGTCATTAATACCCTGGAAGCGCGTCGCCACGAAAAAAATCTTCTACTTCGTCACGATGATTCCTACCGCGATAAAGTGCTCAAGCAGATTGCCGAAGCGAGGACGCGGGCGCTGGCAGACAAGGAGCGCTTCAAAGAGCAGGACAACAAGCAATTGATGGACGATGTCGTTGCCAGCCTGAATGTGTATGAAGAGGCATTCAAGCGCATGGCCGCTGCTTTCCTGTCCGGAAACGCATCCGCATCGCAGTTGGACGAAATGGATAAACAGATGGTGGCTGCTGCGCGCAAGGCGCAGGAGGCATGCGAGGCGGCAAGAAAAGACCAGCAAGAGGAGATGGATGAACTGGTGACTTCCACCATGGGCGTTACCTCGGTGTTTGCGATCCTTGCACTTGCGATTGGCTCCGCAGCTGCGTTCCTGATCGGTAGCGGTATCGTGAAGTCGATCAATCGCGTGGTGCATGGCACGCAAGGCGTGGCCGGTGGCGACCTGGCCATTGAGCCGCTGGAAACGGGTGACAACGAGGTCGGGCGACTCGGTGCTTCGTTCAACAGCATGATCGACAACATCAGCACAGTAGTCAAATCTGTCACCGGCACGGCGGCCAAGGTTTCCGTTTCCACTTACCGTATTCATATTGTTGCCGACCAGATCAATAAAACGGCTGCGCAAGTGGCCGTGGAGGCCGTGAGCGTGTCCGATGCAAGCAAAGCCATGGCCGCCACCTCGGAAGAAATCGCGAAGAATTGCCAAGTGGCTGCCGATGGCGCGTCGCGCGCCTCGGAATCTGCGACCAGCGGAGCGCAAGTGGTCGAAAATGCGATCAAGGTCATGCGCGAGATCGCCGAAACCGTGCAGGAATCTTCGCGCACAGTCGCCAGCCTCGGCGAACGCAGCACCCAGATTGGCACCATCATCAGCTCCATCAAGGAAATTGCCGAACAGACCAATTTGCTGGCGTTGAATGCGGCCATTGAGGCTGCGCGTGCGGGCGAACAGGGACGCGGGTTTGCGGTGGTGGCGGACGAGGTGCGTAAGCTGGCGGAGCGTACCAGCAGCGCGACACACGAAATTTCCGAAATGATCTCCACGATCCAGAGCGAAACCGGTTCAGCGGTCAGTGCCATGGAAAAGGGCATGGTCCAGGTACAGGCAGGAACGTCGGAGGCGGCGCGTTCCGGCGAGGCATTGCGCGATATATTGGAACAGATCAATGCAGTGGCGACACAGGTCAGCCAAATCGCGGCGGCAGCGGAGGAGCAGACTGTGTCGACCGCTTCGATCTCGGAAAACATCGAAACCATCAAGGAAACGATCCATGTGACCAGCCGTGAATCCGAAACTTCGGCTGCCGCTGCCAATGAGATGAATGCGATTGCAGAAGAGTTGATGGCGGGAATCGGCAAATTCAAGATACATGAAGATGCCAGTCTCTCGATCAACAAGGCCAAGAGTGCGCACATGATCTTTATCGGCCGGATCAAGGCGCACATGAATGGTACGCTCAAGCTCGATCCGGATGCGCTGGCGACCCATCTCACCTGCGCTTTTGGCAAGTGGTATCAGGGCCAAGGGCAACAAAGCTGCGGCCAATTTGCTGAATTCCGCGAGATTGATGCGCCGCATGCCCAGGTGCATGAACTCGGCAAACAGGCGGTCAAAGCTTTTAATGCGGGCGACAAGGCCAAAGCTGCGGAATTGTGCGAGAAGATGGAGGCGTGCTCGATGAATCTGGTCGGCATCCTCGACAAGTTGGACAAAGCAATTGCGGTGCGCAGTTGATGTGTAATCGCGCACGGGGATTATTCGCGCCGACCTTTGAGTCGGCGCGGTTGTTTTGAGCGCCTACGCTCCCAGATAAGCCCGGATTTCACCCCTGTTCGGCGAATTGGATTTCCCGGTATTGCCGATAATCGCCATGTACACAGGACTCAGTCATGGCCGATCAAGACAGTGATTTGGAAAAAACGGAATCGCCCTCGCAACGGCGCCTGGACCAGGCGCGCGAGGAGGGGCAGGTTGCTCGCTCGCGCGAGCTTTCCACGTTTGCCGTAGTCATGGCGGGGGGTGCCGGCATCTGGATGATGGGTTCCGCACTGGCGCATCAGCTCATCACAGTGGTTCGCGAAGCGCTCACGCTGGATACAGGCCTCGCGTTCCATTCCGAATTGCTGGTGCCGCGTTTGCATGAACTGAGCGAGGCGACGCTGCTGGCCTTTTTGCCACTGTTGGGATTATTACTGATTGTCGCCATGTTCTCGCCTTTACTGCTGAACGGCTGGCTGTTCTCGCTCAAGCCGCTACAACCCAATTTTGAAAAGCTTAATCCGTTGAACGGTATCGGCCGCATGTTCTCCGTCAACAGCCTGATGGAACTGGCGAAAGCCATTGCCAAATCGGTTGTGGTGGGCGGCATCGGTGCCTGGGTCATCTGGCATAACAAGCAACCCGTGCTGCAACTGGTAAGCGAACCCCTTGCGCTGGCGATTCCGCATCTGGGCGGACTGGTGTGGGGCAGTTTTGCCGCCATTATGGGCGGCATGCTGCTCATCGCTGCAGTGGATGTGCCATTCCAGTTGTGGGAGCACAACAAGAAACTGAAAATGACCAAGGAAGAAGTGCGCCAGGAAGCCAAGGAAACCGAGGGCGATCCGCAGGTCAAGGCTCGTATCCGCAGCATGCAGCGCGAAATGGCGCGGCGCCGCATGATGGCGGAGATCCCGACTGCCGATGTGGTGGTGACCAACCCGACGCACTATTCCGTGGCGCTCAAATACAGTGACAACAAGATGCGTGCGCCTGTGGTGGTGGCAAAAGGTTCGCATCTGATGGCGGCAAAGATCAAGGAGATCGCCAAGGAGCACAACGTGCCTATCCTCGAAGCGCCGCCTTTGGCGCGTGCGTTGCATAAGCATTGCGACCTCGGTCAGGCGATCCCGGAAGCGTTGTATACCGCCGTTGCCGAGGTGCTGGCCTACGTCTACCAACTGCGCCGCTACAAGCAGGTGGGTGGCCAGTATCCGCAGGAACCGCATGAATTGCCGGTTCCAAAAGAGCTCGATCCGGGTAGCGCTGAAGCAAGTTGATCGTTGCGCTGTAGGCGGTTTTCCGACAGTCCTGAATTGCCGCCTAAATCCCCCTCTATTCACCTCATCGATTTGACCGCCGTTTCAGATAATACGCACAAGAGAAGAGGTCCTTGCAGACCTCGGGAATGAGCTCAAGAGGTGCGTATGAACATGTTTGAAATGCTGAAGAATGCAATGTTGCGCGGTGGCGTGCGCGGCCTGGCGGGTCCGGTACTGATCGTGATGATCCTGGCGATGATGGTACTGCCGCTGCCGCCGTTCCTGCTTGATATCCTGTTTACCTTCAACATCGCGATGGCCATCATGGTGCTGCTGGTATCCATGAACACCACCAAACCGCTCGATTTTGCCGTATTCCCCACCGTGTTGTTGATCACGACCTTGTTGCGTTTGTCGCTCAATGTGGCTTCCACACGCGTGGTGTTGCTGTACGGCCATACCGGCCCGGATGCGGCGGGCAAGGTGATCGAATCGTTCGGCCACTTCCTGGTTGGCGGCAACTATGCCGTGGGCATTGTGGTGTTCGTGATCTTGGTAGTGATCAACTTCGTGGTCATCACCAAGGGTGCCGGGCGTATTGCCGAAGTGGGGGCACGGTTCACGTTGGACGCAATGCCGGGCAAGCAGATGGCCATTGATGCCGACCTGAATGCCGGTTTGATCGGAGAAGACGTGGCGCGCAAACGCCGTGCCGAGATTGCGCAGGAAGCCGATTTCTACGGCGCGATGGATGGTGCCTCCAAGTTCGTACGCGGCGACGCCGTCGCCGGCATCATCATCATGTTGATCAACATCATCGGAGGTCTGGTCATCGGCGTGATGCAACACGATCTGGATCTGGCCACGGCAGCCAAGACCTACACGCTGCTGACCATCGGCGACGGTCTGGTGGCGCAGATCCCGGCGTTGGTGATTTCTACTGCGGCCGGCATGGTGGTGAGCCGTGTCGCCAGCGAAGACAGCATCGGCCAGCAACTGGCCAAGCAATTGATCTCCAGCCCGCAGGTGCTCATCCTGACCGCAGCAATCATCGGCATGATGGGCATGATTCCCGGCATGCCGCATTTTGCTTTCCTGCTGTTGGCGGGTGTGATGGGCTGGTTCGCCTATTACCTGCTGACACGCACCAAGCTGGAAGAGGAGAAGGCAGCGGCTGCAGAAAACCCAGTGGTCATACCGAGCAACGAAGCGCCGGAGGCCAGCTGGGAAGATGTGGCGCAAGTTGACGTGCTGGGGCTGGAAGTGGGCTACCGCCTGATCGCGCTGGTGGACAAGGCGCAGGACGGCGACTTGCTGCGGCGCATCAAGGGTATCCGCAAGAAATTTACGCAGGACATGGGATTTTTGCCGCCAGCCGTGCATATCCGCGACAACCTGGAGCTGCGTCCCAACGGTTATCGCATCACGCTGAAAGGTGCAGAGATCGGTAGCGGTGAGGCATTTCCCAATCTGTTTCTGGCGATCAACCCCGGCAATGTGAGCGGTGTATTGCCCGGAACACCGACCAAGGATCCGGCCTTCGGTTTGCCTGCCATCTGGGTGGAAGCCGCGGTGCGTGAACAAGCGCAAGTCATGGGTTATACGGTGGTCGATGCAGGTACGGTGGTGGCAACCCACATGAGCCATCTCATCCACACCCACGCAGCGGAATTGCTGGGTCGCCAGGAGCTGCAGCAACTGCTTGACCATCTCGGCAAGATCGCTCCAAAACTGACTGAAGATCTCATCCCCAAACTGCTATCGCTGGCGACTGTGCAGAAAGTGATGCAAAACCTGCTGGATGAAGGCATGCATATCCGTGACATGCGTACCATCCTGGAAACGCTGGCCGAACATGCACCACAGACGCAGGATTCCAATGTGTTGACCGGTCTGGTACGCGTTGCGCTGGGCGCCGCCATCGTGCAGCAGTTCTATCCGTCGGCGCAGGAACTGCAAGTCATCGGCATGGACAAGGAACTGGAATATGTATTGGCGCAAGCCTTGCAGGCAGGCGGTTCGGCGATCGAGCCGAGTCTGGCCAATACCTTGTTGCGCGAAGCGCGCAGCGCGACGCAGACTCAGGAACAGCAGGGTTTGCCCACCGTGTTGCTGGTGCCGGGACATATTCGCGATCTGCTGGCACGCTTCCTGAAACGTTCGCTGCCGCAGCTTAAAGTCATTTCACAGGAAGAAGTGCCGGGGTTCAAGACGGTACGGTTTACATCGATGGTAGGGGGTAGAGCATGAACGCCAGAAAATTTATTGCAGCCAGTTCGCGCGATGCGTTGAAGCTGGTGCGCGTCGAACTCGGCGAGGACGCCGTGATCCTGTCCAACCGCAAAGTGCCGGAAGGCGTGGAGATCGTGGCGGTGGCCGGTGCAGAATTGGCACACTTGAGCGAGACGCGAACGGTTGAAAGCACGGCAAAACCGCCCGCACGTCCCGGTAAGTTGACCGCGCAGGGGGCGAACCAGGCAGCTGCTCTGGGGGCCAAGGTGCTGGAAGCGAATACCAAACGCGAAAGTGCTGCGGTGCGCGAGAGCAAGGATACGACGGCAGAACAACAGTCGCTGTTGTCCGAGATCAAGACCATGCGTAACATGATGCAGGAACAAATGGCGCGGCTCTCCTGGTCGGATATGCAGAAAAACGATCCGGCACGCGGTGGCCTGTTGCGCGACATGCTCAATGTCGGCTTCAGCCCCATGTTGTCGCGGCAGTTGCTGGAAAAGATTCCGCCCGAAGGCGGCCTTGACTGGCTGCGTCGCCTGCTCGGCCACAACCTGCGCGTGGCAACGGCGCAAGAGGATGTGGTGGCGCGCGGAGGTATCTACGCGCTGGTCGGCCCCACCGGCGTCGGCAAGACCACCACCACCGCAAAGCTGGCAGCGCGCGCCGTGGTGCGTTACGGCGCGGACAAGGTGGCACTGGTCACTACCGACAGCTACCGTATCGGCGCCCATGAACAATTGAAGATCTACGGCAAGATCCTGGGCGTATCGGTGCATGCCGTACGTGATACCGAGGATTTGAAACTCACGCTGTCCGGTTTGAAGCGCAAGCATCTGGTGTTGATCGATACCATGGGCATGGGCCAGCGCGACAGCCGCGTGGCGGAACAGGCGCAGATGTTCGATGCGGTTGGCGTGCGGCGCCTGCTGCTGCTGAACGCCACCAGTTCCGGTGGCACACTGGATGATGTGGTGAAGATGTACGGCGGCACCAGTGTGATTGGCTGCATTCCGACCAAGCTGGATGAGGCGGTGACGCTGGGCACGGTGCTGGACGTGGTGGTGCGGCACAAGTTGACCATGCACTATGTTGCCAGCGGGCAACGCGTGCCGGAGGATCTGCATGAAGTGAATCTGGAGTATCTGCTGCATCGCGTATTCAAGGATGTGGGCAAGACCAACCCTGCGCTGGCCATGCAGGAAACTGAATTGCCGGTGTTTATGGCTGGGATGGGCAGCGCACAGACGATACGGGGGCAATATGCGATCTAATGTTCAGGATCAGGCAGCAGGGCTGCGCCGTTTGCTGACGCGATCCAGTTCGCGCGTGGTAACGGTGATCGGAGCGCGCGACGGTTTGGGGGCGACCAGCATCGTGGTGAATCTGGCGGCCGTGCTGGCGGGATCCGGCAAGGATGTGCTGGTGCTGGACGAAAACCTGACGCACGACAATGTGGCCAACACACTGGCACTGAAATCGCGCTACGATCTGTTGAACGTGGTGCGCGGCGACAAGACGTGGCAGGATGTGATGTTGCAGGGAATGGAAAGTGTGCATGTATTGCCGGTGGCACGGGCGATACAGAACTTGCCAAAGCTAAATGAGGCACAACGCGAACAACTGCTGGAATCGCTGATCGCAGCCGCCAGGGATATGGATGTGGTACTGATTGATGCGGCGCGCGCCGATCATTCAGTGTGTGCCAGCCTGTCCGGAGACGAGCCTTTGTTGCTGGTGCTGAATGCGACCGCCAGCGGCATCACCGAAAGTTATGCCTTGCTCAAGAAAATGGCAATGCATAATGGCAGGCAGGCGTTCGATATTGTGGTAAACAAGGTCAATAGCGAGCGCGAGGCGCTGGCCGTTTTCGATAATATGGCGCAGGTTGCGCGGCGGCACCTGCAGGTACATCTGGAATATCTGGGGTATATTCCGGTTGATGAAAAGCTTAAACGTGCGACACAATTATGCCGTCCGGTGATTGACGCGTTCCCGGCGGCTCAGGCGTCCTACGCGATACGGGAAATTGCACAAGGTTTAATGCGTGCACCGAGTGTGGCAGACGAAGGGCATGATGCACTGGGCGGAGTGATGCAACGCCTGATGCGGCAAACGCACCCGGCAAACAACAGAATGGCGACGATCCCATGAGAATCGCCAGCAATCTTAAGACGAAGGCCATGTATACGCCGAACGGACTGAACGATAAAGAAGAGTGTCTGATGGAATATGCGCATCTGGTCAAGCGCATCGCCCATCACATGATGCTCAAGCTTCCCGGTAGTGTCGAAGTGGATGACCTTATCCAGGCCGGCATGATGGGACTGCTCGATGCCGCCAGCCGCTACGACGAGCTGCGAGGCGCGCAGTTCGAGACTTATGCCGCGCAGCGCATACGCGGCGCCATGCTGGATGAGTTGCGCGGGGCGGACTGGTTGCCGCGTAGCATGCGTCGCGACATGCGCCGCATCGAAACGGCGGTCAGCCGCTTGCAACAGAAGCTGGGCAGGGCGCCGAGCGAGAGCGAAATCGCCAAGGAGCTGGGCGTGTCCCTGACCGAGTACCAGCAGATGCTGCAGGAAGCGCGCGGCGCGCAGCTGTTTTATTACGAGGATTTTCACGGTGAGGGGGATGAGGATTTCTTCGATCGCTTCGTCTTCGACAACGAAAGCGATCCGCTGGAATTGTTGCAGGACGGACGTTTCCGCGAGGAACTCATTCATGCCATTGAGCGACTGCCTGAGCGCGAGCGCCAGTTGATGGGCATGCACTATGAGCAGGACATGAACCTGCGCGAGATCGGCGAAGTGATGGGCGTTTCCGAATCGCGCGTGTGCCAGCTGCATAGCCAGGCCGTGGCCCGCTTGCGCGCATCAATGAAGGGCTATTAATGGACAAGCTTAGCCTGTTCGGGTTGCTGGTTGCGGTTACCGGCATTCTTGGGGGGCAATTACTGGAAGGCGGTTCGGTCAATGTATTGATGCAGATGGCCGCATTCCTTATCGTGTTTGGAGGAACGATCGGTGCGGTGATGTTGCAACACCCGATCGAAGTGTTCAAAACCGGTATCAGGATGGGGGGCTGGGTATTCTTCCCCCCGCAGATCGATACGCAAAAACTGGCTTACCAGATCACAGCCTGGGGCGGCGTTGCGCGCAAGGACGGGATACTGGCGCTGGAAGCACAACTGAAAAACATCGACGACCCTTTCGTACGCAAGGGCTTGCAGTTGCTGGTGGATGGCAACAGCGCAGAGAAAATACGTGAGGTAATGGATATCGATCTGCAGACTTATGAGACCTTGCGCTGGCAATCTGCGCGCGTGTGGGAATCGGCAGCAGGCTACTCGCCGACCATTGGTATTTTGGGGGCGGTGCTGGGGTTGGTGCATGTGATGGAGAACCTGTCAGACCCGGGAAAGCTGGGGGCGGGTATCGCGGTTGCTTTCATCGCCACCATCTACGGCGTAGGTTCTGCCAACCTGATATTTCTGCCCATCGCGGGCAAGCTGAAGATACTCATCGGCAGGCAAGTGAATATGCGCGAGATGCTGATCGACGGATTGTGCATGGTGGCAAATGCCGAAAACCCGCGCTTCATCGAAAACAAACTCAGAGGCTACATCGAGTCCTGAAATGGCGCGCCGCCCGAAAAGACCCGAGCATGACAATCACGAACGCTGGATGGTTTCCTATGCCGACTTCATCACCCTGCTGTTCGCTTTCTTCGTCGTCATGTATGCCATTTCTTCAGTCAACGAGGGCAAATACAAAGTCTTCAGTGTTTCGGTCAATCATGCCTTCGGTGCCAATGGCAAGGCGGGTGAAGGCAGTGCGGTTCATCTGACCGAGGAAGAAATCTATTTCAAATCGCTGGTCGACCGGCGCAATGCGCGCATGGCCGAGAAACAGCGCAAGCAGAACGAGCGCATGCAGACTCTCGCCAAGACGCTCAATGAGACGATGGACAAGTTCGTGAAGAACGGGCAGATGAATGTTTCGCAAACCGGTCGCGGCGTGGAACTGGAAATCAACGCCAGCGCGCTGTTCAATCAGGGCGAAGCGGATATCCAGCCGGAAGCCAAGAAAACACTGGCCGATGCAGCCAAGGTGCTGGTGGACAATGACTATGCCGTCGAAGTGGAAGGACACACCGACAACATGCCCATCAGTACCGCCCGATTTCCTTCCAACTGGGAATTATCTTCAGCGCGCGCCAGCAGCGTGGTGCGGTTGTTCATCGACCAAGGCGTGGCAACCAAACGATTAAAAGCGGTGGGTTCTGCGGATAATCAACCCGTGCAGTCGAACGACACTGCAGAAGGCCGTGCCCGCAACAGGCGCGTGACTATCACCGTGTTGGCGCCAGAGCAGGAAGCGGAGCCGGTCTCCGCAACTCCCACATCAGTAGAACAGCAATAAGTCAGAACAACAAAGAATATCGATTAGACGCTGCCCAGCGTCCTGCTGGTGCTGGGTTGGTTGGGCTGGCCGTCGGCACCGTACAGGCCGGCAGCGCTTTGTGCTGCACCGTAGAGTACGCCGAGTGCCTGCTGGTTGTAGCGCAGTTTGATCTGGATCAGTTCGCCGTTGGTCTGATTGAGGCGTTGCACATGAACTGCCAGTTGGCGCGCTTCATGCCATGTCGGCAGTCCCTGCGGGAAATTCGTTTTGATCCACTCTTCCACATTGCGCGGGCCTTCCGGCAGGTAGTGCCGACGTGCTGCGGAAAGCGCGGCGATCTTGTTGGCAAGCTGGATTTTGGTTTCGGCCAAGGGCAGCAGTTCTTCGGTCTTCTGGCCGAGCAGGGTACGTTGCTCGTTTTCAAGTAAAACGACGAATGCCCGTAAAGTGGCGCATTCGTCGTTCAGGCTGGACAGAAATTCCGTCGCGGTAACGGGCGGTTGTTTGTCGGTCAATGCTGGCTCGCTGTGATCAGTTCTTTTACGGTGCTGATCAGACGATCAGCTACAGCAGCGGAGTTCACCTGAAAACGCCCATCCGTAATCGCCTGTTTGATTTCGGCGACTTTTTGCGCATCCACCAGCGGCGTGCTGGCCATGCTGCTCTCGATGGTGCGCAACTGTGCAGTGGTCGTACCCAGATGCACGCTGGTTTCATTGTTTTCGGTGGCGCCCGCCTTGTTGCCCGTTGTTCGTGCGGCTGTGGCGCGCGAACCCGTTTCCCCAACTTTGGGGGCGGGCGACGGATTGCTGGTTTTTTCGATCTTCATGGGGTAATTCCCTCTACACTGACTCGGTTATATCTAACATCGGCAGGCGGTCCGGAAACTTTAGGGTACTAACATAACTGTACTGCATTATAGACGCTTCATGGGCGCACTTCCACGCTGCCGTCTGCGGTTACCGTGCCGCTGACAACCTGGCCGGATGCCATCCGCACCTGCACGTTTTGTCCTTCTGCACCATTATTGAGCGCTTGTCCTGAAGAGCGGACGGAGAAGCTGTTGCCGCTTACCCGCACACCTGCCGTTTGCCCCTGTGCTATGAGATAAGGCGAGCGCAGCATGTCCTGGCGCAACACCTGGCCCGCGCCGATGGCGAATTTGAGCGTTTTGCCGATGGCTTGTACCGGGTCGATCAGGATACCGGGCTGCCCCAATTCACCGCTCTGCAGGCTGAAATCATTTGCGCTCAATATCGTGTTCTGCGCCAAGGGACGATTGGCGACCAGCATATCGGCGCTGACCCTGATGCTTGCCTGCAGGAACACAGACCAGCCGGGTTTCTCGTTACAGCGTACGCCGATGCTGGTTTTGCCGATCAATTGTGCGCCACTTGGCGTGAAGGCTTCCAGCGCGGTGCAAGCGCGCAGGATAGTACGCGAGTCGATGTCGCCGATTTGCAGGCTGACTTTGCCGGGTAGCGACTGCGTCTGTGTTTGCAGGTAAGCAAGCGCGACCTCGCGAATTTTCGCATGGCTTTGCGATGCAGCCGCCCGTGCTGGCGAAGTGCACAGCAGAAGTGAAGCAAGCAGCGCTAACCATAGGTTTTTCATGGTCATATTGTGCATCCGACGGGCATTTTTTAAAGCGCGAAATAAAACGGGTTTCTACCCTTATTCGTCAGATAGCGGATGACATGGGGTGATTAGTATGCAAGTCGTGAGGAAACCCTGAATTGAGGCGGGAGGGCAAGATGAGCAGCAGGATAGACCAGATGTTCCAGTTTCACCAGGCGGCGCTGAATCTGCGCGCGGCGCGGCAGGAATTGATTGCGTCCAACATAGCCAATGCCGATACGCCGAACTACAAGGCGAGGGACATCGATTTTACGAGTGCCCTGCAAGGGGCATTGCAGGGGAGTAGCGAGAAGCTGGTCGTGGCGACGACTGCACCGGGCCATCTGTCGGGAACGACGGGGGACAGCGTGATGGGTGCGCCGGTGATGTACCGCAAGCCCGTGCAACCGAGTGCGGACGGCAATACGGTGGATATGGATGTGGAGCAGGCGCAGTTTGCCGACAACGCATTGCGTTATGAGGCCAGCGTGCGTTTCGTTAGCGATGAAGCAAAAGATGTGCTGGCAGCATTACAAGGGTGAATAACAGATTGCCTTTCTCGTTTGTCCCCTCGCCCGCAAGCGGGAGAGGGTTAGGGTGAGGGGCTTTTGGTGTTAAGGAGGAATCATCATGTCATTGTTCAATATTTTCAATATCGCCGGTTCCGCCATGACGGCGCAATCGCAACGGCTCAACGTGGTGGCGAGCAACCTTGCCAACGTCGACAGCGCCACCGGTCCGGATGGCAAGCCGTATCATGCCAAACAGGTGGTGTTCAGCACTGTGCCAACCGCGGGGCAGACTGGCGCTGGCGTCAAGGTCTCGGCGGTGGTGGAAGATACTTCGCCGATGAAAGTGGTGTACGACCCCAAACATCCGATGGCGGACGCGCAGGGCTATGTGACCCTGCCCAATGTAAATCCGGTGGACGAGATGGTGAACATGATCTCGGCATCGCGGTCATACCAGAATAATGTGGATGTGATGAATACATCCAAGACGCTGCTGCTCAAGACGCTCACCATCGGACAATAAAGGAGATAAATCATGACCACTTCCGTACAAAGCAGTACTTCATCTACTGTTGCGGCAGCCACCGCGGCGGCATCTTCGCAACTGGCGGCGACCCAGGATCGGTTCCTGACGCTGTTGGTGACGCAGCTACAGAATCAGGATCCGCTCAATCCGATGGACAACTCGCAAGTTACTTCGCAGATGGCACAGCTTTCCACGGTGAGCGGAATCAATCAGTTGAATGCGACGGTGCAGGCGCTGAGTGCCAGCATGACATCTGCGCAGTCCCTGCAGGCGACTTCGATGATCGGCCATGCTGTGCTGGTGCCGGGCAATCAGATTGCAATGGCGAAAGGCAGCTCCAATGCCGCGGTGGAATTGAGCCAACCGGCAGACAAGCTTACCGTGACCATCTCGGATGCCAAGGGGAATGTGGTGCGCACCTTGCAGCTTGGATCACAGAAGGCAGGGATCGTCGACTTCCAGTGGGATGGCAAGGACGACAGCGGTACGACGCTGGCGGACGGCACCTATAACTATGCAGCATCGGCCGTGCTGGGCAGCAGTACGAGTACGCCGACGGCCCTGACGTACGGCCTGGTGAACAGCGTTTCCCTGACTTCAGGGGTGGCGCAATTGAACGTTGGAAATATGGGTGATATTGCGCTGGATGCAGTTCGCCGCATCTTGTGATGGCTCGTGTGCCCTGTTTTTCCGGGCGTGTGATGAATGTTAAATAGGAGGTTGTCATGGGTTTCGAACAAGGTCTGAGTGGTCTGAATGCTGCATCCAAAAGTCTGGATGTGATTGGCAACAACGTTGCGAACTCCAGCACGGTCGGTTTCAAGGAATCGCAGGCGCAATTCGCCGATGTCTATGCCAGTTCGATGGCAGGTTCCAGCGGCGGGCAGGCCGGTATTGGTGTCAGGGTCGCGACCGTGGCGCAGCAGTTCAGCCAGGGCAATATCACGACCACGAACAATTCGCTGGATATGGCCATCAGTGGCAGCGGCTTCTTTCGCATGGACAACAACGGGTCGATTACCTATTCCCGCAACGGTCAGTTCCAGTTGGACAAGAACGGTCTTATCGTCGATAACCAGGGAAACAAGTTGACCGGTTTCCTGCCGAATGCGGCGGGCGTAATCGTGGCGACGACACCTGCCGACATTCAAATATCTACTGCCGATTTGCTGCCCAGACCGACTGCAAACGTTACGGCGGGGCTTAATCTGGATGCACGTTTGACCCAGCCTGCGGTAGCTCCGTTCAATCCAAACAACTCCGCAACTTTTAACAATTCCACGTCTTCGACGATCTATGACAGCCTGGGCGGCGCTCATACCGCCTCGCTATATTTCGTCAAGGGTGCGGTAGCGAATAACTGGAGCGCCTACTTGACCGTGGACGGGACGCAGGTTGGCGCGGGAGCGTTGACTCCGATGACCTTTAGCACCAGTGGCGTCTTGACTGCACCGGTGGCGGCGGTGACTTCGGCATCGTTTACTCCGACCGGCGGCGGTGCTCCGCAAACCCTGGCTTTCGATTTTGCAGGCACGTCCCAGTTCGGCAGTTCCTTCGGCGTCAATTCACTAAGTCAGGACGGTTACACCTCGGGCCATATGACTGGCTTCAGTACCGGTTCGGATGGCATCGTGACCGGACGCTATTCCAACGGACAGACCAAAACGCTGGCGCAAGTGGTGCTGGCCAACTTCAGCAACGACCAGGGTTTGCAGCCTTTGGGCAACAACCAATTTGCGGAAACATCCACCTCGGGTACCCCGCTGGTGGGTGTGCCGGGATCGGCAAGCCTGGGCTTGTTGCAAACCTCGGCAACGGAAGACTCCAATGTCGATCTGACTGCCGAGCTGGTGAACATGATCACCGCACAGCGTGCGTACCAGGCGAATGCGCAGACGATCAAGACACAGGATCAGATATTGCAGACGATCGTCAACCTGCGTTAAGCGGATTAGGGCGAGGAGAACGACATGGACAGGCTGATCTACACCGCGATGACAGGCGCTTCGCACACCCTGCAGCAGCAGGCAGCGGTGTCGCAGAACCTGGCCAACGTCAACACGCCGGGATTTCGTTCGACCATCGATGCTTTTCGCAGTGTGCCGCTGGTGGGCGAAGGTTTGCCTACACGCGCATTCGTGGTCGATTCGACTGCGGGCACTGATTTCACACCTGGTGTGATACAGGGCACCGGACGCGAACTTGATGTGGCCATAGACGGCAAAGGCTGGATCGCGGTGCAGGACGCCAACGGCAACGAGGCGTACACGCGCAACGGCAGTTTAAAGCTGACGCCGGAAGGCATTCTGCAGACCAATAGCGGGCTGAATGTGATGGGCGATTCCGGGCCGATCACTATTCCGCCTGATACCGGGGTGACGATCGCCAAGGATGGCACCATCTCGACTGTGCCCAGCCAGTCGCAGGCGGCCCAAGTGGTGGTGGTTGGCCGCCTCAAACTGGTCAACCCGCCGGAAGATCAATTGGTGCGTGGCGAGGATGCTCTGTTCCGCACCAAAGACGGCAACCCAGCCGATGCCGACGCCAATTTGACGGTAGTTTCGGGAAGTCTGGAAGGCAGCAACACGAATATGGTGGAGTCGATGGTGAACATGATCACACTGGCGCGCCAATTCGACATGCAGATGAAGATGCTGCAAACGGCAGACGATAATGCCAAATCAGCCAGCAGCGTACTCAGCGTCACCGGTTAAATTTTTTAAAGGATACTCATCATGATTCGCTCCCTGTGGATTGCCAAGACCGGTCTGGAAGCACAACAGACGCAGATGGATGTGATCTCCAACAATCTCGCCAACGTCAGCACAAACGGCTTCAAACGTTCGCGCGCTGTGTTCGAAGATTTGCTGTACCAGAATCTGCGCCAGCCCGGCGCGCAGTCGTCGCAACAGACGCAGATTCCTTCCGGTTTGCAGATCGGTACCGGCGTGCGCCCGATCGCAGCCGAACGCATTCATACCCAGGGCAATCTGCAACAAACCAGCAACCAACTGGACGTGGCGATTCAGGGTGCCGGTTTCTTCCAGATACTGCAGCCGGACGGCACGACGGCATACACCCGTGACGGTTCTTTCCAGACTGACAGTCAGGGACAGATCGTCACTGCCAACGGTTTCGTGGTGCAGCCCGCAATCACCATCCCGGCCAATGCGACCTCGGTCACCATCGGTCAGGATGGTGTGGTCACTATCACACAGGCAGGTGCTGCGGCACCGGTGCAGGTCGGCAGTATGCAACTCGCCACATTTATCAACCCGGCCGGTTTGGAGAGTCTGGGGCAGAACATGTATATGGAGACCGCATCTTCCGGTACTCCGAGTACCAATGTGCCGGGTACAAATGGGACAGGGAATCTGAGTCAGGGTTATGTCGAGACATCCAATGTGAACGTGGTGGAAGAACTGGTGAATATGATCCAGTCGCAGCGTGCATACGAGATTAACTCCAAGGCAATTACCGTCTCTGATCAGATGTTGCAGAAACTGACGCAAATGTAAGGTCATGAAAAACTTTTTTGGAAATGGTATTGGAATGGCTGGTTGCGCATCCGGCGTCCCCCTATCCAACTTTCCCCCGCAAGCGGGAGAAAGGGCAATCGTGAAAAACAATTTTGAATTCCTGCGAATCATGCGTAATACAACTGGAGTGATGTGGATGTTGGTGCTGGCGTCGTCGCTGACAGCCTGTGTGCCTTCCACCAACATCAAGCAACCGTTGACGGCGCGTCCGCTTCCACAGGCAAATCCCGCAGCGGCGGGCAACGGTGCGATCTATCAGGCGGGTGTGAACGAGCGTCCGTTGTTCGAAGATCGGCGCGCAAGAAATGTGGGCGATGTCATCATCGTCAACATTGTCGAGACGACATCGGCATCCGGCAAGTCAGGGCATGATGACGGCAATACCGGCAGCATTGCGTTGAGTACGCCGACCATCAATGCGGGCGCGGCAGGCACTTCCCTTCAGGTGGCACCGGTCGGCGTGACCGGCAGCAGCAGCATCAAATCCGCGAGCACGAGCGACAGCTCGGGCAGCAACACTTTCTCCGGCGCGATCACGGTGACAGTGACCGAGGTGTTGCCCAATGGCAATCTGCGAGTGGCCGGGGAGAAACAGGTCGCGATCAAACTCTCGGAGGAATATGTGCGCTTTTCCGGTGTGGTGAATCCGGCCACCATTAGCGGTACCAATACCGTGCAATCCACCCAGGTGGCGGATGTGCATGTCGAATACAAGGGTGCGAACAATATCGACGCAGCGGCAGTGATTAGCATGTTTAACCGCATTTTCTTCTCGGTGTTGCCGTTCTAAAGAGGTGTGATCATGAATATCAGATCATTTGCATTTGTCCTGTTGATGCTCGTTTCGATGAGTGCCGCAGCGGAACGCATCAAGGATCTTGCCACTGTGCTGGGCGTGCGCGACAACCAATTGCTGGGTTATGGACTGGTCGTGGGGCTGGACGGCAGTGGCGACCAGACGACACAGACGCCGTTCACGGTACAGAGCATCGTCACCATGCTGGCGCAGATGGGCATCAAACTTCCGGACAATTCCAGCCTGCAATTGAAGAACGTGGCAGCCGTGACAGTGACCGCTTCACTTCCGCCATTCTCGCGTCCGGGACAGACTATCGACATCACGGTATCGTCCATCGGTAACGCCAAAAGCCTGCGTGGCGGCACACTGTTGATGACGCCGCTGAAAGGTGCGGATGGTCAGGTGTATGCGATGGCGCAGGGCAACATGCTGGTGAGTGGCGCGGGAGCGGCTGCGGGTGGTTCCAAGACCCAGGTGAATCATTTAAGCGTTGGGCGCATCCCCGGCGGGGCGACAGTGGAGCGTTCCGTGCCGACGGCATTGGGTCAGGGTGATTACATCTATCTCGAATTGAATACAGCCGATTTCACCACGGCAACACGCTTGGCCGATGTAATCGACCGCGAAATTTCACCGCCTGCCGAGATTGCTGCAGCTATCGACTCGCGTACCATACAAGTCAGAGCGCCGGAAGGCAGCGCACGCGTCATATTTATTTCCCGTATCGAGAATCTGCAGGTGGATGCGGCCATTAGCAGCGCCAAGGTTATCGTCAATGCGCGCACCGGGTCGGTGGTGATGAATCAGCATGTTTCACTGGACGACTGCGCGGTGGCGCACGGCAATCTCACTGTGGTGATCAGCGCCGACAATACGGTGAGTCAGCCCGCACCCCTGTCTCAGGGGCAGACAACCGCGGTGACCAATGCCACCGTCGATATCAAGGCGGACAAGGGCAATCTGCTGTTCCTGAAGCACGGAGTGGATCTGGGCGATGTGGTGAAAGCGCTTAATTCCATTGGCGCAACGCCGCAGGATATGCTGGCGATTCTGCAAGCGATGAAAGCGGCAGGCGCGTTGCGCGCGGAACTGGAAGTTATTTAGACATCATGAGCGCTTCCGGCACAAACATCGGTAGTTTGGCGATCGACAGCCAGAGCCTGAACAAGCTGCGCCTGCAGGCAAAACAGTCTCCCGATCAGGCGTTGAAGGCGGCAGCACAACAATTCGAAACTGTGTTCCTGAACATGATGCTGAAAAGCATGCGTGATGCAACACCGCAGGACGGCGCGTTCGACAGCGAGCAAACCAAAATGTTTACCGGAATGCTTGATCAGCAACTGGCACAGAGCATGGCCTCATCGCGCAGCGTGGGCCTGGCGGACCTCATGGTCAAGCAACTGAGTCGCAACCTGCCTGCGAGTACCCCTGCGGCCTCGGGTAGCACTCCGTCAGCGGCAACAAATGCAGCGCCTTCTGCTTACACAGCAGAGCCCCAACAATCTTTTGTTGATAAATTCAAGGCGCCCGCCCTGGCGGCCAGCCGCGCAACCGGCATTCCCGCACATCACATTCTGGGACAGGCTGCGCTGGAAAGCGGCTGGGGCAAGCGCGAAATCAAGATGCCCGACGGCAGTGACAGCCACAACCTGTTTGGGGTCAAGGCGGGCAAGGATTGGAGTGGGAAAGTAACTGAAGTGACTACCACCGAATACCACAATGGCGTGGCAAGTAAGCAGGTGGAAAAATTCCGCGCGTATGGTTCTTACACAGAAGCATTCCAGGATTACGCCAAGCTGTTGAGCGATAACCCTCGTTATTCCGGGGTACTGGGTCAGGCCGACGCAAAAGTATTTGCACAAGGAATGCAGCAGGCCGGTTACGCCACCGATCCACATTATGCGGACAAGTTGGCGAGTGTCATTGGCGGCATCAGCGCGCGAGCCTAAAGTTACGTATTTTTGTGCCGATAAACAAACTACGTAGAGTTGTATAACGGCGAAAGGGTTTCAACATGAGTATCTATGGTATTGCAGTGAGTGCGCTAAATGCGGCACAGGCGGGGTTGGCTACAACCTCGAATAACATTGCCAATGCCAATACGCCAGGCTACTCGGTGGAAAGAACCGTGCAGACGCAGATGTTGCCGCAGCCCACGGGTTCAGGGTTCGTTGGCCAGGGTGTCAGCGTAGCGACGATACAGAGGCAATATGACCAGTTTCTGACCGCACAAGTGCTGGCAGCACAGACCCAATCTTCCAATCTGAATACACAACTGGGCTTGGCGCAGCAAGTAAGCAATTTGTTGGGTAATTCCACCAGCGGCTTGACGCCGGAGATGCAGGATTTCTTTACTGCCGTAAATGCGGTCGCCAATGCTCCCCAATCGGTGCCCGCGCGGCAAACCCTGATCAGTAGCGCGCAGTCGCTGGTAAGCGGTGTGCAGTCGCTGAATCAGAACCTGAACCAGATACGCGATAGTCTTAATGGACAAATTTCCACTAGCGTTACCCAGATCAACAGTTATGCGAAACAGATTGCGGCGCTGAATGATCAGATTGTGCAGATGCAGGCCAATCAACCGAGCCAGCCACCCAACGCATTGCTGGATCAGCGCGATCAGTTGATCAACCAGCTTAGTCAGGAGATACGCGTTTCGACACTCAAGCAGTCCGATGGCTCGATGAATGTGTTCATCGGTAACGGACAGTCACTGGTGCTCGGCGATCAGACAACGACTTTGCAGACTGTAACTTCCACGACCGACCCGACAGCGCTGGAAGTGGCTTATTCAAACAATGGTACGGTGAGCCGCATCCAGCAGAGTTCCTTGCAAGGCGGGAATCTGGGCGGGTATCTCAGTTTCCGCCAGACGGTGCTCGATCCCGCAATCAATGCGCTTGGCCGTATCGCGATGGGATTTGCCGATAACTTCAACAAGCAGCAACAACAGGGCCTGGATTTGAATGGCGCGTTGGGTGCCAACATGTTCACCTTGGCCACGCCGAGCGTGACAGCGGCCACCAGCAATGTCGGCACCGCTGCGGTGACGGCAACAATCAACAGCACCGCGGCGCTGACGGGCAATGATTACAGCGTGCAGTTTGACGGCACGAACTACAACGTTTTTGACACTTCTACCAACAGTCTGGTGCAGACGGTTACTCCGGGGCAAATGGCCGCAGGACAGGCGGTTGCGGGAACCGGCATCACATTGCAACTGACAGGGGGGGCACCCGCAAACGGCGACACCTTCCTTGTTCGCCCCACAGTAAACGGGGCGAGCAGCTTTGCGCTCAATATCACCGACCCGACCAAGATCGCGGCAGCATCGCCTATTCGCTCCAATGCACCGACAGCTAATTTGGGTACTGGCGTTATCGGGGCAGCGAGTGTGACCGGCGGTTTGCCGTTGAATGCGAACCTGCAGGACACTGTAACCGTAAGCTTTATCGACGCGACTCATTACACAGTCATCGATAACACGACAGCGACAACGCTGGCGGCTTCGACGCTATATAACCCGGCCGCTGGAGCGACATTGACGTTCAATGGTTGGACAACGCAAATCAGCGGTACACCCTCTGCCGGGGATACGTTTACTGTCAAGAAGAACGCCAACGCCAGCACTGACGGCTCGAATGCGTTGTTGATGGCCGCACTGCAGACAGCCAATACCTTGGCAAACAGCACGACCAGTTTTCAGGGCGCCTTCGGTCAGTTGGTCGGTCAGGTTGGAACCCAGACAAACCAGTTGACTGTTACCAGCCAGGCGCAAACCAGCATGCTGGCCTCGGTGACTGCTTCGCAACAGTCGGTTTCCGGCGTCAACCTGGATGAAGAAGCCGCCAATTTGTTGCGTTACCAGCAGGCATATCAGGCAGCGGGGAAAGCGATGCAAATCGCCAACACGATGTTCGATACCATTTTGAATCTGAAGTAGGAGCGGATCATGCGCATCAGTACCAGCACCATCTTCAATGCGAACATTACCTCAATGGATAATCTGCAGGTTCAGATTGCGAAGACGACTCAGCAGATGTCGACCGGACAACGTATCCAGAATCCGGCAGATGATCCTGTCGGTGCGGCACGTGCAATTGAGATCACCTTGTCGGACTCGACCAATACCCAATATGCCGCCAACCGCACCGCTGCAACCAACACACTGTCCCTGTCGGAAGGCGTACTCCAGAGCGTAACGACGCTACTGCAAAATGTGCACGATACGGTGTTGAGTGCGACGGGTTCGATGGTTAACGACGCGAGCCGCAAGTCAATGGCAACTGATTTGCAAGGCCAGTTACAGACTCTGCTTGGCTTGGCCAACAGTACCGACGGTGCAGGTAGTTATCTGTATTCAGGCGGGCAAGGCAGTATCCAGCCTTTTGCCAATACAGCTGCGGGAGTGACCTATCAGGGGGATGACTTGCAGCGCAAAATGCAAGTGGCACCTTCGCGTCAACTTTCCTCCTCCGATTCCGGAGCAGATATCTTCATGCGCATCCGCAACGGTAATGGGACGTTTCAGGGCGCTGCTGCCGCGGCCAATACCGGCAGCGGGATTGTCAGTCAGGGCATGGTGACCGATTCGAGTTTATATACCGGCGACAACTATCAAGTTGTCTTCGGGGCCGGTGGCACAACCTACAGCGTGAACGACCTGACCAGCGGGGCGACGGTGATCCCCGCCGGCACAACCTATGTGAGCGACCAAGCCATCAGCTTCAACGGTATCCAATTCAGTATCAAGGGAACACCGGCCAACGGCGATGTTTTCAACATTACGCCCAGCAGCAACCAAAGCGTGTTTGACACCCTCAACAAAATCATCGCAACGTTGAATATCCCGATAAGCGGGGCGAGCACGGCCGTGGTGACTGCAAACAGTCAGGCACTGAGCGATGGACTAAATTCGTTGAATCAGGATTTGAATAATGTGCTGGGTATCCGCGCTACCACAGGCTCGCGTCTGAATGAGCTGACCTCACTGCAAGACACGGGTGATCAGCTCGGCCTGCAATACAAACAGACCCTGTCGACGATCCAGGACACCAACTACACCCAGGCAGCCACCGATCTGGCCCAGCAGAAATTGGCTTTGCAGGCGGCACAACAGTCATATGCGTTGGTGTCAAAGTTGTCCTTGTTCAACTACCTGTAAGTTAATTACATTGACGATGCGGCGCGCAAATGGTTTGCGCGCCGTTTTCTTTTGGCGAGTCTGAAAACTTGCGTTACAACTGCGACTGTTTGTTTTCAGTGTTAACCAGTCGCTCGCCGAGCAGTTAGAATGCTCCCGTGTGCAATCCGTGAAATGGTCGGCCTGCAATGAGCAACCAGCAACGTGAAGAAGTCGAAACGCTCTTCTATCAGGGCAATCAATGCATGAAAGACGGCGACGCCACCAGCGCCGAAGCGTGTTTCCGGCTTGCGCTGCAACTGCAGCCGGATTTTGCCGAGGCCTATGCCAATTTGGGTTTGCTACTGGAGAAACGTAACGCGATAGCGGAGGCAGAGATTTGCTATCGGCGCTCCATCGAGCTCGACTCAACCTATTCCGAAACCCAACTTGATCTGGGCGCGCTGCTGGCAGGCCAGAAGCGTTTTGATGACGCCGAGGCGTGTTACAAGCATGCAATTGCCCTTAAACCGGATGCGCCTGCAGGTTGGTCAAACCTGGGTGTGCTCTATGCCTGCATGAAACGGGAAGCGGAAGCAGAGCAGTGCTATCGCACCGCCATGTCGCTGGACAGTTCATACAAGATGGCCCGTTTCAATCTGAGTTATCTGCTGTTGCGCCAAGGCCGTTTCGAGGAGGGCTGGCAATGTCTGGACGCGCGCAACTGGCTCACCGAGCTGGCCAAACATGTCAGCTGTCCGCGCTGGCAGGGTGAGAACCTGGCCGGCAAATCCATACTGATCGGTTATGAAGCAGGGCATGGCGACATGATTCAATTCTGCCGTTATGCGGCAGTGCTGAAGGCGCGGGGCGCAGCTTCTATTACCATGATCTGTCATCCGGCTTTAAAGGCCTTGTTCGCAGGGCTGGAAGGCGTGGACAGCCTTTTTGCGCTGGACGAATCGATTCCAAAGTCGGGCTGGGACTACTGGACGACGTTGCTTAGCGTTCCCTATTACTGCAAAACGCGCCTCGACTCTATCCCGACGAGGATTCCGTATTTGTATGCGCCGGAAGATCGCGCCGAAAAATGGGCACAGCAGCTACCGAAGAACGAACTTCGTGTGGGCTTGGTGTGGAAGGGCAATCCGCTGTTTGAAAACGATGCCGACCGCTCATTGCACTCGCTCGAAGTAATGGCTCCATTGGGACAAGTAAAGGGAGTGCATTTCATCAGCCTGCAAAAAGGTGCAGGAGAAGACGAAGCCATGCAGCCACCTGCAGGACTGCCGCTTACCCATGTCGGTGCGCAGCTAGCCGACTTTGCCGATACCGCCGCGGTTGTCGCCAATCTCGATCTGGTCATTTGCGTCGACACCGCCATCGCACATCTGGCCGGAGCGCTGGGCAAACCGTGCTGGGTTCTGTTGCCGGACTACAAGGCCGACTGGCGCTGGATGGCAGAGCGTGCCGACTCGCCGTGGTATCCGGGAACTATGCGGCTGTTTCGGCAGCCCAAGATGGGGGATTGGAATTCTGTTGTTGCCGAGGTGGTTACTGCGCTTGGTCAGTGGGCACCAAACAAGCCTTTGTGACCAAACCTGCACGGGCGCAACTGTAGATTGCTTATAATCCTGTCTGAACAAGCTTGTGATCTTGTGCCTCGTTTTTTATGGAGTAATTATGTCTGTCAAAAATAAATTCATGCTGGAATCTGCGAAGGCTTTGCTGGTGGTCATCGACGTGCAGGAAAAACTGTGCGCCGCCATGGATGCGAATGTGCTGGCGCAACTGACAAAAAATGCCGGCATCCTGTTGGAAAGCGCCAAGGAACTGGCAATTCCGGTGATTTTCACCGAGCAATATGTGAAGGGGTTGGGGCCGACCTTGACTGAATTGAAGCAAAGGGCGCCAGCAGCACCCTGTCCCGAAAAACTGACTTTCAGCTGCTGCGGTAACGAGGCTTTCATCAAACAACTAAAAGAAAGTGGCAGGACACAGATCATCGTCACCGGCATGGAGACCCACGTCTGTGTGCTGCAGACTGTCATCGACCTGCTGGATGCCGGATTCATTGTGCATGTGGTCAAGGATGCGGTGATGAGCCGCAGCAACGACAACCGGCAGACCGCCATGGAAGCCATGGCTCTGGCGGGAGCGGTGCCAACGAGTACGGAGTCGGTTGTGTTTCAGTTGTTGAAGATCGCCGGGACAGAGTCGTTCAAGAAGCTTTCTAAGTTGGTCAAATGAGCTGATGAGCAAGAATTAAAAAAGGGCAGAACCATGCGGTTCTGCCCTTTTTAATTTTCGGAAAATCCCGAGCGATGAAGTGTCTTAGTGGCTAAATCCGGGCAACTTCGGCATCTGCGGCCATTCCACCGCATCCAGCATGTTCTTCACCACCAGCCCGAGTTCGGTATCACCCTCAATCGAAAGTTCGCGGTTGAAGAACAGGGTATCCGGATCTTCCTGGCGAGCGATCATTTGCATGAAGGCAGACAGGTTGGCACGGAAAGAAAGATCGGGCGTTTGCGGTGCCGAGAACAGCGGACGGAACAGGCCGTTGCGGTAAGTGAAGTTCGCCTGGCCGCCGGTATCCAGTACTTCGACCAGGAAGGTCTTACCTTCCAGCAAAGCCAAGCTGTCCAACGGCAGCAGTTTCATTTTCACGGCGGCGTTCAGTCCGGCGATGAGCGTCAGGGAGTGCGGCCATTGTGGCAGACGACCGCCGATGCGCGCTACCAATCCGGGCAACTTGAATTTCGGGATATTCATTTTTCCTCCTTGCAGTTCGTCAATCAGCCGAGGTGATGCTGCGCTATGCCGGCATCGCCAAACCAGTAGCCGTCCACCAGACCGTCGGCGCACCATGCGCCGGTATCCGGATGGGGCGTTTCGCCCTTTCGCGCTGCGTCGAAGGCAGCAATGATTTCTACCATATGCTGCGACTGCGGGCTGACGCGGATGATGTCTATGCCCAGCTTCAGCATGTCCGGCACTTCGTTGAGCAGATTATAGCTCTGCGCAGACATGGTCTGGATGCCGTTGATAGTCAGGAACGGCTGGCCCTCGCGCGTTTTCAGCGTGATTCCGTCAGGGTGTTCCATGCACTTGAACTGGCAGTCGTCCTTGTTCAGGTCGTAATGGCGGGCGGTGAAGCAGCGCGCCGAGAAAGCCAGTGCTAACTTGCCGTACACGAAGACCTCAGTCTCCATCCCTGCAGGACGGCTTGCGTGCAGCATCTCGATCAATTTGCGGTCGGCTTCCAGCGGCGGCACCCAGCGTTGCATGCCGTAACGCGCGTAGGTGGCCATTGTGCTTTCGTTGTAGATGTTCAGGTGCGGACCGGCGACGAAGGGACGGCCTGCGGCGATGTTCACCGCGCCCAGGTCGTTGGCTTCGACTTTGCAATTGGCTTCGTCCATCAGGCGCCGCAAAGACTTGAGGTCGCTTTCCGATTCGAGCAGCGCCTGTGCCGAAACGACAACTTCCTTGCCTGCGTCGGCGAGTGTACGTGCCAGTGCGATCCAGTCGGCCACACGCAGTTGCTGGCGGCGCGAGCAGACCACCTCGCCAACGTAGATGATGTCGATGGCCGGGTTCTGCGCCATTTCGGCGTAGAAATCGAGTACGGTTTGTTTTGGCCAGAAATAGAGCAGGGGCCCCAGAGCGAGTTTCATGTGCTTATCTCCAGGGGCGGCTGTAAGCGCCCAATGTTGCCTGACTGCCTTCCGAGACCTTGGCCAGTTCGGCCTGCCAGGCTTGCTTCACTTGGTAGCGTTCTCCATCGCGGGCGAGCGTGTCCAGCGCGGCGCGCATGGCCTTTGTGACCTGCGCGACATAGGTTGGGCTACGCTGCCGACCCTCGACCTTGATCGCCGCCACGCCTATCCTGGCGATTTCTGGCAGTATTTCCAGCACGTTCAGGCTGGTCGGTTCTTCCAGCGCGTAATAAGTAGCCCCGTTTACTTCAAAACGCCCCTTGCACAGTGTCGGGTAACCGGCAGCTTCATTGTCGCCGAAGCGGTCAATCAGAATCCCATTCAGTCGCGTCGACATCATGCCCGGCGACTTCTCCCATTTGACATATTTGGCCGGTGAGCAGGCGCCCACTGTATTCGGCGACTCGCCGGTGGCGTAGGAAGAAAGCCAGCAGCGGCCCTCGTTCATCACGCACAGGCTGCCGAAACCGAACACTTCGATCTCGACTGTGGTGTTCTTGATCACGTTTTCGACCTGCGCCAGTGTCAGTACACGCGGGAGTACGGCACGGCGCACGCCGAATTCGCGCTGTGCAAAATTCACCGCCTCATAACTGGTGGCTGAACCCTGCACCGACAGATGTAGACGCAAATCGGGATGGCGTTTGGAGGCGTAATCGAGCAGGCCGACATCGGCGAGGATCACCGCATTCACGCCGAGCTCGGCGGCGCCGTCGACTGCGCGCTGCCAGTCTGCAACGCGGCCCGGCTGGGCGAAGGTGTTGATCGCCATCAACACTTCACGTTTCTTTGATTGCGCATAACGGATACCGTCGCGCAGCGCCTTGTCGTCGAAATTTAGTCCGGCGAAATTGCGTGCGTTGGTGTCATTTTTGTAGCCGAGATAGACGGCGTCGGCGCCGTTATCGATGGCCGCTTTCAGGGCGGGCAAGCTGCCGGCGGGGCAGATGAGTTGGGGTACTTTGTTGTGCGGCATGAGCGTGATCTTGAGGCAAAGGCCGTAATTATAACTACGGCCCGCCCAAGTTCGCGGACGAATTTCGGGATAAGGCCAATCAGCCGAACAATCTGCCGAAAATGCCTTTTTTGTTTTCTGTGAAATCGTCCTGCAGGGACAGATTGTCTGTTATTGAAGGAACATAATCCATATCGTCGTGTTTGATATGGCCAAACAGCCAGTTGAACATCATGGTGTGCAATTCTTCGGAAATGTTCTCCCCGCGTTTGAATTGCTCCTGATATTCAGCCAAACGTTTTGTGAAGAGCTGATGCACATTCTGGTGCGCCTTCAGGAAAGGGTATTCCGCCTGTTCGAGCATTCTCTCTTCATATTTGAAATGAGAAATCGTGTAGCTCACCAGGTTGTCGATCACTTTGGCGACAAGCTCCTTTTTCCCCCCGGCGGAGCGCGCATCGTCAAGCTGGTTGATGTATTCCACAATCTTCTTGTGCTGGTTGTCGATTGATACAATCCCGGTGTTCAGATTTGAAGTCCATATTGTCTTGGCCATGATATTTCCTGATTTCTGTGTTGTTGTGAGTTCTTTTCCCGCTTTGTTCTTGATTGTTTTACTTGGGAAAAGACCTGCCGTGCTTATGGGAATGCAAGACCCGTGCCAAGCTGTGGAGTGCCTCGTACAGAGGCTGAACCATGGAGATAAGCCTCCATTTATTGGCTCAGATGACGAATCAATGACAGTATCCGACGATTTTATGACCTGTGGGACCCACTTCGGGGAACGGAGTGGCGGATAAAAGAATGTCCGGATTCAATGTGTCCCGAGCTGCTGCATGACGCGCGATACAGTGTCCAGTCCGGCATGAGTGAAATACTCCATCAATGGCGCGAGGTAGGGAATCGTCAGCATCAGGGCAGCAAAGCCGATCGCGATGGTGATGGGGAAGCCGACCGCGAAGATATTGAGTTGCGGTGCACTGCGGGTGAGGATGCCGAGCGCGAGGTTGGTGATGAGCAGTGCGCCGATCAACGGCAAGGCGAATTGCAGGGCGTTGCTGAACAATGTGCTGCCCCATTCCGCAATGGTCAGGAACGCATGGGCGGACGGAACGCTGGCACCGATGGGAAAACTGCGGAAGCTGTCGGACATGGCTGCCAGCATGTAGAGATGCCCGTCGGCGGCGAGAAAGATCAGCGCGGCGAGGATGCCGAGAAACTGCGCGATCACGGGTGTAAAGGTTGCATTCTGCGGGTCATAGAAGCTGGCGAAGCCCAGTCCCATTTGCATGCCCGCGAGGTCGCCTGCCATTTCCACCGAAGAGAAGATGAGCCGGATGGTGAACCCCATGATGAGCCCGGCGACGATCTGCTGCATCAGTACAAACAAACCCAGCCCGGAGGCCGGATCCAGATCGGACGGGATGTTGAGGGTAGGCGCGATGATGATGGTGATTGCAAATGCAAACCCGACCTTGATGCGTGCGGGAACCTCCTTGTTGCCGAAGATCGGCGAACTGGCGACAAGCGCGAGGATACGGGCGAGCGGAAAGATGAAGGCGGCGAGCCAGGCGGAGAGCTGAGCGCTGGTGAAACTGATCACGGTATCAATTCCTCGTGACGTCGATGAAGAACCGTGACGAGCAGATCGAGATGCAAGGCGCACGGAGCGCAGCAACCGGAATGTACTTTATGTCTGTCGCTGCGCGACCCCGGATTGCGAAAACGGAGTTTCGGTGAAGGCTCATGCGCGAAGCGCGTTATGCCGGAGACAATACCGCGCAACGCAGCAGATTGATCGCGCAGTAGGTTATTCACGACGTCAACCAACCATGTACGGAATGCTGCTGAAGAGTCGCGTCATGTAATCCAGCAGAATGCCGATCATCCACGGGCCGGAAATGATGAGCACGGCGAACATGCCGACCAGCTTGGGGATGAACGACAACGTCATCTCGTTGATTTGCGTCGCCGCCTGAAAAATACTGACGATCAAGCCTATGACAAGTGCAGTGAGCAGCAGCGGCGCAGACACCATCAGCGTCAATTCCAGTGCTTGTTGACCTATGGTCATTACCGATTCCGGGTTCATGTTGCTTTCCTCCAGTCCTTGGTTATTAGTCGCTAGTCAGGGTTGTCGCTTCGCTGTTTTTTTTAACTAAAAACTAGCGTCTAACGACTAGCGACTGCCTTTCTAAGTATAAAAACTCTGTACAAGCGAGCCGATCAGCAAGTTCCAGCCGTCCGCCAATACGAACAGCATGATTTTGAACGGCAGCGAAATAACGGCAGGCGACACCATCATCATACCCATCGACATCAGCACGCTGGCCACCACCATGTCGATGATGAGGAAGGGGATGAACACTACAAATCCGATCTGGAATGCGGTCTTCAATTCACTGGTGACGTAGGCAGGAACCAGTATCTTGAGTGGAACGTCTTCTGCGCTTTCCAGCGCTTCGCTGTTGGAGATGCGCACAAACAGGGCAAGGTCGGTTTCGCGCGTCTGGCGCAGCATGAAGGCCTTGAGCGGTACGCTGCCCTTGTCGTAGGCCTGTTGCAGAGAGATCTTGTTTTCGCTAAAGGGCAGATAGGCCTCGGTGTATATCTTGTCCAGCACCGGCGACATCACAAAAAAGGTGAGGAACAGTGCCAGCCCGACCAGTACCTGATTAGGCGGCGAGGATTGTGTGCCGATGGCGGAGCGCAACAGCGACAATACAATGATGATGCGCGTGAAGCCGGTCATCATGAGCAGAATGGCCGGCAAGAACGTGAGCGATGAAATCAGAATCAGCGTTTGCAGGCTGAGTGTGTAAGTCTGTCCACCGCCGGGGGCGGGGGTGCTGGTCAGAGCCAGCATGCCGGTTTCGGCGGCTAGCGCGGAAGCGCTCATCGCAAACAGCAGTACAGCAGTCATGATCCTTTTAACGGACATTACGTTTCTCCATCATCTGCTTCAGCCAGCCCTGGAATTTGTTGTCGTCGCCTGTCATGGGGTTTGAAGCGGCAGGCAAGCTGCCCTTGGGCATGGTGTGCAGCGCGTTGACCTGTCCGGGTGCGACGCCGACCACCAGCCAGGTGTCATTCACTTCCACCAGCACGATACGTTCGCGCTGACCGACGGCAACACCGCTGATAACCTTGAGCGCATTGCCCGCGCCCTGTTGCGGCAGGTTGATGCGCTTCAGTATCCAGCCCACAACAAAGACCGCTGCCAGCACCAGTATCAGACTCAGGATGACCTGCAACACACTGCCGGAAGACACGGCTGCTGCGGGCGGTGGCACGTAAGCGGGACGCGTTACATCGGCCGCGAGGGCGAGCGGGGAGAAGAATGCTGCAGCGAGGGCAGCAAGAAGACGTTTCTGCATGATGGTTTCCCGGCTATTTGTTGATGCGGCGCAGACGCTCCGACGGGGTAATGATGTCGGTGAGGCGGATACCCAGTTTGTCGTTCACCACCACCACTTCGCCCTGCGCGATGAGGAAGCCGTTGATCAGCACGTCCAGCGGTTCGCCCGCCATGCCGGCCAGTTCCACGACCGAGCCCTGTGCCAGTTGCAGCAGATTCTTGATTGGCATCTTGGTGCGTCCCAGCTCCACGGTGAGTTGCACCGGGATGTCGAGGATCATGTCAAGGTCGTTGTGCGCTGTTGCGCCGCCGCCACCGCCCAATTGCTCGAACACGGCCGGTTGCGCTGCGGGCGTGCTGGCCGCCTGCTCCGCCATCGCGGCACCCCAATCGTCCGCGCTGATCTGTTCTTTCGTCTCTTCAGCCATGATTCTTTCCTCCATTAAGCGGCTCACCAGGTTCCGTAGCCAGCATCTTTTCCACCTTCAGCGCGTACTGCCCATTGGATGCGCCATACTTGCATTCCATCACCGGTACACCATCGACCTGCACTTCAATGTTCTCGTTCACGTCAAGAGCGATTACGTCGCCGTTGTGCATCTTCAGCACCTGATCCAGATTCATATTGGCATGGCCAAGTACCGCAGTCAGTTCGATTTCGGCAGACTGTATTTGCTTGGAAAGCATGTGCAGCCAGCGCTTGTCGGCAATGAAGTGATCGCCCTGCATGGTGCTGTAGAGCAATTCGCGGATCGGCTCAATCATCGCGTAAGGCATGCAGATGTGGATGGAACCACCAACGCCGGTAAACTCAACTTCGAAAGTCGTCACCACAACTACTTCGTTCGGAGTGGCAATGTTGGCAAACTGCGGATTGACTTCCGAGCGAATGAACTCGAAGTCCAGTTTGTACACCGGCTCCCAGGATTTGCCGTAGGTCTGGAACAGCACATCGAGCAGCTTCAGGATGATGCGGTGCTCGGTCTGCGTGAACTCGCGGCCTTCGACGCGCGTATGGAAACGCCCGTCGCCGCCGAACATGCTGTCGACCACCATGAATACCAGATTGGGATCGAAAATGAACAATGCATTGCCGCGCAGCGGTTTGACTTGCACCAGATTCAGGTTGGCGGGGACCGGCAGGTTGCGGATGAACTCGGAGAACTTCAGTACCTTGACCGGCCCGACCGAAACTTCAGAACTGCGGTGGATGAAGTTGTAAAGAGCGATACGGAACAGTCGGGCGAAACGTTCATTGATGATTTCCATGGTGGGCATGCGCCCACGCACAATGCGTTCCTGCGTCGCCATGTTGTAAGGGCGTACTTCTCCCTCGGGAACGTCCGCTTTTGTTTCTTCGGCTTCGCCCGTGACGCCTCGCAGCAGCGAGTCGACTTCATCCTGGGAGAGAAATTCCTTGCTCATGGCTTCACTTTGTCGTCATTGGATAATGAATGAGGTGAACAACACATCCACCACGCCTGTGGTTTTCGGTTCCAGAACCGGAGCAGGTTGAACTGCGGACGGTGCGGAGGCGGCGGCATCTGCCGGTACGGCTTCTGGTGTCGCAGTCGTTGCAGCGCCCAGGCCGAGTGCTCCATCGACTTCGGCAATGATCTCGGCGATCAATTTTTTCTTACCCTCCATTGTTTGCAGTTCGGAAGGTTTCTTGGCGGAGAGCAGGAACAGCAGTTTGCTGCGGATTTCCGGCATCTGGGCCTTGATCTTTTCTTCCAGTTCCGGCTGCAGGATTTTCAGCGTGATACCGGCCTGCAGATACTGGTCGCCTTCTTCGCGTTGGAGATTGACGGTGAAGTTCTCGCCCAGCGCGACGAATTTCGCCTCACGTGCGGGCTCGGTTTTTTTCGCAGCCTCTTCATGGCCGGCGCCTGCGGCAGGAGCGGATCCTTTACTGAAGAACCAGCCAGCTCCGCCAGCGATGATCATCAGCAACACAACAATGACGATGATCAGCATTTTCTTGCTTTTTGGTGGCGCAGCTACGGGAGCCTCTTCCTTTGCGGCGGGTGCTGGCGCTGATTTGGCGGGTGGTTTTTGCATCTCGCGATTCCTTGTAGTTGATTGGCATTATGGAGTTGATCCCTCGCCTGCCATCGGTGGAATAAGACGGAAAACCGACCTTATTTCACCCTCAGGCGAATGTATCCACTATACCGTTATGACGCGAGATTGGGGATACCCGGGTGGTACTGTTGCTGATCGTCGAGGTGTCCCGGATGTCGTTGTTGCCAATCGGGGCGACAGAGCGTTGCGCACCGGATTGCCCCTGGTCGCGCGGCGTTTGATCGCTGACCGTGGTGTTGCCCAGCATGATGCCGTTGTCGGCCAGCATTTCGCGCAGCCTGGGCATGGCCTGTTCCACCGCTTCCCGGACGGCGGCGTGTGGCGAAGTGAATAGCGCGGTCGCCTGGTCGCCGCTGACCTTGATGACCACATCCAGCGGTCCCAGCTGCGGAGGATTGAGATGCAGTTCTGCCGTCTGATCCTGATTTGAAGAAGCCAGCCAGGTGATCTTCTGGCTGAATTCGTCGGCCCATTTGTCCTGGTTGACCGGCGTGCTGATTGTCACCTGCACGGGCTGCAAGGCGGGTGCTGCGATGCTTGCAGCAGTGTTCTGCAGCGAAGCGAGCGCTGCAGCATTCGATTGCGGGGCAGAGTTTGGTTGCTGAGCGGCAACGCTGACTGCTTCGCGTAGCGCGGTGTTCAGTTCGGTACTGGTAGGAGCGCGATTGACCTGTGTGGCGCCTGTGGCTGCAGCAGGTGTTTCCTTGACTGGTGTTTCGGTTACAGCCGTTGCTGCAGTTGCAGCTTTCGGGGTAATGCCGGATTGCAGGGTGGCTTTCAGCGATGCGATACCGGGCTTGCTTTGATCTGCAGTTGTATTGATCGTGGAGCTGTCGCTCTTGCTTTCTGAGCCAGATGTTTTGACTGAAGTCGCATTCGATGTATTCATGGCTTGCGGAAGCAAGGCGGCCAGCATGTCGGCTGGCAAAGTCGTGGCGGCGCTGTCCGGCACGGTGGCATCGGATTTCTTGTCGTCGCCAACATCCTTTTTGGCAGCGTCGGTAGCTAGCTGGTTCAACGCATCGATGGCGAGCTTGCTACTGACTTTGGTTTCCTTTGCCGCCGGATCGCTGATCTGGCGGGCCAGTACCTCTCCGAAAGGCTGGCTGTTTTGCATGTCGCCACTATCGGAGGAATTGGAGGCCTGTTTGGCAGCCGCTGCATTTTGCGGCGCGCTGGTGGTGATGGGCAGACTGGTCATGGCATTAGCTCCTGTGATTATTTATCACTGTCTTTTTCGGTCGCCCGGCGGGCGGCAAAATTTCCGGTGTGTTCATCCTGAATGCGTTGTTCGCTCTTGGCTTCCAGTTTTTTTTCCGCATCGATATGGCGCTGCGCCAAGGTGTCGAAAGACTTCATCTTGCGTGTTGTATCCATCAATTCGGTGCGGCCACTTTGTACGCCGGCCTTGGTCTTTTCAATGACCGAGGTCTGCTGCTGTATGGCCTGGTCCAGGCGGCCGATGAAGTCCTGAAAATTCTTCATGTCGCCCGGTGCCATGCCCAGCTTCGCTTCTTCCTGGAATTTCAACTGGTAGTCCTTGCGATATTGCTGCAGGGCATCCAGCTTTTCCTGCGCAGTCTGATGCTGCCGGTTGAGCTGGCCGAGCTTCTTGGTGGCGGCATCGTTTTTCTGTTGCGCCAGGTGAACCAGGGGTTGCAGTGAAAAAGGCTTGATCATATTTGCTCATCAACTTTCAGTCGGAAACAGTTCGGAGAATTTTTCCATGCTCGAAGCATAGGCCTCCGACTCGTACATGCCCTGCTTGAGAAAATGCTCCAGGCGCGGATACAACACAATGGCCTGGTCCAGCAGCGGGTCGCTGCCCTGGACATAGGCGCCTACGCTGATCAAGTCGTGGTTGCGCTGGTAGTGCGCATACAGGTGCTTGAAGCGTTGCACCTGCTGGAAGTGTTGCGGGCTGACCAGATGGTTCATGGCGCGGCTGATCGAAGCTTCGATGTCGATGGCGGGGTAGTGCCCCTGTTCCGCGAGGCGGCGCGATAGCACAATGTGCCCGTCGAGGATGGCGCGCGCGCTGTCGGCGATGGGATCTTGCGGATCGTCGCCCTCGGTCAGCACGGTATAGAAAGCGGTGATCGAGCCGCCGCCTTCAGCACCGTTGCCAGCGCGCTCCACCAGTTGCGGCAACTTGGCGAACACCGAGGGCGGATAGCCTTTGGTGGCGGGCGGTTCGCCGATGGCCAGCGCGATCTCACGCTGTGCCATGGCGTAGCGGGTAAGCGAATCCATGATCAACAGCACGTTCTTGCCCTGGTCGCGGAAATATTCTGCGATGGTGGTGGCATAGGCAGCGCCCTGCAGGCGCATCAGCGGGCTGGTGTCGGCAGGCGCGGCGACCACCACCGAACGTGCCAGGCCTTCCTTGCCCAGAATATCGGTGATGAATTCCTTCACTTCGCGACCGCGTTCGCCGATCAGACCGACCACGATTACATCGGCACTGGTGTAACGCGCCATCATGCCGAGCAGTACACTCTTGCCGACGCCGGAACCCGAGAACAGGCCCATGCGCTGGCCGCGACCGACGGTCAGCAGACTGTTGATGGCGCGCACGCCAACATCCAGCGCATCCTTGATGGCTGCGCGTTCCAGCGGATTGATCGGGCGGCTTTGCAGCGGAGCAGTCCTGCTTTCCAGCAGGGGGCCGAATTGGTCAAGCGGACGCCCTGCGCCGTCAAGTACGCGTCCCAGCAAATGTTCGCCGACAGGCAAATGACGCGCCAAGTCGGCGGCGCGGCGGCGTAGCGGTTGACGTTGTCCGATGGTGACCGGGGTGCGCAAGGGTTCGGCAGGGGTTACACGCGCACCGGGAACCAGGCCCTGCACGTCGTTTTCAGGCATCAGGAACAGTCTGTCACCCGCAAACCCGACTACTTCCGCTTCGATGCGATTGTTCGGCAATTCGATCCAGCAGGTGCTGCCCACCGCCATGCGCAGACCGACCGCTTCCATCACCAATCCAGTAACTTTGGTCAAGTGTCCGCTTACCTGCAAAGGGTTGCTCTGCGCGACGATGTCGCGGTTCAGATGCAGCAGGTCTTGCCAGCGCTGTTGGTGGAGGTTGAGACACGTTACTGCGGAGCGGCCGTTTGCGGGCGCAGCCTCCGACAGCCCTTCACTGAATGGCGGGTCTTGGGCAACTATGTCAGGGCTGTTGTTCATTCAAGAACCTTCATCCTTTATCAACCATGTCGTGTCCTGCCCCAGTGCGGCGACCACGCGTTTCCAGCGGGTCTCCAGCGATGCATCAATCTGGCTATTGGCGGTCTCGATACGCGCGCCGCCGCGCTCGACGCGTGCGTCCTCGAAGATTTTCCAGCCGGAATGTGTCAACTGCTCGCCCATGTGTTCACGCACCAGTGCAGCATCGTCCGGATGTAATATCAGATGTGCACCCTGATTGACGTGCGGTAACGTACCGATTGCTTCGCGAACCACGCCCAGCAACAATTCCGGATTTACCTTGAGCGCCTGGTGCAGTACCTGGCGTGCAATGTCCAGCGACAGAGCCAGCAATTCGCTTGCGACCTGTTCATCCATTTGTTGCTCGAATACGCTGATCAGTTCGGAAAAACGCTGATTTTCCTGCAGTGCTTTCTGCAAGCCTTCGGCATAGCCGGCCTGGAAACCTTCATCGCGTGCCTGACGATGTATTCCTTCAACCTGAGATGCTGTAGGAAGTGCCACGCCGCCTGAGCGGAAGACAGTACTTCCCTCGAAATTCGGCGCTTCCCAGCGTTGCCAGGCAGTGAGATTTTCGGGGGCCACTTCGGGTGCAGGCATTGTGACCAGATCAGACATACTCTTCCTCTCCCTTGCCGCCCAGCATTACCTGGCCTTCGTCGGCCAGACGGCGCACAACCTTGAGAATTTCCTTCTGCTCGGATTCCACTTCGCTGAGGCGGACCGGACCCTTGGCTTCCAGATCCTCGCGCAGCATTTCGGCGGCGCGTTGCGACATGTTCTTGAAAATCTTCTCGCGCAGTTCTTCGCTGGCACCCTTGAGCGCGACGATGAGAGATTCGGACTGAACTTCGCGCAGGATGAGCTGGATGCCGCGATCTTCCACTTCCAATAGATCCTCGAACACGAACATCTCGTCCATCATTTTCTGCGCCAGATCGGCATCATGGCCGCGCACCGATTCCAGCACGGCTTCCTGGTTGCCCATGTAGTTGAGGATCTCGGCGGCAGTCTTGACGCCGCCACGTATGCTCTTCTTGCCTACTGCATTGCCGGCAAGCAGCTTGGTCAGTACATCGTTCAATTCCTGCAGAGCGGTGGGTTGCACGCTGTCCAGGGTGGCAATGCGCAGCATTACGTCGTTGCGAACACGTTCAGGCAACAATGCCATCACTGCGGCCGCCTGTTCCGGCTCCAGATGTACCATGATGGTGGCGATGATTTGCGGATGTTCATTGGCGATCAGGTCGGCAACAGAAGCTGGATCCATCCATTTCAGGCTCTCGATGCCGCTGGTGTCGCTGTTGTGCAGGATTCGGTCGATCAGGCCGGCGGCCTTGTCGTCGCCTAGTGCCTTGGTCAGCATGTCGCGAATGTATTCGTCGGAATCCATGCCGATCGAGGTTTTTTCGGCGGCCTCCGTATGGAACTCCTCGAACACGGTTGAGATATCCTCGCGCGACAAATTTTTCAGCGCGACCATCGCGGAGCTGATCTTCTGCACCTCTTTCGGCTCGAGATACTTCATCACTTCGGCAGCCTCGGTGGTGCCGAGTGTCATGAGCAGAATGGCGCTCTTGTGGGCTCCAACGTCACTCATCTTTGTTCACCCATTGCTTGACCACCGAGGCGACGATCTTGGGCTCTTCTTTTGCCAGTTGCTTGGCAAGCTGCAGGTTGTCCTCGTAAGAGTTGGCATTTTGTTGCGCGGCATAGAGACCGGCTGCGCCACCAGTATGGTGCGTCACCTGTTGCTGCGCCCAGGCCTCTTCCTGCGCTGCGCTTTGCGTGGTGATGGTCTTGAAGGCCGGCTTGATCACGCCGAACAACAGGAAGCCGATACCGCCCGCAATCAGCAGAAATTTGAAGATATCCTTGACCATCGCAATGGTGTCGGGCTGTTTCCACATCGGAATTTCCGGCAGGATTTCCTGCGCCGTGTTGTTGAAAGCGCTGTTGAGCAGGTTGAAGCTGTCGCCGCGTTTTGCATCGAAGCCGACGGTCTCCTTGACCAAAGCAGTGATCTGCGCTTTTTCGGCTTCGGTGTAGGGACGGGAAGTAACCTTGCCATCCTTGCCGGTACTAGTGGGGTTATTCACCACCACGGCAATGGACAGGCGCTTGATGCTGCCCACCGGCAACTTGGTGTGCTGAATGGTACGGTCGACTTCGTAATTGGTAGTTAGTTCCTTGTGCGTGTTGCTGGCAACGCTGTTGGCACCTGCACCGGTGGCCGCATTGGCAGGGGCGACGAGGGGCGCGGTGGCCGGTACGGGCGGTTGGTTGGTCAATGCCCCGGGGACGCCACCCGTGCCGGTGGTGCCGTTCAGCGATTCCATCGTTTGCAGGCTGCGCACGGCGGCCTGATTGGGCGGTTGGTTGGGCTTATAGCTCTCTGCGGTTTGTTCGGTCTGCGAGAAATCGAGGTTGGCGGTGACCTGGGCGCGCACATTCTGCATGCCGGTGATCGGGATCAGAATATCCTCGATACGCTTGACGTAATCCTGCTCGATCTGGCGTACGTATTTGAGTTGCGTCGCGTCCATCAATTGTTCGGCACTACTGTCACGTGCCGAGCTCAACAGCGTGCCGGTCTGGTCTACAACAGTAACGCCCTGCGCGGGCATGTTGGGAACGCTGCTCGAAATCAGGTGCACAATCGCGCTGACCTGGCCTGAGTCCAAAGTGCTTCCGGCATGCAGTGCCAGCACGACCGAGGCGCTGGGTTTCTGTTGTTCCTTGACGAACACCGTTTGTTTGGGAATGGCCAGATGCACGCGGGCACTGGCGACCGAGGCCATGGTTTCCACCGAGCGCGCCAATTCCCCTTCCAGCGCACGCTGGTAATTCACCTGTTCGAGAAACTGGCTGGTGCCGAATTTCTGGTTCTCCATCAGCTCAAAACCGACTGCACCTCCCTTGGGCAGGCCTTTCGCGGCCATTTGCAGGCGCACTTCATGCACCTTGTCGGCGGGTACCATCAGGGTGCCGCCGTCGGAGAATTTGTAGGGAATATTCTGTTGTTGCAGCGACTCAATGACGGCGCCGCCGTCGCGTTCGGCCAAATTGGCGTAAAGCACGCGGTAATCAGGCGTCTGTCCCCACATGAACAATCCCGCCAGCAAAGCCACCGTCGAAGCCACGGCGATGATCAGGCCGAGCTTTTGCTGGTTGGGCATGCCGAAGAGCAGCCGGGTCAAAGAAGGGGTGGAATTGGTGTCCGTATCAGCCATGCTTTTCTTCCAGATCGAAACAAGGGTCACTCCCTCATGCTGTGCATTATCGGCCTGCAAAGCAAGATTGGTAAGCCGAAAAGCGGGGTAAATCGGGTGCTTTTCCAAAGCTAGGCGGGCGCTGCACGCGCGTACAGTGCCGTCATGGAAGAAGGAGGTGGACCATGAGTATGAACGTTTCCAATGTGGATAATCTGCTGGCCCAGATGCGCGCGGCGATGGCTGCCGCCCAAGGACAGCCGGTGCAAACCCCTGCCGCGACCGGGGGCGTTGATTTTGCCAATGTGTTGAAATCTTCGCTGGACGGCGTCAATCAGGCGCAACACCAGGCCGAAGATATGCAAAAAGCCTTTGTGCTGGGCGATGACAAGGTGAGTTTGAGTGATACGATGATCGCCATGCAAAAGGCCAATATTTCGTTCCAGACGGCCGTGCAGGTGCGCAACAAAGTGGTGGCGGCCTATAACGACATCATGAACATGCAGGTCTGATCGCTGCATTTTTGGCACTCAATCCCCGGGAATGTCGGCGGATTCATTTGAAGTGAAACTTTAAGTGGCAGACAAATGACCATTGATACTTCCCCACAGCAAACTGCTCAGGCGATAGAACAGGCTTTACACCAGGCCGTTATTCAGCATCAGGCGGGGCAAATGGAACTCGCCGAAAAGCTTTATCGCGCCATTCTGCAAATCGAACCGCATCATCCGGAAGCAAATCACAACCTGGGCGTTTTGTCGGTGCAGCTGAAACAGCCTGCTGCCGGATTGCCCCATTTCATGGTGGCACTGGAAGCCGATCCGACACGCGGGCAATACTGGTTAAGCTGCATCGATGCACTGTATCAGGCTGGACAGATGGAAGATGCGCGACAAATGCTGGCGCTGGCCCGGCAGCAGGGGCTGCAGGGAAATGAGATCAATGCATTGGCGCAGCTGCTGGAAGGAAGCGCGCAGGCAGCAAAACCAGCACATGCAGATCATCAGTCTGTAGCCAAAAAGCCCAAACCGGGCAAGCCGGATAAAGCGGCATCTCACAAGGGAAAAGAACCTGCTGCGCATGAGCGGAGTCTGATCGTGGCCATGTTCAACGAAGGGCGCTATGCAGAAGTAGCAAGGCTTGCCAAATCGCTTACCGAACGCTTCCCGCAGCACGGGTTTGGATGGAATGTACTGGGCGCGGTACTCAAGCAAATGGGGCAGTCGGCAGATGCGCTATTGCCCATGCAGAAAGCGGCTGTACTGTCGCCGGAGGACTCCAATGCCCATTGCAATCTGGGCGCCACGTTGCAGGATCTGGGCAGGTCTGCTGAAGCAGAAGTGAGCCTCAAGCGCGCGCTGCAGATCAATCCGTCCAACGCCGAGGCACTTTGCAATCTGGGTTTTGCCCAGCAGAGTCAGGGGCGACCGGACGAGGCTGAGGCCAGTTACCGGCGTGCGCTGCAGATCAAACCGGATTTCGCCGTGGCACACTGCAATCTGGGCATGACCCTGCACAATATGGGCCAACTGGTCGAAGCCGAGGCAAGCTACCGGCGTGCGCTGCAGATCAACCCGGATTCCGCCGAGGCGCATTGCAACCTGGGTATCACCCTGCATAGTCTGGGTCGACCGGAAGAAGCGGTGATCAGTTGCCAACAGGCGTTAAAGATCAATCCGGATTACGCCGATGCGCATAGCAGCCTGGGGATCACGCTACAGCATCTGGGCCGGTTTGAAGAGGCATTGGCACATTTCAAGGAACGCGTCCGTCTCACTCCCGGAGACGTGATTGCCCAGTATCAGATTGCATCGCTGACCGGGCAACAAACGGAACGTGCTCCCGACCAGTATGTCGAGAACGTGTTTGACAATTACGCCGAGAGGTTCGATACCCATTTGCAGCAAGTGCTTCAATACGACATTCCCAAAAAACTGGTCGCGCTGATTGCGCAGCATTTGCCGGTTGCAGAAAAATGTAATGTTCTTGATCTGGGCTGCGGAACCGGTTTGATCGGTCCCGAAATTGCGCCCTATGCGAAACAACTGGTCGGGGTCGATCTTTCCGCAAAAATGCTGGAAAAAGCCCGGGCACGCAATTTGTATCAGCGATTGGTGCGTGCCGACTTGCTCTCCATGATGCATGCTGAACCGGCTTCCAGTTACGGCCTGGTGATTGCCGCCGACGTGTTCGTGTATGCGGGCAAGCTGGATGAGATTGTCGGCGAAATTAAGCGACTGCTGTCTGCGGGAGGTATTTTTGCATTCTCTACGGAAAGCATGGAAGCCGTATCGGGGAGCGATTCGGGATACCGGCTGGAAAATACCGGCCGCTATGCGCACTCGGTTGAGTATCTGTCCGGGCTTGCCTCCACCAACGGATTCCGGATTCTGGAAATAGTCGCCACGCAGATTCGTACCGAGCATGGCAAACCGGTCAATGGCCACATGTCTGTGTGGCAGGGCTGAATGAACATGAAAGCATCCGGGAAATCCGTCCCGTACAAGGGGAATGAACCTTCCCCGCAAGAGATCAACGCATTGGTGGCGCTGTTCAACCAGCAGAATTTTGCGGAAGCAGAAAACCTCGCGCAGACGATGACGGTGAAATTTCCCCGGCACTGGATAGGCTGGAAAATGCTGAGTGTGATTTTCAGTCTGACGGGGCGCAACGCGGACGCGCTAATCCCCATGCAAAGAACAGTCGCGCTGCTGCCCAGTGATGCCGAGGCACACAACAATCTGGGTATCACCTTACAGGGGCTGGGTCGCCAAGCCGAGGCAGAGGCCAGCTACCGGCGTGCGATAAAAATCAATCCGCAATATGCCCAGGCACACAGCAACCTGGGTTCGGTTCTGCAGGATAAGCGACAGTTGGATGAGGCCGAAACTTGTTACCGGCGGGCGCAGCAGATCAAACCTGATTACGCCAAGGCGTGCAACAATCTCGGCTCTGTCCTTCGGGAAACAGGACGTCTGGACGAGGCAGAAGCCAGTTATCGGCGGGCACTGCAGATCAATCCGGAGTATGCGGAGGCTTACAACAACCTGGGCATTGTTCTCAAGGATTCAGTGCGGCTGGATGAAGCCGAGGCCAGCTTCCGGTGCGCGCTGCAAATCAATCCGCATTACGCGGAAGCACATTACAACCTCGGCGGGATTTTCAAGGATTCGGGCCGACCGACCGAAGCCGAGGACAGCTACAGGCGAGCACTACAGATCAAACCGGATTACGCGGAAGCCCATAGTGCGCTGGGCGTCATTTTGAACAGGCTGGGACGTCCGGAGGAGGCTGAAGCCAGTTACCGGCATGCGTTGCAGAGCAATCCGGAATACGCCGATGTGTTGAATAATAATCTCGGCATTGTCCTCAATGATCTGGGCCGGCTGGGTGAGGCCGAAGCCAGTTATCGGCGGGCGCTGGAGATTAATCCGGATTACGCCACTGCGCACTGCAACCTGGGCGGTGTGCTGCACGATTTGGGCCGACTGGCCGAGGCCGAGGCCAGTTGGAGAAGGGCGCTGCAAATCAATCCGGATTTTGCCGAAGCCCACAGCAACCTGTTATTTTGTCTCTCGCAAATCGGAACGATGGATGCGCAGATGCTTTTTTCCGAACACCGCAGGTTTGGCGAACAGTTTGAAACTCCATTCCGTGCCAATTTTATTCAGCATGGCAATTTGCGAGATCCGGAAAGAATTTTGCAGGTCGGGATAGTTTCGGGCGACTTTCGCAATCACGCCATTGCTTACTTTTTTGAACTGGTCATGACGCATCTGGCCGGCTATCCGCTTTTGTCGCTGCACGCCTACTCCAACCATTCGATTGAAGACAGCGTCACCCAACGGTTGCGCGGGTATTTTGCGCACTGGCATCAAATTGACAGCTTGTCGGACACGGTTCTGGCGGAAAAGATACGTGCCGACCGTATTGATATCCTGATCGACCTGTCGGGACACAGTGCAAAAAATCGCCTGCGGGTCTTCGCGCGTAAACCGGCGCCGGTGCAGGCCACCTGGATGGGTTATCCGGGCACAACGGGTCTGCGCGCCATGGATTATTATTTATCGGATCGGTTTGCTTTCCCGCCCGGGCAATACGACGAGCAGTTCACGGAGAAAATTGTGCGGTTGCCGTCCAGTGCGCCATTCTTGCCGAGTAAAGATGCGCCTCCGGTGAACGGTCTGCCCGCTTTGGCTAACGGCTACGTGACTTTCGGCAGCTTCAACCGGGTGAGCAAGCTCAGCCGGACAGTGGTCGCGCTGTGGTCGCAGCTCTTGCGTGCTTTGCCGGACTCACGGCTGTTATTGGGAGGCATGCCGGGGGAAGAAAAGTGCGGTGCGCTGCTTGCATGGTTTGTGCAGGAAAAAATTCCGCGTGAGCGCCTGGATTTTCATGCGCGCGGCGATATGCAAAGCTACCTGGGATTGCATCATCAGGTTGATATCTGCCTGGACACTTTTCCATATAACGGTGGAACCACGACCCTGCACGCATTATGGATGGGTGTGCCGACAATCACATTGTCCGGCAGCACAACAGCGGGACGCACTGGCGCCTCGATTCTGGGGCATGTTGGTCTGGATGGATTTGTAGCCCATGATGCGGCAGATTTTGTGCAGAAGGGGGTGTCCTGGGCGGGTAGGCCGGAAGCGCTTGCAGAATTGCGATCCAGTTTGCGTGAACGACTGGCGCAATCGGCAATAGGGCATCCGGAGCAAATCGCCGCAGGACTGGAACGCGCCTTGCGCGTCATGTGGCGTCGCTGGTGTGCAGATTTACCGGCAGAATCCTTTGAGATAACCCGGCAAGATATTGCCGAAACAACGCAAGGGGAAGGCAAATGACAGAACAAAACAATAAATCGCCTATCTATGTGACGCAACCGTTGTTGCCGCCGCTGGAAGAATTCATTCCCTACCTGCAACAAATCTGGGACAGCAAATGGCTCACCAATAACGGTCCTTTCCATCATCAGCTGGAACAGGCGCTTTGCGATTATCTGGGCGTCAAACATGTATGTTTGTTCACGAGCGGCACTGTGGCGCTCATTACCGCTTTGCAATCCTTGCGCATCACGGGCGAAGTCATAACCACGCCGTATTCATTTGTGGCTACAGCACACTCCCTGTTGTGGAACGGTATCAAACCGGTGTTTGTGGATATTGATCCGGTTACGCTCAACCTCGATCCGGACAAGATCGAAGCGGCCATTACCCCGCAAACTACGGCCATCATGCCGGTGCATTGTTATGGACATCCCTGCGACGTCGCTCGCATCGAAAAAATTGCCGACAACTACGGACTGAAAGTGATCTACGACGCGGCGCACGCATTTGGCGTGCAATACCGCAACGACAGCGTGCTCAACCACGGCGACTTGTCGATATTGAGTTTCCATGCCACCAAAGTGTTCAACACTTTTGAAGGCGGCGCCATCATTTGCCACGATGCCAAAACCAAACAGCGTATCGACCACCTGAAGAATTTCGGTTTTGTGGACGAGGTGACGGTGGTGGCAGCCGGTATCAACGGCAAGATGAGCGAGATCAATGCCGCTTTCGGCCTGCTGCAACTCAAAGGCATTGATGCAGCCTTGCGGCAACGCAAAATAATCGATGCCCGTTACCGCGATGCACTGGTCGGCGTTCAGGGCATCCATTGCCTGCCGACTACAGGCGAGAAGGTATCGAACTATGCCTATTTCCCGATACTGGTGCAGCCGGACTATCCGCTTGCGCGCGATGTGCTGTACAAGAAATTGCACGATAACGGCATTTTTGCGCGCCGCTATTTCTATCCCCTGATCAGCGATTTTCCGATGTACCGCGGGATGCCGTCTGCGGCACACGCAAACTTGCCGGTGGCAAAGAAGGTGGCGGAGCAGGTGATTTGCCTGCCGATCTACCCCGCGCTCGCCAATGAACAAGTCGACGCCATCGTTGAGCTGATCAGGAACTGAACGGGACATGAATCGTCTGGCCATCATGCAGCCGTATTTTTTCCCCTACATCGGCTATTTTCAGCTGATTGCGGCGGTGGATACATTTATCGTGTACGACAACATCAAATACACCAAGAAGGGCTGGATCAACCGCAACCGAATGCTGCAGAACGGCAGCGATGTCATGTTCTCGCTGCCGTTGAAAAACGATTCGGACTCTCTGGATGTATGCGAGCGGGAACTGGCAGCGAATTTCGATCCCGAAAAACTGCTCAACCAATTCAGGGAAGCATACCGGCACGCACCCTGCTTCGTGCAGACGTTTCCGTTGCTGGAGCAGATTGTGTGCCATGAAAACAGGAATCTGTTCTCCTATTTGCACCATTCCATCGTCAGCGTCTGCCAGCATCTCGGCATCGCGACGCAGATCCTGGCTTCTTCCGGCATTGCCATCGATCATGACTTGAAAAACCAGGACAAAGTGCTTGCCTTGTGTGAGGCTGTCGGCGCGAAAACGTATGTGAATGCAATCGGCGGCATGGAGTTGTATTCGAAGCCGGATTTCCAGAAACGCGGTATAGCGTTGAAATTTGTGCGCTCGAAAGAATTTGCATATGCGCAATATGGCGACGCGTTTATACCTTGGCTATCGATCGTCGACGTGATGATGTTCAACCCTGTCGACGTTATTCAATCACAGTTAACTCAATTCGACCTGGTTTGAATTGTTCGGGAGTACATATGAGTGAAAAGGAAATTGCCCATCTGGAATCAATCAGCCCTTTTTATGAAAAAGGCAACTATATGGACGAGTTGATGATTGAGCGGGAAATGGAAATCATCAGGAGATATGACACTACGGGGGAAACTGCCCTGGAAGTCGGATGCGGTGATGGGCTTTCGACTGAAAAGCTCTGTACTCTGTTTCAGGATATTGAGGTTATTGAGCCGTCACTGAAAAACACAGCTTTGCTTAAGCGCAGAGTGCCTGACGTTATCTGTCACAACGTTCTGCTGGAAGACTTCAAGTCTGCGCGTAAATACGATTTCGTCTTCTTTCTGAACGTGATTGAGCACGTCGAAGATCCTGTCGCTTCGCTAAAGTTTTTATCCGCGCTCGTAAAAGACGAAGGTTTGATTTTCATTTCCGCGCCGAACTGTATGTCGCTCAACCGTCGTGCGGGATACAAAATGGGGCTCCTGAAAAGTTACGATCAAATGGCGCCCAAGGATTACGAAGTCGGGCACAGGCGTTTGTATACGGTGGATATGCTGACGGATCACTGCAATCAGGCGGGTCTGAAGGTGCTGGCTATGAAGGGGATGTACCTGAAGCCGCTCTCTGAAGTACAAATGATGGGGTTGGGCGATGATGCAGTCCGGGCGTTTTATGCGCTGGGTGAAGATGTTCCCCAGTACTGCGCAAGCTTGTTGGCAGTTGCGACCAAGAAGTATTACTAGTTTATAAGCACTTTTTTCCGGGCCGGAAAGCAATGTTCAAGTGGAAAAAACTGGGAAGAATATTTAACCCGCAAGATGTGCCGGGCAGGGAATGGCTGAAGGAATTCGCCCAGGCACCGTCTGTGCTGTTGTTCGATGAGTTCGTCAGGGTGTATTTTTCCTGTCGGCCCTTGCCCAATGAAAACGGGCAGTACGTGAGCTACTCATCGTATGTGGATTTTGACAGGCATGACTTGACCAGGATAGCGAATATCGCCAGTGCTCCTATTTTGGAACTTGGCGGTGTGGGAATGTTTGATGAATTCGGAACTTATCCGGTTTCGGTGATCAGGAACGGAGCGGAGGTCATTGCCTACTATGGCGGCTGGACCAGGTGCGAATCCATTCCCTTTACGGTGTCTATCGGGGCGGCAATCAGTCACGATGACGGCACGACGTTTAGCAAGCTGGGCGAAGGCCCGCTGCTGACCTGCAATATTCTCGATCCTTACGTTTTGAGCGGCCCCAAGGTCAGGATCTTTGGCGGGAAATGGTACCTGTGGTACGTGGCGGGAACGAAATGGCAGAAATATGAGGGCAGGTCGGAGGCGGTATACAAAATCCGCATGGCGACTTCAACCGACGGTATGAACTGGATGCGAAATGGCGAGGATCTGATTGAGGACAAGATCGAAAAAGATGAGTGTCAGGCAAGTCCGGATGTGTTTTTCCACGAAGGCAAATTCCACATGTTTTTTTGCTACAAGCACAGCCTGAATTTCAGAAACAACGACCGGGGCTATCGTATCGGATATGCGGTTTCGGACGATTTGGAGCACTGGGAACGGGATGACACACAAGCGGGAATAGATATTTCGGACCAGGGATGGGATGACCAGTCCATCGCTTATCCGCATGTTTTTGAAGTCGATGGGCAGGTATATATGCTTTATCTGGGCAATGAGGTCGGAAGATACGGTTTTGGTTTGGCAAAACTCGAGAACTACACGGGGTAGCCGATTATGCGTGCGCTGTTTGAGCGCCGGGTTTGCGGGAATAGGACTTCTACACGGCAAATATCATGAAATGGAAAAAGCTCGGGAAAATATTTGATCCAACTGCATACAGCCTGGCGAATAACTGCCATGAATTTGCGCAATCTCCCCAAGCCATCGTATTTGATGACTTTGTCCGAGTGTATTTTTCCACGCGGGCAAAGGATGCTAACGGAAAATATTTGAGTCACGTTGCTTTCGCTGATTTCGATAAAGGTTTTGGCAAGGTCATCAGGGTTTCAGACAGGACGGTTATTCCTCTGGGCGAGTTGGGAAGTTTCGATGAGCATGGAATATTTCCGTTCAGCGCGGTTCGGGGCGAGGGGCGGATACTTGCCTACACTACGGGCTGGAACAGAAGGGTGTCGGTATCAACCGACGCATCGATTGGCCTGGCAATCAGCGACGATGACGGGTTGACCTTCAGGAAAGTCGGAGCCGGTCCGGTGCTGTCGGCCTCATTGCACGAGCCGTTTCTGGTCGGTGATGCGTTTGTCCGGAATGTGGGTGGCACATGGCACATGTGGTACATCCACGGAACCAGATGGCTAACGCATACAAAAGGCGAAGCACCGGATCGGGTTTATAAAATTGCCCATGCGACTTCTGCCGATGGTGTCTCGTGGCTTAAGGAGGGGCGTCAGATTATTTCCGACAAGTTGAATGCGGATGAATGCCAGGCACTTCCCGCGGTTATACAAATCGAAAACAAATACCACATGTTCTTTTGCTACAGGCAGTCTCTGGATTTCAGGAAGAACAAAAATAACGGCTACCGAATCGGATATGCATTTTCGAATGACCTGATCGACTGGACGCGGGACGATGCGAACGTCGGGATCGATGTGTCGGCAACTGGATGGGACTCGGATATGCAGTGTTACCCGCACGTGTTTGAAATGGATAGTGATGTATATTTGCTGTACAACGGTAACGAATTCGGTCGTTTTGGTTTCGGTTTGGCCAGGCTGGAGAAATGAGTGAGAAGTGCTCATCGAGCGAGGAGGCATAAATGAATATCAGAGGGAAAATCCTGACGTTGCGGGCCATTGAGGAGCAGGACCTCGAATTGTTGCACAAGTGGGCGAATGATCCGGTTACGCAGGACGGGATAGGCGAGTTGCACTTTCCCAGCTCCATGGATTTTCACAATTCATGGTTCCAGAATCTGAAGAATGACCGGCTCAACCAGCGATTTGTCGTCGAAGTGCCCGACGTCGGGATAATCGGAATTTCCAGCATCATGAATATCGATTGGCGCAACAGCCATGCGTGGCACGGCCTGGTATTGGGTGAAGGCAATCACCGCGGCAAGGGCTACGGCATTGACGCAATCATGGCAACGATGCGCTACGCTTTCGATGAGTTGAACCTGGAAAGACTGGACGGTTCGATGCTTGAGTACAACAAGATTTCACTCGCCACTTATTGCGGAAAGAAACTGGGCTGGAAAGAAGAGGGGCGCAGAAGGAATTACTATTTCAGAAAGGGACGCTATTGGGACCAAATCCTGGTTGGCGTAACCAGACAGGACTATCTGGAGCTTATTGAGAGAACTAGGTACTGGGATGATGCCGCATGAGTGCGCCGAGAAATTACAATAGCGAACTGGTCGATTCTGCCAACGCCGAAAGTGAAAAGTATGCGTATGGTTTTGACTTCGATGTAATGCACCCGTTCATGATCAGGTCGTTTCAGCCTTTTTTTCGCAAGGGCAGCCTGCTCGAGTTGGGCAGCTTCAAAGGTGACCTTACTGGCAGATTTCTTCCCTATTTTAACGATGTAACCTGTGTCGAGGCTTCGGACCTCGCTATTGATGAAGCCAGGAAAAACCTGGGGGATAAAGTGAAATTTATCAATACGACTTTTGAAGCAGCGCAGCTGACCCGGCGCTATGACAATATTGTGCTGACCCATGTGCTGGAGCATCTGGATGATCCTGTTTCGGTATTGAAACGTATCAACGACGAATGGCTGACGCAGGAGGGAAGATTGTTTCTGGTATGTCCCAATGCCAACGCTCCTTCGCGGCAGATCGCCGTCAAGATGGGATTGATCACCCACAATTCAGCCGTCACCCAGGCTGAGGCCGAACATGGGCACCGCCGCACTTATACGTTGGATACATTGGAGCGCGATGCGGTTGCTGCTGGGTTGCGAGTGATCCATCGCTCCGGTATTTTCTTCAAGGCGCTGGCCAATTTTCAATGGGATCGCCTGCTGCAAACGGACATCGTTTCCAGAGAATATCTGGAGGGCTGCTTCAAATTGGGGCAGGAGTATCCCGATCTGTGCGCCAGTATTTTCCTGTTGTGCGAACGCGGCGAATAAGCGGACGGAATGGAAATGAGCCAGAAAAAGATTCTGATCTTTCCTGCCGGAATGCCGCGCTCGCTGGAGTACTTGAAAAAATGCGAGCGGGACGGGCGCGCAGTGATTGGTTCTTCATCGCTGGCATATGATCCTGCGCGGGGGAAATATCCTGAGTGGATGCATCTGCCCTATGTGACAGATCCGTTATTCGACGAGGCACTCAAGCAAGCCGTCATCGAACGGGATGTTGGGGAAATCTACACACCCAATGCCGTGGTCTGGAATTATCTGAACCAGAATCTGGGGCGGATGATGCCGGGTGTGGTGTTGGCAAATGCGTCTCCGGTAGACGAAGTGTTGCGCGGTTATCGTGAAGCACTTGCAAAGGCGCGTTATTTTTTGGTTAACCAGATCCACTTGTCATCGGAAGTTTCGTGCCGCCCGCTTCCTTCCAAAATCGAAATTGCGGGATTGATCCGGTATGCTGAAATCATCCCGGGGATGTGCGATGACGACAAGTTTCATGCGTTGCTTGAAGTCGCACGCCGTGCGGTCGAAGGCGATATTGTTGAAATCGGCAGTTGGTGGGGGAAGTCGGCATTTATTTTCTGCTGGCTGGCGCGATATTTCGGGATCGGCAAATTACTGTGCGTCGATCCCTGGACCAACGAGCATCTGGTTCAGGGCGAGAAGATTGTGGACAGCGGATCGGCGCAAGTCGATGCGGAAGAGGCGCTGCAAGTTTTCCAGATCGGCTTGCTGCCGTTCAATGCCAACCACATCAATTATCTGCGCATGACCTCTGTGGAGGGCGCAGTGCAATATGCGGTCAACAGATTGGCCAGCAGCGCGGTGTTTGGGGAAACTGCATATGCAGGCGGCATTGCCATTTTGCATATAGACGGAAATCACAGCTATGAGGCGGTAAAGGCAGATATCGAGTCATGGCAGCCGTTTATGCGCGAGGGCGGCTGGATCATTTTTGACGATTATGTCTGGCCTTTTGGCGACGGGCCGCAACGAGTGGGGGATGAGTTTCTGGAGGGCAGCCGGTGCGGAATTACGACTGCATTTGTCATGGGTACTGCCTTGTTTATTCAATTATCTTAACTGGGTGGGCGACTAAGCGCGGGTGGGTAATCAGCGTTTCATGCTGGCCAGTTGCTGCTGCATTTGCGCCACGTAGCGCTGCAATAACATGGTGGTCTTGCCGTCCGGTTTGACAAATATGCAACCGGCGCGACGTTTTACCTTGCCGCTGCGGTCGGTGATCTCAAAGGTGTTCTTAACTTCGATTGCGGCTATCACCGTGCCGACGCCCGGCAGTTCGATCTGGCAATGCTCATACACAATGCCTGGATGCAATTCGACGCCGGTCTGCTCGCATACCAGCGCCACGCCGCCGATGCTGATGTCCATTACCGTGACTTCGTGCTGTGTGGACTGATTGGCAACAGGGCGGATGATGCAATTGAGCGCTCCGGTCTCGGCTGTGACGAGGCGGTAATAGTCGCGGCGTTGCAGACGCAGCAGTTTTCGCGGCAGGCCCAAGCTGAACGCGGGCGCGTCTTCATAAGTTCCCATCACGACGTCACCGGCGACAAATTGCACCTTGGCCTGATTGTGCGTGCTGACGAAGATAATGCGCTTGCTGCGTTCGATGAGGCGATTATCCTGGGCATTGGATGCGGCATCTATCCAGACGCCATTTTCGTCCACCGCCAGGATCAAAGTCAGCACCATGCTGATGCCTTCGTTGTAGTACAGGGCTACACGAGATTTGCGCTGGGCGATGTCATGCAGGATAGAAACGATCTCTTTGGGATTGGTGATGAGGTATTCGTTTTCCTCATCATTGGAGAACAGTTCTATTTTCAGCGGTATCTCTTTGGTACGCATGGCTTAATCGTCAACGTGGTTTTACCTGTGGCGATTGTAGCGGTTTTGCAATTGGCGCAGTACGCGGAATTGCGCCGGTTTCACCCCGTTCCAAACGGTATAGCCAGGCCAGCAGTTCCGCCACGGCCAGGTAGAGCTGCGGCGGGATGTGCTGATCCAGTTCCACTTGCATCAGCATGCTGACAAGTTCTTCTGATTCATGCACATAGACGCCATGTTCCTTGGCGCGTTCGATGATTGCCTGGGCGATAAGGCCGCGGCCGCTGGCCACCACCTTGGGGGCGGCATCGCCGTTGCGGTAGGCAAGGGCGACGGCCATCTGTCTTTTGTTATCCGGCGTGCTCATTTTTGGTGATTTGCGTATGGACAACAGGGATGCCGCGTTCGGAAAGCGCGGCGACCAACTGCGAACTGGCATTACCCAGCTTGTCGCGTGTTTGTGCATCGGCTACATCGAACGACAGGTTCAGGGCGTTGCCGTTGAAACTCAATCGTGCAGAGACGCCGCCCAGGTTGGGCAAGTCCAGATGGATCTGGGTGTTCCATTGCCCTTCTTGCACACCCTGGGCGTTGCGATGGGGTGCTTCCTCGCTGACCTCCCAGCGCATTTCCTGGCCTTGCCAGACTTGTCCTTGCCACAGCACCTGATGCGTTTCCAGAGCGCCCAGTTGTTGCTGCACCAGCGTCTGCAGATGTTCCGGGATGCCGGGAGCAACAGAGCGTTGTTCGCTTCCGGTTTGAGCGATGGGCGTGCCGGATGTCTCAATGTTTCTTGTGCTTGCGTTTTGAGACAGCGCACCTTGAGCCGCCTGGTTCTGCGGCAAAGGGTTTTGCGCCAATGATTTTGGCGATAACTGGTTTTGCGGTTCCAGCAGCAACTGCGTCGTGGGACGTGCTCCCGCTATCCATTGTGCCTGGTGCGATTCGTAGAACAGGCCGCTGTGACTTAACGCATCGTGCAACTTGAGGGCGAGTTGAGTGGTGTCAGGTAGCGCCTGCTCGCCTGTCCACAGCGGAGCGCTTTGTATGGGGCGCACATAGCTTCTTTCCAGCGGCTGTTGCGATAGCGAAGAGAGCAGGCGCGACGTGGCGCTGAGCGATTCGGGGGTGGAGACCGGATTGGAGGAGGCAGCCAGTCTGAATGTCAGGCGCGGCTGCAGGGAGGCAACTTGCAGGGAGATTATATCTCCGGAACGGACAAAGCCCGGCAGCTGCATTTGCAGTAGCTGGTTGGCTACGCGAACGTTGAATACGTTTGGCGCGACCTGCGCTTGTACCGTGCCTTGTACCTGCTGACCCAACTCGAATAGTTTGCCCGCATTCGCGGCGTTCTTGTCCGGTGTTGCCGTGATGAGCGGCTTATCGGTGAGAGCAAGCGCCTTGAGTGTAGAGATGAGGTTGGCGGGCAGCATGCATCGCGGAAACGATCAGTAATTGGCCAGATAAGTTTGCTGCAGTCGCAGTTCGCTGCGCGGGCTCTGCATGATGCGCTGCAATTGTTCCATCCAGCTCTCGGTGCGGCTGCGAATGTCGGCATCGTCGGCGAGGATTTTCTTGAGCAGCGCGAGTTTTTGCGCGCGTTCGTCCGGGTTGGTGGGGATAACATCGCGCGGCTTGATTTCTTCCACCTTACGGTGGCATTCCAGTTCCAGTGAGATCAGGCGATCCCACTCGCCACCAACGGCGGCTTCGCGCATCTGTCCGGTGATGCCGGAGAGACGCTGGTAATCTTCGAGGAGCAATGACATTGCCTAGTTCCTTCCGTAAACCAGTGTGGTTGTTTTGTTTGCCGGACTGACCTGTTGTGCAACCGGAGACGGCGCAGCAGTAACATTCGTCTGGCGTATGTTTTCCCACGCGCCTTGCAGCTCGGTAAGCAGCCTGCTGACTTCGTCCAGCATGGCCGGATCATTGTGCAGGTTGGCCAGAAACAGGCGGTTGTTCATGTAGTCGTAAAGCGATGCAAGGTTCTGCCCAATCTCACCGCCGGCTTCAATGTTCAGCGATGCTCGCAGGCCTTCACCGATGATCATGATGGCCTTGCTGATGGAAGCGCCCTTGGCTGCAGTCTCACCGCGCAACATCTGGTTCTTGGCTGATGCGATGGCAAGCAGTGCGCCCTGGTAAAGCATCAAAATCAGTTTGAGCGGGTCGGCTGCGCTCAAACTCGATTCAAGACCGACATTTGAATATGCTTTGATTCCGACAGCTGCATTCATGATCTGCTCCTAAAAAAGTACGTTCTATTTTTGTGACTGCATCGCGGCGAACTGCTGAGTCAAGTAGGTGCTGGTTTGATTCATGCTGGTCAACGCGACATCCAGTGCGGTGTACTGCGCGGTATATTGTTTTTGCAGGGCCGTCATTCTCGTCTCCAACGTGGCGATCTGGTCGCTGATGGAAGTAATTGATTTGTTGATTGCAGCGGTATGGTTGGCTATGGTGCCGTCAACGGAAAGCGTATCCGTTGCCCATTGGTCAAACCTGGTCCCGAAGCCGGTCGAAGAATTAAACAGAGTGGCAACGTCAGCGAAGTTGGTGGTCATGACGCTACTGAGCTTGGCGCTGTCCAGCTGCATGGTGCCATCCGCCTTGAAGGTGATGCCAACATCAAACAGGTGGGTCAGGTTTCCGCTGCCCACTGCAGTTGCGGCAATATCACGCATTTGCGTTTGCAGGTTGCGTAACGTGGAATCTCCCGATAAAGCCGAGCCGGATTTGTAGGCATAGGAATTTTTCATCGAGGTATACAAATCGTTGTATGCCGCAACGAAGCTGGATGCCGCCGTGCTGACTGAGGCTGTATCGCGCGCCACGGTCAGCGTGGCGGGCGTAAGCGGGGCGGTGAGGCCGCTCAGTGTCAATGTGACACCCTGTATAGCGTCGGTGATCGTGTTGGATGACTTGGTGATCGCAATTCCGTTTACATCGAATACGGCATTCTGGGCAGCAATGGTCTGGGTCAGTTTTTTCGTGCCACCCGGATCGTAGGCCAGCAGGCTGTCTACGCCGTTGCCCGCACCGTCCGTGGTTATCTTGAGACTGTTGCTTGCGCCCGTGTTGTCGGAAGACAACACGAGACGGTAGGGTGTGCCGCTGCCATCGTTAACGATGGTTGCCGATACGCCTATACCGGCGGCATTGATCGCATCGCGTATGCCCTGCAACGTGTTGTTCGAGCTATCTATTGTGACGGTCTTGGTGCCGCTGCCATTTGGAGTGAAGACGGCGCCGACAGTGGTGCCGAAATCAAAGGAAATCGTGGTCGAAGTTCCCGCGGCTATCGCGGCAGTGTCGCTGACTTGCCCGACTGCAACCAGCCTTTGCGATTGAGCCAGACTGGTTACATTCAAAGAGTAAGAACCGGCAACCGCAGTAGAGCCTGCTGTGGCAGAAAGGATGCCAGTGTTGGAAGAACTTGCAGTGTAAGCAAGCAGGCTGCTCGAACTCGAACTACCCAAAGCCTGGGCGGCAGTTTGTAAAGCGGACACCTTGCTTGTGACTAGCCCCAATGCGGAAATCTGCGACTGGTAACTCGCCGACTTGGTGTTGAGCGTGTTGATAGGCTGGCGCTCTGCCGTCATCAGTTGCGAGACGAGCGATGGCACATCAAGGGTCGCGCCCGTCGTGGAGGTGTTTATTGCACTGGTTGCCATGATACTGTCTCCCGAACTAAGCCTTCTGTTTCAGCAGCAAACCATGCTGGAATTCGTCTATCCCCTGCGAAATCGCCAACACAGCCTCTGATGGAATTTGCACGACAGTATCCCCTGTCGCCTTATCCACCAGTTTAATGACTTGCCTGTTGGTGGCTTTGTCCACACTGAAGCTTAGTTCCAGATTTCTGTTGGTTTGTTGCAGTGTCGCGTTGATTTTGTTTACTTCTTTTGCCAACTGGGCATCCGTGGGTTGCTGTGCAGTTGTCTGCTTTGCAACGACTTGCGCTGCTTCAGCCGTCGCGCCGGGACTGGGACGTGCCACAGCGCTACCAGGCTCGCCGTTACCGGGGAGCCTGACTGGCGTTGAAGCTGGTGCCAGATTGCCTGTATTCTGGATGAGCATTTTGCCTCTCCTTACTCGAAATCCCCCGACCGGTTAACTGGTCGGGGGGTGTTGCTTAACTACTTACTTCAGCAGAGTCAGAACCATGTTTGGCACCTGGTTGGCTTGAGCCAACATTGCCGTACCCGCTTGTTGCAGAATCTGGTTGCGGGTCATGTTCGTGGTTTCCGTTGCGTAGTCTGTATCCATGATGCGGCTATACGCAGCAGACAGGTTCACCGAAGCAACCTGCATGGTTGCAATGGCAGACCCGAAAGTCGCCATGTCGGCACCGTAGTTGGCACGCGAAGTGGTTACCGTGGCGAGGTCAGCGGTGATGCCGGTAACCGTCAATGCGGCGGGTGCAACCAGCACAGCGCTCTTGCCTGTCAACAAAGTGCCTATGCCATCCACCACCGTAGCAACGGCGGCAGTGGTCTTGCCCGCGATACGCGCATTTTCAGTGACCAGCGCAGTAGCTTCTACGCCGGAAGCCGTGCCGCCCTTTTGAACTGCAATTTCATACAGACGCTGCAGGTTCTCAACGACTTGAGCTGCATAACCGTCGTTGGTCTGGGCAGTCGAGATCGCGTCATTGGCGCCGCGGATGGCGACGTTGGTGCCGCGCACCTGGCTGTCATAAGTGGTGGCTGTAACCAAGCCAGTAGGGTCGTCTTTGGCTGTATTGATGCGCAGGCCGGAAGACAGGCGTTGCATGGCAGTTTGCAAGGCCAGGTTCGATTTGTTCAGCGCTGCTCCTGCGAACAGGGCCGATACGTTTGTGTTGATGACTTGTGCCATTTTAGTTCTCCTTAATTCTTATTTGCTTACGGACTAGCTCGCTTATTTCAGCAGAGTCAGAACCATGTTTGGCACCTGGTTGGCTTGAGCCAACATCGCTGTACCCGCTTGTTGCAGAATCTGGTTGCGGGTCATGTTCGTGGTTTCCGTTGCGTAGTCTGTATCCATGATGCGGCTATACGCAGCAGACAGGTTCACCGAAGCAACCTGCATGGTGGAAATGGCAGACCCGAAAGTCGCCATGTCAGCACCGTAGTTGGCGCGCGAAGTGGTTACCGTGGCGAGGTCCGTGGTGATGGCAGCAACCGTTGTGCCAACAGGGGCGGCCAGTACGGCGCTCTTGCCGGTCAACAAAGTACCAATACCGTCAACCACAGTCGCTGTAGCGGCGGTGGTCTTGCCCGCGATACGCGCGTTTTCGGTAATCAGCGCAGTGGCTTCGACACCGGAAGCAGAACCGCCACCTTGCACTGCAATCTCATACAGACGCTGCAGGTTCTCAACGACTTGAGCTGCATAACCGTCGTTGGTCTGGGCAGTCGAGATCGCGTCATTGGCGCCGCGGATGGCGACGTTGGTGCCGCGCACCTGGCTGTCATAAGTGGTGGCTGTAACCAAGCCAGTAGGGTCGTCTTTGGCTGTATTGATGCGCAGGCCGGAAGACAGGCGTTGCATGGCAGTTTGCAAGGCCAGGTTCGATTTGTTCAGCGCTGCTCCTGCGAACAGGGCCGATACGTTTGTGTTGATGACTTGTGCCATTTTAGTTCTCCTTAGATGCTTGGTTCACTTACGCGGCTTGGTTGCCGCTCACTTTGGTTTGCTGTTCTGTGAATGAGAGCAACCGCCGTTGAACCAGTTATCGGAGCTTTATGGGAAAACTTTAGAGTCGGATGAAGATTGAGGCCGGGGAAAAGCCTCATTTTGCTGCTTCCACCCGGTTTTTACCGGCCAGTTTGGCCTGGTACATGGCCTTGTCCGCCCGGCCAATAAGGTCCTCGGCGTCCTCAGCTTCGCCACGCAAGGCAACGCCGGCGCTGAAGGTGACCAATACCCGCTCATTGTTATGCATGAAGAATTTTTTGGTCAAGTCGCGTTGCAGGCGCTGCATGGCCTCGATTGCCGCTTCGAGATCGGTATCCGGCAGCACGATGAGGAATTCCTCGCCGCCATAGCGCCCCACTGTATCGGCAGGACGCAGTGTTTCTTTAATGACTTTTGTCAGATGTTTCAGCGCGCGATCACCTGCCTGGTGTCCGATCGTGTCATTCAGTTGCTTGAAGTTATCGATATCGAGCAGGGCGACGCTGACGGCTGTCCTGCTGCGGTCAGCGCGTTTCAGTTCGCGTTCTATGGTTTCGTCCAGCCCGCGCCGGTTGAGCGCACCGGTGAGTTGATCCTCGCGCACCAATTCGCTGACCTCTTCCAGTTCATGTTCCAGTTCCTGAATGCGGGCTTCTGCTTCATCAGCCTGTTTCTTTTGGTTGAGCAGTTCCTCGTGCGAGCGCAGGGCGCTGGCCTGGATGATGCGCGTGTCATACATCACATCTTTGAGAATATGGCTGAGTTCGGCCAGGTTGTCGGCTTTGCCGATCTTCTGGCTGTAGCCTTCGATCTTGTTGTGGTATTCGCCGGTGCTTTCAGTCAGTTCACCCAGACGGTCGATAAAGGTGGTCATCAGGCTTTTTAAGGTGGCTTTGGCATCGGTCAGGCTTTGTTTGAGCGTGCCCTGCTTGATGACAGCATCGCGCAGGTTGCGTTCGGCATCGGCGATGGCGCGTTTGTCCAGCGGTTTGGTGATGATTTCCTGCAATGCCGTGATTTGCCCGTGCAGCCACTTGTCGTCTTCCACCATCTCGCTGACGTTTTCCACCAGCAGTCGCAGCAAACGCACCAGACCTTCCTGGATCCTGGCCTTATCTCCGCCGCGCAACTCCAGTTTGAGCCAGAACTGGCGCAGTTGTTTGGCGAGGTCGTTGAGTTTGTCCTTGTTGTCGCTGGCGCGAACTTGCGCCACCAGCGCCTGTATCTCGTCGGCCAGTTCGGGTTGGGACGCGAGCGTGTTTTCCAACGTTTGCGCCAATAGTTCGCGCAACTGGTTGATCAGTTCCTGGTGTTCGGCCTGCGCAGGCGAAACGGCTGAGATTGTGGTCGGTGGTTGTGCAACATTGGCGGGGTACGTTGCTCCCGGCATGACGGAGGGTACCAATTCATCAGGGCCGGGAGCGGTAGGGGCAGTTGACCATGAGCGCAACAGCCCCTGCAACTTTCCGAACAAAACTTCCGGATCCTTGGCGAAGCGATTCAGTACGGTTTCCAGTCCATCTTTTTTCCGGGTGATGGTGATGCCCTTGTGCGGAGTTTCCAGCTGTCGCAACAAGTCGCGAATCAGTTCCGACCAGGCGGGAACAGGCTGACCTGCGTCGGCAGAAGAGCGTTCCCCGGCTTGGCCGCTGATCTCGCGGTACATTTGCCCGTAATTTTCCGGCGTCGGCGCAAGCTTGCGCGTGGCAAGCGCAGTGAGTGTCTCGCGGGCGATATCCGAAGGATTGTCGGGCTTACTCATGTGCAGATAGTCGCTGAGATTTCATACGGGTCATTATCCGGTGGCAAGGCCGTCATGAAACAGAGAATAGCGGCAGTTTAACGCGCCAATTTGGCCGGCTATTCGATCAGGTGGTTGCTGATGGCGTAATGGATTGCTTCAGCGTTGTTCTTCAACTTCATTTTTTCCAGCAGGCGCGAGCGGTATACGCTTACTGTTTTTGGGCTGAGCGACATGATGTCCGCCATTTCACTCAATTTCTTGCCCGAGGCCATCAGGCACAGCGTCTGGTACTCGCGGTTGGACAGGGTCTGGTGCAGCAACTCCTGATAGCCTTGCGACAGGCCGTTGGCCAGTTGTTCCGCCAACTCGGTACTGATGTATTTCTTGCCGCTGGCGACCTGGCGGATGGCGGTTACCAGTTGTGCAGGTGCGCTTTGCTTGTTGAGATAGCCGGCGGCTCCGGCCTTCATGGAACGCAATGCATACTGCTCTTCCGGATGCATGCTGAGCATGAGTACGGGCAGTTGCGGATGGTTGATCTTGAGCTGTTTGAGCACGTCGACGCCATGCTTGTCCGGCATGCTGATGTCGAGCAGAACGACGTCGTAAGATGTTTCGTCGACCATGCGGATGGTTTGCATGCCGTTTTCGGCTTCGCCCGTGACACGCATGTCGTCCGTGTCATCCAGCAATTGCTTCAGGCCTTTGCGGATGAGCGCGTGATCGTCGGCTATCAGCACTTTAATCATTTGGTGTCGTTCTTCAGAATAGGTTTTGCTGTGAGAGCAGATTGTCCGTTGCGATGTTGCCGTTCGCGTGCGGAATGAATACGCTGACTTTGGTTCCCTGTCCGGGGATGCTGTCGATGCGCACGTCCCCGCCGAAGTATTCTACCCGTTCGCGAATGCCGCGTAAGCCGAAAGAACGCGGTTTGGCGCGGTCGGCCTCGGTCAACCCTTTGCCGTTGTCCTGTACCTTCAGCACGACTCCCTCTTTGCGGTTGTGGATATTCACGATGACCTCGCTGGCGGAAGCGTGCTTGATGATATTGGCCAGTGCTTCCTGCAGGATGCGGAACAGCGCGATGGAAATATCCGGGGGAACGGCAGGGCCTTCATCCCTGGATTCGAGAATGCAGGAAATACGTGTGCGCTGCTCGAACTCACCCGCTTCCAACTCAATAGCCGCAATGATGCCGAAGGTATCCAGCACGCTGGGGCGCAGGCTGCGCGAGATGTTGCCGGCTGCTGCAGTGCATTTGTCCACCAGCGATTCGATGCTCTTGGCTTTTTCGGCGAGTGACGGGTTGTTGGCCAGACGGCTGCCGAGCCATGCGATGTCCAGTTTGATGGCGGTGAGCGTGCTGCCCATGTCATCGTGTATTTCGCGGGCAATGGCGATGCGTTCCTGCTCGCGCACGTCCTGGATGTGCGAGGAAAGTTCGCGCAATTGCGCTTTGGAGCGCCTGATTTCGAGTTCGGCCAGCTTGCTTTGGGTAATGTTGAAGATGATGCCTTCCCACTGTATTCCCTGTGGAGTTTTGCGCGGACTGCAGCGCACGTTGATCCATTTGACCTCGTTGTCCGGCATGGTCAGGATGCGCCCCTCCCAGTTCCAGAATGACAGATCTTTGGCCGAGGCATGCAGACTTTGCTGGTAGGAGGCAAAATCTTCCGGATGCAACAACGCCTCGAACAGCATGACAACATGCGTCAAATCCTGCGGAGTGATGCCCAGCAATGCCTGGCAGCCCTCGCTGACATAGGGAAAACTGATGGCACCGTTATCCTGCAACAGCATCTGGTAGGCCATGCCCGGCAGGTCGGCGATGAAAGCATGCAGGCGGGTCTGGTTTTCCTGCAATGCCAGTTGTACGGTACGATGTTCCCGGCGGATGCGTGCTTCGCGCAAATTGTGTTCGATGGCGGGGGAGAGGCGATTCAGGCTGCCTTTGAAGATGTAATCGTCGGCACCATGTTGCATGGTGTAGATGATGGTCTCCTCGCGCAAGTCATGCGAAAGAAACAGGAACGGGATATCTGCGCCGCTTTCATGCAGCAATTTGAGCGCAGCCAGCCCCCCGAAACCCGGAGGGTCATAGCTGCACAAAACGACATCGAGCTCTCCTTTGTTCAAGGCAGCTTTCATGCCCTTGGCACTGTCCACACGGCGATGTTCCAGCAGATAACCCGCTTGCGAAAGTTTATTCAGGGTGTGCTGTGCATCGGCGTTCGAAGACTCGACCAGCAATACGCGCAGTTGTTTGGCAGTCATTCCATTTTTCCGTACAGTTCGTTGGATTATAAGCGGCGTCCGCGCTGCACACTAGGCCGGATATTTCGGTAGAATACCGTCTGTTACCGAATCCGCCCATTATGTCTTCCGTCCGCCCCTTCGCTGTTCCCGAAAATTCGCTTCGCCCAGAGGTGTTGGGACTGCATGCCTATCCTGTTCCTGCCGCAAGCGGCATGATCAAGCTGGATGCGATGGAGAATCCCTATCTGCTGCCGCAGGCATTGCGCGACGAGATTGCGCGGCTGGTGGCGGATGCCGAGATAAACCGTTATCCCGATGCGGGAGCGCATCAGCTCAAGTCGGAAATTCGCAGGGTGAGCAACCTGCCCCCCGGCATGGATATCTTGCTGGGCAACGGCTCCGACGAAATCATCCAACTGCTGGCGCTGGCTGTTGCCAGGCCCGGTGCGGTTCTGCTCAGCGTCGAGCCTTCGTTTGTCATGTACAAAATGATCGCGACCTTCGTCGGCATGAAATATGTCGGCGTGCCGCTGGATGAAGACTTTTTGCTGGATCGGAAAGCGATGCTGGAAGCCATCCAGCGCGAACAACCCGCATTGGTATTTCTGGCCTACCCCAACAATCCGACAGGTAACCTTTTCGACGTAGCGGCCATCAAGCAAATCATAGAAGCGGCGCCAGGTCTGGTAGTGGTGGACGAAGCCTATTATGCGTTTGCCAGCGATAGTTTCATTCCGCATCTGGCACACTATGACAACCTGCTGGTCATGCGCACTTTTTCCAAGTTGGGTATGGCGGGGTTGCGTCTCGGGTTTTTGGCGGGTTCTGCGGTCTGGTTGAGCCAGTTGGAAAAGTTGCGCTTACCGTATAATGTGGGCGTTCTGCCACAGCTGGTCGCAGCGAAGTTGCTGCAGCACCACGATGTGCTGCTGGAGCAGGCTGAGAGCATCAAGCAGCAACGTGCCAGGTTGCTGGCGGCATTGAATACGATTGTCGGTGTGCGGACGTATTCCAGTGAAGCCAATTTCATCCTGTTCCGCGTGGCAAAGGCCACGCAGGTATTTGAAGGGCTGAAACAGCGTGGGGTGCTGATCAAGAATCTGAACGGTGGGCATCCGGCGTTGGCCAATTGCCTGCGCGTCACGGTGGGAGCGCCGGACGAGAACAGGAGTTTTGTCGTCGCACTACAAGACACCATTAACCAACTCGCATAAGGCGAATCATGCGTAGCGCAAAAGTCAGTCGCAATACCCTGGAGACCAAGATCAGCGTTGAGCTGAATCTCGACGGCTCTGGCAAGGTCAAGCTGGATACCGGGTTGCCATTCCTTGAGCACATGCTGGACCAGATCGCGCGTCACGGCTTGCTCGATCTGGATATCAGTGCCAAGGGAGATCTGCACATCGATGCTCACCACACAGTGGAAGACATCGGCATCACGCTGGGTCAGGCTTTTACCCAAGCCATTGGCGACAAGAAAGGCCTGCGCCGTTACGGCCATGCTTATGTGCCGCTGGATGAGGCTTTGTCGCGCGTGGTGCTGGACATCTCCGGCCGTCCGGGGCTGGTGTTCAATGCCGAGTTCGTGCGTTCCAGCGTCGGCGAATTCGAGGTCGATCTGATTCGCGAATTTTTCCAGGGCTTCGTCAATCACGCCCTGGTGACACTGCACATCGACAATCTGGCGGGCGACAACGCCCACCATCAGGCCGAAACCATCTTCAAGGCATTCGGACGGGCTTTTCGCGTGGCGCTGGAGATCGATCCGCGCATGGCGGGCGTCATGCCCTCAACCAAGGGGACGCTGTAACCTCATCATGGTTGATATCGCAGTTGTAGATTACGGTATGGGCAATTTGCGCTCGGTGCAGCAGGCCGTGCGCAAGGTCGCGCCGGGTGCAAACATCATCGTGACGGGCGAGCCCGACGTGATTGCATCCGCCGCAAGGGTGGTATTCCCCGGACAGGGGGCCGCACCCGACTGCATGCGCGAGATCCGTGACCGCCACCTCGACCGGGTGATCGCAGGGGTGGTCAGCGAAGGCAAACCCTTCCTGGGGATATGCATGGGACTGCAAGTACTGTTCGAGCACAGCGAGGAAGGTGATACGCCATGCCTCGGCCTGTTCCAGGGACCGGTCAAACGCTTCGCCTCCGGTTTGCACGATGCGCAAGGCAACAAACTGAAGGTGCCGCACATGGGCTGGAACCAGGTTCATCATGGCGAACACCCGCTCTGGGCAGGCATTGCACAGGATGCGCGTTTCTATTTCGTACATAGCTTCCATGTGCAGCCGCGCGATGCAAGCCTGGTGCAGGCGACCAGCGACTATCCGCAGCCTTTTGTCTGCGCTGCGGCGCGCGATAACTTGTTTGCCGTTCAGTTCCACCCGGAAAAGAGCGCTGCGGCGGGCCTCAGGCTGCTGCAGAATTTTATTAACTGGAATCCTGTTTAACTCTACCAAATCATGGATACTAAAACGCTGATTATTCCCGCGATCGATTTGAAAGACGGCCAATGCGTGCGCCTGCGGCAAGGCGTGATGGAGGGCGCGACCGTGTTCTCCGACGATCCTACCGCCATGGCCAAACACTGGCTGGCACAAGGCGCGCGGCGCCTGCACCTAGTCGACCTGAACGGCGCCTTTGCCGGCAAGCCCAAGAACGAAGCCGCCGTGCGCGGCATCGTCGAGGCCGTGGGCGGCGAGATCCCGGTGCAACTGGGCGGCGGCATCCGCGATCTGGAAACCATTGAACGCTATCTCGACATCGGTGTGACCTACGTCATCATCGGCACCGCCGCCGTGAAAGTGCCGGGCTTCCTGCACGAGGCGTGCGATGCTTTCCCCGGACACATCATGGTTGGCCTGGATGCCAAGGGCGGCAAGGTCGCGGTGGATGGCTGGTCAAAACTCACCGGACATGACGTGGCCGATCTCGCCAAGCGTTTTGAGGGTTACGGCGTGGAAGCCATCATCTACACTGACATCGGTCGCGACGGCATGATGAGCGGTGTAAACATTGAGGCAACAGTGGAACTGGCGCGACCATTGCATGTGCCGGTCATTGCCAGCGGCGGCATCACCAATCTGGATGACGTGCGCGCCCTGTGTGCCGTGCGCTCCGAAGGTATTACCGCCGCCATTACCGGCCGTGCCATTTACGAAGGCACGCTGGACTTCAAGGCGGCGCAAGCCCTGGCGGACGAACTGTCTCCAGTCGTGCTCTGATGCTCGCAAAACGCATTATTCCCTGTCTGGACGTGACTGCGGGTCGTGTGGTCAAAGGCGTCAGCTTTGTCGAGCTGCGCGATGCGGGCGACCCGGTAGAGATCGCCAAACGCTATGATGATCAAGGCGCGGATGAACTTACTTTTCTCGATATCACCGCCAGTTCAGATGACCGCAGCATCATCTTTCATATCATCGAAAAAGTGGCGGAGCAGGTTTTCATTCCGCTGACGGTTGGTGGTGGTGTGCGCGAGGTGCAGGATGTGCGCAATCTGCTGAACGCGGGCGCAGACAAGGTCAGTATCAACACTTCGGCGGTGACCAATCCGCAACTGGTAGCCGATGCCTCTGCGCGTTACGGCTCGCAGTGCATTGTGGTTGCCATCGATGCCAAGCAAACAGCACCGGGCAAGTGGGAAGTGTTCACCCACGGCGGGCGCAAGGCGACTGGTCTGGACGCTGTTGAATGGGCGAAGAAGATGCAGACTCTGGGCGCGGGCGAGATTCTGCTGACCAGCATGGATCAGGACGGGCAGAAGCGCGGCTTTGATCTGGCGCTGACGCGCGCGGTGACCGACGCGCTGGAGATTCCGGTGATCGCCAGCGGCGGCGTGGGCAACTTGCAGCATCTGGCAGACGGCGTGAAGCTTGGCGGCGCGGATGCGGTGCTGGCGGCCAGTATTTTCCACTTTGGCGAATACACGGTGCAGCAGGCGAAAGAATACATGGCGAAACAGGGCATAGAGGTGCGACTGTGAGTGTGAAATCTCTGTGGCTAGATTGGGGTTTAAATGACCGAGACCTGGCTAAATAAAGTGAATTGGTCAGCAGACGGACTCGTTCCGGCCATTGCCCAAGACGCGACAACCGGGCGCGTACTGATGGTGGCGTGGATGAACCGCGAGGCGCTCAAGCGCACAGCAGAATCCGGCGAGGCGATATACTGGTCGCGCTCGCGCAAGAAGCTGTGGCACAAGGGCGAAGAGTCCGGTCACACCCAGAAGGTGCGGGAGATACGCCTGGATTGCGATAGCGACGTGGTTCTGCTGCAAGTGGAGCAGAAGGGCGGCATCGCCTGTCACACCGGGCGTGCGAGCTGTTTCTACAGCAAGCTGGAAAACGGCGCCTGGGTGGAAACCGATGCAGTGTTGAAGAACCCTGACGAGATATATAAGAAATGAGCAACGACATACTGCAACGACTGACCGAGACGCTGGAGGCGCGCAAGCATGCGGCACCGGAGACTTCTTATGTTGCCAAGCTGTTCAGCAAAGGTGACGATGCCATTCTGAAGAAAGTCATCGAGGAGGCAGGTGAGGTTTTGCTGGCAGCAAAAGATACAGATAAGCAACATTTGGTATACGAAGTTGCCGATCTCTGGTTCCACACCCTGGTGCTGCTGGCGCAAAAAGGACTGGGTGCCGACGATGTGCTGAAGGAACTGGCGCGGCGCGAAGGCGTGTCCGGCATCGAAGAAAAGGCGAAACGAAAATGAGCGATAACTGTCTATTCTGCAAGATCGTGCGCGGCGAGATACCATGCAATAAAGTGTACGAAGATGCCGAAGTGCTGGCCTTTCACGATATCCACCCGGTCGCTCCGGTACATTTCATGCTTGTTCCGAAATTGCACGTGGGTTCACTGTTGGATGCTGGAGAAGAACATGCAGCCTTGCTGGGCAGGATGCTGTTGCTGGCTCCCAGGTTGGCGCGAGAGCAGGGCTTGGACAACGGTTTTCGCACGGTCATCAATAGTGGCAAGGGCGGCGGGCAGGAAGTGTTTCATTTGCATATTCACGTTATCGGCGGCGGCAACATTCCGCCTATGGTCAAACGAGATTAAACGAGGAGAGCATCATGGGTTCATTTAGTATCTGGCATTGGTTGATCGTGTTGTTGGTGGTGGTGCTGATATTTGGCACCAAAAAGCTGCGTAATATTGGCGAAGATCTGGGCGGGGCGGTGAGGGGTTTCAAGGAAGGCATGAAGGGCCCCGACGAAGCGCAAAAAACGCAAGATCCCAAAGTCATCGAAGGCGAAGTGAAAGACAAAACCCGCAACAGCTAAGCGGGTGCCAACTGCGAACAGGCCTGTCGACCGGCAGGCCATTCAACATGCATTACCCAAAGACACATACCAATGAGCACGAGTGAATCTCTAATCGCCCACCTGATCGAATTGCGCTCGCGGCTGCTGAACGCTGCCAAAGCTTTGCTGCTGGTTTTTCTTGGGCTGTTTCACTGGTCATCGGATTTGTATGGCTTGCTGGCGCATCCCTTGCTGGCAAAATTGCCGCAAGGCGGGCAAATGATTGCCACCGATGTCACGACGCCATTCTTTGTGCCGCTCAAAGTGACGATGATGGCAGCCTTTCTAATTACCCTGCCTTATATTCTTTATCAGGGCTGGCGCTTTATCGCTCCCGGCCTGTATGCCCATGAGAAGAAGCTGGTGCTGCCGCTCATCGTTGCCAGCACGTTGTTATTTTTCTGTGGCATGGCTTTCGCCTATTTCGTGGTGTTTCCCGTGGTGTTCGGTTTCATCGTAGCTTCCGCGCCGCATGGCGTGGCGGTGATGACCGACATCGACAAATACCTCAGCTTTGTGCTGGGCATGTTTATGGCATTCGGCATTACCTTCCAGGTGCCGGTAATCGTGGTGGTGCTAGTGCGGATGGGGGTGGTTTCGGTGGCGAAATTGCGCGAGATACGTCCTTACGTGTTCGTTGGCGCTTTTGTCGTTGGCGCGATTTTCACGCCCCCGGATGTGGTATCGCAGTTCATGCTGGCGATCCCGCTGTGGCTGCTCTACGAAGCGGGTATTCTGGTTTCGGCCTGGGTTACGCCCAAGCAGCGCGCGCCCGAGGCCTAGGCTTTATTCTTGGGCTTTGGGTTTCGGGCGCTTGCCCACTTTCACCTGGATGGTTATATCGGACTGGTTGCGCAGCAGCATGAGCGCAGCCATCTTTCCCGGTTGCAGTGCTGAGATGGTTTCCAGCATGGCGGTGGAGTCCGCCAGCGGCTTGCCATCAATACTCACGAGGATGTCCCCGGCCTTGATGCCGGCCTTGTCTGCCGGACTACCGCGCACCACTTCCGCGATCAGTACGCCCTGCAAGTCTTTCAGCTTGAATGATTCCGCCAGTTCCGGCGTGAGATCCTGCACCGCGATGCCTACCCAGCCCCGAGTTACTGAGCCGTTCTGGATGATTTGTTCCATGACCTTCTTGGCTGTGCTGGTCGGGATGGCGAAGCCGATGCCGAGCGAGCCGCCGTTGGGCGAATAGATCGCGCTATTGATTCCGAGCAGATTCCCCTCTACATCCACCAGCGCACCGCCCGAGTTGCCGGGGTTGATGGCGGCATCGGTCTGGATGAAGTTCTCGAACGTACTGAGCCCCAGGTGGCTGCGCTTCAAGGCGCTGACGATGCCCATGGTGACGGTCTGTCCTACGCCGAAGGGATTGCCGACCGCCAGCACGATGTCGCCCACATGCGCTTGGTCGGATTGTCCGAACGTAATGGCGGGCAGGTTGTTGCCGAGATCCACCTTGATGACGGCGAGGTCAGTGTCGGGATCGGAGCCGATGATGTGTCCCTTGGCCGTACGGCCATCGGCAAGTGCCACTTCGATTTCGTCGGCAGCCTCCACCACATGGTGGTTGGTGAGAATATAGCCGTCATGACTGACGATGACGCCGGAGCCAAGGCTGGAGCTCTGTTGCGGAACATTGTTGTCGAACTGGTCGCCGAAGAAGTAGCGGAAACGCGGGTCGTCCATGAAGGGCGCCGCAGGGGTTTTTACTTCGCTGCTGGTGAATATGTTTACCACCGCCGGCATGACGCGCTGTGCCGCCTTGCTGAATCCTACGCTGGGCAGGTCGCCGCCGTTCATGGCACTCTCGTAAAGCGTGACTACGCCGCTGCGGGCCGCATTGGGCAACAGCGAAGGCCGTAACGTGTGGACAACGAACAATACCGCGAGGCCGACGGTGGTGGCTTGGGCGAAAAGGAGCCAGAATTTGCGCATGATATGATTTAACCTGCTAATTTTCAGGGACGAACCCCGATGCGATTGCTAGAGTTTCGTGATTATATCGAAAGCGAGCTTTCAGTCAGTCGTTTTCGTGACTATTGCCCGAACGGGTTACAGGTCGAGGGGCGCGCGGAAGTGCAGCGTATTGCTACTGGCGTTACCGCTTCGCAGGCCGTACTGGAGGCAGCTACAGCGTGGGGTGCAGATGCCATTCTCACTCATCACGGCTATTTCTGGCGCAACGAGGATGCTGTCATCACCGGCATCAAGAAGCGCAGGGTTGCTCATCTGCTCAAGCACGACGTCAGCTTGCTGGCCTACCACCTGCCGCTGGATGCGCACGCCGAGTTTGGCAACAACGCGCAACTCGGTGAGTTGCTTGGCTTCATCGAGCAGGGGCGCTTTGGCGAACAGGATGTCGCCATGCATGGCGTTCTGGCGCAACCGCAGACCTTGCAACAACTCACCCAGCACGTCCAGGCTACCTTGCAGCGAGTTCCGCAAGTCATCGGTCATGCCAATCCCAACATCGTCCGCATCGCATGGTGCAGCGGTGGCGGACAAAGCTACTTTGAACAAGCCGTGGCACTGGGGGTGGATGCTTTTCTGACTGGCGAAATCTCCGAGCAGAACGTGCATGTCGCGCAAGAAACCGGCGTCGCCTTCATCGCTGCCGGGCACCACGCTACCGAGCGATATGGTGTGCAGGCATTGGGCGAGCATCTAGCCGCACGATTTGATCTGGAGCATCGATTCTTCGATCAGGACAACCCGGTTTAGGGATGGTTGTTGGAAGAGAAGCCTCTCACCTGTCGCTCTGGAGGTAAAATTCATAATGGATGCGAGGGCATCCAATAACAAAGATATTTCGGGAGGAGCATCATGCCGGTCAAACTTGTTCGCGGGGCGGCATCTGCCTATCAATATCCACTGCTAATCAAGCAACTGCTGATTACACCGCTGGTTATCGCACCGGAACAGGAAATCACATATCAGGGCCGCAAGCGCTATAACTACCGCACACTGCGGGAGCGCATAAGTCGCCTTGCCAGTGGGCTGGCCGGTCTGGGTGTGGAGGCAGGAAAGACGGTCGCGGTCATGGATTGGGACAGTCATCGCTATCTGGAGTGTTTCTTCGCTGTGCCGATGATGGGGGCTGTGCTGCAAACGGTAAATGTGCGTCTGAGTCCGGAGCAGATTCTCTACACGCTGAATCATGCCGAGGCCGATGTAGTGTTGGTCAATAGCGAATTTCTGGCGATTCTGGAGGGGATCGCCGGGCGGCTGGAAACAGTGAAGACCTTTGTGCTGCTGACGGATGAAGATTCTCATCCCAATTCTTCTTTATCCATAGCTGCGGAATACGAAGCTCTGTTGGCAGCATCTGCTACCGACTACTATTTTCCTGACTTCGATGAGAATGCCCAAGCCACGGTGTTCTACACCACGGGCACCACAGGTGTGCCCAAGGGGGTGTATTTCAGCCATCGCCAACTGGTATTGCATACGCTGGGACTGGCCTCAGCGATGGGCGGAGCCAGCGCGAACGGCAGGTTGCACCGCGAAGACGTTTATATGCCGCTTACCCCCATGTTCCATGTTCATGCCTGGGGATTTCCGTATCTGGCCACCATGATGGGACTCAAGCAGGTATACCCGGGACGTTACCAGCCCGAAGTGCTGTGTCGCCTGATCTCGGAGGAAGGAATCACGTTTTCTCATTGCGTTCCGACCATCCTGCATCTGGTGCTGAGTCATCCCCATTCGAAGGAGCTGGATCTGTCGCGCTGGAAGATCGTTATTGGCGGTTCTGCCATGCCCGAAGTGATGGCTGTAGCAGCGCTGAAACGTGGCATCGACATCTTTTCCGGTTATGGCATGTCGGAAACCTGTCCGGTGTTGACGCTGGCACATCTTACTCTGCAAGATATGGAGTTGCCTCCCGAGCAGCAGGCCGTGTTGCGAGCCAAGACCGGCCTGCCGCTGCCGCTGGTCGACCTACGCATCGTCGATGCAGAAATGCAGGATGCAGCCCATGACGGCAAGGACACAGGCGAGGTCGTGGTACGTTCCCCTTGGCTGACTTTGGGCTACCTGAAAGCGCAGCAAGCTTCGGAAGGTTTGTGGGCGGGGGGTTATCTGCACACCGCCGATATTGGCAACATCAACCCGGACGGTTATCTGAAGGTGACTGACCGCATCAAGGATGTCATCAAGGTTGGTGGCGAATGGACCTCATCGCTGGAACTGGAAGACATCATCAGCAAGCATGAGGCTGTGCAGGAAGTGGCGGTGATCGGCGTGCCGGACGAAAAGTGGGGCGAACGACCCTTGGCGCTGGTTCTGCTGAAGCCTGAGTGCGTCGGCCATATTAATGAGCATGCCATTCGCAACTATGCAATTCATGCCATTGAGGCCGCTGGTATTTCCCGATACGGCGTGCTGTTACAGATCTCTTTTGTAAAGCGATTGCTAAAAACCAGTGTTGGCAAGATGAACAAGCAGGGAATGAGGGCAAGCCCCGGGGCGTTGACTGAGTGAAGTTGGGGGATATTGGCACTGAGCTAACGCAGCTTGGTGCTTCAATTTAATTCGCATTATCACGTTTTTTTGTGGATAGAAGCATTTCTTGTAGCAAACACAACAAACCAATAATCAAAATAAGCGGACCAAATAATCGTCCGCATTAATTTCGTCTATTTGCTTTAATCCCAGCATAAAATACTTACTCGTTAACATATTAGCGATTATAATTGCTCATATGTTAGCGTTTGTAATGGTTAACATATTAGTGAATAACTATTGCAAGTTTCAGTTGGGCTTTTACGTAGCAATTCCATTCGGCGTTCATCTTAAATGCGAGGATATTGAAAGTGCTAAAACCTGTAAAAAACTGGATTATTTTAGGTATTGATCTTCAAGAAAAGACATTTCGCCCATCCGACTGGGCGGCACGCATTTGTGAACTTGCATGCAATATGCAAAATAACCGTATGGTTCAATACTCAGACGACCTTCGTCCGATCAGGTACAACGGGCAGACGGCTGTTTACGTAGATATTGATTTAAAAGAAGAGCGCACCAAGATATGGGAACAAGTCATGTCTTTCGCAAATCTGCATCAACTCAAGGTTATTGAGTACGCAGACCCGATTACTGCCTTCCATTGTCTCTTGAAACCAAAATCAGAAGTTTATTTGCGAGATCAGCTGGAGGATCAGTTTGAGCCGGCTCAAATGGCGGCATAGTTCGACCGTATAGTTATCAGCTCAATGGAGCAGTCTTGGGGGCTCTTCTGCCCCCTTGTCGGACAGTTATCAAGGTGAATTACTCATTCGAAACGCAATAACTGACTTCAGGGCAGGTCAACCTGCTTGATGGGACGATCTTTCAGATCAATAAACTTATCTAGTACCGCGAACAAGTCGATAAATATCTGCTTTCCACAGGCTTGCTCGATATACGAATATTGCAGGTCGATCAAGGGACCGATCTTGCTTAATAGTTTGGTACCTTTCTGTGCCAAATGAACGATCACTCGTCGTTGATCTCCCGGTAGGCCTGCGCGCTTTATTAACCCAACTTCTTCCATGCGAGCCAATATACCCGCCATGCTTGGGCTCGATATTTGACTCATTTCGCAAAGCTCCCTTGGCTCTAGTTGTCCATACTCGTCCAGCGCGCGCACAATTCGCCACTGCTGTTCGGTCAAGCCGAAGTGATGCAAGATGGGCCGAAAATGCGACATCAGGCCGTCCTTCGCTTTCAGCATGCGCTGGGGTAGATTGGGATAGGCGACATGTTTCATGATGTTCTCCAGTACAAATTTTGCATGGTTGAGGTGCAAAACAATTTTCCAGTATCAATTTCGCTTCTCTATATTCCCTGTTGCCGGAAATATTTCACGAAGGAAGCACAATAAACCAAAAATCAGCGCCAGCATTGATGAAATGAAAAGTAATGAAATGTCGTTCGGAGGTTTCATGCGTGTTTCCGGATCGGCAAAAAGACTGGCGCTACAGCAAGTTGAATGACTTGAACGCCAGTCGAAAAGTCATCTGCGTTTTGCATGGCGATACCTTATTTGAAAATTGTTGTTTTGGGTCAGGCAGGGCAATGTCCGCGCGGCTATTTTCATGCAGCGTGAGTCAGTTTCTTGCATGAGATAACGAGAAGTTGTCGACACCTTCCAGGGTGCTGAGTCCGCTTGCCAACTCGTTCATTGCTACGCCGCTGTTCTTGCTGAAAGCGATGGCGACGAAGTGCCATTCCAGTTTTTCGTTGCTGCAGCGGATGGCGAAAGATCCGGTGGCGACCTCGTAACCGTGGGAATAAACGACTTCACGCAGGGTGTTTTCCAGCGGCACGAAATTTTTCTCAAACTCCAGTGTGATGGCGATGGCAGGGCGCGAGGGTAACCAGTTTTCCAGTCTGGATATCCACATCATGCTCATGGCGGAAAGGAAAGTTAGCAAAATCGCCGAAGCGTAGAAACCGACACCGACCATGATGCCGATGGCAGAGCATGTCCAGATGGATGCCGCAGTGGTGAGGCCGCTGATGTTGAGTCCGTCGCGCATGATGACCCCGGCGCCCAGGAAACCGATGCCGGTTACGATGCCCTGGATGATACGGGTAGGGTCGCCCGCGATATTGGAGTTTACTTGCCCGCCGAACCAGTAAGTGGGGTAACCGGCAATAACGGTGAGAGCTGCGGCGGCCATGCAAACCAGGCCATATGTGCGCATGCCGGCCGCGCGACCATGGTAGGAACGCTCGTAACCAACGATTAGGCCGAGTATGAGCGCACCGAGCAGGTTGAAAAACACAATTGCGTTAGTCGCGACTTCCGGGGCAGACCAGTAAGCTGACAGATTCGCATACGATAATGCATCCATTTCAGTTCCCCTTTTTTGTTTTGGGGTGAGTGTACAAGAATCGGCTCAGGAATTCTGCCGCGTGATTTTGCCATTTAAAATTCAAGTGAGCTTGTTCGCAAACTGGTCGAATGCGATTTCGGCAGAAATTCGCAAAATATCCTGTGATTGTCATCTAACTGGACGTTCCATAAGCAATTGTTCGGCTTGGGATTCTGCAATTTGCCATTTCCCTGCTTGCGACAGGGAGTGTTACTGGGTAATATCGTTCGTTGAACGATAACCGGGATGGGGTCTCCTCTTGGAGTGGAGGGGCGCTCGCTTCGTATTACGGTAACGTTCTGTTTTGGGTATCTGCAATAACAAAAAGTAATAAAGCATACCAAGGATATTGATCTGGCCGAATCCGCGTGTTCTGGCCTGCGCAATGGGATTATTTATTTTTTAGAAGGGATGAGATGTTATGACTGACAATGTAGATCGTAGCAAGCGGCGACTATTGCTTGCCGCTACCTCGGCGGCAGGCGGAGTTGCGGCAGCGGGCATGGCAACGCCATTTGTGCTGACTTTTATGCCAAGTGAGCGCGCCAAGGCTGCCGGTGCACCAGTAGAAGTGGACATAAGCGCTATTGCCCCCGGCACGATGAAAGTCGTCGAATGGCAGGGCAAGCCAGTATGGATTGTGCGCCGCACTCCGGAAATGCTTGAGCTGTTGGCGAAACACGAGGGTGATTTGACTGACCCGACCTTGTCGGTCCCGCAACAACCCGACTACTGCAAGAACGCTACCCGTTCCATCAAGCCTGACGTGTTTGTGGTGATCGGTATCTGTACCCATCTGGGCTGTTCCCCGACCTTCCGTCCGGAAGCGGCTCCTGCCGATCTCGGCGCTGCCTGGGGCGGGGGCTGGTTCTGTCCTTGCCATGGGTCTCGCTTTGACCTGGCGGCACGCGTTTACAAGGGGTCGCCCGCACCAAGCAATCTGATCATCCCCCCGCACCAGTATCTCAGCGACAACGTGCTGCTGATTGGTGACGACAAGAAGAAGGGAGCAGCATAATGAAACTTTTGACAAATTTTATTGGTTGGGTTGATGAACGCTTCCCGCTGATTGAAACCTGGAAATATCACCTTTCCGAATACTACGCGCCGAAAAACTTCAACTTCTGGTACTTCTTCGGTTCCTTGTCGCTGCTGGTTCTGGTGATCCAGATCGTGAGCGGTATTTTCCTGACCATGAGTTACAAGCCGGATGCGCTGTTTGCCTTCGCTTCCGTCGAATACATCATGCGCGACGTGCAATGGGGCTGGTTGATACGCTACGTTCACTCCACCGGTGCTTCCTTCTTCTTCATAGTGGTGTATCTGCATATGTTCCGCGGCATGATATACGGTTCTTACCGCAAGCCACGCGAACTGCTGTGGATCATCGGTGTGGTCATTTATCTGGCACTGATGGCCGAGGCTTTCATGGGTTACCTGTTGCCCTGGGGGCAGATGTCGTTCTGGGGCGCCCAGGTGATCGTTAACCTGTTCTCTTCCGTTCCATTCATTGGTCCCGATCTGTCCGTACTGATCCGCGGCGATTTCGTGATTTCGGATGCCACGCTGAATCGTTTCTTTGCGCTGCACGTTGCTGCAATTCCGCTGGTTCTGGCGGGTATTGTTTTCGTGCACCTCATTGCCTTGCACGCGGTCGGTTCCAACAACCCCGACGGTATCGAAATCAAGAAGAAAAAGGATGCGAATGGTATTCCGCTGGACGGCATTCCGTTCCATCCTTACTACACCGTAAAGGATATGGTTGCGGTGGTGATTTTCCTCATGGTTTTCTGCGCGATTGTGTTCTTTGCGCCGGACATGGGCGGATATTTCCTCGAAGCCAATAACTTCGTGCCGGCCAACCCGATGCAGACTCCTGCCCATATTGCGCCTGTCTGGTATTTCACTCCCTATTACGCCATCTTGCGTGCGGTGCCTCCCATGTTCGGCTCGCAATTCCCGGGTGTGATCGCAATGGGCATCGGCGCAATCGCCATCGTGTTCCTGCCTTGGCTGGATCGCGGTCCGGTCAAGTCGATCCGATATCGTGGTCCGATTTATAAGGGGTTCATGGCATCTTTTGTGATCAGCTTCATCGGTCTTGGCTATCTGGGCATGGTGCCCGTAAGTCCGACCTATACATTGATCTCTCAAGTGCTGTCGGTGGTGTACTTTGCATTCTTCATCTTGATGCCGTGGTACACAAAGTTCGACAAGTGCAAGCCCGAGCCTGATCGTGTGACGTTCAAATAATTGAGAGAGGTTCGTTGACATGAAACTAATCAAGAAACTATGCATGCTGGTATTGCTGATGGTACCGGCAATGGCGTTTGCCAATGAAGGTGCTCATTTGGATGCAGCCCCCGGCAATCTGAGTGACAAGGCTTCGCTGCAACGCGGTGCGCAATTCTTCGTTGCCAACTGTCTGGCTTGCCACAGTGCTGCCTACATGCGCTACAACCGATTGATGGATATCGGCATGAGCGAGGAAGAGATCAAGAAGCTTCTGCCGGAAGGAAGCAAGCTTGGCTCAACAATGAAGGCCATGATGGATTCGGAGTCCGCCAAAGCGGCTTTTGGAGCTGCACCACCTGACCTGAGTGTGGAAGTACGCGCTCGCGGAGCAGACTGGGTGTTTACCTATCTGCGCAGCTTCTATGCAGACACCACCCGTCCAAGCGGGGTGAATAATCTGGTGTTTCCGCTTGTAGCTATGCCGAACATTCTGGGGCCTCTGCAGGGCGATCAGGCGCTGGAGGTTGAGAAGCATGGGGATCATGAAGTCAAAATGCTGAAACAGACCGGCCCCGGCTCTATGAGTACCAAAGAGTTCGACGCTACAGTAGGCGATCTGGTCAATTATCTCGACTTCATGAGCGAGCCGGCCAAGCTGGTTCGTTACAAGCTCGGATACATTGTGCTGGGTTTCCTGTTCATTCTTCTGATTCTGACTTACCTGCTGAAAAAGGAATTCTGGAAAGATATCCATTAATTCCGTGGATTAGATGCCAGTGGATTGAATGTCCAGGGGCATTTGTGGTAACTTCCGCAACCCGTTTCACCAAGTGCCAAACGGCGGAGCTATAAAAGCTCCGCCTTTTGGTTTTTTTGTCGTAGCGTTTTATCGTGTAGGTGGTTCTTATGATGACACTTTATTCCGGGACAACCGATCCCTACAGCCACCGTTGCCGCTTCGTTCTGTTCGAGAAGGGCATGGATTTTCAGGTTATCGACGTCGATGTCTTTAACAAGCCGGAAGATCTGGCGGTGATGAATCCGTATAACACCGTGCCGGTACTGGTCGAGCGCGATCTCATCCTGTACGAGGCCAACATCATCAATGAATATATAGACGAGCGCTTCCCGCATCCGCAACTGATGCCGCCCGATCCCGTGATGCGTGCGCGGGCCCGTTTGTTTCTGCATCGTTTCGAGAACGAATTGTTCTGCCATATTCAGGGGCTGGAGAGCAGCAATGCCAAGGTCGCGGAGAAAGCGCGCGCAGCCGTGCGCGAGAATCTGACGCAGATCGCACCGGTGTTCACCAAGCAAAAGTACATGCTGGGCGATGAATTTTCCATGCTCGATGTGGCGATCGCTCCCTTGCTGTGGCGTCTTGATCACTATGGCATCCAGCTCGACAAGGATGCCGCACCGCTGATGAAATATTCCGAGCGCCTGTTTTCGCGCCCGGCTTATATCGAAGCGATGACACCTGCCGAAAAGGCGATGCGCAAGTGATTCCAGGTTTGGCATGAGCGAGCCTTCCACCAAGCCCTACCTGATCCGCGCCATTTTCGACTGGTGCGCGGATGCCGGATATACCCCGTATCTGGCGGTTCAGGTGGATGAGTACACGCAGGTGCCGATGGCCTACGTCAAGGACGGCAAGATCGTCCTCAACATCGGCATGGACGCCGTGCGCAACCTGCAGCTGGGCAACGAGGACATCACTTGTGGTGGGCGTTTTGGCGGTGTGGCACATCAGCTCATCATCCCGATGTCTGCAGTCATCGGCATTTTTGCCAAAGAGACCGGGCAGGGGCTGGTGTTCCAGGGGCAGGAGTCCTCGCCGATAGGCGCGACGGCGAATGTTGCACAGCCGCCCGACGACGAGCCGCCACCTCAAGGCAAGCCGACGCTCAGAGTCGTGAAGTAATAAAAAAGCCGCAGAACGCTCTGCGGCTTTTTCATTGGGAGGCGAAGGTATTAGACGGGGGCCGGCAACGCCAAATGTGCCTGCATCTTGCTCAGGGCCTTCTGCTCGATCTGGCGTATGCGCTCGGCAGACACGTTAAATTCTGCGGCCAACTCGTGTAGCGTCGCTGCATGTTCTTCTTCCTCGCGTAACCAGCGCGCTTCAACAATGCGTCGGCTGCGCTCGTCCAGACTCGCCAAGGCTTGCGACAAACCGGTGGTATGCAGGTGCTCACGTTCGGATGCTTCCAAAATGCTGGAAGGCTCGTGATCCTCGTTGTCGGCCAGATAGTTGATGGGGGCGTAACCCTCTTCTTCGTCACCGGCCAGCGGTTCCAGCGCCAATTCATGGCCGGCGAAGCGCGCTTCCATTTCAACCACATCGTGTTCGCTGACGTTCAACTGCTGGGCGATTTCACTGACCTGTTGCGGCCTGAGCGGCTCCAGTCCCTGTTTCAGGCTGCGAAGATTGAAGAACAGTTTGCGCTGAGCCTTGGTCGTGGCGATCTTGACCATGCGCCAGTTGCGTATCACGTATTCGTGAATCTCTGCCCGTATCCAGTGCAGGGCGAACGACACCAGACGTACGCCCCTTGCCGGGTCATAGCGCTTCACGGCCTTCATCAAGCCAACATTGCCTTCCTGGATCAGATCGGCCTGCGGCAGGCCGTAACCGGCGTAGCCGCGTGCCACGCTGACAACAACGCGCAAGTGAGAGACCACTAACTGACGCGCTGCGTCCAGATCGTTCTGCTCCTTGAAGCGGTTCGCCAAGGACAACTCCTCCTCATGCGACAGCACCGGAAAGCGATTCACGGCCTGCACATACCCTTCAATGCTGCCTATGGCAGACGGTATTGGTAGACTCATGGTTGCGTTCATGGCATTTCCTCCTGAATTAGTACAATTCTAGCACTCGCGCGGTTTGAGTGCCAATGGCAAAAAAGGTTCGTTTCTTGGTGGCCGGGTCTGGGGACAGGCAGCATTTGTAAGGCTTGCGGCAGGGCATGGTAGAATCCGCGCCTTCCTGTTTTACAACTATATTTTTAGGATACTTGCCATGTTCTCCGCCAAAAACACCATTGCCGTGACCGATCCCGAAGTTTGGGCCGCGATCCAGAACGAAAACCGCCGTCAGGAGGCTCATATCGAGCTGATCGCCTCGGAAAACTACACCAGCCCGGCAGTGATGGAAGCGCAGGGCAGCCAACTGACCAACAAGTATGCCGAGGGCTATCCCGGCAAGCGCTATTACGGCGGATGTGAATGTGTTGACGTAGCCGAACAACTGGCAATTGATCGCGCCAAGGCGCTGTTCGGTGCCGAATATGCCAATGTGCAGCCGCATTCCGGTTCGCAGGCGAACCAGGGCGTGTACGTTTCCGTGCTCAAGCCTGGCGACACGATACTGGGTATGAGCCTGGCCCACGGTGGCCACCTGACCCACGGAGCCTCGGTGAATATCAGCGGCAAGCTGTATAACGCCATCCAGTACGGTTTGAACGACAAGGAAGAGATCGACTACGACCAGGTGCAAAAGCTGGCGACAGAGCACAAACCGAAGATGATTGTGGCCGGTGCGTCCGCTTACTCGCTGGTCATCGACTGGAAGCGCTTCCGTGCCATCGCCGATAGCGTCGGTGCCTATTTGTTCGTGGACATGGCGCACTATGCCGGTCTGGTTGCTGCGGGTTACTACCCCAGCCCGGTCGGTATCGCCGACTTCGTCACGACGACCACGCACAAAACCCTGCGCGGCCCTCGCGGCGGCCTGATTCTGGCCAAGGCTGAGCATGAAAAGGCGCTCAACTCCGCGATTTTCCCTGCACTGCAAGGCGGACCGTTGATGCACGTCATCGCGGCCAAGGCGGTTGCATTCAAGGAAGCGGCGAGCAAGGAGTTCAAGGAATACCAGAAGCAGGTGATCGACAATGCGCGCGTGATGGCGAAAGTGCTGACCGAGCGTGGTGTACGCATCGTGTCCGGTCGCACCGACAGCCATGTGTTCCTGGTTGATCTGCGCGCCAAGAAACTGACCGGCAAGGATGCTGAAGCCGCTTTGGGCAGGGCTCACATCACGGTGAATAAAAACGCGATCCCCAATGACCCGGAAAAGCCTTTCGTGACCTCCGGCATCCGCATCGGCTCGCCGGCGATGACCACCCGCGGCTTCAAGGAACTGGAAGCCGAAAAGCTGGCCCACCTTATTGCCGACGTACTGGATGCGCCGAATGATGATGCGGTAATCGCGCGTGTGGTTGGCGAAGTGAAGAAGCTGACGGCGCAGTTTCCGGTGTATGGTGCTTAGTCACTAGACGTTAGTCGCTAGTCGTTAGTTGAAAAGCCGCCGCGTCGCGGCGACAACCAAAACTAATAACTAACGACTAATAACTAACGACTGCCCTTATGAAGTGTCCTTTCTGCAAACATCCCTCCACCCAAGTAGTGGATACGCGCGAAAGCGAAGAGGGCGACAGCATTCGCCGCCGTCGCCGCTGCCTGTCATGCGATAAACGCTTCACCACCTATGAGATGGTGGAGTTGCGCATGCCGCAGGTGGTGAAGCAGAACGGCATGCGCAGCGAATTCGACGACGAAAAGTTGCGTACCAGTTTCACCCGCGCGTTGCACAAGCGCCCGGTTCCCACCGAGCTGGTCGACGCTGCTATTGATCATGTCACGCAGAAAGTATTTGCGCTGGGCGAGCGCGAGATCGGTTCACGCCAGATCGGCGAAATGGTGATGAAAGAGCTGCTCAAGCTCGACAAGGTTGCCTACATTCGTTTCGCTTCCGTGTACAAAAGTTTTCAGGATGTCGGCGATTTCTCCGAAGCCATTGATGCGGTCAAAAATACCCGGCGCCGCAAGAGCGACAAATAATGAATTCAGCTGACAGTCAGTGGATGGCCCAGGCGCTGCGCCTCGCGGAACGCGGGCTATACACGACAAGTCCGAATCCGCGCGTTGGCTGTGTGCTGGTAAAAGAAAACAGCGTTGTTGGGGAAGGCTGGCACGAACGAGCCGGCGAACCGCATGCCGAAGTTCACGCTTTGAGGGCGGCAGGAACCTTGGCGCGCGGCACCACAGCATACGTCACTCTGGAACCGTGCAGCCATCATGGACGTACCCCGCCTTGCGCGGAAGCGCTCATCGCTGCAGGTGTTTCGCGCGTAGTTGCTGCGATGCAGGATCCCAATCCGCTGGTTGCCGGCCAAGGCCTGCAAAAGTTGCGTGCTGCCGGGATCGAGGTTGAATGCGGCCTGATGGAAGCAGCCGCACGTGAATTGAACATCGGTTTCGTTTCGCGCATGACGAGTGGTACTCCCTGGGTGCGCAGCAAGATTGCTGCAAGTCTGGATGGGCGCACCGCGCTGGCGAATGGCACCAGCAAGTGGATAACCGGCTCGGCAGCGCGACGCGACGTGCAGCACTGGCGGGCACGCTCCTGTGCAGTGCTGACCGGCATAGGTACGGTTCTGGCGGACGATCCGCAACTTAATGTTCGCGAGATTGATTCTGCTCGGCAGCCGTTGCGCGTGGTGCTGGACAGCGAGTTGCGTATTTCACTCAAGGCAAGAATATTGCAAGGCGCGCAAACACTGATCTATACAGCCAGTTCTGATGTGGCAAAGCAAAACGTTCTCAAGTCACGTGGGGCCGATGTGGTGACACTGGCGGGCGCAGACGGAAAAGTGGATTTGCCTGCTGTCCTGAGCGATCTGGGAAAGCGCGGGATCAACGAGGTGCTTGTGGAATCAGGACGCACTCTGAACGGCGTGCTGCTGAAAGCAGGGCTGGTGGACGAACTGGTGCTGTATCTGGCGCCGCAATTACTGGGTGACGCGGCGCGCGGATTGGCGGATTTGGGTGAACTCACGCAATTGCAGCAACGCGTGGGACTGCAGTGGATTGATGTGCGGCAAGTGGGTGACGACTTGCGCATCGTGGCAAGAATATCAAAGGAGAAATGAAAATGTTCAGCGGAATCGTGGCCGATGTCGGTCTGATCAAATTGGCACAGGACAGGGACGGCGGTTTGCGCCTGACCGTGGCCACTGAAGCGCTCGGTATGGATGACGTGCAACTCGGCGACAGCATTGCGGTGAACGGCGTGTGCCTCACTGTGGTGAAACTGGCCGGCAACGACTTTACCGTGGATGTTTCGCGCGAGACCTTGAACTGCACAACCGGATTGGGGGCACAGGGGGGTCATGTCAATCTGGAAAAAGCCCTGCGTTTGTCCGACCGGCTGGGAGGACATATGGTGAGCGGTCACGTGGACGGCGTAGGCGAAGTCATTGCGTTCAACGACATCGGCGAGAGCTGGCGACTGGTGGTGCGGGCGCCGCATGAACTTGCCAAATACATTGCGATGAAAGGCTCCATCACCATCAACGGCGTCAGCCTTACAGTGAATCAGGTGGCGGGCGCGGAATTTGAGGTAAATCTCATTCCGCATACGCTGGATGTAACAACACTGAATGAACTGAAGGTCGGCTTCAGGGTGAATCTGGAAATCGACCTGATTGCGCGCTATGTCGAGCGCATGATGACGGCAGAGGAGAAATAAAAAAGGCGGAGCGCCTGGAGTGCTCCGCCCCTGAATGTTCATGCGGCAATTTTAGAACTTGAATACCGCCATCAGGGCCGTCCCGGCTACCGCGCCGGTATATCCGTTATCCTTGTAGGAGACGATCTCGGTAAACAGCCGGAATCCAAACGTATCGTTGATGTTGTACTGGCCGCCGGCACCAATCACCAACCCGGTTGAGTGCTGGTTTGGATCGACCGTCAGAGTCCACAGGATGTTGGGGGTGTATTTGGTATTCACGCGGGCCAGACCGAGTTTTCCGAAAATGGAAAATCCATGCGGAAAAGCATAGGCTCCTTTGGCTGCTATGGTTAAGGCAGAAACCTTGACCTTGGCGACATTAAATCCTGAATCATTCTGCACCTGATAGGTGCCCAGGTCAGACAAGCCGGCTTCAATGCCGAAATATTTGCTGAAGTCGTAACCCCCGATGAGGCGTAGGTGGCCTTTGTCCTCCGAATTGCTTGAGAATGAATTGCAGGAACTCGTGGTGTTGGTGCATGCAGACAGTTTGCCACTCCCAGATCCGGCTCCGATATAGAAACCGGAATCCTCGGCAACGGCCGGCAGGGAAATGCAGATCAGGCAAACAGCAATCAATGAGGAACGTTTCATAACGCCTCCTGAGTGTGGAATGGGTTTACTCTAACATCGGTTACCAATCACAACAAGAATGGCACGAAACGTTTGGAGCGCTGCATGTATTCCTGATATTTGGAGCCGAAGTAGCGAATGTTCTCGTGCTCTTCGACAAGCGCGGCTATCACCAGGAAGATGCAGGCGATCAGCGCAATGCTGCCACTTAACCAGGAAATGTGTTTGAAGAACAATCCCAAATCAAGAAAGATCAGCGAGCTGTACATGGGGTGGCGAATGAACCGGTATACCCCGTGGGTTACCAGTGCAGTCGTTTTTTCGAACTGCAAAAGAGGCGCATCGTTGCGGGAATCATCCGGCTTTCCATGTTGACGTAACGTATCGTAACTGGTGATGACCAGCAACAATGAGACGGCCATCAATAATCCGCATACAACCTGGTCAAGGGTGATCGGCGCGCTATACCATCCGTCCATATTCAGCACGATCAGTACAAGCATCAACTCCCAGGCAAAGAAACGAAAGAAACCATGCGATTTTGGCATGCGCAGCGAGGCGCGCGAGACGTAGGACAGAAACGCAGTTCCGGCAAAAAAGGCTAACCACTCCAGCATAGGCGGAAGTTCCTGAGTAACGATATCTGCGAATAGTACACGCCTGCGGGCGGTAGATGCAGCGATGATGTTAGAATCCATACCCTTATATTGAGCACCCGAGCCATTACATGACAGATATTGCACCAATCACCGAGATCATCGAGGAAATCCGTGCCGGGCGCATGGTTGTTCTGGTGGACGAGGAAGACCGCGAGAACGAGGGTGACCTGCTGTTTGCCGCCGAATTCGTCACGCCGGAAGCGATCAACTTCATGATCCGTCACGCGCGCGGTCTGGTCTGCCTGACGCTGACCGAAGAACGTTGCCGTCAGCTCGGTATTTCACACATGGCACGGGACAACAAGAGTCCGCTCGGCACCAATTTCACCGTTTCCATCGAGGCTGCAGAAGGCGTTACCACCGGAATTTCCGCGTCCGACCGTGCTACCACCATTCGCGCTGCGGTGAAGAAAAATGCCGGTCCCTCGGATATTGTCCAGCCCGGCCATATTTTCCCCATCATGGCGCGTCCCGGTGGCGTGCTGGTGCGTGCCGGACATACCGAGGCGGGTTGCGATCTGGCACAAATGGCCGGACTGATGCCGGCATCGGTGATCTGCGAGATCATCAAGGAAGACGGCGAAATGGCTCGTCTGCCCGACCTGATCCCCTTCGCCAAGGAACACGGCCTGAAAATCGGCACCATCGCCGACCTCATCGAATATCGCATGCACAATGAGACCCTTGTGGAGCGTGTTGCGCGCCGCACAGTGCAGACTGCCTACGGAGAGCTTGATCTGGTGACCTATACCGACCAGACTACGCAGCGCACCCATCTGGCACTGGTGAAAGGGGATATTCAGCCACAGGCCGAGACGGTGGTGCGTGTGCACGAGCCGTTGTCCGCGCTGGACTTTCTGGAGCAGGTCAGTTTGCCCAACACCACCAGCGTGCACGATGCGCTGAAGAAAATCAGCCAGTCAGCGGCAGGCGTATTGGTCCTGATGCATCACACCGAAACATCGACAAGCCTGCTGGCCCGTGCGGCAGCCACACCCGAACCCCATCATGCGCAGTGGGACCCGCGCAGCTACGGCATTGGCGCGCAGATATTGCGCGACCTTAACGTCGGCAAGATGTGCCTCATTGCCACACCGCGCAAACTGCCCAGCATGACCGGCTTCGGCCTGGAAGTGGTACGTTATTGTCAATGCAAGGAAACAAAATGAAGGAAATCGAACAGAATCTGAACGGCAAAGGCCTGCGCATCGGCATCGTGCAGAGCCGTTTCAACGAAGTCGTGTGCGAGGGTTTACTGGCGGCATGTCGCGCACAACTGGTGAAGAGCGGCGTGGGCGAAAACGACATCACGCTGGCCAATGTGCCGGGTGCGCTGGAGATCCCGCTGGTTTTGCAAACCATGGCGCAGAGCAAGAAATTCGATGCGCTCATCGCACTGGGTGCGGTAATACGTGGCGATACCTATCACTTTGAAGTCGTGTCCAACGAATCGGCGCGCGGCGTGGGCGAGGTGCAACTGCACAGCGGCGTGCCTGTTGCCAATGCGATCCTGACAACCGATACCGACGAACAGGCCGAAGTGCGCATGAATGTGAAGGGTGCGGAAGCGGCCCTGGTTGCCATCGAAATGGCTCACATGTTGAAGGCCCTTGCATGAGCGAAGCAAAGCAGAACAACCCGGCCAAAAGCATGCGTCATCGCGCGCGCGAGCTGGCGATGCAGGGCATTTACGAATGGCGTCTTTCCGGCAAGAGCGCGGCGCTGATCGAAAAATCCACGCGCGACGAAAAAAGTCTGGGACGCTATGACAACGAATTCTTCGGGCAATTGCTGCACGGTGCTATCGCGCAGCACGAGGCTTTGTCCGCGCAGTTCGCACCGCATCTGGATCGGGCAGTAAACGAATTGAGCCCCGTCGAATACTCCGTGCTGTTGCTGGGCGCATATGAACTGATCCATCATCCCGAGGTGCCCTATCGCGTCGTCATCAACGAGGCGGTAGAGCTGGCCAAGACTTTCGGCGGCAGCGACGGACACAAGTTCGTCAACGGCGTGCTGGATAAACTGGCGGCGCAAGTACGTGCAACTGAAATAGTCGCTAGTCGTTAGTTGGTAGTCGCTAGTTGATGTGGTTGCTGCGCAGTTTTTATAACGACTAGCGACTAACAACTGTTCCTATGTCCGAATTCGATCTTATCCGTCGTTTTTTTACCCGTCCCACCCCGAGCGCAACGTTGGGGGTGGGTGACGATGCGGCGCTGCTGCGGATTGCCGATGGCATGGAACTCGCCGTTTCCACCGACATGCTGGTTAGCGGCACGCACTTTCTCCCCAATACCGATCCCTTCCTGCTTGGCCACAAGACGCTGGCGGTGAATCTTTCCGACCTGGCGGCTATGGGTGCCGACCCGCGCTGGGCGACGCTGGCTTTGTCATTACCGGCTGCGGACGAAAACTGGCTGCAACGATTCAGCGCGGGCTTCTTTGCTCTGGCCGATGAATATGGCATCGAACTCATTGGTGGTGATACCACACGCGGGTCGCTCAATCTGTGTGTCACCATCATGGGCGAAGTACCCAAAGGCAAAGCGCTGCGCCGCGGCGGAGCGAAAGCCGGAGATGATATCTGGGTGTCCGGCATTCTGGGTATGGCGGCTCTGGGGCTGGCGTACCTGCAGGGCAAAACCGAATTGCCCGAAGAAGACCGTCTTTTCTGCCTTGCCGCCCTGCACAAACCGCTGCCACAGGTGGCCTTGGGACTGGCGTTGCGCGATATTGCGCACAGCGCCATCGACATTTCCGACGGCCTGCTTGCCGATCTCGGCCACATTCTGGAATGTTCGCAGCTCGGCGCGGAGATACAATTCGATGCCATTCCGAAAGTGAGTGCAGGCAGTATTGATGAAGCGTTGCTGCAACAATGCGTATTGTCCGGCGGCGACGATTATGAATTGTGTTTTACCGCGCCAGCGGCAAGGCGCGGAGAAATCGACGCAATTGCACAGAAACTGCAACTGCCGCTTACGCGCATAGGCCAGATCAGAACGGGACAAGGCTGCACGGTGCGTGCAGCAGACGGTGGCGTGTTGAAACCAAAGGAAAGCGGCTATGACCACTTCAGATGACCAATTGAAAATTCAACCGACCTGGGGATTTCTGTTCAGCCACCCGGCGCATTTCCTTTCCTTCGGTTTTGGTGCCGGGCTGGTGCCGAAGGGGCCGGGGACCGCAGGCACGCTGGTCGCTTTCCCCATGTATTGGTATCTCGCGCCGCGGTTGACCGAAGCGATGTTCCTGCTGGTGCTGATCTGGGCCTTCGCCTTTGGCGTGTGGGTGTGCGACATCACCGGCAAGGCACTAGGGGTGGCCGACTACGGCGGCATCGTGTGGGACGAGATCGTCGCGTTCATGCTGGTACTGTTTCTTACGCCGGAAGGTCTGGTCTGGCAGATACTGGCGTTCTCGCTGTTCCGTTTCTTCGACATCGTCAAGCCTGAGCCCATTCGTCATTTTGACAAGACCTGGCACGGCGGACTGGGCGTGATGTTCGATGACATCCTGGCGGCCTGCTACACGCTGCTGTGTATGGCGGTGATCAAAAGCATCCTGGTGTGAGATACCTGCTTGCGCTCTGCTGTTGCATTGCGTTGAGCGCGCAGGCCGAGATCTTCACAGCCAAAGTGATTGTGGTGATGGATGGCGACACCGTCATGGTGCTGCGGGACGGTCAGAAAATAAAAATCCGCTTGGCAAACATCGACGCTCCGGAAAAGGCTCAGCCCTTTGGCAAGCAAGCGCGCGATTCCTTGCTGGAATTGGTGGGCAAGAAACAAGTGCAGCTCGACAGCCAGGCAGTAGACCAGTACGGACGCCTCGTCGGGCTGATTTCGGTGGATGGGCTCAACGTCAACGAAGAACAGGTACGGCGCGGCATGGCGTGGGAGTATTCACATTTCCATCGCGATGAAACCTACCGCGCCCTGCAAAGCGAGGCCAGACAGGCCAAGCGCGGCTTGTGGATGCAATACAACCCGCAAGCACCGTGGGAGTGGCGCAATTTACACCCGTCGTCCAAACCAGGCCTGCAAGACCGTTGGCGCGGTGATTCCACTCGTGTTGTTCCGGTCATGTTGTACGATATGGAATGCGGCAAGAAACGCCGCTGTTCGCAAATGGGCTCATGCGACGAAGCACGCTTCTACTTTACCCGTTGTGATGAGAAGGCACTGGACGGCAATCACGATGGCGAGCCTTGCGAAAGTTTGTGCAAGGAAAAGTAGCAAGCGCCTTGTCAACGAAAGGGAGCGGCGGGTATATATATTGGCCTATGCCTTTTGGCATATATCCCGAAAAGGATTTTGGTGCTAAATTGTTGCAATGAATGCGGTTTTTTGTTTTGGCAGGGGAAGTATCCCTGATGCAACTACTTCATTGAGTTCTGATATTCAAAGGATGCTTTGATATGGCCAATATAGTTACTCCCAATACAGCTACACCCAAGCAACCCACGCTGCCTCCGGGAATTGTCCCTGATTTTTGTCTGGTTCAACAACAATTTCCAAAAGTCGCCGAAAGAATTACGCTGATGTGGGGGACGCTCGGGTTGCATGAGTATCTCAACAAGACCATCTTCGATGAACGGGGCGGACGTCAGGGTTTTCCCTTGCCGATTGTCTCTGCGCTGATGAGGTTGCACGAATATCACAGTACACTGATTCCGGTTGCGCGCACGATCGATGCCTGGGATAACATTGCCTGATTAACGTCGTCGCAAATGATCATTGTTGACCGGACAGTGATCATCGAAACAGCACATCCTTTTGGCAAAATCCAGCCTTGTCTCATTAGTTTCAAGGTTGCAAATACCTCGGCAGGGGCGACTGCTCTTCTGTATTTCAATCCTCCAGCGCGCGCACCTTCACTGTCTTGCCCTTCACCTTGCCCGCCGACAACCTCTTTACTGCTTCGCGGGCGATGTCGCGAGTGACGGCAACGTAGGTGGACATATCGGTCACAGTGATCTTGCCGACTTGCTCACGGGTGAATCCGGCTTCGCCAGTCAAGGCACCCAGTACGTCGCCGGGGCGGATCTTCTCTTTACGACCGCCGAGGATCTGCAGCGTGACCATAGGCGGTACCAGCGGCCCCTTCTTTTCGTTTAGCAGCGAATCCATCGTGTGCCATTCGGGTTCAATACCCATCATTTTGGCGATGTTGGATACGCGATTCATGTCGGCGGGACTGCACAGGCTAAATGCCCAGCCGTCTTCATCGGCGCGTCCGGTGCGGCCGATGCGGTGAATGTGGATTTCCGGATCGGGGGTGACGTCGACGTTGATGACGGCTTCAAGCTGCGCAATGTCCAGTCCGCGCGCGGCCACGTCAGTAGCCACCAGCACCGAACAACTGCGGTTGGCGAATTGAATGAGTACCTGGTCGCGTTCGCGCTGTTCCATGTCGCCGTTCAGCGTCAGCGCGTGGATGCCCTTGGCATGCAGAATGTCCACCAGGTCGCGGCATTGCTGCTTGGTGTTGCAGAAGGCCAGCGTGCTGACCGGGCGGTAGTGCTTGAGCAAGACGGAGACGGCCTGCAAACGGTCCTCGTGCTTGATCTCGTAGAAGCACTGGCGGATCTTGCTGCCCTCGTGTTGTTCCAGCAACTTCACTTCCTGCGGGGTGCGCATGAATTTTTGCGCCAGCCGTGCGATACCTTCCGGATAGGTAGCCGAAAACAGCATGGTCTGGCGCTCGGTCGGGCATTGCTTCACCACAAACGCGATGTCGTCGTAGAAGCCCATGTCCAGCATGCGATCAGCTTCGTCCAGCACCAGTGTGTTGATTGCGTCCAGCTTGAGGCTGCCACGCTCGATGTGATCCATGATGCGGCCCGGGGTGCCGACGACGATGTGCGCGCCGTGTTCCAGACTGTCGCGTTGCGGGCGCATGGTACTGCCGCCGACCAGCGACAGTATCTTGATGTTGTCGGCAAAACGCGCCAGACGACGCATCTCCTGCGTCACCTGATCGGCCAGTTCGCGCGTCGGGCACAGCACCATGGCTTGCACGCCGAAGTGACGCGGGTTCAGTTTGGTGAGCAGCGGCAGCGCGAATGCCGCCGTCTTGCCGCTGCCGGTCTTGGCTTGGGCAATCAGGTCGTGTCCGGCCAGCGTGATCGGCAGGCTGGCGGCCTGGATGGGCGTCATGGTCCGGTATTCAAGCTGCTGCAGATTCTCCAGCATTGCTGGCGAAAGCGGCAGTTCATTGAAAGAGCGTCCGGTGCTAGCTGCAGGGGCGAGGGAAGGCGTGTTGGTTTTGGTCATGCGCAATTATCCTCGCCTGAGGCAGGGAGCACCGGAGAAATTATTAACCCGCGATTTTATGCCGATTGCCGATTACTTCGCTCGGATATATGAGCAAGATCAATTATTACGGCAAGGAGTTGATGCATAATGCCGCGCGTTAAGGCAGAGAGCCTGCTGACCACGTATCACCGAGCATGTCTTATTGCGGCATAGCCAGATCAAACCCCAAGTGAAACAATAACATGACCACACAAACCATTACCCTGTCACCCATGGCAATACCATCGCGCATTTCGGATGCCGACCCCATTGTTGGCGGTCGCGTCGAATTGCAGCTTCTCACCACGCTGAAGTGCAACCTGAAATGCAGCTACTGTTCAATGGGCGTGGGCGACGTGCTCGGTTCGCAGACCGAGCTGAAATACGACATTGAACAACTTGCTGCCTTCATTGACAGGCAACTCGGCGGCAAGGAAATCTATGTCACGTTCTATGGTGGTGAGCCAACGCTCAACCGCGAGATGATGGAAACGGTCATGCGCCGGTTTCCCGCCTTCCGTTACCAGTTGCAGACCAACGGCACGCTGCTGGATAACCTGCCTGACTGGATGTTGCACAAGCTGTCCAATATCCTGGTTTCTGTTGATGGCGGAGAGCAGACCACAGATGGTTATCGCGGCCGCGGCGTATGGCGCCAGGTGCACAAGAACGTGAATCATGTGCGTGACCGGCTCGGCGGTAGCGTCACCGCGCGCGTGACCTGGGGGCATCCCGACACCAGTTTTGAGGAGCTGGATGATCTCGCTGAGTCATTTGACTACCTGTACTGGCAATTCGTTGCTGACGAGCAATATTCCGGCGACTCGCTGGACAAGCGCAAGGCGGTGCTGGTTCAGCTCATAGCCAAGTTCTTCTGCCGCACCGACAAACTTTACCCCTTGATCCCGATCATGGGCATGGTGCGTAACAAGGTGTTACCAAACCGCGCCAGGGAACTCTATGCCGGCAAAACCCAATGCCGCGTCTCGACGCACATCATCAATGTCATGCCGGACGGCAAGATATTTCCCTGCCCCGACATGACTTACGTGCCGAGCATGCAGATGGGCGAAATTCAGGGTAACTGGCTGGTCAAGAGTCCGCTACAACCTCATCCCGACATGCCGTGCAGTTCATGCGAGGCCTATGCCTGGTGCCGCGGCAATTGCATGAAGAACCTGTATCTGGGGTATGTGAAGAAGGATGAAAGCTACCGTGCCAATGTGGTTGAGCCGATTTGCGAGCTGGTCCGTTTCATGGGGCGAGAAATCGACAAGCATGACCCGCAGGCATGGTTCGCCGAAGCGGCATTGCCGGTTAGGAAACAACTGATCGATGCCGAGGTTTACGAGTACGTTGAAATCATGCCGTAACGGTCGGCATCCCGCTATTTATCCGCCTGGACAGGGTGTGCCGTGGTTATGAAAACAAATGCCTGCTGCCCGGTCCTGATATCGGCATGAATGGCCTCGACCACCGGCGGGTTGGTTGGTACTGCCGAGTCCCACTGAATAATAAAGTTGGCTCCCGAGCCGCCATCCGATTCCTTGCGCTCCACGAATAGTTCCAGTGTTCCCATGGCGTTGACCACTGCCGGTTTGTCGAGATATTCCTTGAGCAACTTTCCGTCGGTGTTGTAGTAGCGGGCCGAAATGATCCTGATGGTTGTTTTGAGGCTGGTGTTGCGTACACTGACCAGCGCGGATACCAGTCTGTCTACCGGGTACTTTCCCTCAATACGATCGCCATGCCAGATCTTGGAGTAGACAGGCAGATAAAGAGTCTGTCCGGCAGAAAGTTCATCTCCCGCCGTGGCGGAAGAAGCGGCAGTGAATGCAAGAATCAAAAGCGCCAACAGTCGCATTTTCATATTCACGTTTCCATTTTCAAAGAATGTGTTTGCCATCAGGTTGGTATTGTTTCCCACCTGATACCACTCTGATCGCAACGCAAAGCGTTGGCTTTGCTGTCCCAATCTCCCAGTACCCAACGCGTGCAGGCGTGTCCATCGATATGGTGCAAATGCTTCGCCGGGCGGTGGGTGTGACCGTGAATGAGACGAGGGTAGGCGTATTGGCGCAGTAGTTCATGTACGGCATCCAGGTTCACATCCATCAGCGCCATCTCCTTGCTGCGTTTTTGCGATTCGCTCTGCATGCGTATTTGTTCGATCTGGGCTTTGCGCTGTGCCAGAGGTTGCGTCAGGAATTGTACTTGCCATGCGTCGTCGCGTACCATCTTACGGAAATGCTGATACTCGGTATCGTCGGTACACAAGGTGTCGCCGTGCGTGAGCAGGGAGGGAGTGCCGTAGAGATCTATCATGGTCGGGTCGTCCAGCAGGGTGGCGTTGCAAGCCGATCCCAACTTTCCATTCATGAGGAAGTCGCGGTTGCCGTGCATGATGAAAATGCGCGTACCGTGCGCGTTCAGTTCGCGCAGTGCGTCGGTGATGCGCTTGTGGAACGGGTCGTCCAGGTCGTCATCGCCGGCCCAATATTCAAACAGGTCGCCCAGAATGAAAAGCGCTTCCGCCTTGGGGGCGATGTCGGCCGCAAAACGCAGGAATAACTCCGTGCTGCGCGGATGTCCGTGGCTCAGGTGCAGGTCGGAGATAAAAAGACTGTGCGACATAAAACAAAACGGCGCCGAGGCGCCGTTTTTTGTTATTGCACCACTTCAGCTTTGGTGATGATGACGTCCTCGCGGGGAACATCCTGATAACCGCGGCTGCTGCCGGTCTGCACTTTGCCGATGGCATCAACTACTTCCTTGCCTTCGACTACTTTGCCGAACACGCAATAGCCCCAGCCATCCTGTCCTGGATAGTCGAGGAAACCGTTGTTCTTGGTGTTGATGAAGAACTGCGCGGTAGCTGAATGCGGATCGCCCGTGCGCGCCATGGCGATGGTGTAGATGTCGTTCTTCAGGCCGTTCGCAGCTTCATTCTTGATTGGTGCATTAGTCGGCTTTTGCTGCAAGCCGGGTTCAAAGCCACCGCCCTGGATCATGAAATTGGGGATTACACGATGGAAGATGGTGTTGCTGTAAAAGCCGCTGTTCACATAGTCGAGGAAGTTCTTGACCGAGATGGGAGCCTTCTCGGCGTCCAGTTGCAGGGTGATGACGCCTTGGTTGGTATGCAGTTTTACCATTTTCATTTTTCCTTTGGTTGCGGGTGTAGATGCGGCTTGCGCGGGCAGGACACAGAGTCCGACCAGCAAAAATGCGAGAACGATACGGATCAGTTTCATTTTATGCGGCTCCTTCATAGACAATCTGCCAGCGCCCGTCGCGTTTCATCCAGTACTGGCGCTTGTTCATGTGGTTGGAAAGGTTGTTGCTGTCGTAATCCTGTTCGAAATTGACCACCACCAGATTCGGCTGGCTGGGGTAGGGGAAGATGCTGACGTTCGACATCCTGATCTTGATCCAGGTCTTGCCCGAATTGACCAGGCGTTTTTGTTCGGCGAACGCGAGCAGGTTCATGCTGCCGGTGGAGAAGTCGTGCGCGTAGTGGGTGAGGTAGGCCTCGGTGTTGCGGCTGGCCCAGTCGTTGCGCCATTGCTCGATTGTCTTTTGCAGTTCTGCGCGTTCGGTGCGGTCCGCTTCGTCGCTCCAGTCGATCTTGCTGGCGATGATGACCGGCGTGACGCCGATTTGCAGATGGCTGCCCAAGTCATTGAGGTCGTTGTTGGCAAGTACCACACAGCCATTGCTGGCGCGCGGTGGGCGGCTGTAAGTGTCGCTCGGTGTGCCGTGCAGCCAGATGCCGTGCCCGTCGCGTCCCAGGCGCTTGTCCCATTCGTTGGGGTAGCTCAGCGGATAGGCGCCGGTACCATAGAAATCGGTGAGCTTGTCCTTGGTCAGGTGTGAATTGACGAAATACACGCCCAGCGGTGTGCGCTGGTCGCCTTCGGAAACCTTGTCCGCGCCTTTCTTGCCGACGCTGATGTAGAAATCTGCCACGTAACGCGGTTCGCCATTCACGTTCTCAAACAGGTAGAGCGTGGATTTATCGGTGTCCACCACCACGGCATAACGCTGCTTGGGCGAGAGTTGCCACAGATACTTGGGTATGGCGATAGGCTGCTGTTGCTGTACGCGCTGCAAGCGTGCATTTGCTTCTTCGCGCAGATCCTGCACCCGGTCACGCGGTGCGTTAGGCGCATCGCCGAAATTGCTGATCGGCTTGGCGCGAGCCAGCAGCAGATCGCCCCTGACCAGTTGCGCCAGTTTGAAATTCGGGTTGATCTTGAGTAGCGAATCGACTTCGTTCAGTGCCACGTCGAGATGGTTGTTGCGCACTGCCTGCAAGCTCTTCGCCAGTCCCAGTTCCATGTCGCGCGAAACCGAGTCCCCTGCTGCGGCCGGCAGAGAGATGGAAATCAGTAATAGCGCAAGTAAACGGCAAGGCATGGTTTATTTCCCCGAACGCTCTTCAGCAATCAGCCATTGTCCGTCAGCCTTGACCCAATTCAGTGTCTTGCTCGAGGCGACATTCAAGTGGCTGGCGCGGTAAGTCTGTTTGAAGCTGACGCTCGCGTGTTTGTCATCCGCCACTTTGACTTTGGCATCGCGCACTTCAACATGGATGGATTTGGGGGCGGCAATACGTTCTTTGCGCTGAGCTTCCCATGTGCTACGGCTGCTGCCATCGGGTGTTTTGAATTCCTTGGCGTAGAACGCGAGGTACTTCTTGCTGTTCTTGGCGGACCAGGCAGCGGCCCATTCCTTGGTGCTGCTCAACACTTCTGCGGTTGGATCGGCGCTGACTGCAGCGACGGTGACGGGCGGCTTGGCAGGCACGGCCTGGGTTACCGCTGATGCCGAAACAGCCGCAGCAGGTGTGGCAGATGCGGCGGGCACCGTGGCCGAGGCGGGGTCAATTGCTGCGGTGACGGTCGGTTTGGCAACGGTGCGCGGGTTCTTGCTGAAGAGTTCGCGGATCAGCGCCAGCTTGGTCTGGGTGTTTGTATTGGTGTTGCTCTTCTCCAACTGCAATGCGCGGTCATAGGCCTGGCTGGCCATCTTGGCGTAAATGTCGCCGAGATTTTCGTGGGCCGTGGCGTAGGTGGGATTGGTACGAATTGCCATCTCCAGCGCATTCTTGGCTTTTTCATATTCGCCCTGGCCGGCGTAGAGCACCGCAACATTGTTGTACGGCTCGGGCAACTCGGGATAGTCCTCGGTGAGGCGGGTGAAAACCGTGATGGCATCGGCCGTATTACCCTGCTCGGCGAGGATCAGCCCTTTGAGGAAGCGCGCCTGTGCATCCTTGGGTTTGGTGACGAGGAAGGCGTTGACCTTTTCCAGCGCCTGGGCGTGCAATCCTTGTTTGAACAGTTTGTTCGCGTCCTGCAGTTCATCCGCCTGAACGGGAATGGTGATTGCCAACAGGAGGCCCAAAACAGCGGCTCGGCTAAACAGTTTAAACATAATCATCTTGTGGTTTTTTCCTGAAAAATTGCAGTGGCAGCGCCAATTCAAAGAGTGGGCGATTCTACCAAATAAGCGGCGGGCTTACACGGATTGCGCTACGGCGTGGCAGGGGCGGTTTTCGGGTAGAATTCCTTACTTTCATTAGCGACACTTTTTGAATAAAAATGAGCAGTAATTCCCCTGTTTCTACCGCCCCCGTTTCCAATTTCATCCGTACCATCATCGACGGCGACCTTGCCAGCGGAAAACACAAGAGCATCATTACCCGTTTCCCGCCGGAACCGAACGGTTATCTGCACGTCGGCCATGCAAAATCCATCTGCCTTAACTTCGGTCTGGCCCGTGATTACAACGGCTTGTGCAATCTGCGTTTCGACGATACCAACCCCGAGAAGGAAAATGCGGAATACGCCCAATCCATCCAGGACGACGTGCGCTGGCTTGGATTTGAGTGGAATGGCCCGGTGCGCTGGGCGTCAGATTATTTTGATGCGCTATACGACTACGCAGTGGAGCTCATCAACAAAGGTTTGGCCTATGTGGACGACTTGACGCCGGAACAGATGCGCGAATACCGCGGTACGCTGACCCAGGTCGGCAAGAGCAGCCCGAACCGTGACCGCCCGGCAAAAGAGAGCCTCGACCTGTTTACGCGCATGAAAAACGGTGAATTCGCCGATGGAGCGATGGTGTTGCGCGCCAAGATCGACATGACTTCGCCCAACATCAACATGCGCGACCCGGTCATCTACCGCATCAAGCGCGCCCATCACATCCGCACCGGCGACAAGTGGTGCATCTACCCGATGTACGACTATACGCACTGCATTTCTGACGCGCTGGAAGGAATCACCCATTCCATCTGCACCCTGGAGTTCGAAGACCACCGCCCGCTGTACGACTGGGTGCTGGACAACATCACCATCCCCTGCCATCCGCGTCAGTACGAGTTTTCGCGGCTGGAGTTGCACTACACCATCACCAGCAAGCGCAAGCTGCTGCAACTGGTGACCGAAAAGCACGTAAACGGCTGGGATGACCCACGCATGCCCACGATTTCCGGCATGAGAAGGCGTGGTTACACACCGGAAGGCATCCGCGAATTCGCCAAGCGCATCGGCGTCTCCAAGAGCGAGAACACCGTCGACATGGCGATCATGGAAGGCGCGATCCGCGAAGACCTGGAGCTGCGCGCACCGCGCGTGATGGCCGTCATTAATCCGCTCAAGGTGACCATTACCAATTTTGAGGGCGCGCAAACGCGTGAAGCGGACTTTCATCCCAACGTGCCGGAATTGGGCAAGCGCATGGTGGCGTTTGGCAAGGAATTGTTCATCGAAGCCGACGACTTCGCCGAAGTGCCGCCCCCGGGCTGGAAGCGTCTCACCCTCGGCGGTGAGATACGCCTGCGTCACAGCTATGTGATGCGCTGCGACGAAGCGGTCAAGGATGCCAGCGGCAAGGTGATCGAGCTAAAGTGCAGCATCGATCACGACACGCTGGGCAAGAATCCCGAAGGCCGCAAGGTCAAGGGCGTGATCCATTTCCTGTCGCGCGAACATGCCTTGCCCGCGGAGATCCGTTTGTATGACCGCCTGTTCAACGTGCCGGAGCCGGATGGCGACCGCGACGTGGATTTTTGTACGCACCTGAATCCGAACTCGCTTACCGTGGTGCAAGGCTGGGTGGAAGCCGCCGTACGCGACGCCACTCCGGAGACGCGCTACCAATTCGAGCGTCTGGGTTATTTTGTGACCGATCGCCGCGACCATCAACCCGGCGGCAAGCTGGTATTCAATCGCACGGTGACGCTGCGCGATTCCTGGGCGAAAGAGCAAGGCTAAAGGAGGTTCGTATGTACAAGCGAATTGCTGTGGCTGTGGACGGTAGCGAGACTTCGACCATGGCATTGAACGAGGCCGTCAAGCTTGCCAAGGTGATGCACTCGACGCTGCTGTTGCTCTACGTTTGCGAGGAAATGCCCGTTGTTTGGAATACGGACGGAATGACGCCATTCCCGATCGAGGAAGTGACGAAAGCGTTTATCGATGCGGGCAAGCAATTGCTGCAGCAGGACAGGGCGAGCGTGGCGGATTCCGGGGTCGAGGTTGAGACCAAACTGGTTGAAGACTACAAGGGGCGCATCGGAGCCGTCATCAGCCAGGAAGCCGAGAAATGGCTGGCCGACTTACTGGTAGTTGGAACGCATGGGCGCAAAGGAATCACCCACTTGCTGATGGGCAGTGTGGCAGAAGGTGTGATGCGCACTGCAAACATACCGGTATTGCTGGTGCGCGGCACCTAGTTCGGGTTTTAAATTGAATACATATTAGTCCCATACCCATGCAGAAAATTTACAACACACTCGTCCGCGACAAGCAAGATTTCAAGCCGATTTCCCCGAACAAAGTTCGCATGTATGTGTGCGGCATGACGGTTTACGACTATTGCCACGTCGGTCACGCGCGGGTGATGGTGGTATTCGACATGGTGTACCGCTGGCTCAAGGCGAGCGGCTATGACGTCACCTACGTGCGCAACATCACCGATATCGACGACAAGATCATCAAGCGTGCGGCAGAGAACAAGGAATCCATCCATACGCTGACGCAACGCTTCATTGATGCGATGCACGAAGATGAGGCCGCGCTGGGCGTGCAGCGCCCCGACCACGAACCGCGTGCTACCCAGTTCATCCCGCAGATGCTGGAAATGGTCGCGCAACTGGAAAAGAACGGCTTGGCCTATCAGGCGGTGGATGGCGACGTGAACTATGCAGTGCGCAAGTTCCCGGGCTACGGCAAGCTTTCCGGCAAGTCGCTGGAAGACCTGCGCGCCGGTGAGCGCGTGGAAGTCACTTCCGACAAAAACGATCCGCTCGATTTTGTGCTGTGGAAACACGCCAAGGACAGCGAAGCGGACGAAGTGAAATGGGATTCAAAATGGGGCAAAGGCCGCCCCGGTTGGCACCTCGAATGTTCGGCGATGGGTTCCGAACTGCTGGGCAAACATTTTGATATTCACGGCGGCGGCGCCGATTTGCAGTTCCCGCACCACGAAAACGAGATCGCACAAAGCGAAGGTGCGCACCAGTGCCAGTATGTGAACTATTGGATGCATAACGGCTTCGTGCGCGTGGATAACGAAAAAATGTCCAAGAGTCTGGGCAACTTTTTCACCATCCGCGAAGTGCTGAAAAAATACGATGCCGAAGTGGTGCGCTTCTTCATCCTGCGCGCCCACTACCGCAGCCCGCTGAATTATTCAGACCAGCATCTGGATGATGCCAAAGGCGCGTTGACACGGCTTTATACGGCGTTGAAACTGGTTCCGGCTGCGGCACAGGCCGTGGACTGGAATGATGCGTATGGTCAACGATTTAAATCCGCCATGGATGACGACTTCAACACCCCCGAAGCTGTCGCCGTGCTGTTTGATCTTGCCAATGAAGTTAACCGCAATCAGTCAGATGAAACGGCAACACAACTGAAAGCATTGGCTGGAGTACTGGGTTTGTTGCAACGTGATCCACAGGAATTCCTGCAGAGAGATGCCGGAGAAGGCGGTCTGGATGATGCAGCAATCAACGACCAGATCGAAGCCCGCATTGCCGCCAAGAAAACCAAAAACTTCGCCGAGGCTGATGGCATCCGCAAGAAATTGCTGGAAGCGGGGATTGTGCTGGAAGACACGCCGCAGGGTACTACCTGGCGCAGAGCTTAAGGTAACTTGCCTGCCGCGACCATACGGTTGAACAGGATGTTGGGCGATATCCAAATCACGATGTCGTCAAATGTCGGAGAGTTGTCGTGGCTAACAAAAGTCTTGCTGGTACCACCATCCTGATTGGCTGCCTCATCCGGAGAGGTCCCACCTGGCTGCCCGCCGTTTTTACCAGTGGAAATAATTACTGCTGGCACTCCGTTGGGGGTGAGCGTATTCGCCCCGGTGCCGCAACTTGAGGCGCTGACTCCACTGGCAGAAACGCATACCAGCAAATCCGAGGCGAGGGCGGATATGCCAACCGCTTTCATGCCCCCCGTTTTGGTGAAATCATTATTGGCGCCTCCGGATGTCGATACTGCATAGCGAATTGGGTTGTTCCATCCATCAACAGCAAAACCTTGGTTATTGACCTGCATAATTCCCAAGGTCGCTGCGGGAACGAAACCACCGTAAGGATTGGTGCAGACGGCCCCACTGGCCGCATTGGCAGGACTTTCGGCACCATTACTGCCGACAATCGCGGGGCAGGGCAAACGCTCGTTGATAATGGCGTAACCTATCAGGGCTTGCTGAATTTCATCCAACTGTTTGCGCGTTTCGTTAGTTTGCTTTTGTTCAATCTGGCTGGATATGGTCGGTACCAAGCCAGTCATTAATAGGGTGATGATCAGTAAAACTACTGCGATCTCGATGAGAGTAAATCCGCTGTCGTAATTGCGAATCATATTTTTATTAACAGTACTCATTTGCAAATCCCATTCCCATCGAGGCAGACGACTAAATCATTGACGTTTCTATAGTCAGTGGCACTTATCGAATTGCTCGTAAACGTAGAACTTGGTGTTGGGTTCGTATGTTGATTTACACCTTCAAGATATTGGGTGGGATCTGATGGCACGCGAATCTGGCCGAGGATAGGGCTCCTTGCCATGATAACAACGGAACGATAAGAGCCGGCGCCATTGATGGTAATAGTTGGTGTCCCAAGCGTTCCTGTGGGTGAGTACTTGGTATCAACTTGATAGAATATTTGGTTAATCCAATCTGGCCAATAATTATTTGTAGCGTACAAAGTACAGCTGGGAGTCCATAGAATAGTTGTTGAAACGTCCAATGCGCTAGCCGCAATATTTAGTTTGGTTTGCATAGCGTTTCCCGTTGGATTGGACTGGATGTTTGCGCAAGTTACAGTGCTGTTTCCCGCTGCTATCGCAGGAGTTGTGACGATGGCTGGTATTGCAGGAGATGTGGTGTTGTCCCTTACATAGACAGCAGCGGCTGTCAGCCCCCCCCCCGCAGAAGCCAGCATAGTCTGGTTGCCTACGCCATTCGCGCAATTCGTTACCTCCGTTTGCAGGGAATTGATAGCGTCAACCAGATTCTGTACGTTACCATCTATTGATACGTGTTTTGGCAGCCTGCCAAACAGAGTGCCGGATTTGCTGGAGTAAAAAGTGTCGGATGGGTCGGCAGCCCAAGGATATTTGTTGCCGTTTGCCGGAACTGCAGCGTAATCATCGAGGCAAGTTTTTGCTTCGCGTGCAATACGCATTTCCACGGAAGGAAATAATTGCTCACGTGTAATCGTAATCAGTTGGTCATTAAACGCAATACCGGACGCGATGGATTGAAAGTTGAGGTTGGGGGGGGCAGTGCCATTACTGCCTTCCAGATAATTCTGTACGCAAAAGTTATTTGGTTGATTAGATACTCCACCGATGGTACAGGATGATGTGGTCGCGGAGCTTGAGCGGTCTTGACCCGTCAGTGCGCTGCCTGGCGAAAATACAATCGCGATGACATTGTTCAGAAGAGAGCCTGAAGTGACATTGAGTAAGCCATTTGTCTCGCTGTTTAGAGGCCTCGACGTTGGAACGTTACGAAAATTGCTGGACAGGGTATACCAGAGGTGTTCTCCTGAGCTATCGCGCAACTCTGGCAAGCCCAATGTCCTCCAAGGTAGCCGACCAATATTGCTGGTGCAGTTACCCCCCACACCTTCTGAAGAACCGTCATCGTTGATGTCTGGGCAGGGCAAACTTCCCGGCATAGTGGGGTCAATGGCAGCATTGCCGATCAAGGCATCCTTGGCCTGTGCTAGTACGTTGGCTGTTCTTTGATCGCGTACGGATTTGAGCGCCGAACTACTGAGAGCGCTGATCAGAAATGCGGCAATACCAACAACAAGGATAACCAGCATTACCATCATTGCTGCGCCAAGTTGTTTCGGTGGAATGGGACGTTTTGTGAGCAAGGGTTTCATGATTCACCTCCTGCTTATTTGTTTTCTTCAGAAGCCGAGTTCTGCTGTTCTGGGGCGGGTGTGTCCAGCAGTAGTCGCTGTCCGACCTTGAGTTGCACTGGACGCGATTTGCCCGGTACGGCAACGGGTACGGTGGCTGGCGTTCTGTCATTGCCGCGCTCGACTTCTTGCGCTGTGCCATTGATCCAGACGGTGCGGTTGCCACCGTGCTTCTGCACAACGCCGTTGACGATGATGTAATTGCGTTGTCCGCCATCGCTGCTGTTGTTGCTGGATTCGTGGAATTCCAGTTGCTGGCGCTGTTGCGGTGTGAAGAATAAACGCCCGAGTTCGCCGGCCTGCGCGTTAGGGAGCAGGCCGCAGAGGATTATCAGCAGAAACGAGAAAGAGTATCTGTTCATGATGCGTTCTTGTTCTTCATGGTGAACCAGCCGCCGGTGCATTCCGCTTTGAGCGGGGCGAGTTCTTCGGTGGAGCTGGTGCGCGAGATGGTACAGCCATCGACCATGAACCAGCCATTCAGTTTGCTGCGCAAGTCGGCGAAAAGGTGCAGCAGTTGTTCTTCGTGCAGCAGGTCAATTTGCAGCGTCATGCCGCTGCGGCTGAGCTTGAAATTGCCCGCATCAACCGGGGGGGTGGGGGCGTAGTTCTGTTGCGGGGTGATGGTGTATTTGAAATCGAGTACGACGCCTTGCTGGCGCAGTTTTTCCAAGCCTTCCATCCAGTCGAGGCGTTGTTCGTCGCCGACAACCTTTTGCGCCAGCAGGGCGTTGTATTCGAGCGCATAGGTGGACATGTTTTCTTCGTCATTGCGCGCAGCTAGCAGTTGGGCGCGCGCGTCGAAGAGCCGTTGTTGTGCTGCCTGGCGATCTTTGAGGGAGTGTTCCAGGTAACTGCTGCTCAAGGAAATGAAGCCGGCACTCAGGGCGGTACTGAGCACAAATGTACCCAGGCTCCATTTGAGTATTGGCAGGTCTTCCACGGAGAAAGTCATTCTTTCTGTCTCCAGATGATCTTTAGCGTGAACTGTGCGGAGTTGCCGTCGTTTTTTCGGGCCTCTCCGCTGATACTGCCTTTGGAGCTGAGATCCAGCGGCAGCTTCTGTGCAACAACAGTATACCCTTGTTGCGAAAGCGCTTGCTGGAAGCGGTCGAGGTAGCTGAGCGCTTGGCGGAGATCGCTGCCGAAGTTGGTGAGACTGCCTTCGAAAGTGATGACTTGTGCCGGATAGGGCGAGGGCGCAGCGTCCGCTGCGCTTGTTTTCCAGGCCAGTTTGTCAACTTTGATCTGGGTGAACTTGTTCAACACCAGTGTCAGGCCTTGAAGAAACTCTTCTGCCGGGGGGGTGTATTCGTTCAGCTTGCGGGTCAGCAAAACGGCGGTCTTCATGTCTGCGGCGGGCACGGTCGTGTTGGCGAATCCGTGCTGGATTTGCTGCATTTGCTGTCTGATGCGCTCGGTTTGAACGTTGAGCGGTTCGGTATCCTCAACATAATTTCGGCCCTGCCACAAAGCCATGCCGCTCCATAACGCGCTGACGGTAATTGCCGTCGCGGCAAGCCCGAACAGAAGACGGCGCAATTGCCACAACAAATAATAATGCGAGTGTTCCGAATTGGCGTAGTGGCTGCTTGGTGGATTGACGGCGAGCAGGTGCAGGAATATCGGGGTGGCGTCCGAATCGGAATAGCTGTGATTGGTTTTGAGGCGCTTACCCAGTTCCCGGATATCCAGGTAGGTGTAACGCAATTCGCTGCTACCCTCGAGGCGGGTTTGCAGCGCACCCCTGTCATGGGCATCGCAGATGACGTAAACGTCGAGCATTTCGCCGGGTGGAGGCAAGCTCAGACTCTTCAGGTACTGCTGGGTGCGCGGCGTTTCAGTCGCGACCGACTCGCTGAAGGTGCTGTTGGCGTTGATCGGGATCAGGCGCGAGAAGTGCAATCGTTTGTTGTTGAAATAGGTCTGCCGAAGTCCGGCATCTTTTTCCCACGATAACAACAGTACATGATCAGACGGGATGTCCTTGAGTAGCGGGGAGCTGATGTTAGGGAGCGAGTAGATGCCGACAAGTGGAATGTGGTTCGCCAGCACGGTATCCAGCCAGGGCGAGATGCGTTGCGGGTTGGTTAGTGCAGAGAACAGCATTTCGTCGTCGCGACGACCATCTTCCTGGCGGTGCAGCAAGGTGGCCTGACGGAAGGGGGTGTTGCGGTAGAACTGTTCGAATTTGCGTTCGCGCAGGTTCTTGCGAGCTGAGCCGGTCAGATGCGGAACGGTTTCCAGCCGGAAGTCTTCTTCGATGACGTCGACCAGCAGGTAAGCAGGGTGACGATGCTGCTTCAGGAAAGTGGAAAAATAGGCGCGCCCGTTGGCATCGTTTGAAAAATATTGCGATGCAGTCAGCTTGCCAGCGTGCCAGATCGTGGCATGAAAAGATTCGGCGCTGAGAAAAAGAAGGGTCTTTGCCATTTATATTTTCACCTTGCTGATGAGGTCGTAGATGGGCGAAAGCACTGACAGCATCACCCATCCCAGCAATAAGCCCAGGACGATGGTCATGGTAGGTTCAATCATTGCTTGCACTTTTTTGATCGCATCTTTCACGTCGCGGTCATAAAAGTAGCTGACGTTGAGCAGCGCCTGGTCGAGTTGCCCGGTGGCTTCGCCCACCTTCAGCATGCGCACTACCAGCGGCGGGAAGATGCCGGTATTCTGAAAACTCTGAGTCAGGTTCTTGCCCGACTCGATTTCCAGCATCACGTTTTGCAAACTGCGTCCAATGACTTGATTGTTGACCAGGTCGCGCGAGTTGGCAATGCAATCCAGAATGGAGATGCCCGAACCGTACATGATGGCAAAGGTGTTGGCGAAGCGCGCCAGGATAATCTTGCGCAGGATGGGGCCGGTCGGCCACACGTGCAGCTTGAAATTGTCCAGATGGTATTGCAAGCCGGGGTTGCTGATGAGTGCGGCCTTGAATACGCCGAACAGGACAAAGGGTGCCGCTATCAGTATGTACCAGTAATTTACGAAGAATTCGGAAGTCGCCAGCAGTATGCGGGTCTGAATCGGGATCTCCTGCCCCATGCCTTTGATGAAAGTGACCAATTGAGGAACCAGATAGATCATCAGGAAGAAGGTGATGCCCAATACGATGGTGCCGACAAATATCGGATAAATCATCATGGTCTTGGTTTGCGAGGCCATCTCATCCTGCCATTTGAGCGATTCGGTGAGATGCTTGAACACCTCGACGAGGCGTCCGCTTTCCTCCCCGGCGTGGGTCAGGGCGACAGTGATCTTGTCAAAAGCGTTAGGGTGTTCCGCCATCGCCTGCGAGAGTTTTTTGCCGCTTACGATGGATTCCACAATACTGGCGATGATCTCGCGGAAAGTGGGTTCTTCCATGGTGTCGCGCAGGTCGCCCAGGCATTCCAGCAGGGGTACGCCGGCACGCACCAGTTGTTCGAGATTGAAAAAGAAGGTGATGAGGTCGGGGCGTTTGATCCTGCTGCTGCCGAAGGAGATTTTGTCCTCTTCTTCCTTGGCGCTGACCAGGTCGAGTCCTGAACGTTTCAGACGCTGCTCAAGGTCGATCATGTTGGCAGCATCCTGCAGTCCCCTTGCAGTTTTGCCGACGCTGTCGATTGCCTTGTATGAATAGAGCGCCATGGGATGTCGTTACATCCGGTCGCTCAAGTCAACCACGCGCGAAACTTCGGCGATGGAGGTGACGCCTTGCAGGATGCGCCGGATGCCGTCCTGCGCCAGCGGGCGGAAGCCATGTTCCAGTGCGTTGTTTTTCAAATCGCGGATGCTGGCGCGACGCGCGATCAGATCGTCCATATCGCTGTCCAGTTTGAGGATCTCCATGATCGCCTGTCGTCCGGAGTAACCCTGGTGGTGACAAACATCGCAACCGGCTGCACGATAGATGGTGATGTTCTCGTCATGGCGTACGCCGAGCATTTTGCACTCGGAATGATCCGGGTGGTACGGGTATTTGCAGTGGCGGCACAGTATGCGCACCAGACGCTGGGCGAGAATGCCGATGATGTTGCCTGCCATGATGTCCGGCAGGATGCCGATGTCCAGCAGGCGCGGTATCGCGCCGATGGACGAATTGGTGTGCAGCGTTGAATACACCTGGTGACCGGTCATGGCTGCGCGGAACGCCATTTCGGCGGTCGGATGGTCGCGAATTTCACCAACCAGAATGATGTCCGGGTCCTGGCGCATCAGGGAGCGGATACCGCTGACGAAGTCCAGCTTCGCCGCTTCGTTCACCGAGCTTTGGCGGATCAGCGGGATGGGATATTCCACCGGGTCTTCCAACGTCATGATGTTCACCGACTCGGTGTTGACGTGGTTGAGTATCGAATACAAAGTGGTTGTTTTACCGCTACCCGTGGGGCCGGTTACCAGCACGATGCCTTCCGGCTTGGCGATGATGGCCTTGAGCGTATTGAGCGCGGCCTCGTCCAGGCCGATCTGGTTGATTTGGACGAGCCCCTTGAGCCGGTCCAGGATACGCAGCACCAGATTCTCGCCGTACGAAGTCGGGTGCGAGGCGACGCGGAAATCGATAGGGCGACCGGACAGTCGCAGCGAGATGCGGCCGTCTTGAGGAGCTCGCGTTTCGGCGATGTTCATGCCACTCATCACTTTCAGGCGCACCACCATGGCGGGCCAGAAGCTCTTGTGCAGGCTGCGTACTTGGCGCAACACGCCGTCGACGCGATAGCGGATGCGCAGGAAGCTGCTTTCCGGTTCGAAGTGGATGTCCGATGCGCCCTGCTGCACGGCCTCGGTGAGCAGCGCGTCGATCAGGCGCACCACCGGTTGGCTGAATTCGTTCACCCCCTGCTGCAGGTTCTGGTGATCCATCTCACCCGGTTCGATCTCGTGCAGGATGCCGTCGATGGACAGCTCGAAACCGTAGTACTGGTCGATGGCGCGCAGGATGTCCGATTCGCTGGCGAGCTGGGTGACCAGGCGGTATTCGTCGCGCAACAGCGCACGCACCTGGTCGAGCGCGATGATGTTGTCCGGGTCGGCGATTGCGATGGTCAGATTCTTGTTGGCGGCATCGACGGAGAGCGGCAGCAGGATATAGCGGCGCGCGATTTCCTTCGGCACCAGCGTGATGGCGGCCGGATCGACGAGAACATTGGTCAGGTCGACGCTTTCCTGTCCGAGATTTTCGGAAAGCACATCACGTATCGTCGCTTCGGACAAAAAGCCCAGACGTACCAGCAGCCGGCCTAGCGGCTGCGGGGTTTTGTTCTGCTCCTGGGTGGCGATGCGAAGTTGGTCTTCACTGATCACCCCCTTTGCTATCAGCAGGTGCCCGATGGGCTGCTGGGTCTGTTGTTGCGGTGCAGCCATCTTCTTCCTTAGTGGGAGGGGTTCAGTTCATTCAGACGTTGTTGCGCTTGCGCGTGGTCGAATCCGGAATTGTCGGCGGTATCGAGCTGCAACGCCTGTTGATAGTACTGTGCTGCGAGCTTGCGTTGACCCAAATGGTCCAGGCTCACTGCCAGATTGAACGTGAACTGGGCATTGGCCGGCTCTAGTGTGTGCGCACTGAAATATTCCTGTTGCGCTTCGCCCCAGTTCGATGTGTCAGCGTAATAGTTGCCTAGGGCAAAGTGCAAAGCTCCGGAACGTGGCTGATCAGCCAGCAATGATTTGAGTCGACTTTCAGTATTGCCCTCGTCCGGCGAGAAAGCCATCAATGCGGTCAACGCCATGGGATCGCGCGGGTTCAGTACCAGCAACTGACGATAGTAGTTTTGTGCAGTCTCGTCTTGCCCCTGCTGTTGAGCGATCGCCGCCAGACCAAGCAGAGCGTCTCGATTGTGTGCATCATTGCCTAATACTTGGCGATAACCCTGCGCGGCAGTGACATAGTCGCCGCGCTGATAGGCCTGGTAGGCATTTAGCAAGGCCGGTGTGGCAGTATCTGTCTCAACCTTGCGCTGGATGGCGACGCCCGACCCGGTGCGTTGGCTGCGAGGGCTGCTCGAGTTTGCCTTGTTGCGAGGTGTGTCGAAATCTTCGTTTCGTGCCGTGACCAGAGGTTGTGCGGGTTGTACTGGCTGTGAAGGTGCTGAACTTTCCAACGGCGGGATAGACGGAACCAGTGCCGGAGGTGCAGCCTTGAATGGCACTACGGATGGCGGCGGAACGGTGCGCTGTGCTACATATTGCGCCGGTGGTTGTATCTGCAGCCATACGTAATAACCGTATACCGAACCGAACAACAGCGCGATCAACAAGGTCGTGGGAACCAGGCCCAACTTCCACTGAAAACCCGCTGGTTTTTTTTTCTTGGCTGCAAACATGGTTTCCCCTGCGGTTCTCGACGATGCAGTGGTTGATGCCGACGCTGTACGCGATGAAGACGTCTCTTCCAGCGTCAGGTTGGAAAGTCCGGTGCCTTGCTGCTGGTTATCGCCGGACTTTTTCAGCGCGTCGAGTAACAGACTCATGGCTTCCGCTTCTCGCTTTCAGGCTTGAGATAATTCGCGTCCGGCAGGTTGTTGCGGTAAGAGCTGAAATCGCCTTCCAGACTGGCGTCCTTGATGACTACCGGGCGCAGGAAAATCACCAGTTCGGTCTTGGTCTTGGTGTCGTTGCGGCTCTTGAACAGGTTGCCGGCGACGGGGATATCTCCCAGCAGCGGGACGCTGTCGGATATGTTGTTGATTTCGTCCTGCATCAAGCCACCCAGCACGGCGACCTGCCCGCTGCTGATGCGAATAATGGATTCCATTTCGCGCGTGCGGATTTCCGGTACCTGGTTTACGACGGCCTTGATGCCGCAGGTGGTATTGGTTCCGCACGGGTAAGCCAGATTCGGGTTGGGGTCGTTCACATATCCGATGATGCGCGTGATGGTCGGACGCACGTTGATGGTCACATAGTCGGCGTCGTTGATTTCGGGCGTGACGTTCATGGTGAAACCGACCGCGACCGGAATGGCAGTGGTCGTATAGTTGACGATCGCGTTGCTGAGGGCGGTGGCCGGCGTGATTTGCGAGCTGATCGAGAAATAAACCTTGTTATCCACCACCTTGAGCGTTGCGGTTTGATTGTTCATCACGCTCAGCTTGGGGCTGGAAAGCACTTTCACATCACCGAACGTGTCGAGCAGGGAAACGCTGGAACTCAGATCGCCTAACTTGCTTGTCGGGTTGGCGTATTTGAGGACGAGCAGTTTGGACGTCGTAGTGGAAGTGGGAAGTCCAGCTGTTCCCGATTGGGTTACCGAAAAGCCTTTGGCGCCCTGCGCCAGGGCCGACCAGTCGATACCCTGCTGGTAATTGTCACTCAGCGTGACTTCGGCGATGGTCGCTTCGATCAGCACCTGGCGACGAGCCGTATTCATGACCCTGTCGATGAATTCCTGAATCTTCGCGTGCTGACGCCCGGTGGCCCGAACGAGCAATACGCCGGTTTCCTTGTTGGCGTTGACGTTCACTGCGGGTTCATATTTTGCGATTTGCTGCACGGTCGAAGACTGGCTGGCAACATCTTCATTTCCTTTGCCCGAGACTCCGTCGCCAGTTTTGCCGGATTGACCTTTGCCGTTGTTGGCGTTGGAGGTAGAAGGGTTGCCACTGGTTTCGGAAGCACTGCCCGTGCCTCTGGCCGAGGCAGCCAGTTCATTACGGCGTTCGATTCTTTCCGTGTATCTGATCCGGTCGTCATCAGCGAGAATCGCTTTGACGTTGTCGACCAGACTATTCATCAAATCGTTTTTTGTATCGCTGGTTATTGCGGTCGAGGCAGTATTCCCTCCTGCCGTTGTTGTTCCTGCGGCACCCCCCCCGATTTGGCTGGACGTGAAAATCTTGCTGGATACCGTACGCGACATGTTGATGAAATCAATCTTGTACGTTTTCAGATAAGGCTTATCCGCTTCCACAAACAGGTTGCCATTCTCCATCGAGTAGCGCATATCGACTTGCCTGGAAATACGATCCAGAATTTGTGGCAAGGTTTGGTCGATGGCGTTCAACGTGACTACGCCCTCGATTCCGGGACCGATATCAATATTGATTTTGGCGTCGCGCGCCAGTGCGAACAGTATTTCGCGTGCCGGTACATTGGTGACCACAACGCTGTAGGTCTCGACTTTGGCTGCGGGTTTTGGGGGCGGAAGGACGACGGAACGCTTGCTGGTTTGCGGGATATCGCCAGCGATGGCAGGGGCCACGCTACTCTGCTGAATGTGCTTGTCGGACGGGGTAAATGACTTGCTGGCGCAAGCGGCTAGCGAGATGCAAGCCGAACACAGCAGTACTTGAGTGAACCTCATTCCCTTTTCCCCCTAATTGTTTTGGTCAAAGGTACCACCATTCCCCGGCTACGGCAATACGCCTTGGGGTTTATATACTTGTCCCTTCAATTGCTTAGGGCATTTTTTGCTAGTTCTCTAGCAGGTACAAAGTCGGGGCGAAAGCATCCTTGTAGCGTTGCGGCAATTCCTCCATGCCAGCGCGAGCCTTGTCGCTATTGGCATAAAGGCCGTACAGCACGCGGTATCCATCTTTGCCGCTCAATTTGATCGGCACAATATATATCTCGGCAAGTCTTCCCAATCTTTGGGCGCGCAGGAGAAAACGTTCCATGCGCTCGGGGCGGATATCGTCGGTGTAAAACAGCTGGATGCTGATGTTTCCATGGTTTGGTGCCGCCAGCGCAGTGTGGGTTGCATCAAGCCGTTGCTGCAGTAGCGGGGCATTTGTCTCCACTGAGGCCGGTTTTGCAACGACGGGGTTGTGTGACTTGGGGGTAGCCTGCTGGTGTTGTGCCGTGACAGGAGGTTCGGCGGGGAGAGTGAGCGTCTTGTCGAGGGGCAGGATAGTGCCATTTGCAGTTTCTGCAACAGCGGAGCTTGCCATGACCTCGGAAGAGGCGGCTACCGCGGAAGCAACTTCCGGCGACTGGGGTTGAACGGCGCTTGCGGCAACAGCTTGTGCCGGTCCGCTCAGATGTCCCGACGCTTCGTTCAGGTGTTGACTGCTCTGACCCATGAACCATCCTGCTCCTGCCAGTGTGGCGGCGAGCAGGGCAACGCCGCCGGCCATCGAAATACTCTTGCGATTAAGCCAGTTGTTCATGGGAACCATCTCGCTATCGCGGATGGCGGCCTGGACGTGACGCGCTTCTATCTTGTGTGTATTTTCAACGAAGGCAGCAAGCAGAGCTTTGTCAGCGAGAATGTTGACGCGGCGCATGAGCCCCTGCGATGCTTTGCCGATGTGCAGAACGGCCGCGGCTGAAAAGACATCGGGGCCCTTGTATCCGGCAGCGCGCATGCGGAACATCAGGTAGTCGTCGACTACTTTGCGTGAAATCGGCTGGATGCTGAAGTGATGCACGATGCGATCTTTCAACTGGCGCATGTTGCTCTGTTCGAGCTTTTCATCCAGTTCGGGCTGTCCGAACAGCACGATCTGAATCAGTTTGTGTTTGCCGACTTGCAGGTTATACAGCAGGCGCAACTCTTCCAGCGTTTCCAGCGGCATGGCATGCGCCTCATCCACCAGCACCACGCAGCGTTCACCGCGCTCGTACATGGCTTCCAGCTGGTTTTGCAGGGTCTGCAGGATGACGTTGACACGCTGCCCTTCCAGGTTGAGGTCGAGTCGGTCGGCAATGGCATACAGCAACTCATCGCGCGACATGCTGGGGTTGGCGAGGTAGATGGCTTTGATATTGGAGGGCAGGCGATCCAGTAGCATGCGGCACAGCATGGTCTTACCGCTGCCGACTTCGCCACTGACCTTGATGATGCCCTCACTGTCCTTGATGGCGTAGATCAGGGCGTCGAGAATCTCGCCGCGATTGGCGCCGGAGAAGAAAAAATCGGTGACGGGTGTGATCTTGAAAGGCGGCTCGGTCAGGCCGAAGTGCTCCAGATACATCTGTCTTCCCCTTATTGAACTTTCTGTGCTTTGTGTTTTTGCACCGCTTCCATGCGGCTGTAAAGCGTGGTGCGCGCGATCCCCAGCAGTTTGGCGGCTTCGCTGACGTTGCCGTGTGCCAATTCCATGGCGGCGTCAATGTAACGGGCAGTATAGCCCATCAACAGCTCATCCAGATCGAAACCGCCCTGTTGCAACACTTGGCGGACTTCGGCGATCTGATCGGCTGGTGCGGTTCCCTGCATTTCCGGTTGCGGGTCGAACTCGGCTTCCAGTTGGCGGGCGTTGACTTCGGCACCGGGATATTTGGTGGTCAGGCGGATAACGATATTGCGCAGTTCGCGGGTGTTGCCTGGGAAGGAATAGCGATTCCAGGCGTCAACTGCAGCGGGATCGAGCTTGAACGGAGGTCGGTGCGCCTGGGTGGCATAGAAGTTCCTGAAATGTTCCAGCAACAGTATTTTGTCATCGCCCAGCGTACGCAGCGGCGGAACCTGAATGGTGAAGATACTCAGGCGATGGTAAAGGTCAGTGCGGAAGGTTCCATTGCGAACCGCTTGTCTCAGGTCGCGGTTGGTGGCAGCAATGATGCGTGCATTGCTCTTGCGTGTGTTGGCTTCGCCGACACGTTGATATTCGCCATTTTCCAGCACGCGCAGCATTTTGGCCTGCAGTTCCTGCGGCATTTCGCCGATTTCATCGAGGAAGAGTGAGCCGTTTTCGGCTTTTTCGAAGAATCCGACCTGTGCGTTGGTGGCGCCGGTGAATGCACCCTTGGCATGGCCGAACAAGGTCGATTCCAGCAGGTTTGGAGAAATGGCAGCGCAGTTGAGCACGACATACGAAGTGTCGGGTTTGCCGCTCAGGAGTTGCAGGGCATCGGCGACCAGTTCCTTGCCGCTACCTGATTCGCCCTCGATCAACACAGGGTAGGGCGTTCTGGCATACAGGTCGATCTGGCTCCGCATCGCCTGGATGGGTGAACTGTTGCCGATAATGCCGAACTGCGAAAGGTTTTCACTCGGTGCAGTTTGTTCGCTTTGCTGGAAGCGCAATGCATCGCGCAGCAGTTCGCGCAATATCTCCGGGCCGCAGGGTTTGGGTACGAATTCGATCGCGCCCAGCGTGCGCGCATGCCGCGCATTGCTTTCTTCGTTCTGGCCGGACAGTGTGATGACCTTGATGGAGGGCGAATGCGCCAGCAGTTCGGTGATCAGGCGAAATCCTTCCTCCGGACGGTGCGGAGTAGGCGGCAAACCCAGATCGACCAGTGCCAGCTGTGGTGGAATCGCCATGTCGCGCAACAAACGGATGGCCTGAGGCCGGTCTTCGGCGAGATGGATGTCGAATTCGTCACCCAGAATAAGGCGTAATGAATCGCGAATGAGAGGATCATCATCGACGATGAGCAGGGATGGGAGTGTCACGCTATTTTCCTGAAAATGGACAAGGGGTGTTCAACATGCGCAGGATAGCCCGCAATTGCCCATAGCTCAAGTGTGCATGGTTTCCAAGTTGAGCTGGCGTAGTTTAGAATGCGCCCCTCTTCAACCCGCGATAGGCTCATAAGTGTCCGCACCCCTGGTAGAAGTCCGCGACGTCAATTTCGCCTACGACAGCCGCCCCATCCTGAAGGGTATCAATATGTCCTTTGAGAAAGGAAAGCTTGTTGCGATCATGGGTTTGAGCGGTTGCGGCAAGACGACCATCCTGCGCCACATTGGCGGGGTGCTCAAGCCGACCAAAGGATACGTAAAAGTGGACGGGCAGGTGATCAGCGAACTGGACCAGCAGGGTCTGTATGCGATGCGCCGTAAAATGGGGATGCTGTTCCAGTTCGGCGCGTTGTTTACCGACATGACGGTATTCGACAATGTGGCGTTCCAGATGCGCGAGCACACCGATCTGCCGGAGGAGGTCATTCGCGATCTGGTGATGATGAAATTGCACGCAGTGGGGCTGTATGGCACGCAGGATCTGATGCCCGGCGAGCTTTCCGGTGGCATGGCGCGACGCGTGGCTTTGGCCAGGACCATTGCGCTGGATCCGATGCTGATCATGTACGACGAGCCGTTTGCCGGGCTGGACCCGATTTCGCTGACCGTGGTGGGAGAGCTGATCCGCAAGTTGAACGATGCGCTGGGCGCGACTACCATCATCGTGACGCACGATGTGCAGGAGTCGCTGAAGATCGTGGATTATGTTTATTTCGTTTCGGACGGGGCAATCATCGCGGAAGGGTCGGCGGACGAGATCCGCACTTCCCGCGAATCGTTCGTGAAGCAGTTCGTGCATGGCGAGATGGACGGACCGCTTCCGTTCCATTACCCCGGCAATGATTTCAACACCGATTTGGGAGTGCATGCCTGATGGCTATAGTCAGCGGTTTACGGGGTATCGGGAAACGCGTGGTGAATGCCGTTTGGCGCACCGGCTACGGCGCGCGTTTTTTCCTGATGACGCTGCTCAACTCGGGCATGAGTTTTCGCCGCTTCCGCCTGACAATACGAGAGATATTCTTCTCCGGCGTGATGTCGCTCATTATCATCCTGGTGGCCGGCATGTTCGTCGGCATGGTACTGGGCTTGCAGGGATATGAGACGCTCAAGCGCTACGGTTCGGAATCGGCGCTGGGTTCGCTGGTGGCACTGAGCCTGGTGCGCGAACTGGGACCGGTGCTGGCCGCATTGTTGTTTGCCAGCCGTGCCGGTTCGGCGATGACCGCGGAGATCGGCCTGATGAAGGCCACCGAACAGATCTCCGCGATGGAGTTGATGGCGGTCAATCCTATTGCGCGCGTGGTGGCGCCACGTTTCTGGGCGGGAGTGATCTCCATGCCCTTGCTGGCGGCGATGTTCTCGGCAATGGGTGTGTTCGGCGGTTATGTCGTCGGCGTAGTGGTTATTGGCGTGGACGAAGGCTCGTTCTGGTCGCAAATGCAGGGTTCGGTGGATTTTCAGCATGACATACTGAACGGCGTGATCAAGAGTTTTGTATTTGGTTTGGCGGTTACGGCCATTTCCCTGTTCGAGGGTTACGATGCGCCGCCCACGGCCGAAGGCGTGTCCGGTGCGACCACGCGCACCGTGGTCGAATCCTCGCTGGCGATATTGATGCTGGATTTCATTCTCACCGCATTCATGTTTCAAGGAGCTTAAGGGGTGCTCGCTTCAATAATTCAAAGTTTTAAGTAAGACAAGGCGCGAGCAAAAAATTGCGACGCGGCATATTGGGTGATATGTAAGGAGTAATTTTTTGTGAGCAACGCAGTATTACGACTAAATTTGGATTTTTAGAGGTGAGCATATGGAACGTACGACATTGGATTTATGGGTAGGCGTTTTTGTTGTGGCAGGCATCGCTGCGCTGGTGGTGCTGGCGCTCAAGGTGGGGAACCTGAGCACCTACAACGTGTCGGAGTCGTATCAGTTGCAGGCGCATTTCACCAATGTCGGCGGTCTCAAGCCGACTGCTTCGGTGCGCAGCGCTGGCGTGCTGGTGGGACGAGTGACCAGCATCGTGCTGGACACTGACCGTTATGAAGCCAGGGTGACCATGAGCATCGACAAGCGTTACCAGTTTCCCAAGGATACGTTTGCCAATATCCTGACTTCCGGTCTGCTGGGGGAACAATATATCGGGCTGATGCCGGGCGGCGACGACAAGATGCTGACGAGCGGCGATGAATTCAAGAAGACGCAATCGGCTGTGGTGCTGGAGGATTTGATCGGAAAGTTCTTCACGTCTAGCGTTGACTCGAAGAAGTAATTCATAGGAAAACAGAAAATATGAAAAAGCTATTGTTCCTGTTGTGTGGTGTATTGCTGCAGTGTGCAGCGTCGGGAGTACGTGCTGATGTGCCCGATCCTGATGTGCTGATCAAGAATACCGTGCATGATGTGCTGGAAATTGTGCGCAACGATAAAGATCTACGTTCAGGCAATCAGAAGAAATTGCTGGAACTGGTGGATGCAAAAGTCTTGCCGCACTTCAATTTCGAACACATGACGAAGCTGGCCGTGGGCAAGTCGTGGCGCACCGCCACAGACGAGCAGAAAAAGCAGCTGATGAGCGAGTTCCGTATCCTGCTGGTGCGTACTTATACCAAGGCGTTTACGTCCTATCGCGATCAGACTGTCGAGGTTAAACCGCTCAAGCTGGATCCGGCTGCAAATGAGGTGACCGTCAAAACCGCCATCGTCAAACCGGGGTCGCAACAGCCGATACTGGTGAATTACGACATGGAAAAGATGCCGGACGGCTGGAAGGTTTATGACCTGACGGTGGAAGGCGTGAGTCTGGTGACCAGCTATCGCGGCACGTTTGCCGATCAGATCCAGCAAGTCGGCATAGACGGTTTGATCAAGACATTGGTCGACAAGAATAAAACTGCTGCAAGCAATGCCGCCCTGGCGGAAAAGGCGGACGCAAAATGATCCAGCGCGAAGGCGACTGCTTGCGAGTGTCCGGTCGGCTGACCATGGATTCCATTGGCAAGTCGTTTACCGAGGCGATGCAGCCGCCTGAGGGCAAGAACTGGACGATCGATCTGGCTCAGGTCGAGGCGGCTGACTCTGCTGCAGTGAGCATGCTGCTTTCCTGGCTGCGTAACGCGCAACGGCATGAGGCAAAACTGACCTTTATCAATGTTCCGGAAAATCTGCGCAGCCTCGCCGATCTGTACGGGGTGGCCAATGCGCTGCCTTTGAACCACTCATCATGACAAGTGCCGCAGCAGCGGCGAGAAAAATTCAAAATGCAAAAATTAGCTATTCAGGGCGGCAACCCGTTGCGCGGTGAAGTCCGCATCTCCGGTGCCAAAAACGCGGCTTTACCTATCATGTGTGCCAGCCTGCTGACCGCAGAAACCTTGCACCTGACCAATTTGCCCGATCTGCACGATGTCGGCACCATGCGCAAACTGTTGTTGCAAATGGGCGTGACGGCGGAATCCGCGACGAACGAAATCACCTTCAACGGTGGCAAAGTCAATAACTGGGAAGCGCCTTATGACATGGTGAAAACCATGCGCGCCGCGATCCTCGTGCTGGGGCCGCTGGTGGCGCGTTTCGGCGAAGCCAAGGTTTCTCTGCCCGGCGGCTGTGCCATCGGTTCGCGTCCGGTCAATTTGCACATCAAGGGATTGCAGGCGATGGGCGCCGAGATATCCATCGAACATGGCTACATACACGCCAAGGCGAAACGCCTGAAAGGCGCACGGATTTTCTTTGATATTGTCAGCGTCACCGGTACCGAGAACCTGATGATGGCGGCGGTATTGGCCGACGGTGTGACCTCATTGGAGAACGCTGCGCGTGAACCCGAAGTGGTGGATCTGGCCAATTGTCTGCGCGCGATGGGGGCAAAGATTTCTGGAGACGGGACTGACACCATCACCGTCACCGGCGTCGAAAAGCTTCACAGTGCAACGCACCGCATCATGCCTGACCGTATCGAAAGCGGCACCTTCCTGGTGGCGGCCGCCGCAACGGGCGGCAGCATCACCCTGCGCGATACGCGCGCCGATATTCTGGAAACCGTGCTGGAGAAACTCACCGAAGCGGGCGCGCAGATCAAGGTTGCGGGCGATACCATTCATCTCGAAATGAATGGTCGACCGAAAGCGGTGAACGTGCGTACCGCGCCGCACCCGGCATTCCCCACCGACATGCAGGCGCAGTTCATGGCGCTCAACTGCATTGCGGAAGGGAGCGCGATGGTGGTGGAAACCATTTTCGAGAACCGCTTCATGCACGTGCAGGAACTGCGCCGCCTCGGTGCGCAGATCGAGGTGGAAGGCAATACTTCCGTAGTGCGCGGCGTGGATCATCTGGAAGGTGCCACGGTGATGGCGACTGACCTGCGCGCTTCGGCTTGTCTGGTCATCGCCGGTCTGGTGGCGCAGGGCGAAACCATTATCGATCGCATCTACCACCTTGACCGTGGCTACGAGCATATCGAAAGCAAACTCTCCCAGCTCGGTGCTAACATTCATCGCTTGAAATAACGGGAAGTCAAGAAATGATCACCATCGCCTTATCCAAGGGCCGCATCTTCGAAGAAACCCTGCCGCTGCTGCAAGCCGCGGGAATCACCGCGCTTGAAGACCCGGAGTCTTCGCGCAAGCTCATTCTGCCGACCAATCGCGCCGATGTGCGCCTCATCATCGTGCGCGCCTCCGATGTGCCGACCTATGTGCAATACGGTGCCGCGGACATGGGTGTGGCGGGCAAGGATGTGCTTAACGAACACGGCGGCGAAGGGTTGTACCAGCCGCTGGACCTGAACATTGCCAAATGCCGCATGATGGTCGCAGTGCGCAACGATTTCGATTACGCGTCTGCGGTGAAGCAGGGCGCGCGTTTGCGCGTGGCGACCAAGTATGTGAAGACGGCACGCGAACACTTCGCTTCCAAAGGAGTGCATGTCGACCTCATAAAACTCTATGGTTCGATGGAGCTGGCTCCACTGGTTGGCCTGTCCGATGCCATTGTCGATCTGGTCAGCAGCGGCGCCACGTTGAAGGCGAACAATCTCACCGCGGTGGAAGAGATCGTGCAGATATCCTCGCGCCTGGTGGTGAACCAGGCATCGTTGAAACTCAAGCGCGCGACGATTCAGCCGATGCTGGATGCATTTGCCGGAGCCATCAAGTGAACATCGCTCGACTTTCGACTCAGCAAGCCGATTTCGACGCCAGACTGAGCAAACTGCTGGCCTTCGAGGAAACTGCGGACGAAAAGCTGGAAGCAACCGTCGCCGCTATCCTCGCCGATGTGAAAAAGCGCGGCGATGCCGCCGTGCTGGAATACACGCGCAAGTTTGACCGTTTGCCGCTGGCGAACGCAGCAGCGATGGAACTGTCAAAGTTCGAACTGAAGGCTGCCTTTGAGGGGCTTCCTGCCGACCAAAAGAGTGCCTTGCAACAGGCTGCGCAACGTGTCACCGACTATCACAAGAAACAGGTGCAAGTGTCCTGGAACTATCTGGATGAGGACGGCACCATGCTTGGTCAGCAAGTCACCCCGCTGGATCGCGTCGGCCTCTATGTGCCCGGCGGCAAGGCGGCTTACCCGTCTTCCGTGCTGATGAATGCCTTGCCGGCCAAAGTGGCGGGGGTGCTTGAACTCGTCATGGTCGTACCCACGCCGGACGGCGTGAAGAATCAACTGGTGTTGGCAGCAGCCTATCTGGCAGGTGTGGATCGCGTGTTTACGATCGGTGGTGCTCAGGCCGTGGCGGCTCTGGCCTATGGTACGGAGACCATCCCCAAGGTGGACAAGGTCGTCGGTCCCGGCAATGCCTATGTGGCTTCCGCCAAGCGCCGCGTGTTTGGCGTGTGCGGCATTGATATGATCGCGGGCCCGTCCGAGATACTGGTCATCTGCGACGGCAAGACCGACCCGGACTGGGTGGCGATGGACCTGTTTTCGCAGGCAGAACATGACGAACTGGCGCAAGCCATCCTGCTGTCACCGGATGTTGCCTTTATCGATGCCGTGGCAGCGAGCGCCAACAAGCTGCTGGAACAGATGCCGCGCAATGCCATCATCCAGACCGCGCTGGAGAACCGCGGTGCGCTTATCCATGTCGCCGACCTGGACGAAGCCTGCCGCATCAGCAACCGTATTGCGCCGGAACATCTGGAACTGTCCGTAGGCGACCCGCAGACGTGGCTGCACAAGCTTAAACACGCCGGCGCCATCTTCATGGGGCGCTACACCTCCGAATCGCTGGGGGACTACTGTGCGGGCCCCAATCACGTTCTGCCTACCTCAGGCACGGCGCGTTTTTCATCACCTTTGGGGGTGTACGACTTCCAGAAGCGCAGCAGCCTGATCCAGGTTTCCCCCAAAGGAGCCCAAAAATTAGGCGAAATAGCCTCTACATTGGCTCTGGGCGAGGGTTTGCAGGCTCATGCCCAGTCCGCCCTGTACCGAAAAAATCCCGCATAAATCCATTATTTGGGCGCAGCCACCCGCAAGGAGTAGGCCGGTGGGTACCCGGCGGCTTTGCCGCCACCCATCCGCACGCGGCGTTGTGCAGTTCTCACTTCCTCGTCTACCCAGAACGGTTGTGGCTACGACGTAACCTGAAGGTAAGTCTTCGCCGAAACTCGCTTTGCTCGTTTTCTCGGTCGTTGCGCGCTGCACGCCTTGCGCCGCATCCCAAAAATCTGGATTTCTGCGGGTTTTTAGGGGATTTCAAGATATTGGCGAACTTCGGGTTGTGTCTTTGCGGGGGTTTATGTAGAATCCGCGCCTCTTTGAAAAATGGTTGGAGTGATTGTCATGGCACGCGTCTGTCAAGTAACCGGGAAAAAGCCCATGGTGGGCAACAACATCTCCCATGCAAACAATAAAACCAAGCGCCGTTTCTTGCCGAATCTGCAACGCCGCCGCTTGTGGGTAGAGTCTGAAAACCGTTGGGTCGCTTTGCGCCTGACCAATGCTGGTCTGCGCACCATCGACAAGAACGGCATCGACGCCGTCCTGTTTGAGATGCGTGCTCGCGGCGAAAAGATCTAAAGGAGAATTACTGTGGCAAAAGGCGCACGCGAAAAGATCAAATTGGAATCCTCCGCAGGTACGGGGCATTTCTACACGACTAACAAGAACAAACGCACCACCCCGGAAAAACTTGAATTCATGAAGTTTGACCCGGTGGCGCGCAAGCACGTTGCATACAAGGAAACCAAGCTGAAGTAATTCAGTGTAGTTCTGGTGTGTAAAAGAAAAACCCGCGAATGCGGGTTTTTTTGTTTAGTGGGTTTGCTGGCAGGAAAGCTATTTCTTCGGAGGAATGGACAGTATGAAATTGACGATACTGGTAATTTCCTTCAAGTGAGTGCCGCTGAAATCGATGGGCGCCATTGGAATGTATTCATTCCACTCGCCTTTGCCTCCCTTTGAAATCTTCTTTACCAGCCCTGGCACGAGAGCCAGTTTCTCCCCAGCGCTATTGATGTTGAATCCCTTGTAGATATAACTTGTCTGGCCGCGGTAGCGGTCAGCAACATTCTGCCATGAGGGTCCGAATTTGGTTCGTTCCCATCCGTGGCAACCATCGCATCCCAGCGCTTTTACCTGTGCCTGTATCGCAGGTGGAATTGCAACTCCAGGGGCGTCTGCAGCATGTGCGGACATGCTGATCAGCATTGATGCGAGCACTAGTGTCATTGTTCTTGCCATGTCACAGCCTCCTTTTTTTCTGATTTGATTATTTCAGCCCTGCTTGAATATATCACTATTACTATTGCCGGGTTCATTGGCAGGGAGGGTTTTCCTTGTCGGGATGATGACTACTTACGGGCCCAGTCCTGTGCTTCGGCGTAATCGCTGAATGCACGGATATCGGCATCCACGAACAGACGCGACAGCCAGGCCTGCCAGGTGAGCCATTGGTCGTCGGTAACAACGGCGATCTTGTTGAAGTCGTGGTTGTGTTCGCGCCGGAAAAACTTGAGTTCTTCCCATGCGACGTCCGGAGTGTAGGCGAGCATGCCGCGCAGGTCGAACAGCAGGTTGATCTTGCCGGGCGCTTTGAGTTTGTACAGCGCGTGTTCTTCGAATTGCTTGAAATCGGTAATCGTGAATTCGCCCATGACGGCGATGTTGACGAGCGTATTGTTTTCTTCGATGGTGATCATTTTCCTGCTCCTGCGTTTGTTGGTGCCAGACGCAAGCTTAACATGCCGCTGGCGATGATGAGCGCTATGCCGAGCCATGCGCTCAAACTCAGCAATTCATGCCAGAACAACAGGCCGAATAATGCCGAGAACACGATTGTGCTGTAGGCCAGACTGCCCACCACCAGCGTCTGGCCGGTGCGGTAGGCTCGGGTCATGGCGAGCTGCGCAAACGTGGCAGAAGCGCCAATGGCGGCGAGCAAGGGAAGATCGGATAGCGAAATAATATGCAGACTGCCCGTCAGTATCCACATTCCGCTGACCAGGGCGGAAATCAGGTTGAAATAAAATACCACGCGAGTTCCCGGTTCGCCCAGATGACCAAGATGACGCACATTGAGCAGGGCGACCGCTGCCAGGAGTCCGGAGAGGAGTCCGAGCAAGCCGGACAGGAGCTGGTCGTGTGCCAGAGTCGGGTGCAGTAATAACACAACACCCATAAAGCCGACTGCCAAGGCGCTGCTCAAAGGAAGGTGGAATTTCTCTTTCAACACCAGCACGGTCAGTATGGAGATGAACAACGACGAGGTGTAATTGAGCGTAATCGCGGTTGCAAGGGGCAATGCGCTGATGCAATAGAAGAACAGCATCATGGCGATCGTGCCGGATAGTCCGCGCCAGAGGTGACTGCGCCAATGGCGGGTGGACAATGTAATTTTCGCGCGGCGCAACATCGCGTACAAAATGAACAGGCCGAACAATGAGCGATAGAAGACCAGTTCACTAATGGAAAAATGCACCGCGCCGTATTTGACCAGTACTCCCATGCAGGCGAACAAAAGACCTGCAACCAACATCCAGAGTGCGCCCACTATGGTTACTTCAGGTGCGGTTCGAGGTTGCGGCGCAGGAATTCATGGAAGTGCAGCATGCCGTCTTCGGTCGGCGACTGGTATGGACCGGCTTCCTCAACGCCCTGTTTGTACAAGGCGCGGCGACCCTGGTGCATGCGCAGGCAGATGATGTCGTCTTCTACCGCGGTTTCGCGGTAAGCCTTCTTCTCGGCCTCGATGTATTCGCGCTCGAACAGCACGATATCCTCGGGATAGTAGAACTCGACGATATTGGTGCAGGCATCCGTGCCGCGCGGCACCACGGTGCTCACCACCAGTGTGTTCGGGTACCACTCCACCGTGATGTTGGGATAGTAGGTCAGCCAGATCGCGCCATATTTCGGCATCTCGCCCTTGCCGTAGCGGTGAATCTGCTTGGCCCATTGTTCGTAGACCGGGCTGCCGGCCTTGCGGTGCAAGTCGTTGATGCCCACGGTCTGCACGCTGAACTGTTCGCCGAATGTCCACTTGAGGTCGTCGCAATTGACCAGTTGTCCCAGTCCCGGGTGGAACGGCACCACATGGTAATCCTCCTGATAGACCTCAATGAAGGTCTTCCAGTTAAAGTTGTACTCATCCACTTCCACGCGATCCAGCATGTAGCCGGAGAAATCGATCTCATTGAACGCGGGCATATTCGCCAGATCCCTGGCGATGTCGCGTTTTCCGGCGAACAGCAGACCTTTCCAGTTTTGCAGCGGGGTCTTGTTCAGGTGCAGGCAAGGATTGTTGGGGAAATGCGGCGCGCCGATCAGCTCGCCGTCGTTCTTGTAAGTCCAGCGATGCAACGGACATACAATGTTCTTGGCGCTACCGCGCCCTTCCAGCATGGTGGCTTGGCGGTGGCGGCAGATGTTGGAAAGCAGCTCCACGCCGCCTTCATTGCGCACCAGCATCTTGGCTTTGTCCATCCAGTCGATCACGTGATAGTCGCCCAGATTCGGCACCATCAACTCGTGTCCGACATAAAGCGGCCCGGCATCAAGCAGCACGCGCTGCTCGATTTCCAGTACTTTTGGATCAAAATACCAGCGCAGCGGCGGTTGTGACGAGACCGGATTGAATTGCTTTGCTACAGCTATTTCGGACATACCCACTCTCTCTGTGAATACGGGTTTCAAGGGGCAGGGATTGTCCCCGAAATCATATGGGGGGGCAACAAAAATTGGCTCTGTGTCGGGGCCTTGGGTAAAATGCCGCCCTTACGCAGTCAATGATGCATTCGGGAACCCAAATGGCGGCAAAACCCAACAAGACACAGAGTTTCGAAACGGCCTTGGCCGAGCTGGAACAAGTGGTGGCGGACATGGAGTCCGGCAAGCTGACGCTGGAAGACTCGCTGGCGGCCTACAAGCGTGGGGCGGAACTGTTGTCGTTCTGCCGTTCCCGCCTGGATGACGCGCAGCAGCAAGTACGCGTGCTGGAAGAAGGTGTATTGAAGGATTTTACCGCTTCGGGCGAAGCGAATTAACGATGTCTGACTTCTCTTCCTGGGTCTCCGCCCATCAATCTCTTTTTGAAGTTGTTTTAAAGCGACTGTTGCCGCAGGCGGAGGCGACGCCGCAACGCCTGCATGCCGCCATGCGTTACAGTGTACTGGACGGTGGCAAGCGCGTGCGCCCGTTGCTGGCTTATGCGGCAGGGGAGCTGAGTAACGCGCCGGTTGAGCGCGTCGAGATTGCTGCTGCCGCCGTTGAACTCATTCATGCCTATTCGCTGGTGCACGATGACATGCCCTGCATGGACGACGACGTCCTGCGCCGCGGCAAGCCGACCTGCCATGTCGAATATGACGAAGCCACAGCACTGCTGGTGGGCGACGCGCTGCAAAGCCTGGCCTTCCAGTTGTTGTCCGAACATCGTCTGAGCGACGATCCGGCCAGACAATTGCAGATGGTAAAACTGCTGGCCGTGGCCAGCGGTTCGCGCGGCATGGCGGGCGGGCAGGCCATCGACCTGTCCAGCGTGGGCAAGCAACTTACGCTGCCGGAGCTGGAGCAGATGCACATTCACAAGACCGGCGCGCTGATCCGCGCGGCCATTTTGCTCGGTGCATATTGTGGCAATATGAACCAGACCCAACTCGACAAGCTCGACCACTACGGCAAATGCATGGGATTGGCGTTCCAGGTAGTGGATGATGTACTGGACAGCGAAGCGGACACGGCCACGCTGGGCAAGACGGCGGGCAAAGATGCCGACAATAACAAGCCGACTTATGTCACTCTGCTCGGAGTACCTGCAGCAAAACAAATGGCAGCGGAACTGCACCGCGATGCACTGGACGCATTGACTGAATTCGGAGCGGCAGCCCGGCGCTTGCGCGAGCTGGCCGACTTCATCGTGATGAGAAAGTATTAATGTTCAAGCTACTGGAAACCATCAACTCTCCGGATGACCTGCGCAAGCTGGAGCGCGACCAGCTGCCGCAACTGGCGTCCGAATTGCGCGAATTCCTGATCGAGTCGGTGAGCAAGACCGGCGGACATCTTGCGTCCAACCTCGGCACGGTCGAATTGACCATTGCGTTGCACACCATTTTCAACACCCCGGAAGACAAGCTGGTGTGGGATGTGGGGCACCAGACCTATGCGCACAAGATGCTGACCGGGCGCCGTGCCGCAATGAGCGGCCTGCGCATGAAAGGTGGCATCGCCGGTTTTCCCAAACGCGATGAGAGCCCGTTCGACACCTTCGGTACAGGCCATTCAAGCACCTCCATTTCCGCTGCGCTGGGCATGGCGGTCGCCGCCAAGTTGCGCGGCTCGGATGAACGGGCGGTTGCCATCATAGGCGACGGTGCACTGACCGGCGGCATGGCGTTCGAAGCATTGAACAATGCGGGCGCGATCGATGCCAACCTGCTGGTGATCCTCAACGACAACGACATGTCCATCTCGCGCCCGGTCGGCGCACTGAACAACTATCTCGCAAAACTGATGTCCGGCCGTTTTTACGCCGCGATGCGGCGTGGCAGCGAAAAAGTGCTGAAGGGTATGCCGCCGGTGCTTGAATTCACCAAGCGCGCCGAAGAGCATATTAAAGGCATGGTGACACCGGGCACGCTGTTCGAGGAGTTTGGTTTCAACTACATTGGCCCCATCGACGGACACGATATCAATGTTCTGCTGGATACCCTGAGCAACATCCGCAAACTGCAAGGCCCGCAGTTCCTGCATATCGTCACTCAGAAGGGCAAGGGCTATCCGCTTGCCGAAGAGGACTGTCAGCTGTACCACGGCGTCGGCAAGTTCGACCGCAGCAACGGTATCGTTGCCAAGTCCGGCGCGAATCCGACCTATACCGAAGTGTTCGGCAAGTGGCTGTGCGACATGGCGGCGCAGGATGAAAAACTGGTCGGCATTACGCCCGCCATGTGCGAAGGTTCGGGCATGCCGGAGTTCGCGGAGAAATTTCCCGAGCGCTATTTCGACGTCGGCATTGCCGAGCAGCATGCACTCACCTTCGCCGCAGGTCTGGCATGCGAAGGCTACAAGCCGGTGGTGGCGATCTATTCCACTTTTCTGCAGCGCGCCTACGACCAGCTCATCCACGACATCGCCATCCAGAATTTGCCGGTCATGCTGGCTATTGACCGCGGCGGCCTGGTCGGCGCGGATGGTGCGACCCACGCCGGCAGCTTTGATCTTTCCTATTTGCGTTGCGTGCCCAACCTGACGGTTATGACACCGGCGGACGAGAACGAATGCCGCCAGATGTTGAGTACCGCGTTCCAGCTCGGCACGCCCAGCGCGGTGCGCTATCCGCGAGGTACCGGCCCCGGCGTGGCAATGCAGGCGAATTTGCAGGCCTTGCCCGTGGGCAAAGGTGAGGTGAGGCGCGAAGGGCACAATGTCGCCATTCTCGCGTTCGGCTCCATGCTGGCACCCGCGTTGCAAGCCGCAGAACAGCTTGATGCCACGGTTGCCAACATGCGCTTCGTCAAACCGCTGGACGAGGAACTGGTACTGAAACAGGCGCGTGAACACGCGTTACTGGTCACGGTGGAAGAGAATGTCGTGCAGGGCGGGGCAGGCAGTGCCGTGGCCGAGTGCCTGACGCGGCACGGGCTGCATATCGCCATACTGCATCTGGGTTTGCCCGACGCGTTCCTGGAGCAGGGCAACCCGGCAGAGATGCTGGCCGATTGCGGCCTGGATGGAGCGGGGATTGCTCGCTCCATTCTGGAAAGAACAGTTAATTGACTTGCCCGACAACTACTGTCGGGTATTTGCTATAATTCACTACAAACATTACACAGAGAGTTCGCCATGAATTCCGTCACAGCCCCTATCGCAGACGTACAAAGCAGTGCCGACACCCGCCATCTGGCGATCAACAAGGTCGGCATCAAGAGTATCCGCCACCCCGTTGTTGTCAGGGATAAGAGTGTGGGCGTACAGCACACCATTGCTACTTTCAACATGTATGTGCATTTGCCGCACAATTTCAAAGGCACGCATATGTCGCGCTTCGTGCAAATTTTGAATGAGCACGGTCGCGAGATATCGGTCGAATCCTTTGAAAGCATCCTGCGCGAGATGGTGGAAAAGCTGGAAGCGAAATCCGGCTACATCGAGATGGCTTTTCCTTATTTCGTCAACAAGACCGCGCCAGTCTCGGGTGTGCAGAGCCTGCTGGATTACGACGTCACCTTCATCGGCGAGATCGTCGAAGGCAAGTATCGCTTCACCATGAAGGTATTGGTGCCGGTAACGAGTCTGTGCCCCTGTTCCAAGGAAATCTCGGATCGAGGTGCGCACAACCAGCGTTCGCATGTCACCATCACCGTGCGCACCAAGCGCTCGGTATGGATCGAAGAGGTGGTGCGCTTCGCCGAAGAGCAGGCATCCAGCGAGCTCTATGGCCTGCTGAAACGTCCAGACGAGAAATTCATCACCGAACGCGCCTACGACAACCCCAAGTTCGTCGAGGACATGGTGCGTGACGTGGCGGCCGTGCTGAATGCGGACGAGCGTATCGAAGCCTATATCGTCGAGTCGGAGAACTTCGAGTCCATCCATAATCACTCGGCGTATGCGCTGATCGAGCGGGACAAAACCCAGGATTGAGGATGCGGCCGGTAGGATGGGTTGAGCGCAGCGATACCCATCAACTATCTTAATTAACGATGGGTATCGCTGCGCTGTGTCAATTCTGCATCGAGCTTGCTCGATTGCAGATTGCCTAACTTTGTTGCAACCCATCCTACGCAGTTTCCTATTTCGGGCTCTTGAAAAATAGCGCCACGCCCCCAGCTAGCTAAAACCAATTTTTTAAGGAGGTATCCATGACCGACAGCACCACCGCCAGCCGCGAAACGCTGGGATTCCAGACCGAAGTCAAACAGCTGCTGCAACTGATGATCCACTCGCTGTATTCCAACCGCGAGATTTTCCTGAGAGAACTGATTTCCAACGCATCCGATGCCTGCGACAAGCTGCGCTTCGAGGCGCTGCACAACGACGCGCTGTACGAGAACGCTTCCGACCTCAATATTCGCGTCAGCTTCAACAAGGAAGCGCGCACACTGACTATTGCCGACAGCGGCATCGGCATGAGCCGCGACGAAGTGATCTCCAACCTCGGCACGATTGCGAAATCCGGTACGCGCGAATTTTTTACCAAACTGTCCGGTGATCAGCAGAAAGATGCGCACCTGATTGGTCAGTTCGGCGTTGGCTTCTATTCCGCCTTCATCGTGTCCGACAAGGTATCCGTGCTGACCCGCCGTGCAGGCGAGAAGGCCGACCAGGGCGTGCGCTGGGAATCCGACGGCGGCGGCGAGTTCTCCATCGAGATGGTGGACAGGGCTGTGCGCGGCACCGAAATCACGCTGCACCTGCGCGAAGGTCAGGACGACCTGCTCGCCGGTTACAAACTGCGCGAGATCATCAAGAAATACTCCAACCACATCGTGCAACCCATCGTGATGCAGAAGGAAGAGTGGAAGGACGGCAAGTACGAAACGCTGGAGGAAGACGAGACCGTTAACCAGGCCTCTGCGTTGTGGGCGCGCAGCAAGAACGAGATCACCGAAGAGCAATACAAGGAATTCTACAAGCACGTCGGCCACGACTTCGATGACCCGTTGGCGTGGACGCATGCGCGCGTGGAAGGCAAACAGGAATACACGCAACTGCTGTACATCCCGGGCCGCGCTCCATTTGATATGTACGACCGTCAGGCACGCCACGGCATCAAGCTGTATGTGCGCCGCGTGTTCATCATGGATGACGCCGAACAACTGATGCCGCAATACATGCGCTTCGTGCGCGGTGTAGTGGATTCCGCCGATCTGCCGCTCAACGTGTCGCGCGAAATCCTGCAGGAATCGAAAGACATCGAAGCCATTCGCAAGGGCTGCACCGGCAAGGTGCTGGGCCTGCTGGCCGACCTGGCCGAGAACGACAAAGAGAAATATGCCAAGTTCTGGGCAGAGTTCGGCAAGGTGCTGAAGGAAGGTGTGGGCGAAGACTTCGCCAACAAGGACAAGATCGCCGTGCTGCTGCGCTTCGCCACCACCAAGGCTGACACGACGGAAGAAAGCGTGTCGCTGAAGGACTACATCGGCCGCATGAAAGACGGCCAGGAAAAGATCTACTACGTCACCGCCGACAGCTTCAATGCTGCCAAGAACAGCCCGCACCTGGAAGTGTTCCGCAAGAAAGGCATCGAAGTACTGTTGCTGTCCGACCGTGTGGACGAGTGGGTGGCGAGCAATCTGACCGAGTTTGAAGGCAAGCAACTGGTTTCTGTCGCCAAGGGTGGCCTCGATCTGGGCTCGCTGGAAGATGCAGCCGAAAAGCAGGAACAGGAAAAACAGGCTGACGAGTTCAAGGGACTCACCGACAAGATCAAGGGCAGCCTTGCCGACAAGGTAAAGGAAGTGCGCGTCACGCACCGCCTCACCGATTCACCGGCCTGTCTGGTGGCGGACGAGCACGATATCAGCGGCAACCTCGCGCGCCTGCTCAAGGCTTCAGGTCAGAAGATGCCGAATGCGCAGCCTATTCTCGAGATCAACCCAAAACATCCGGTGGTGTTGCGGCTGCAGAATGAGGATGCGCGTTTCGACGATTGGGCGGCGGTGCTGTTCGATCAGGCCTTGCTGGCCGAGGGCGGCCAGCTCGATGATCCGGCGGGCTTCGTCAAACGCGTGAACCAGTTGATGCTGGAAATGGGAAAATAAACTCAAAGCTTCCTTCTCCCGCAGGTGGGAGAAGGGTTGGGGATGAGGGTCTAAGCAATGAAGCTAGTTTGAATATTGCGCAACATCCCTCACCCTAACCCTCTCCCGCTTGCGGTAGAGGGAATTGTTGCGGGATATCAATAATTACGGACATCGAACATGAAACCCGTCGCCATCTTTCGCCATTCCCCCACCGAAGGCTCCGGCTACTTTGTTACCTTCCTCAATGAGCACGCCATTCCATGGCAACTGATCCGCATCGATGAGGGCGATGAAGTGCCCTTCGAGGCGCGGGACTATTCCGGCCTCGTGTTCATGGGCGGGACGATGAGTGTGAACGACGACCTGCCCTGGATACCCAAGTCGCTGGCGCTGATCCGCGAGGCGTACGCCAAGGACATTCCTGTGCTGGGACATTGTCTTGGCGGGCAGCTCATGTCCAAGGCGCTTGGCGGTGTGGTGACAAAGAATCCGGTGAAAGAACTGGGCTGGGGCAAGACCACGGTTTCCGACAATGCCATGGCACGCAAATGGTTCGGTGATATCCGCTCCTTTGATTCCTTCCACTGGCATGGCGAGACCTTCAGCCTGCCGCAAGACACGGTGCATCTGCTCGCCAGCGAGCATTGCGCGAACCAGGCCTTTGCCATCGGCAAACACCTGGCTTTGCAATGCCACGTCGAGATGACCAAACCCATGATCCTCGAATGGTGCAAGGGTGGCGCTGCAGAACTTGCTGCCAACGCCGGCAGTCCGGCAGTACAATCGGCACAGGCGATGCAGGCACAGATGCACGACAAGTTGCCGGACCTGCAACGTGTGGCAACGCAGCTGTACCGGTATTGGTTGCGCGGTCTGGCAAAGTAGGGGGATATCATGGCTTACATCGTTGGTGAAAATTGTATCCGCTGCAAATACACCGATTGTGTCGAAGTGTGTCCGGTGGACTGCTTCCGCGAGGGCGAGAATTTTCTGGTGATCGACCCGGATGAATGCATCGACTGCGCGCTGTGTGTGCCGGAATGTCCGGCGGGCGCGATCTATGCCGAAGAAGATTTGCCGGAAGATCAGAAGCCTTTTATTGCGCTCAATGCCGAACTCGCCAAACAGTGGAAGCCCATTGTGGCAAAGAAAGACGCGCCAGCCGATGCCGATGAATGGCTCAACGTGAAAGACAAACTCAAACTATTGAAGCGGTGAGCGTCTCCAGCGACTTCTTTGACCGTATCGCCAAGCGCATCCTGACTGCGCACGCGGCAGCGCTTCCCGATCTGCGCGGCATCACCATCCTCCTTCCCAATTTTCACGTCGCCCAACCGCTGGCGCGGGCGCTGATGCGCGCTGCGCAGCGTCCTGCCGCGCTGTTGCCCCAGATGGTGACCCTGAACGATTGGGCGCAGAGTGTATCGCTGGAAGGTGCTGTCGCTACCGATAGCCAGCGCAGTGCGATGTTGTACCAGCAACTGCGCAAGCAGCAATGGTTCGAGAACGCCGACCTGTGGAGCATGACGCAGGAATTGCTGGCGCTGTTTGATGAACTGACGCATTCACTCACCGACTTGCCGGACAGTGCGGAAGCCTTTGCTGTTGCCGTGCAGCAAGCCTATCAGGCGCGCAGGAATGAAACGCTGCAACTGGAAGCGCGGCTGGTGTTTGAGCTTTGGAACGTCATGCAAAGCGGCGCCGAGCTGGATATGGCGCGCGCCTATCAGCAACGTCTCGCAAAACTGGCAGCGCAGGCACGGCAACCGTTGTTCGTGCTGCGCACGTCGGACTGGACTGCACTGGAACAGCGTTTCCTTGACGAATTTGCCGGACATGCGCAGGTAGAAGTATTCGACCTGCGCGAAATGGACGAGCAATGGGGCAGTCTGCTGCTTGACTCATCCGTCGGTTTGCGCGAACAGCGCATTCCTCCGCTTGTTGGCAAACTGAAGTTCTTCGCCGCGACCAGCCTCGAACAAGAAGCCCGCGCCGCCGCCATGCAAGTGCGTTTGTGGCTTGCAGCAGGCAAACGCGACATCGCCATTGTGGCGCAGGACCGCGTAGTGGCGCGGCGCATGCGCGCCCTGCTGGAACGCGCCGAGATACTGGTGGCGGACGAGACGGGCTGGACCTTTGCCACCCTATCGGTGAGCACCGTACTGGACCGCTGGCTCACGGCGCTGCAAAGCGACTTCTACCATCACGACCTGCTCGACCTGCTCAAGTCGCCATTCATCTTCGCCGACATGACGGCGAGCGACCGCAAGTCGGTGGTGTATCAACTGGAGCAACTGCTGCGCAAGCAGGGTGTGGTGGCCGGTCTGGATAAATTCAGCACGCTGGCCGAGCATGAAATCATATTGCATCTACCGCTGGCCCGGTTACGTCAGGCGGCGGCACTTCTCGAACAGGACAAGAAGAAATCCCTGGCCGAATGGCTCGGGGCATTGCGTGAAAGCCTGAAAGTGCTCGGCATCGACAGCGGACTGCAGCAGGACGACGCGGGACAGCAGTTGCTGCGTGCACTGGAAACCCGGCAGCAGGAACTGGCGACCGATGATGGCCGCTACCGTTACGCCGAATGGCGGCGCTGGCTGGCGCAGCAGTTGGACACTGAAACCTTTCGTGACAGCAGCATCGACAGCACCGTGCGCTTCACCCACCTGGCAGCGACGCGCTGGCGCGCTTTCGACGCGGTGCTGCTACTGGGTTGCGATGCCGATCATCTGCCCAGCGTGGAAGACGGCGGACGCTGGTTCAACGACGCTGTGCGCAGCAGTTTGAACCTGCCCACACGCGGCACCCATGCCGACCGGCAACGCGACGACTTGCTTGGGTTGCTGGCGATGAACGATTGCGTGCTGGTCACCTGGCAAAAGGACAGGAACGGCGAAGCCGGCTTGCTCAGTCCCTATCTGGAAATGTTGCGCGATCTGCACACGCTGACCTATGGTGATGACCTGTCCGAGGATAAATTGCATGCGCATCTCGCTGCAGAAGAACAACGCACAGTCGATCTGGCGCCAGCGGAACAGCCCGCTCCCGGTGTGGTTGTCGGGAGCGTTCCCGCGGTCGTTTCCATCAGTGCCTACAATAGTTTGGTCGCCTGCCCCTACCAATACTATGCACGCCATATCCTGCGCCTGAACGAACTCGACGAAGTACAGGAGACGATCGAGAAGCGCGATTACGGCGAGCGGGTGCATGCCATCCTGCAGCGCTTCCATGAACGCTATCCGCAAGTCAGCGGGCAGGATGTGTCAGAGATGGACACAGCCTTGCGCAGGATTAGCAAGGAAGTGTTCGCTGACCTGCTGGCGCAGGATTTTGAGGCGCTTGCCTGGCTGGAGCGCTGGTACAAATCGTTGGGTGCCTATCTCGAATGGCAGACCGGGAACGAAGCACAAGGCTGGCGCTATGCCGGGGCGGAGAGCAAGTTCGATTGGCAACTGGAAGGCGTGCGCCTGCGCGGACGCATCGACCGACTGGACGTGCGCGGCGAAGAGAAACTTGTACTCGATTACAAGACCCAGGACACGCAAAAGCTGGCAAACAAGTTAAAAGAACCCGGTGAAGACGTGCAACTGGCGTGCTATGCCTACGCCCATGAAGCAGCGGATGCGGCCTTCGTCAGCATCGAGAATGGCAAAGTGAAGCTGGTTGAACCCAAACACGATGTGCCGCTACTGGCGCAACTCAACGCCGAACGTCTGGTGCACGTGATGGACGAGATACGAGGCGGGGCAGGATTGCCCGCGAACGGCATTGACCAGGTATGTACCCATTGCGAAATGCGCGGGGTGTGCAGGAAGGGGGAATGGACGGTATGAAATTAGTAAAAGTACCGTTCGGGCAGAGTAGATGCGGAGCATCGTATCGAAGCCTCTTCAACCTGTCCCTCGATACGGCTACGCCTACTCGGGACGAACGGGAGAGGGTGGATGACTAACCATATCGCCCTCGACCCCACCCGCAGCGTCGTCGTCGAAGCCTGTGCAGGCAGCGGCAAGACCTGGCTGCTGGTGTCGCGCATAGTCCGCTTGCTGCTGGACGGTGCGCAGCCTTCGCAGATCCTCGCCATCACCTTCACCCGCAAGGCGGCGCAGGAGATGCAGGCGCGCCTGCAGGTGTGGTTGCGCGATCTGGCGATGGGTGACGATGACTCGGTACGCAAGTTCTTCGCCGAGCGCGGACTGGACAAGCTGAGCGATGCGCAACTGCAGCGTGCCCGCACGCTTTACAGCAGCGTGTTGCTGGCGCAGCCCGGCATCACCATCAGTACCTTCCACGGCTGGTTCATGCAGGTCATGCAGCGCGCGCCGCTGAACGCAGATGTGATGCAGGGCATGAGTCTGCTGGAACGCGCCGGGGCAGAGCAGGAAGAAGCCTGGGAAGAGTTGCTGGAAGATATGCGCAAGCAGCCTGACAGCATTGTGGCGCGGCACATGCAATGGCTGTTCGGCGAATGCGGCCTGTTTAATACGCGCAACTTGCTGTTCAACTTCCTCGGCAAGCGCGCCGAGTGGTGGGCCTACACATCTCATCTCCCCTCGCCCGCAAGCGGGATAACCAGCGACTTGGCGGCTCTGCCGCCTAGTCGAATGGCTAGTAGTTCCACCAGAGGGGGCGGGGGTGAGGGTTCCGATTCAGTGGACTTCGCGTTAAATAATCTCCGCACCGACCTTGAAGTGGACATGGCGTTCGATCCGGTTGCGGATTGGGGTACGTGTAACTTTAGCGAGGAAATGTTATTCGCCTTCATTTTTCAGCTTACCCAAAACGGCACCGATGTTCAAAAAGCCAAGGCGAGCGAACTTGAGCGGGCGTGGACGGATACCGAGCAGGAAAAACGTTTTGAAATACTGTGGCCGTTGCTCTTCACCCTGACGAATACACCCCGCATCGGGAGTCCGTTCAAGGCGCTGGCTAAACAGAATGCGGAAACCTTTGTGCACACTCGTGATGCCTTGCAAGCCAGCCTGCAGGATGTGCGCGACATACTTGCTGAGCAGCAGGCCTATCGATTGAATGATGCCGTGCTGCATTGCGGCGCCGCTTTCCTTGATCACTACCAGGCACTCAAGGCGCAGAAGCAGCAGATGGACTTTCCCGATCTGGAATGGCAACTGTGCCGCCTGCTGCAACAAAGCGAACATGCCGTGACCATGCAGTACAAGCTCGACAGCCGCTACCGCCATGTGTTGCTGGACGAATTCCAGGACACCAACCCGTTGCAATGGCAGATCCTGCGCGCGTGGTTCGATGCGTCAGCGGCGGTCGAGTCGCAGCCCACCGTCTTCGTTGTCGGCGACCCCAAACAATCCATCTACCGCTTCCGCCGTGCCGACGCGCGGCTATTCGGTGTGGCACGCGAATACCTGCAGGAATATTTCTTGGCCGAGACACTGGGCAACAGCCTCACGCGCCGCAACTCGCAAGCCGTGGTCGATGCGGTGAATACCGTGTTCCGCGAGCAGCCGGACGGTTTCGAGTTCGTCGAGCACCAGACGCATCAAAAGGAATTGCCGGGAAATGTGCTGGTGTTGCCATTGGCTGAGGCCGTCAATCAACCCCCTCTCCCGCAAACGGGAGAGGGCGGGGGTGAGGGTCTGTGCGCACCAATGGTATTGAGAAATCCCCTCACCACCAAACGAGAAGAAGCCGGCGAGGGCGCACGCCACAAGGAAGCAGAAGAGTTTGCCAAGATGCTGAAAGCTATCACCAGCGATTGGTCCGTGAACGATGAAGGAAAAACGCGCCACGCGACTTATGGTGACATCATGGTGCTGGTGCGCAGCCGCACCCATCTGCAGGTATACGAAGAAGCCCTGCGCGCAAAACACATCCCCTTTATCAGTTCCCGCCGCGGCGGCCTGCTCGATACGTTGGAAGCGGAAGACATACAAGCGCTGCTGATGTTCCTCATCACCCCCTTCGCTGATCTTGCGCTGGCACAGGTGCTGCGTACGCCGATTTTTGCTTGTAGTGATGCGGATTTGATGCAACTCGCTCAAATCCCCCCTACCCCCCTTTTGCTAAAGGGGGGAGAAAGCGCGGCAAGCAACGGAGATGTGAATGTAGATGTCCGGCCGACAGTTCCCCACTTTGAAAAAGGGGGGCCAGGGGGGATTTACAGTAGTTGGTGGCAACGTCTCCAACGTTTGGATAACCCATCACCCGCCCTGCAACGCGCCGCCAAACTCCTGCAACACTGGCTCGCCCTCGCCGACAAACTCCCGGTGCACGACTTGCTCGACCGCATCTATTTCGAAGGCGACGTGCTGGCGCGTTATACCGCCGTGCTCCCCGTTGAGATGCGCGCCAAAGCCACCGCCAACCTGCACGCCTTCATGGAGATCGCGCTGAGCGTGGATGCCGGGCGTTACCCCAGTTTGCCGCGTTTCCTGCAGGAGCTGCGCGAATTGCGCGACAGCAGCGATGATGCGCCGGATGAAGGCAAGCTCGGCACGGCGGGCGATGCGGTGCGCATCTACACCGTGCATGAATCAAAGGGTTTGGAAGCGCCCATTGTCTGGTTGCTGGATGCGAATGCGGAAAAGAAGAACCGGGACGGCAACGATGTTCTTTTGAATTGGCCTACGCATGAGCCGCAACCTCTGCACTTCTCTTTGTATACCGATCAAGCCTCGCGCGGCAAGAAACGCGCACCGCTGTTCGAACAGGATGCCGCCCAGCAAGCCCGCGAAGAAATGAACCTGCTTTATGTCGCCATGACCCGTGCGCAGCAGGCGCTCATCGTGAGCGGCAACAGCAAGGGTGAAGACAAGGAAGAAAAGAAGAAAGCGCAGTCATGGTACGACCGCGTTGCGTCAGCAGTGGAGCCGAGCCGCACTCAACAACTCCTTCCCCCTTGCAGGGGGAAGGCCGGGATGGGGGTAGAGTCGCCGGGAAACAA
>Ga0265324_10000024_pt1 | contig 163358 bp, 274 predicted proteins | sample 41419metaG_FD_198634 | JGI IMG/M metagenome (GOLD analysis project Ga0265324, IMG submission 198634) | Rhizosphere microbial communities from Carex aquatilis grown in University of Washington, Seatle, WA, United States - 4-14-19 metaG | ecosystem: Host-associated > Plants > Roots >...
GAGCAGAAAGGACCAAGATGATCTTCTTGCCGTCGACGCCGTCGAGTCTCTGATCCATGTTGCGGTACTCGGACCAGGTCTCTCCAGTCTCTGTATTCTCGTAGTTGTACGTCGGCATTATGCTCCGGCCCTTTCGACGACCATCTTGGTCTTTGTCTTCTTCATCCATGTGTTGTAGTTGACTTCCAGGAGCCAGTGAATGGTATCCTCGGTTCCGGCCGTGATCATATCCACTTGGGGATTGATGGAGCCTTTCGGAACGGCAGCCCAGAATTTTTCAGGGTGGGAAGTGACAGGAGCGTATATAGTGTGTGCGGCTTTGAATTCCGCCAATGTCATCGATTTCTGCATATTCTTAGTCTAACACAGAATGGACCAAAAGTGAACGAAAAAATGCTTATTGCCTTCGATTATTCAATGACCTCACCCTCTATGACGATCTACTCGAAGGATCATTACAAATCCTTCGTCGTATCTTCGGAAAAGAAGATCCAGCCGTACGAAACCTCTCTCTTTAGCTTCTTCCCGATAATGTATCCTCTCTGGAATACCCCACAGGAAAGGTACGAGCTGATCTCGGATGCTCTCATGGCCCGCATCCCGGAAGCATCAAGCTATGAGTTCGGGATCGAGTCCTACTCCATGGGATCCAAAGGGAGGGTTTTCGACATCGCCGAGGCGACTCAGATGATCAAGTACAAGGTCTGGAAGAAGTACGGGAAGGAGATGCACCTGTTCTCTCCGGCCACCGTCAAGAAGGAATTCCACGGGAAGGGCAATGCCAAGAAGGAACAGATGGCCGAGGCATTCCACGATCGCTTCGGGTTCAACGTCCATGATGTCGTCGTCTCGAAAATCCGAGGGTCTGCGTCCGATCTGGTGGACTCGATCGCTGTCAACGTTTGTCTGCAAAATAAATCCGTTTGACGTCAACGGGTGTGACACCTTGTCACAGCTAGCCTGGATGTTCATTTGTGGTATCTTAGGCTTCTATTCTTTTTTCACTCTTGACGGAGAGCTTCAGCTCGGAGGCAGAGTGATGCACTGCAAGTGCTGTTGACTTCAACTCACTGAATCAACTGTTGTGAAGCTTTCGAAGAAAGCTGAACTTGAAGCTTCAGCTTCAAGAGTTAAATACGTGGGCGAGGAGAGTATCCCGAGTTTCGATAGATACGAGGAATAAGGGATACCACTTCATGAGCACATTTACGATCAAGTCAGACTATCTCTACCAGGACGGTAAGAAGGTCACGAACGCAGCGACCAAGAAGACTTCAGGAAAATTCAAGACGGGCAACCTCAAGTTCATCGTAGTCCACTACACCGCTGGAGTCAATTTCGATGCAGACGTTTCCACTCTTTCATCCTCAGACGTTCAGGCTTCTTGTCAGCTTGTCATCTCGCCGGAAGGCAAGGTCACCCAGATCGGATCCTTCTCGGACGTTGAGTGGCATGCAGGTCGTTCTTCGTGGAAGGGACATCAGAACCTCAATTCCTATTCCATCGGCATCGAGAACACCGGACCTGGTCCTGTAGACTTTGCCTACGAAAAGGAAGGCGTCAAGTACTTCAAGTTCCCTGGAACCAGCAAGGTTCTTTGGAACGACAAGGACGACACCATCGTCTTTGCAAAGCATCCGAATGGCGGACAGGCAAGATACTGGGTTCAGTTCACTCCTGCCCAGATGGAAGCCATGGATGGAATCATCACGGCCCTCATGGCTGCATATCCTTCGATCAAGGAAGTCGTCGGCCACGACATGATCGCTCCAGACAGAAAGATCGATCCAGGTCCTTCTCTCCCAGCCGGCTTCTACTCCAAGTACAACCAGGCAGGAGCAGCAGCTCAGCCGAAGGTTCTTGTGGTCTCCAACACCAAGGGATCCGGACTCAACGTCCGTTCCGGACAGGGAACTACGTTCCCTCGATTGGTTCTCCTCACTGACGGTTCAAAGGTAACCGAACTAGAGAGGCAGAACCTCTGGGTCAAGGTCAGAACGGCCGCTGGCGTAGAGGGTTGGGCTTCTCGAGATTATCTCAAGGTGTCCTAAACCCCGATCATGACTAATCCTGCCGTAGCTGCTCTTGCGAGCGATGAAGAGATTCGAGTCCTCCAGAAGATTGAAAAGCTCCTGGACGAGACCGACTACGACCCCATTGCTCCGTTCACTCCGGAGGAACAGAAGATCATCAGACAGATGATCACAATCTACCAGACCCTTATTTCCTTCGGTAGAGTTGGCGTATTTGCAAAGAACCTAATCATTGGTGCTGCTGCCTTCCTGGCAGCCTGGCTTGTTGTGTATTCGTGGGCTGTCGGCAACTTGAAGTCTATGCTGGGAATCGAATGACTTTTCCTCTATCTCTGGCGCAAAAGATCGTTATCGTTCAGTGGGTTCTCGGGTTTATGGGTGCTTGGTTGGTTTTCTCGACGGTATCGTCCGTCAAGGACTCGATCAACGGAGCCTCTGAAGCCGATGTGAGAATCGTGGAAACCACTCCGATGATCAAAGCTCCATATCCTTTGAAGACCCTCCAGTCTCCGAACTAATTTTTCGGTGTACATTTCCGTAAGAAAAACGGTATAATGTACTCATAATGAACAACAAAGTCCAACCGGTCAAGAAGACCACAAAGATCTACGTAGACAACAAAGCCCTCTACGAGAACATCCGAGATGTTTACTATCCACTGGTCAAGGAATGGAGAGCCGAGGGAAGACCCGGCAATCCACCTCCGATCACGGATCATATGGCCAAGGCGATATTCCTGATTTCCAAGAACTTCTGTCTCTATCGAAAGTTCTATCACCTTAGGCATATTCACGACGATCTGGCATCCTATGCTTCCTTGACCGTCATGAAGTACATCCACAACTTCAACCCCGACAAGTACGACAAGCCATTTGCGTACATCACCCGGATCGTCAACAACGCCTTCCTCCAGTACCTCAAGCAAGAGTCCAAGAACAACAAGGCCAAGACAGTCGCGGCCCAACAGATGCTGTTCGATCAGATGATGAATGAGGATCCGGAGAACTCCTATGTCGAGCTCCTTACCGGGAAGATCGAGTCAGACAAGATGGAAGACGAACGCTTCGAGAAGAACAACGAAGAGTTCAAGAAGAGGCATGCTGCAGAATGAAGATTGCAATCCTGAACGACCTCCACTTCGGAGCCAGAAATGGCCAGAGCCACCTGGAAGCTGAGACCAAGAAGTTCTTCAAGGATGTCTTCATTCCGTATGTGATCGAGAACGAGATCTCGGACGTCATCATCGCCGGAGATCTATTCGACGATCGCAAACAGATCAATGTCAAGACCTTCAACATGGCCGCCGAGTTCTTCCACGACACCGAGTTCCTGAACTACCGGATCATCCCAGGCAATCACGATCTCTACTACAAGAACACCATTCGTCCGAACTCCATTGAACCCTTCGTGGCCAACTATCCGAATGTGGAGTTCGTCGGTGTCCCGACGGTCTATGAGTACGATGGCTACCCGATCCACCTGATCCCTTGGATCTGTCTGGAGAACGAGGAGCTGTGCCTGGAAGCGATCCAGTCCAAGAAGGCCAGGACCTTGATCACCCATACGGACATCATCGGCTCCCAGTCCGTGCCTGGTGTCTTCATGGAGCACGGGTTTTCGATGGAGACCTTCTATGACTACGACCACGTCCTAAATGGACACATCCATACCAAGTCCCGGATCGGCGGTAACATCATCAATCTCGGAACCCAGTATCAGATGAACTGGTCGGACTACGGTCAGAAGAAGGGCTTCCACGTCTTCGATACCAAGACCATCGACCTGACCTTCGTCCCGAACCCAAGGGACATCTACGTCAAGATCCACTACACCGACAACCTGATCGAAGGATGGGATCCGATCGAGTGGCTCCTTGCCAACTCCGAGTTCTTCGAGAAGAAGTTCATCAAGGTCATCGTCTCCGGAGAGGTCAATCGATACGTTCTCGACAAGGCCATGAACATTCTTAACACGGATGTGGAAACCTATGATATAAAGGTCATTGAGGATGTCCAGGGCCTGTTCGTAGATGAGAACTTGTCTGCCGATCTCCTTTCCCAAACCAAGTCGACCATCCACATCATCCATGACGTCATAGATGAAACTCCGATGGATAAGAACATCAAGAAGGACGTGCTCAAAGCACTGATGTCCAAGTTCTATTCCGACGCATTGAACAGAGTAGCCTATAGCGAATAATGCTGATTTTCAAAAAAGTACGATTCAAGAACCTCATGTCCTATGGAAACACCTGGACCGAGGTGACCCTGGACTCTCACGACTCGACTCTCATCATCGGCAAGAACGGGATGGGCAAGTCTACCATCCTCGAAGCAATCACCTTCGGACTCTACGGAAAGTCCTATCGCAAGATCAAGAAGGAACAGTTGGTCAATACGATCAACGAGAAGGACTGTGTTGTTGAAGTCTACTTCGAGGTCAATAATGGGTCATATATGGTTCGTAGAGGCATCAAGCCGGTCATATTTGAAGTCTTCTACAACGGCACCTTGATGAATCAGGACAACAAGAACCGGGACTACCAGAAGATCCTCGAGCAGCAGATCGTCAAGATGTCCTATCGAACCTTCACCCAGATGGTCGTCCTCGGCGCAGCCAAGTATGTTCCATTCATGGCCCTTCCGACCTGGCAGAGACGAGAATTCACCGAGGAGCTCCTGGACTTGTCCATCTTCTCAGTGATCGCCGCCATCGTCAAGGAGACTATCGGCGAGCACAAAGTCGAACTAACCGAACTCCAAACTAAGATAAAGCTGGTCAAGAATTCGATCGATGAGAACAAGGAATTTCTTTCGCACATCCAATCCAATAAGGATTCTCAGATCCTCGAATTCGAAAAGGACCTACTCGAAGCTGAGGCGAGAATTCAAGAGACTGATCAGAAACTGGCGGACGTCCAGAACGACATGAAGGGTCTTCCCTCGGATGAAGAAGTCGCGGCTCTCAAGGACGACCTTGACGAGCTCAACGGCCAGATCCGTGAGAAGGCTTCCATCATCGCCAAGGACTCAAAGGAGATCAAGTTCTACCACGATCATGATCACTGCCCGACCTGTGCCCAGACGATCGATGCCAAGTTCAAGACGCACGTGTGCTCTTCCTTGGACGATAGGGTGACCAAGGCGACCGTCTCCAGAGAGAAGCTGAAGGAACAGTACGATGTTCTTCTCCAGTCCTACAACGACGTCCTGAGCAGAGTAAATGAGGTCAAGTCCAAGCACATCAAGGTCCTGACCGAGTCCCAGTCCCACAACTCGATCATCGTCAAGATCAAGAAGAGGATCGAGAAGCTCAGGAAGACCGAGGATGGATCCTATTCCTCCTACCAGGAGAAGCTGGACGAGTTGATCAAGACCTTCCAGGAGTACGAAGCATCCTACAAGAAGGGCATCGCCAAGCTCAAGTACTTCGACCTCTGCCTCCGTCTCTCGTCCGACACGGGCATCAAGGCCAAGATCATTCAGACCTACCTCCCGATGCTCAACACCCTGATCAACAAGTACCTGGCCATGATGGACTTCTATGTGTCCTTCTACCTGGACGAGAACTTCGATGAGACCATCAAGTCTCGCTATCGAGACAACTTCACCTACGGATCCTTCTCCGAAGGAGAGGCGTCTCGCCTCAACCTTGGCCTTCTGTTCTCCTTCCTGGAGCTGGCCAAGATCAAGAACTCGATCCAGACGAATCTCCTGTTCATGGACGAGTTGTTCGATAGCTCCATGGATCAGGAAGGCGTCGAGTTCGTCTCCAAGCTCCTCAAGGATGCGGACATGAACGTCTTTGTGATCTCACACAACGATCGCCTCCGCGACAAGTTCCAAAGGTGCCTACTCGCCGAGAAGCACGGCAACTTTTCCGTCCTGGATGAAATCTAAAGGTTTCATCCGGTCCCATAATGTGATACGATACATCTAAATCAGAAAGGCTAACAATGAAGCTTAGTGAACAGACCCTCAAGGTCTTGAAGAATTTCTCGTCCATCCATTCCAACATCGTGATCGAGCCAGGATCGGAGATCCGTACTCGAAACGAGTCCAAGTCCATCGGCGCCAGGTTCAGATGCCCAGAGACCTTTTCCAAGGAGATCTCCCTATTCTCCTTGAATGAATTCATCTCCATCCATGGCATCTTCAAGGAACCGGAGATCCAGCTCGAGGACAAGTTCCTCATGCTCTCGGATCAGTTCGGCAAGCAGAAGATCACCTATGCCAACAAGGCAGCCCTGACCTATGCCGACAAGATCCCCGGGAAGCTGGAGTACAATCACGAGTTCGAACTTAAATCCGATCTCCTGACCCGTCTCAAGCAGGCCATTGCAGCCAACGGCTTCGAGTTCATCGCCTTCAATTCGACCGGAGGCAGGTTCTCGATCATCGCCGGTGATCTGAACAAGGACACCAAGGACTTCGATCCGAGCTCCAATCTCTACACCATCGACATCGGCGAAGAGGCATCCCAGGACTTCAACATCGTGGTCTCAACGAACGATCTGATCATGCTCAACGACACCTATCAGGTCGGCATCTTCTTCAATGAGAAAGCCAAGATCATCCACTTCTACAACGAGACGATCGACTATTGGATCAGCATGCAGAAATTCTCACGCTTCGGCTGAGCCTGTGATAGAGTGAAATTAGCCGACGGTTCTCACAAGGGCCGTCGGCATCTTTATTGAACGAAAGCAAATCATGAGCAAGATCACATCAAATCTAGACCAATGGATCTGGGTCGAGAAGTATCGTCCTCAGACTCTCGACGAATGCATCCTTCCTGAGAAGATCAAGAACGACCTCCTCGCCTTCAAGGACAAGGGCAACCTTCCGAATGCTATCTTCGCCGGAGGAGCCGGAACAGGCAAGACCACAGCGGCCAAGGCCTTCTGTAAGGAACTCGGATTGGACTACATGTTCCTCCAGGGCTCCGGCAAGGACCGCGGCATCGACACCATCAGAAACAAGATGGAGAAGTTTGCCACGGCAGTATCCTGGGATGACTCAGACCGCCGCAAGGTAGTCATCATCGACGAGGCTGAAAATCTGACCACCGATGCTCAGCTCGCCCTCAGGTCCTTCATTGAAGAGAACGCAGACAACTGCGGCTTCATCTTCACCGCCAACTATCCAGGTCGCTTCATCGAGGCCCTGGTTTCCAGAATGCACGTGATCGAATTCAAGATCCCGAAGAACGAGAAGACCAAGCTGGCCATCCAGTTCCTCAAGCGTCTGGTCGGCATCCTCAAGGCAGAGGGCATCGAGGACTATTCCGAAGAAGTCCTCAAGACTCTTGTCCAGAAATACTTCCCGGACATGAGGCGCATCCTGAACGCCCTCCAGCACTACTCCTCGACCGGCAAGATCGATGCCGGCGTTCTCGACTTCATCAAGAGGGCAGACTGCGCTGAGCTCGTGGAGTTCATGAAGGACCGTGAGTGGAACAAGATGCGCAAGTGGATCGGCGAGAACGTGGACGATCCGGCCGAGGTCATCCTCGATCTCTATCAGAATTGTGCAAAGTACTTCAAGACTGCGTCCCTCCCACAGGCCATCATTTACCTGAATGAGGCCCAGAAGGACCACGTCATGGCCATCGACAAGCAGCTATCCCTGGCTGCGAATCTGACTAACATGATGGGGAACCTGGAGTTCGAATGACCACACCCTTCGACTGGATCAATAGCATCTGCACCGACAACAAGAATGCGGTCATCGAAGGAAAGCTGGACCCGAGAGAGTACAACTCATTCATCGTGAATCGTGGGTTGTCTCTCTACGAGGACACCATCGCCTACGCTCAGCAGATGAACCTTAGACCGGACATTCCGGCCGAGGCTCAGTATCACTTTCTTCACGGCCTGGTGTCCAAGAAGAGACGCTTCTCCAAGTGGCCGAAGATGGACATAACCAAATTGGATAAGGACCTGTACGATGTACTGCAGGACAAATATAGATACTCTCTGGAGAAGTGTATCGAAATTTCCAGGATCCTGTCCGATGAACAGAAGAAGACCCTGATCGATCTGCATATTGCTCCTGTGATGAAGAAGAGCAAGTCGAGGGATGGCACAGAATGAACAGGGAGATCTCATCATTGAGATCAGAGACTTCTCCGGCTCGGAAATCTATACTCTCGAAGCCATCCGCGTAACAATCAAGCCAGAGAACTTCCTCAAGATCAAAGAGACGCTCCAGCGAATGGGGATCTACTCTGATCGAGACGGAACTCTCTGGCAGACTGCGCACATCCTCCACAAGCGAGGGTTCTACTACATCCTCCACTTCAAAGAACTATTTGCCCTCGACGGAAAGAGTGTAAACTTCTCCGCCGAGGACGAGATTCGTCGTAGCTACATCGTAGCCCTCCTCGAGAAGTGGAACCTTCTGACCATCTCGGATCCGAAGGTTCTTCTGGATGTTCGAAAGGACATCATCGAAGGCACAAAGCCGACCAATCTGACAATCCTCCCACATACGTCAAGAACGAAGGTTCGACTCAGATCAAAATATGAGATCGGTGCCAAAAAAGTTTGAACATTTCGTCACTTCTTTGATATAATGGGTATATGAGTTTTCAATACCTAAATTTCTTCCAGCATCGCTCGGCAATCTGCCTCAAGTACATTGACCACACCGGCAAAGTCGGTTACAGAACGGTCAAGAACTATACTCCTCCGGTCTTCATCCCTGCAGTGAATGGGTCGTCAATAGACGCTCATTCTATCTTTGGGGTTCCATTGACTCGTCTGTCAAAGAAAGAGTCGATCTATGAGACTAAAAATCTCATCAAAGAGATCGAAGGCGACAACTTCAAAGCATTCGGCTTCTCCAAAGTCGACTTCTCATACGTCTATGACACCTTCAAGGAACAGCAGCCGGACAACTCCAAGGTCATGATTCATCTATACGACATCGAGACCACGGTCGACCACGGAAAGCCGGACCCGATAGCAGCCAAGGAGGAGATCAACATGATCACCGTCCACTGCTCCAAGAGGAAGAAGTTCTTCTGCTTCTACTCCCACTCTGAGTCGATCGATCTTCCGGAGTTCAAGGGCAAGGCTGTCCTCTATCACTGCGAGAACGAGGAAGAGCTCCTCCGTCGATATCTGGACTGGCACGCGGCAGACTATCCGGACATCCTGGCTGGTTGGTTCTCAGAAGGCTTCGACCTTCCGTACATCCGCAATCGCATGCTCAAGATCCTCGGCGAGGACTCGGTCAACAAGCTGTCTCCGTTCGGAGTGGTCAAGATCAAGGAAGGCTTCGATGCCTTCGGTCAGTACATGAACGTGGACATCAAAGGCATCTCCTGCCTGGACTACAAAAAGCTCTATGAGAAGTTCATCAAGGAACCTCGTGAGTCCTACTCCCTGGACTACATCGCCAAGGTCGAGATCAAGGAAGAGAAGCTCAAGCACGAGTCCGGCATTCCGGGCCACCTTCTCTATAAGACCAACTTCGAGGACGCTCTTCGATACAACATCCAGGACGTGGCACTCCTAGTCAATCTGGAAGGCAAGAAGCAGATTCTCGAGCTGGCTATCACCATGGCCTATCTGTCCTTCTGTAACTTCCAGGACGTGCTCTCGAACATGCGGATCATCGACATGATGTTCTACATGTACCTCAAGGACCGAGGCATCTACTTCGAGTGGAACTACAATGCTCCAGCCAGATCTCCATTCGAAGGAGCAGCGGTCAAGGACGTTATCCCAGGCAAGTACAAGTGGATCGCCACCTTCGACGTGACCTCCGAGTATCCATCCTTGATCATGGCCATGAACATCTCACCGGAGACCATCTACAAGAAGAAGGTCCTTCCGATCACGGTCAAGGAGATCCTGGCCAAGAAGGCAGCAAGAGACTTCGCTCTCGAGAATGGAATGTCTCTGGCAGCCAATGGAGCCATGTTCTCTCGGAACAAGGAAGGGTTCATGTCGGCAGTCGTCCGAGAACTCTTCGCCCTGAGGCAGAAGTACAAGAAGCTCAAGGTCGAGGCAGAGAAGATCCATGATGAGGATCTGACCAAGCTCAACGACATGAAGAACTTGGCCTACAAGCTGATTCTGAACTCGATCTACGGCGTCACCGGAAATCCATACTTCAGGTTCTTCGATCTCCTGATCGCCGAAGGCATCACCCTCTCCGGACAGGCTCTCATCGGATGGGTGACCCAGGACGTGAACAGAGCCCTGAGCAAGCTCACTGGAATCGAGAGAGATCGAGCCGTTTCGTCCGACACCGATGCTGCCTACTTCGATCTCACGGACGTGGTCGAGATGAAGTTCGGCAAGGAGTATGACGACGAGGAGGCCCTCAAGTGGGTGGTCTGGTTCTCTGACACCAAGATCAACAAGCTGATCGAGGAGTCCATCTCTCGCTTCGCAGAGTATCTGAACGTTCGTGACCCATCGGTCTTGGACATGAAGCGAGAGAACATCGCCGACTCTTCGATCTTCATGGCCAAGAAGCGTTATGTGATGTCGGTCAGGAACAACGAAGGCGCCGAATACAAGAGAGGCGAGAAGCTCAAGAAGACAGGACATGAGATCGTCAAGAGCATCACTCCTCAGTACGTCAAGGATGCCATGGCCAAGTCCTTTGATGCTCTCTTGTTCGGTACTCCTCAGGACTACTACAACTCGGTGAACGAGTTCAGGACGAGCTTCATGAAGGCCGAGCCGGATACGGTGGCCAAGACGTCCTCGGTGAATGGAATCCAGGAGTATCTCGAGAGAGATGGGACGATCCGAAAGGGCTGTCCGAAGCATTCAAGAGCGGCCATCAACTTCAACAAATACATCGAGAAGCTAGGTCTGGTCAACGAATACCCGGCCATCAAGGAGGGAGACAAGATCAGGTTCATCGGACTCAAGGAGCCGAACCCTATCAAGTCCTACACAATCGGATGGATCGGGAGCATGCCCAAGCCTCTCGAGGCACTGAGACCGTACTTCGATTATGAGGATCAGTTCGAAGCTATCTTCCACAAGTCGATGCAGTCAGCCGCCACACCGTGTGGAATACCACCAGAAACGGATACATGCGAAAATCCGTTTCTCTAATTCAGTTCGAATGGAGTATAATCAGAAGATGAACAAAGTATGGATCGTCGAGTTCCTCACAGAAGACGACGATGATCACTACGCCTCGTTTGCTCAAGGTCCGAGCACCGAGGACGTCATAACTTACATCGGAGAGAACGACTGGCTTCTGGAAGAAATGGAAGCCGGCACCCTTGAGTGGACGATCTTTCCGGTCGACTTCGTGGACAATAAGAAGGACGAAAATTGAGCGAATTTTTCAAGAAACTGGTCAAGCACAACAAAGAGTCAGCCTCGATCGAGGACTCTGAACTCTTCAACGAGCGAGATCTCACCGAACTGCCCGTCTACCTCCTGAACATCGCCTACTCGGGTCGTCTCCGTGGCGGACTAGGCTCCGGCCTGCACTTCTGGGCTGCTCCGTCCAAGCACTTCAAGACGCTAGCCGGTTTGATCTGCGTCGGCGCCTACCTCAAGAAGTATCCGGACGCCATCTGCTTCTTCTACGACTCCGAATTCGGTTCAACCCTGTCCTATTGGAAGTCAGCCGGCATCGACCTGTCTCGAGTTATTCACATCCCGATCAGGAACGTGGAGGACTTCAAGTTCGACATCGTCGGCAAGCTCGAGATGATGGTCGCCGAGAACGATGGGAAGAAGGAGAAGCAGAAGGCTATCATCTTCATCGACTCCATCGGCAACCTGGCGTCCAAGAAGGAAGTTCAGGATGCCATCGACGAGAAGTCCGTGGCTGATATGACCCGAGCCAAGGCACTCAAAGGCCTGTTCCGCATCATCACCCCGTACCTGACTCTCGAACAGATCCCGTGCGTAGCCGTCAACCACGTCTACTCCGAACAGGGCATGTTCCCGAAGACCATCATGTCCGGTGGAACGGGTGGTCAGTACTCGGCGACCAACATCTTCTTCATCTCCAAAGCCCAAGAGCGTGAGACCGATCCGGCCGACAAGAAGGAAAAGCTCTCCGGCTTCACCTTCAAGATCAAGGCCGAGAAGTCTCGCTACGTCAAGGAGCAGTCCATCTTCCCGATGACTGTGAACTTCAAGGGAGGCATCTCCAAGTACACCGGCCTGCTCGACATCGCCTGTGAGCTCGGATCGGTGACCAAGCCGAAGAATGCCTGGTACAAGCGTGAGATGTTCGATCCGTCCACCGGTGAAGTGATCGAGGACAAGCTCTGGAGAAAGAGCCAGTTGAACGCCGAATGGTGGGAGACCTTGTTCAAGCAGTCCGACTTCGAGAAGCGAGTCGAAGAGCGCTATCGTCTTCCGACCGCAGACATCATCGCTGCGGACATCAAGGACTTCGACGACGGGGAAGAAGATGCATCCGAAGAATGATCGTCCGGATGCCGAGTTCGACTACAACGTCAAGAGGGTGGTTGAGACCAACTTCCCTCTTGAGGTCACGGTAGACGAGAACCACTCCACCGGCTACTTCAAGATTACCTCGGCATTTCCACAATACGCCGGGGTGATCTTCAGGTACCAGAATGCCTCATACGATGAGGTCGCCAATCACATCTCCTTTTCGTACGAAATTCTGGTCAACGATAAGAACGCCGACATCGGCGCAAAACCGTTCAAAGACCTACTTTTCAATGTACTCCAGGTGATCTACCAGGTAGAATGTAATTACCTGCTTCACAAAGGACGTAATGACAACAATCAGTAAGCCGCAGATCATTCTCAATGCACTGGTGCACCACAAGGAATTTGCTCGGGAAGTCATCCCATACATCAAGCCGGAATACTTCGAGACCGTAGCCGAACGAGTCGCCTTCGAAGAAATAGAAAGCTACACCTCGAAGTATTCCGAGACTCCTTCAGCACCAGAACTCCAGGTTGAAGTCCTCAAGAGGAAGGACTTCACTGAAGACCAAGAACAAGAATTCAAGGACCTCTACTCTACTCACCTCCTGCACAAGTACAAAGTAAAGCCGGAGTGGATCAGAACGACCACCGAGAAGTTCATCCAGGATAGAGCAGTCTATCTGGCCCTGAACGAAGCCATCCAGATCTACGACGACAAGACCAAGAACAGAGATCAGATTCCGGACATTCTCCGGGATGCTCTATCGATCTCATTCGACAAGAACCTCGGTCTGGACTACTTTGAGGATGCGGAGAAGTCCTGGGAGATGTACAACTCTTCCGAGAACCTGATCCCATTCAAGCTGGACATCTTGAACAAGGCTACCGAAGGTGGCCTCCCGGTGAAGACTCTGAACATCTTCATGGGTGGTACCAACACCTTCAAGTCCGGCTTCCTCTGCGACCTAGCGGCCAACTATCTCCAGTCCGGGTTCGATGTCTTGTACATCACCCTCGAGATGGCCGAATGGAAGATCCGCGAGCGCATCGATGCAAATCTGATGAAGCTCAAGATTGGTGAAGTCAAGAGTCTCCTCAAGCCTCACTTCATCCAGAAGGTCGCCGATCTCAAGACTGCCGCATCCGGTCGTCTGAAGATCAAAGAATACCCGATGACCTCGGCGAATGCCAATCACTTCAGAATCCTTCTGAAGGAGTTGGAGCTCAAGGAGAAATTCAAGCCTCAGATCATCATCGTCGACTACATCTCCATCTGTGCCTCAATCCGAGTCAAGGATCCGTCCAACCTCTACTCCTACAACAAGTCCATCGCTGAGGAGCTCCGAGGTCTGGCCCAGGAAACGGGCACCCTGATGTGGTCGGCCATTCAGACCAACAGGTCCGGATTGGATGCATCGGACGTGTCTCTCGAGAACACCTCCGAGTCCATCGGTGTTCCTCAGTCAGTCGACGTCATGTGGGGCATCATCAACACAGAAGATCTGGAGAACAAGGGATTGATCATTCTCAAGCAGCTCAAGTCTCGAGCAGGCGACAAGTCCAAATATCGACGAATGGTTCTCGGCATCGATCGATCCCGTATGACCATCTATGAGGTCGCTCAACAGCAGCCTGGAATGAACCTCAATCCGGAGGAAGAGTTCAAGGAACCGGATGGGGATGCCGCATTCGACAATACGAGCTTCGGCAAGGCCGAGAAGAAACAGATGGGGTTCAAGTTCAACTGATGAAGTACATCTCACCGTTCAAGTGGTCGGGCTCAAAGTCCAAGGAGGTCAAGAAGATCCGAGGTCTACTCGGACAGACCAACCTCCGGATCTGCGAACCGTTCATGGGCACCGGAGTGATCACAGCCGTCTTCGGAGCCGATGGGTCCTGCTACGGGAACGATCTCAACCAGGACATCTGCAATCTCCTGGAGAACTTCAGATCACCGAGGTTCTTGGCTCACGTCACCCAGTACATGACCAAGGAGAACATGTCGTCTCACGACTACTTCTATGAGTTGAGAGCCAAGTTCAATCAGACCTCGTTCGAAAAGGGAGTGGACCGGGCAGCCATGTTCTTCTTCCTCCAGAACAACTCCCACTTCGGACTGTATCGTCTGAACCCAAAGGGCGAGTATACGTCCACCTGGCATTTCTTCGATACGGAACCTAAGCTGGCTGAGCGATTGGCCTCCCTTGACGCCCTATCCGCCAAGCTCGTCTCCCTGGATAACCTGCCCTATCAGCAATACATCACCATGTTCGGCAATCAGATCCAGAGCAAACTGGACCTCGTCTTCATGGATCCTCCGTACCTGAATGCGTCCCACAAGGACTATTCGGTCGGCAAGGGAGCATTCACCATCGATGACTACAAGAGCCTGGACGATTGGGCAGGATACCTGGCAAAAAGCGGCGTCAAGTCCATAATTTGTAACTATTCTACACCCGACGATGATATAATCTACTCTAATGCCGAAAGCATCGTGAAGTTCAAGTCCTCAAGATCAATGAGGCTCAACAACTTCATCGAAAGGGAGAGCATATACGTTCTCTACGGTTTCGGAAACTCACTACTCTGAAAGCTTAGCATGAACAACCCAGGAACAAGCCTCTCCTTTGAGGTAGCACCAAAAGACTACAATATCGGAAACGACTATCAGGTCACGGACGGAACGATCACCTTCACTGCAGGTCCACTCAAGTATCGCTCCAAACTCGCAGACGATCTCCGTCAATTCCACCTCAAGTTTGGTTTCCACAATGGCTGGCAGCCGACCATCCACAATCTGGACCAGAGAGCCGGAATGATGGAAGAAGAACTCTCCGAATATCGTGAAGCCCTGGCCGAGAGAGACAAAGTCAAGCTGGTCGATGCAGTGATCGATCTGATCTACTTCGCAGTCGGCACCTTGGATCTCCTGGACGTGGACTTCGACGGTCACTGGGATGCAGTCCAGTTGGCCAACATGCAGAAGGTCCGTGGAACCAAGTCCACTCGTCCGAATTCACTAGGCTTCGACTGCATCAAGCCTGAAGGATGGGTCGCACCAGAACGAGCACACGAAGCCATTCTCCGCGAGCAAGACTTCAACTTCGTCATTGAGCTACCTGCTCCGGTGGAGAACTAAGATGCCCTTCAAGAATCAGGGATGGAGCATCGAGGAAGGTCTTGCCTTCTGGAATGAACTCTATCCGAACGCCGCCCTCCCTGTAGAAATCTGGAACGAACTTTCGGACTACTACCATGTGATGAAGTCCATGCAGCAGCTCGTTCCGTACGTGACGAACTGCAAGGTCTCCAAGATCAACACCCACATCGAGGTCATCAAGGCCCTCCACGACGACGCAGTCACCGAGCTGGTCATTGAGAATGTGGTCGAAGAACTCCAGGACCTTCTCGATCAATCTGGTGTAGACTACGACCGAGACAACGTTGATCCCAACTATCTGAGGATTCAGATCATCAATGCCATCACCGGCCTATAGAACCGTCATCGTCGGCATCGCACCTGGAAAGGCTGGTCACGAAGGCCAGCCTCTCTCGGCGATTGCTCCACAGAGCTCTGGTCGTAAGATCGCCGACATGATGGGAGTGTCGTGGTCTGCCTACATGCAGGCTTTCGACCGAGTCAACATCTGTCCTTTCCCACAGAAGGGAACGATCAAGGTCAAGGAGTGGCAGCCCGCCGCAGAGAACCTGGCCGGTTCCATTCTTCGTCAGAGGCGGGTCATCATGCTCGGCCCTAATGTTGCAGAGTGCTTCGGGATCAATCGAGCGGTCTACAACTTCGGAGACTGGAAGCTCAACAACTCTGCCATCAGAGGCATCGGTGGGTTCCGTATTGGAATGTCTATGCCATTTGATTGGATGGTCATTCCGCATCCGTCCGGCCGCAATCTCTGGTACAACAATGCCTACAACAAAGAACTGATCTCGAACCTCCTCAAGGACGAGTACGAAAGGATGAAAAATGCGAATGGAATCACTTGAGAACACAAGAAAGAAGGCCGAAGGTCAGCTTGGAACTCTGAGAGAAGCTCTTGAGCTTCTGAGGTCCGGACGACTCTATCAACAGGATCTTCCACCGGATGCGGGAGCATACGATGGCAACGCTCCGGCAGATCTCAAATTCGAAATTCCGGCTGAAGCCTTCAAAAAGCCGGTCGGCTACGTTCGTCCTGGAGCCGCCTACCTTCTAGAGCGCTACGGCAATACTGTCATCTACTCCGAGAAGTTCGCCGGTCCTGATGACGTTCCTCTCTACGAAGAGTCCGATCGAACGGTTGACCTCGAACGCGAGAATGCCCGTCTTCGTCGCGAGAACGAAAAGTTGACCGAGTGGAAGCAAAATATCGTCCAGCTCTGCGTCGACCTCGGTGCAATGGTTCAGGACTGGACCGGCGGAGACACCAGCAAAGGGTTCGCCCACTACTTCATCAGCAGCCTATACACCCGAGCCGTCAAGGCTGAAGCCATGGCCGTCAAACCCGGTTGGCTCAACTTGTTCTTCGCCCTCCAGCAGGAAGAACGTAAGAGACAGGAATTCCCTCTCCGTGCCCATTAGTGCCAAGATACTACTTCACTCCAAGACTCCTACCAATGACGAGATCTCGACCTGGGAACTACGCTATCCACGCTTCGTCCATGCTGAGTTCATGACTCACCGAGTCTTCTCCAGGAACGCAGCTTCCTCGAGAGCGATCCCGACCATCAAGATGCTCAAGTCCATCCTCCAAGAGATGGCAATGCCTATCGAGTGGGGAGCAAACAATCCAGGCATGCAGTCCAAGTCCCTCCTCACCGGATGGAAGAAGTGGGCAGCTCGTACGATCTGGAAGGCAGCAGGCTATACAGCAGTTGGGTTCGCCTACCTGATGTACAAGTCCGGCGCTCACAAGCAGATCGTCAATCGAATCGTAGAGCCTTGGTCTTGGATCACCGTCCTGATGACGACCACTCAATTGTCCAACTTCTTTGAGCTTCGTGCTCACAAGGACGCTCAACCAGAAATTCGTCATCTGGCCTATCGAATGCTCGAGACCTACAAAAACTCGAGGCCTACCACCCTGGCCAGGGGCGAGTGGCACATCCCATTCTCGGACAGCAAGAATTCTGTCTACATGGGGGAGGCCCTCAACGGACTCGAAAGTCTGGACGATGCACTCTACAGCTCGGTGGCTCGGTGCGCTCGTGTCTCCTATCTGAACCACGATGGCAACAAGTCCACGGTCGAACAGGATCGTAAGCTAGCTTCTCAGCTGATTATGTCTCGTCCACTTCACGCCTCCCCGGCAGAACACCAGGCTCAGTACAATCCGGACGCTCCGAACCCGGGCAACCTTGTTGGACCGTTCGTTCAATTCCGCAAGGTTCTCGAAAAAAGAGTGTACAATCTGAAAGATCGGTGATAGATTAAAACCATGAAACATTTGATATACGCCATCGGAGACATCCACGGATGCGACTCCACTCTCGCAGCGATGTTCCAGAAGATCCAGGACCACATGAACGCCAACCCGGCCGACAAGCGGACTGTGGTCTTCCTCGGAGACTATGTTGACCGTGGACCACGTTCGGCCCAGGTCGTCGATCGAGTCAGACAGTCCATCGAGATCTTTGGACGCATCGGCATCGACGTGATCCCGCTCAAGGGCAATCACGAAGACATGATGATCGATGCTCTCGAGAACCCTCTGAATCCACACCACTGGCTTCAGAACGGTGGTGGAGCGACTATGAACTCCTATCCGGAAGGGATCGTCTGGTCCGAACACGTTCGCTTTCTCAAGGACCTGAAGCTGATCCATCAGATCGGCCGCTTCGTCTTCGTCCACGCCGGTATCGAGCCACTCGTTCCGATCGAAGAGCAGAGCCCATACATCTTCCTCTGGGAGCGTGATTGGGTCAAGTACAACGGTCCGTTCGACGAGGAAGAGAAGATGTTCGTGGTCCATGGTCACACTCCTGGGGAGGACTACGTTCTCCTTGACCATCAGCTGAACATCGACTCCGCTTGTGTCTTCGGAGAGAAGTACAAGCTCACCTGTGTTGTCATCGACGCCGACCAAGAAGACAACAACTTCGAATACCTCCAAGTGAAGAATATTGACCGAGCTTAATCCTAAGGACAAAATCATCAGGTTCTTTGAAAAGAGAACCAACTATTCCGACAAGAAGGGAACCAACATCGGTGTCTATACGGACACCGAGACCACCGGTCTGTCGGACGATGCCGAGATCTGGGAGATCGCTATTCTTCCGTTCACCTTCACCGACGAAGGCGACATCTGTCAGGTCTTCAAGCCGTACGTCGGTCGAGAGCAGCCTAAGAAGCCTCTCTCGGACGAGATCTGCAGGCTCTGCGGTGTGACCAATGAGGAACTCGAAGGCAAGTCCTTTGACGACTTCACGGTTCTGGACACCTTCTCCAAGGCAGAGCTTGCAGTGGCCCACAATGCCAAGTTCGATCGTCCGAAGATCCACAATCGGTTCCCGTCGATCAAGAACATCATGTGGGCAGACTCGGCCTTCGATCCGGACTACTCCCTGGCCTCCATCAACTCCAGGACCTTGGACTATCTGGCCTTCAGGTACGGGTTCTGGTTCGATCACCACGGAGCACTAGCTGACTGTCGAGGTGGATTGAACATCCTGGCCCAGAATCTGACTCCGACCCTCACGGTCTTTCAGAGCCTACTCCAGAGGGCCTACTCCGGATCGACGACTCTTGAACTAAAGTCCGGTTTCGACTCAAAGGACATAATCAAGGGACGCGGTGGATATCGTTGGCATCCGGACAAAAAAGTCTGGTACAAGGTATTTACAAACGACGAAGAAATGGATAAAGATATCACCTTCTTCGACGAACGTGGAGATGGCGACATCATCTGCAAAACCGTTCCAGAAGATCTCAAGAGAAGATTTCTCAAGTGAACCAACAAATCAAGGTGCTGGCTGTGCTGGCACTTTTCTACATCTTCGGTATGGCTTCAGGTGCTCTCTTGGAGAAGACATTCTTCTCCAAGCACGACTTCAGTGATTTCATACCTCCTGCAATAGCTGAGAGGCATAATGGAACTACGGAAGCCAGATAAATGGGACTCTCTATTCTTCTCCACAGCTCTGACGACATCTCGGATGTCCAAGGATCCTTCCACTAAGGTCGGCGCCTGCATCGTCAAGGATGGGAAGGTCGTTTCGGTCGGCTACAACGGCTTCCCAAAGGGAGTTCCTGATTCAGAGGAGTTCCTGAACAATCGAGAGCTCAAGTATAAGCTCGTCGAACACGCCGAACGAAACGCCCTGACCTCCGCCCTCCACAATTCAGGATCGGTCCTCGGTGGTTCAGTCTACATCTCCCATTGTCCATGCACCGATTGTGCAAAGGGCCTGATCCAAGCCGGGATCAAGATGGTCCGGTTTCCATACTACCCGGTCTTCGAAGACAGGTGGGGCTTCGACTTCACCGAGAAGCTCTTCAACATGTGTGGAGTCCAGATCGAGAGATACGATCCCAAGGAGCTTAGATCCTCCATCCACGACCTATTCGACATCGACATGAACTTCCTAGGAGAACAACCTAAGTGACAGTAACCACCGATCAGCTCGATATGATCCTTGGACTCTACAAGGAGGGATCGATCACCTCCGTCCAGGCTCGAGCAAAGCTCCTGGACATGCTCACGGACAATCAGGAGCACATCCAGCAATACATCGAAGTCCTCGCCGAGGAGATCTCCTTGAATGCCTATCGTCAGGGCTTCGTGGATGGATCGTCGACCGAAAAGACCTATCGATTCGAAGACTATCAACAAGCCCAGGCGCTCAAGGCGACCATTCTCGAACTCATGAAGAAGCTGGTGTAACGCATGAACCATTCTCCTGCCCAACAGTCTGTGATGTCCTATGAGGATCGTCAGACTCAGTTCATCGACAATCTCATCGACAAGGTTGGAGTCAACGCGACCTTCACCCCCTACATGCCGGACAAGAACTTCTCCCTGGACATGAACATCTTCGTTCTCTACGACGAGATCAAGACCAAGTATCCGTCCATCCACGTTCGCATCGAGTCCTTCTACTCGGCCGTCTTCTTCCTCCCGATCGAGGACCAGAGGCTCCTGACCATCTGCGTCGCCGTGCCTTCATTCTCCCACAAGGACGGGATCGTCGAAGCCAAGACCCTCAAGGACCTTTCGATCAACCTGGTCTGCGAGTTCCATTCGGTCAAGGAGCACATCAAGAACCTGGACGAGATCTTCTACAATCAGCTCATCATCGAGGCCGATCCGCTCGAGACACAGTGGGTCCAGCTCCAGGCCAACAACTCTCTCCAGTATCGATCGATGCCGATCAAAGAGACTCCGAAGGAGATCATCCCGGAAGCCTATCCGTGGCTCGAGGATCCGAAGGCCTACATCGAGAGCTTCATCAAGTCCCAGTCCCCGATCCTGATCATGTCCGGACCTCCTGGAACCGGCAAGTCCACCTTCATTCGTCACATCATCAATGCCATCCCGAAGTTCGAGGTGTTCTCGGTCTATGATGAGGACATCATGAAGCGCGATGATCTCTACACCAACTTCATCTCGAACTCCAAGGAGGCTCTCCTGGTCATCGAGGACGCCGACAGGTTGCTGGAGAGACGCATCGAGGATCAGAACACCACCATGTCCAAGATCCTGAACGTCTCGGACGGTATCATCGATCTGACCATGAAGAAGATCATCTTCACCACCAACATCGAGAACACCAATGACGTGGACCAAGCCCTGATTAGACCAGGTCGGTGCTTCGACATTCTCGAATTCAGAAATCTTGACCACCACGAGGCCGAAGCCTTGTCGACCAAGATCGGAAAGAACCTCCCGGCCGAGCGTCCGAAGAATGGATATCCACTCGCCGAGATCTTCAATTCGAAGAACACCCCACGTGCCCAGAAATTTGGATTTTAAGGAGAGATCATGGTAGAAGAAACAGCCAAGGCTATTGGTTACATCGGAATGTACCCAAACGGCGACATCCACGTTAACGCCAAGGGAATCACCCCACTCTACGACAGTTGGGGATCGGCCGTGAGTGCCTTCAAGCGCGGCTATGCTCGTGAAGTCTACGAACGCGACGAACTGAGAGTGGTTCCGGTCTTCGCATGAGCAAGATAATCATGACTTGGGGACCGGTCTTTATGACCGGAGAGGCCCCGGAAGAAATCTACCACGCAGTCAAGGCAGTAGAGTTCAGAAACACAGTAGAAGGTGAAGGCATTAAGCCGACCAGAACTCTGGAAGAAATCTTGCTCGAAAAGCATCCGGAAGCCCAGATCTTCTACATCCAAGAAATCCGACCAATAGACCAGAACATCAAGGTGATTCGTTATGTCGTCGAATGATCTCTGGTTCGTATCGGACACCCACTTCGGCCATGCCAACATCCTGAACTTCGTCAACTACGACGGAGACAGGGTCAGGCCCGAGTTCGACTCAGTCGAGGACATGGATGAAACCATGGTCGAACGCTGGAACTCGGTGGTCAAGCCAGGAGACAAGGTCTATCACCTCGGTGATGTGGCCTTCTTTGCTCCCGCCTATCATCGGTGCATGGTGCGTCTCAACGGCAAGAAGCGTCTGATCCTCGGGAACCACGACAAGTTCACGATGAAGGAATATCTGATCTACTTCGAGAGGGTCCAGGAGTCCTGGCAGCCGACTCGAAACACTCTCTTCACCCATCGCCCTGTGTTCATGGGTGGTCTCGAAGGGAGTGGGAAGTTCAACATCCACGGACACGTCCATAGAACCAGGGACTACCTCTCCCCTCAGCACCTGAACATCTCGGTTGAGATGACCAACTACACTCCCATTCACTGGGATGAAATCTGCAAGAAATTGGGAATCAGCAATGATCGCTAACAGAAACGTCTACATCGTGGACATGGAGCCTCAGATCCACAAGGTCGTCGGCTACATGGCCGTGGATGTCGCAACTCAGATGCCGATTGCCACGAATGCCTGGCCTCGTCGGACCTGCAAGATCTACACCACGGCCGGCATCGGGAAGTCGGCGATGATGAATTCCGGCCATCGAAAGAAGTATGAAAATGGTCTGATCAGCATCATTCCAGTGACAATTCCGACAAAGTCTTGATAAGGTAGACAGATGAACAAAGAAATCAGACTCTTCTCCACTCCGAGCCAAGGCACTTCACTCCACGAGTTCTTGGCTGACTTCACCCAGAAAGAAGTTCTCGAGTATCTTCGTCAGGCATTCAACGTCGCCGTCGAAGAAGTCAATGCCGGAATGATCCCGACCGAGCAGGTGGAACTGATGTTCGATCTGGCCGAGATCCTCTACGACATCGAGAACGCCGAGCTGGCAATCCACAAGGCTGCCTTCAAGGACTACATCGTCCACCTCCTGGTCCTCAAGACCGAGGACTACAATGCTGAGCGCATCCAGGACCCGAACTTCCGCCTGGACGACAAGCGCATCGAGTACTTCCCGTTCCACGACTATTCCTACCTCCAGATGATCCACACCAAGATCAATCGCATCGAGTCATTGGTCAATGTGGATCTTCCGAACTTCGAGGGACTCATGGATTCCGTAGTCGACCTCGGCTCCTACTTGATCTTCTACTACAGCTTCCTGTTGGAAGTCGATGCAGAACTTTGAGGACTTCAGGACTCAGCTCTCCTACGAAGTCTCTCAGATACAAGATCCGAACCTCCTCTACAAGACCTACTATGCCATCACAAGTCCCAGGCTGGAAACTTCAGTCCGGGACTTGTTCGACTCTCGGAAGCTCACAATAGAGTCCACGGACTTCTCGTACTTCGTCAATGAGATACTTCCGACCAATGGCTACTCCGTCGAGGACAACAAGGCCCTTCTGAAGAAGATGACGGATGGTGATCTGATCTCCTCCGAGTACATCGCCCAGACTCACGACAAGGTTCTGAACCTCCGGGATCTGGTCGATCCGATGCTCACTACTCCGACCCTGAACAAGATGGTCTCCCATGTGGCTGATTCTCTGTCTTCGTCCTCGGTCGGAAAGGGAGAGTTCGCCTTCGTTCTTTTGACTGGTGGATCGACCAAGGCCAAGAAGGGTGGAGATCTCCGGATCGGAGAGATGGATGTAGAGATCAAGGCCAAGGGATGCAAGCTCGCTTCTCAGTCCTCACACATCTCCCTGATGTCCGTCAAGTCCGCCATCCAGGAGTATCTGGGCCCGAGAGTGGCCATCAAGCCTCTGACGCCGATGCAGCTCAGGAAGCACTATCTCCCGGAGCTCGGATCCATGCACGAGCTCATGCTCTTTCTTCAGTTCGTATTCCAGAGGACCATGTTCAGGGAGACGAACTTCGACTGGTTTCTCAAATGTGAATCGATCGAAGATTTTTTTGAGAAACTTGCGGTTCACGAGTTTACGTACTACCAGAACTGTGATAAGTTCGACCGAATGCTCTTCGTCAATCCTGACAATCTGAACGTCTACAACACGGATTCGATGGACGAGGACAAACTCAAGAACTTCAGTCTGACCAGATCCTTCTCGTTCGCGTCCGAACGAATTCAAACCAACAATTGGACCCTTCGCTGATGCCATCCATCAAGCATTTCAGAGACCTGTCGCTCGAGAACAAGCTGAGAACATACACGGCCCTTCAGAATGGAGATGTCACAGTCTCTGAGAAGAAGGACGGGGTGTTCATCGGCTTCAGGTTCGGCGTGCCGGTCAACGTCTTCTCTGTCCCGAAGTTCCCTCCGATCCTAGAGTTCAAGTCCTACAACTCACCGTGGGTCAAGTCCGGAACAGAGTATCTCGAATGGGCTGGAGCTGCAAAGTTTTCGACCTTCTTCGCCCAGGTCATCGATAAGATCGTGGCCAACGAGAAGCTCTGTTCGATGATCAAGGCCGAGATGGTCCTGACGTCCAAGGAGATCATGACGGCAGAACTGTTCTCTATGTTCGTGGCCGAGCACAATACCGATCAGCTCCTGATGAAGATGGTCCGGACTTGGTATCCACTCGAGCACTTCAAGGACAATCCGGAGATGACTCTGTTCTTCCACGGAGCCAGGACTTTGAAGTCCGTCCCGAAGTTCCCTCTGTTCCAGATGTTTGAGACCGAGGTCGACAAGATGTTGACAGATCGAACTCTCGCTAGCGTCCTGTCCATGAAGGCAGAAAACAGAGAATTCAGACGAACAGTCGATACACTGATCACGGCCAAGGTCGAGAGTCTGATGCTCAAGGCCTATGTCCTTCCGGACACCCTGGAAGGCGTGATCATCGACGCATACGAATGCCAGTCCAAGGTCGTCCATCCGGAGTTCTTCAGCTGGCCACTCAACAAAGTCCTATTCGAAGGAGAACCCGATGGGCGGTAAGATTTTTGAAGGCACTCGTCGAGTCACTGAGGAAGACGTCTCAGATGTCCTATCCTCGATCCACAATTTTCGAAAGAGCTACAGTGCCACGACTCAGGTGATCGGCTCCTGGAACAACAGGAAGGCCAGAGGTGCCGCGGACATGGGAGACATCGATCTCCTTATCAAGTACCAGCCTTTCGGTGGCATCTGGGGTCCCAATCTGAATCAGAAGCCGGATCCGAAGACCCTCGCGAACGCAATGTTCGACGACGCCGAGGACTTTGAAGTCAAGGCCGACGGTCCGAATTCAGTCTTCGTCAAGAGGAATGGGGTTCAGATCGATCTTCACTTCACCATCGACGATCAGATCTTTACCTGGATCAGCAAGGCAACGACCGTTCCTCACACCGACACCTACAAGCCTTTGTATCGCAATGAGGTCCTGTTCCAGCTCGCCAGATACTACGATGTCGGAAACGTGGTTCTTCGTCGGGATGGATCGACGGAAAGATACACCCGTCCACGCTACACCCTCTGGGATGGAGCGATCACTTCGACCTACACCTTCACACCAAAGTCCAAGACTCCGACCAAGACCGCAGATGTCTATGATCGATACGTCAAGTTCGAGGACTTCTTGGTCGACAAGTGCAAACTGGACAAGTCCACGGCAGAAAACCCGACCTTCATGAACGTCCTTCATGATGCGTCCAAGGATACCAAGAATTGGACGCGTCTGAAGGAAGATCTGGTTGCGGCCTTCACCAAGAAGAATGTCGTCATCCCGGATATCCTTCTATGAACACGGACGGTCCTCTGAGGGATAACTCCGAACTGATCATGGAGATCTACTTCAAGATCGCCGCCGGTCTCTTCTATCTCCCTGGCTTTGCTCTGATTGGACAAGCCTTCTCGCTCTGGACCGTTCCGATCCTCCTCTGCTGGATCCTCATCGGAGTCGGGAGCACCATGATCATCGGAGCTTTCTTCTTCATGCTCTGGGCAGCTAATCACTGAAAGGACCCTCATGAAACTGATCATGATCTACGGCCGCATGAATCCAATCCACGAAGGCCACGCCAAGATGCTCCTCCAGGTCAAGAGGCGAGCGCACCAAGAAGGCGCCGACTTCAAGGTCTTCCTGACCCAGACCAAGGACAACGACAAGAACCCTCTCGGCTACAAGGACAAACTCAGGTTCCTCCGACTCGTGGTCGGAGTCGCTCCGACGGACGAAGGCTATGAGACCAATAATCTCTTCGGTCTCGTTCGCGAACTCTCAGAGCAGTACTCCGAGATCGAGCTGGTCTTCGGTGGAGATCGCTACAAGACCTTTGAGCCTCTCATGGTCAAATATCAGGACACATTCAAGTGTCCAGTCTTCGTAAGCAACTTCGCCGACCGAGATAAATATCCCTATAACGCGACAGAGATGCGCAAGCTGGCTGTCGAAGGGAACTACGAGGACTTCATGTCGAAGTGCCCGTCCATGTTTACCTCGACTCAGAAGATACAGCTGTTCACTCTGGTCTCCGTAGGATTGACCAATACTGTTGATGGACGTCACGACCGAAAGCATAGAGCAGCAAGAGTACCTTCAGAGAGCGAGGAATAATTCTCTCTCGAAGTTCATAGACGATCAGGATCTGATAGAGGACATCGAGAGAGTTGTCCTCGTCAAGAAGTTGATCACGAGACTGAAAGCCGGACGACCCAATTATCGTCTGATTCTCAATCACCTCGTGGTCCTCTTCAACACCTTCGAATCCTCCTTCGTGATTTTCCTCCTCAAGTCCTCAGTGAATGAGAAGGACTGGTATATTCTCAACACCTTCCTGATCTACATGCGCCGATCCCTGGACGTCGTCAACATAGATACCCAGATGCTGGAATTCCTAAAGAAAGACGTCTAATGGGCCTTATCTCCTACGGTGTCAACACCTACTATGCCTACAAGATCCTAAGACGCCTGTCCCAGAGATGGGAAGACACTCCGGCATTCAAGGCCGGGATCATCGACAAGACTGGGAAGAAGATCGTGGACACCATGACTCCCGATCAGTCGAGACAATACAATGCCCTGGATCGCATCATCTACAACATCAAGAGAGTGATCTCCAAGGTTCCTGGATCCCAGAATCCTTTCATCAGGTACGGGACCGCCCTTGCCCTCCTCCGTGAGGACGAACTCACCGAAGAACAACTCGATGCTCTCCTCGAAGGCATCGAACTTGATCTGGATCCTCGTGACGACATGGACGAAGACACACCTATCGTCACCGTCGGATCCGGAAATATCGCTCTGACTCCGACCCTTCCGAAGAACAGGAAGATGGCGACGAGAAAGAAACTTTCCGAGGCACTCACGCAAAAAAGAGTTTCCAAGCTGTCCGAAATAGTGTAAGATAAGCACGATTTCAACAGAAAGGAAATCTAACTTGGAAAAGACCTATCTCAGGGCCATTCGCCCTGTCCTATGGCTGTTCTCTGCCATCGCGGCATTCGGAGCAATCTACGGCTACCTGGCTCCGGCCTTGGTATCGTCCACTGACTCAGGCCTAGCACTCCTCGGCCTGTTCACAGCCTCGCTCGGCTTCCTGTTCCCAGGATGGCTGATCATCCGAGCCTTCAAGTCCTTCCAACTCGTTTTCAACAAAGCATAAGGAATACAAACTCATATGATGAAGAAGCTTTTTGCTGTCGCCTTTCTTTTGATGGCGTCCCTCTCCCTTGCTGCATGCGGTAAGGTCCCAGCCGGCAACGTCGGCGTCAAAGTCTATCTCCTCGGCTCCGCCAAGGGCATCGACAACGAAGTCCTAGGACCTGGTCGCTACTGGGTCGGTTGGAACGAAGAACTGTTCATCTTCCCGACCTTCACCCAGAACAAGACCTGGGAAGCCAATGGTGAAGACAAGTCCTTCACCTTCCAGACCGCCGAAGGCATGGTGGTCGGCGCAGATCTCGGCATCTCCTATGCCGTGGAGCCGGACAAGGTCTCTACGATCTTCGCCAAGTATCGTCAAGGCATCGACGAGATCACGGACATCTACCTCCGAAACATGGTCCGCGATGCTCTTGTCACCGAAGGATCCAAGCTCCGAGTCGAGTCGGTCTACGGCTCCGGCAAGGAAGATCTGATGAAGGCCGTCGAACTCAGAGTTCGAGAACAGGTCGAACCGATCGGTCTCAAGGTCGAGCGCATCTATTGGGTCGGTCAGCTCCGACTCCCAGCCGAAGTTCTTGAGAAGATCAATGCCAAGGTCAACGCCGACCAGATCACTTCTCAGAAGACAGCCGAGGTCGAACAGGCCAAGGCAGATGCCAAGAAGAAAGAAGCTGAAGCCGAAGGCGACAAGAACGCTGCAATCACCCGAGCAGAAGGTGAAGCATCAGCCAACCGAATCGTCGCCGAGTCCCTCACCGATCCTCTCGTCAAGTACAAGTCGATCGAAAAGTGGGATGGTGCTCTTCCGAAGTTCACCGGCTCCAGTGCCGTACCGTTCATCGACACCACCAAGGCCATCGGCCAGTAATCTCTGAACTACCACCGAGCGATGTACAATCTGCATCGCTCGGTGTATAATTTGAGGAAAGGAGATTCGTCATGAAGATCAAAGACCTCAAATGGATCGACGACGGTAATACGAGCTCAGTCGAAACCATAGTCGGTAGGTTCGTAGTCATCGGAAATAGATGGACCTGCTTCGGACGTATGAAGCACTTTCTCGAAGTCCGTGACGGCGCCACCGCCAAAGAAGCAGTTCAGGCTTACTACGAAAGCCTAATTCGTTCAGCCATCCAGGAATGATATGCATCAGTTCTACAAGAAAGACCCATCCTTCGTTCGAGTCGAGATGGAGCTCGCCGACCTAGAAGCGGCAGTCGAGCTCAAGAAGGCCCTCCTCGAGAAGATGGAAGACGATCCAGAGTTCAATCGGTTCAAAGACGGAGAGACTGCCGAGGACGTTCTCGAAGAGAAGTTCCTGGAGAGGGCTCGCGCCGCCTGTGAAGGTTCGTACAACCTCGGTGAGGACACCTACACCCAGGAACTCTACATCGACGACGTTCCCTACGTCTACACCCTGAGTGTGGAGTACAATCGTCACGACAAGACCTACTACTATATCGACACCTACGACTCGACCATGATCCGAAAGGATCCGTCGATCACCGAGAAGGACGTCCAGGCTCTTATCAACCTGCCGGACTCAACTCTCGATCCGCGCATCAAGCGTGTACTCGAAGAATTCAAAGGACTCAAGGGATGGTAAACTGGTCAGGCCGTACATCGGCATATCCACACAAGCACGGAGACTGGCAGAACGCCGATCTCACCGGAACACCGGAAGCACTACAGACCAAGAAGATCCTCTATGCCCAGTGGACCCTGTGTCCAGTGGAGGTCGAGGATGAGATCAAAAATCTCTGGCGCATGAATGAATTCGGCAACGACAATTTCTACTACTCGACGTCCATCAACGATCTTCTCGAGGTCGTCGAAGGCGGAGCCACGGTCCGTGAGGTCTATCGAGACTCCAAGGGCAACTATCAGGAGCGACAGGTTCCCATCTCTCTCGAGAACCTGATCTACTTCGCCCGGACGAACGGTCTCAAGGAAGATGAGCAATTTCTCATCCATTGGTGGTGGTAGTATGATCCATCTGAAGGACATCATGAGGGCCGAACCGCAGCCAGTCTATGTACTCCAGGCGGCGGATAGGGCGATCCTGGTCTCATCAGTTTCCTGCCTATCTGTGGAACCTGCCATCCTCACTGCGTCCATCATGTCGACCGAAAAGAACGCTCCTTTTCTCCGCGAGAAGGAAACGGCCTTCACTCTCTGGAGGCTCTCGGAAGGCGTGATTTGGACTGGTCGACTCGAGAAGAGGGACCTCAAGGATCTTCAGCCGCACGAATACGTCTGGAAGGCTAACGGTCTTCTCTGGCCTCTGGTTGGATACGGAGGTCACGAAATCGTGACTCTCGAACAGATGGAACTCACAGCCGGGACCGGGACCAATCATCTCACCTGGAAGAATGGAAAGGCCGACGGATGGGTATAGCTGCAAACGTTTGTCCGTGCGACAAGCAGAGTGAACTCAAGGAACGATCCCTTAACGACAACTGGGAGGGCTATGTGACCTGCGACTGCGGGAGCAGGTTCCTCTCGTCGACTCCGAAGTCGACAGTGCCTGAGCCCCCGGTCGAGAGCGTCAAGTTCGAGATGATCGATACAGCCAACATGTACCGCAAGGAGGTCACGAATCGCCTTGCAGAGATCCTGGATGCCGGTGGGATTATCATCTCGGTTGAGAAAACCTACGAATATGCCAAAAACACCCTCGCAATGAAGAGATATGAGATTTTTTGGAGAAAACCGAAAAATTGAGTGTACATCCAGGAGAATCTGGAGTATTCTAAGAGAGTACTGAGTCGAAACAAAAACCACTGAAAATTGAAATGGACGAGCTGAGCATAGTCCGAAGGTTTCGACTCAAGTCCATGCTCTACAAATAGGAGAAGTACGATGTAACCCGCCGGCTTCCTCTGAGAAATGTAAAAACGCGAAAAAGTGTATAGAAACAAGTGGTGTCTCCTCGACTAGAGGCGTTGTACCGGCAGCGAAAGGTGAGTGAACTCGCCACCGGAGTTTAGATTTAAGACTGCGGTCCTGCAAAGTAGAGCGCTACGAACCAGTCCGTGGATCGATGGGAACAAGGAGAGGAGATCCTCGAGCGATTGAAAAAGCTCGGGAAGATCTCACGGACCTCTCCTGGTGCAAATCCTCCCTGGGACCCCAGTCTTAAGTCTATCCTTTGGTAGTCGGAGTCGTTAAGAGCTTGAATCGGAGTGGGGAATAGGCACGAGTTTGAGGTAACGTCCCAAGGACGGCCAAAAGAACACAGCTCGAAATGATCATCGAGTCCCAGGATCCGGAAGTTCATACGCAGGCCATGGACGGTATGAACGCCAAAATACCCCGGCTCCGACTTCCAAAGGATAGAACATGCCAAATTTTTTGCTGAACTTTAGACCAGACAATTTTCCGATCAAGAACCATCCGATCCTGAATGCCGTCATTCAGGTTGCAGTGTACTGCTTGATCCTCATGCTCATATAGGAGCCAGAATGGCTGCTCGTCTCTACATTGCCCTGCGCTCGGACCTACTCGGAATGTCTCCGGGTCGTGCAGCAGCTCAAGCTTCCCACGGGACTTCTACCTTCCACGAGAAGTTCAATTCTCTGCCCGAGACCAGCTTGACGTACAGCTTGAAGCGAGCTGTCAACGAGTGGAAGGAAGAAGCCGAAGGGTTCGGGACGGCGATCGTCCTCAAAGCGACCTACGGAGAGATCCTGGATCTCCAGGACCAGGCGGTCTTGGCTCGAGCTGAGAACTCCGATACTTCGAAGGACAATTTCTATTTTCGTCGGATCATCGATCCTCAGTACTTCTACAAGGGTCCTGGTGAACTCTTCGAGGCCAAGGACGTCCTGACCGGAGCAGTTGTCTTCATTCCGGACGAATCTCGAGAAGTCGAAGAAGTCGGTCGACTCTTCGAAAAGATCTACGCTCTCCCGCTTTTCTGATTTACAATCGGTTCGATCTAGAGTAGTATCTTCTCATGAAAGCTACTCTCGGTGAAATAGTCTGGATGGTTGATGGTTCCCGTCTCAAGGTGACCGAAGTCCGATCCAAGTATCTTCTCGTCGAAGACGGTCGGAAGATCCTGTCCACGAACTTGAACCGACAGCACAAGACCCAACTTCTCCTTGAGCTCCAATTCGGAGTCAAGAAATTCCATTGAAAGGCTGACCATGTCAAAGAAGACCAAGACCGGCGCTCCGACCATGAGCATCGATGCCGCCGTGACTGCTCCTGAAGCTCCCAAGGATAAGAGCCAGACCATCTCCCTGGCCAAGGCGAACAAGCTTCGCAACTCGATCGACTCCTTCCTGAGTGAGGTCCGAGACCAGATTACTCAGAAGGCCAACGGCACCGTCACCGGCTTCCCGGGCGAGACTCTCGAGGCCATCAAGGCCAAGATCGAAGTCAAGAAGAACGAGATCTCCGTCCTTGCCCGGGACTACGGAATTCTGTCCTCGATCCGTGCGAGCCTCAAGACCCAGATCGGCATCCTGAATGCCTCGGTCGGGATCGGCGAGACCATGGCCAACATCGAGCGTCTGGAACGCATCATCGAGACCTTTGGTTCCATCTATGAGAACCGTCGCTACACGACCGGTGTCTCGGTCTTCGATGAAGAGACAGTGAACTACACCATCGCCAGGAACATCGCCCTGGCTGAAACAGAGAATCGTTCAACGGTTGCGACGGCCAATCCGTCGACCTTCTCGGTGAACCTCTATACCAAAGCAGACATCGACGGCGAAGTCGTCGGTCTCCGCAACCTCCGCAAGGCCAAGGCCGAGCTGGAGGAAAAGAGAAATGCCCTCAATTACTCTTCTACCATCAACCTTGACGGGAGCGTGGTAGAGTTTCTTGAGGCAAGATCTCTCATCTGAGAGATCTTGGACGATCGAGAGGGAATTCCAGTAACGCGACCTTTATGGTCATATCAGTCGGTCCCTCACTCCAATCACCCAGGCTTGCTTAGTGCTGCCATTTTTGACTTTGTCACAGGGTGTGGGCCGAAGTGTAACCTTGTCATCTTTCTGACTTTGTCGATTGTGACCTTGTTCAAATTCTTCTCTCGATCGTTGCATCCCATTTTCAACACCAGGAGCAGCCGACATGGATCGTATTACCTCTCTCAAGGATTTGGACGCCTTCATCGGAAAGGCCGTGACCATCGTGGTCACCTTCAAGCCTCACCAGATGGCGACCATCAAGCTCAACAAACTCTGGGTTTCTGAAGGCAATCACTGGGACTTCCATCCGGGCTGCTTCGGTGGCTGGCACTTTGAACTCGAGAAGGCCACCGGATCCTACAGCCGTCCGAACTCCATGGCCGGCCGACTCGAAGAGCATCTGATCAACATCGGTGCCAAGGTCAAGGTCATCACTGTGGATGCGACCAAGAAGGCTTCACGATGACCGACGTCTGCTTCTCTGGTGGCGCCGTCGGTGCTGACACTCTGTTCGGCGAGCTTGCTGCAAAGGCCGGCCATCACGTCTGCCACTATCACTTCAATCCGAAGTTCAAGAACCGTCCGAACTTCAAGATCCTGACTGAGACCGAACTCGGGTTCGCAGCCAAGTATCTTCTCCGCGCCAACAAGACCCTGAAGCGTCGAGTTCCACATCCGGACGAATTCGCCTACAATCTCCTCGCCCGAAACTACTACCAGGTTCGAGACACCACCTGCGTCTATGCAGTCGGGACTCTCTGGGACGGGAAGATTCAGGGCGGGACTGCATGGGCGATTCAGATGTTCATCGACTGCACCATGGATCCGACGGTCTTCTTCTTTGATCAGATGGGTCGCGGTTGGCTGTCCTACGACAAGATGGAAGATCAGTGGTGCTCCATTCTCCAGCCGGCGCATCCGCACGGTTACTACACAGGAATCGGAACCCGCGGAATCAACGAAGAAGGCGAAAAAGCCATAAGAAAGCTGTTTACTTCATAGAAGAATCAGATTAGACTGTTCTTATCAACTGGAGATAAGAACATGGATCCCAAGATCATTCTCACCATCCCAGGTTCTCGTATGGACATCCGGATCGTCGAGACCCGGTTCGAGAGATACACCGTCCAGTACCTCTACTCCAGGGACAAGAACATCTGGAAGAACTTCATCTGGATCGATTACCGTAAGGGTTCGATCGGTGAACGTCAAGGTGGTCTGTTCTTCGAACTCGCAGACGCCAAGCGCGCTGCCAAAGCGAAGCATCGCGACAACAACTAAGGTTTTTCGGAATGAAAGTCAAGCATACCGCAATCCTCAACGGGAAGCACAACAACTGCGTCCCGTTGGCCTTCAAGAATGCCTGCTCCTGGCTCGATGAACAGCACATCCTGGACGTAGGCCACTCCAACAAGTTCTACTCCGAGAAGGGTGGGACGACCACCGGCCTGGTCCCCAAGTACATGGATCACCTCGGCATCCAGTATAAAAAGATCTATGACTGCTGGGACGACGTCTCGATCAAGAAGCCGACCATTCATCGGTTCGCAGCCAAGCACCCCAAGGGTGTCTATCTTCTTATCGTTCGTGGTCACGGAATGATCCTGAACAACGGTCGAGTCTTCGATCCGAACATGGGGAACTACGGAATCCAGAGGCGCATCCTCGAGGCCTTCGAGATCCTGAACTCGGACATGAAGGCTCAAACCGACGTCTGGACCCAGAAGACCAAGTTCATCATGGTGGCTCCGAACCTCAAACTGGCCGGTCTCGGCTTCAGGAAAGGCTCGTTCAACCACGAGATCATCCGCAAGATGGCTGGTGATCCTGCTTTTCGGGATCATCCTTTCTCCTACGAATTCGCCAAGGAAAAGGTCGGAATGACCATGACAACTTGGGTCTACTTCATCGAACGTGGCATCATCCAAAAGAAGGACATCTGAAGAATGAACCTCCAGCATCTGATCGGCGACACCAAGATGAAGGGCGTATCCAACCCACAGCGTCGGTTCTACGACTGGGATCGCCTCAAGATCAAGGGAGACAGCCTGATCTTCGACGCCAAGGGTCATTCCGAGATGGACACCCTCCAGAGCTCCCTCGGAGCAGTCTGCCGATACCGCGAGAAGAAGAATCGCGGAGAGATGTACGTGACCCGTCGTCTCAAAGGAAATCAGATCGCGATCATCAAGGTTCGCTGATCAACTGATCAATCAACAAGGAAATTTATGACAATCAGAGTCGTGGGACGTTGTTCCCTCTGCAATGGTCGGGTGACGTGCCCGACCATTTTTCACAGCATCTATCCTCCGGTCCCGAGCTGCGAGAGTTGTGGTGCAACTGCCGACGCCGACAAGAATCTGCCGGTGATCCCGATGTCCAAGCCTTCGCGTCCTCGGTATCCTACACCGGGTTCTGCCGGAGACATCCCATCGATCCCGGAATGGAACGGTGGAAACACCAGCGGAAAGAAGCTCCTCAATGGATAGGCTGGCGCTGGAAGGGAGGCTTCTCGTCCTCCAGACTGTCTACACTCTTCACTGTCTGATCGCCTCCCCTGATCACGTCCTGTGGTCCATCGAGCGTGAAATCAGAAGCCTCAAAAGGAGACGCTGATGCCGTATTTCAAGAAGAAGCCTGTGACCATCGAAGCCGACCAATGGTTCGATCACGGTGATCATCCGAAGGTCCGGACCTACAACAACGAACTCGGCTACGTCAAGGGCATCGGCCCTTACGGCTGGATCGAGACCCTCGAAGGTGGTCACATCGTCACCCGAGGTGATTGGATCATCAAGGGAGTCCAAGGCGAGTTCTATCCCTGCAAGCCGGACATTTTCGAGCTAACCTACGAACCTGTGTGATCCGAAAATATTTTGGCCTTTCCGAAGGATTTCAGTGTACATCCTCGGTGGATGGTGTAGAATGACAACATACAAGGAGTACAGAAGCATGCCGATCCCGTGGAAGACCAAAGATGGATGGAAAATTGAGTTTCATCTTCCATCCATTCCTGGAAGCGAGTTCGGTAGCTCGGTCGTAATGGCCGGATACTTCCTCGTCCTCGAAGCCATCTGGAAAAACCTCTAGGAGTTGCAGACATGAACATGTTCGAAGACATCTGGACTGAAGCCACCAACGCCGCAATCGTCGCCCACAATGACTGCGTCCCCGTCGGAATGACGGTCGGTCAAGCAAGCGGTCTCTTCGGTAACGCGATCATCCCAGGAACCGAGGAATACGTCGCCGACGGTGTCTGTGGTTATGCCTGGATCCAGGTCAAGCCAGCCCGTGGTCCCTTCGTCAAGTGGATGAAGCAGAACAAGCTCGGTGACACCGGAGTCTACGGTGGTTGGACGATCTCTCCGTCCGACTTCGACCGGAGCCTCGGAAGGACTTTGTCCATGCAGCGCAAGGAAGCAGCAATGCGAGCTGCCTGTGCTGTTCTCAAGAAGCACTTCCCGGAGTCGAAGATCTGGGTCACGAGCAGGATGGACTGATGGACCAGCTGATCGCTGCTCTCCAGGTGTTTCGTGGACACCTCTCCGGATACCAACTGACGTATCCGACCTACTGCTCCCACGAGGTTCTCGAAGTCGTCTGCATCGATGAACCCGATAAATTTACCGAGGAAGAACTCAAGATCCTCGACGCCGCCGGCTTCGAATACGATGATGCCGGTACCTGGAAATCCTACAGATTTGGAAGCTGCTGACATGGAAGACTCTGAGACGCCTCGCACCCTCCGCGAAATCCTCGAAGACGCGGAGGCTCGCATCAGCCAGTACAAACACCCGAACATCGATGAAGCCAAGGATCGCCTCAACGATCTCCTCGTCGAAGCTGGCCTCGGGAACATCAGTCACGACACCATCGAATATCTCTCAATCGGACAAGAGAAAGTTTATCTCCTGACTCGATATTCGATCAGATCCTGCGAACAAGAAGATCGGTTCGAGTTTCCAACCTCGGTGATCGATGCTCAAGACCCGATCGCCGCCATCAAGTCCTTTGCGAAGGGTCAGCGGATCACCGAAGCTCGACGTCGTTTCGCCGAAGCGACCCAAGAGTGGACTGATGCCAGGAACCACCTGGAAGAAATGCTCAAGTCCTAATCCCTCCAACAGAAAGTCAAAAGCATATGCTCTCGTACTTCAATCGGGTCGGAGACAATCCGATCACTGAATCCCTGGTGGCCTCGATAGGCCTGATGGTCATCATCTACGGTGTCTCGGCCCTGATGGGTGTGGACATCTCCTGGAACCCGATCGAGATCTCCGCGGTCTGGACCTCCTTCGTCTGCACCTACCTCTGCGTCGTCCAGAGCCGCTTCAACTATGTGGTCGGCGTGATCACCACAGCCCTCTACTCCTATCTCTTCTACCAGTCCCATCTGGTCGGTTCGATGGTCCTGAACCTTTATCTCATCCCGACCCTGATCTATGGATGGTTCATCTGGGGACCTGACAACAATGCCAAGCCGGTCCAATGGGTCAAGTGGAAGTACATCCCGGTCTACGTCCTTGCTACCTTCGCCACCTATCTCGGCGCCCTCTGGATCGTCCAATACTTCGGCGGAAGCATGGCGCCTCTTGACTCCTGGATCCTGATCGGCACGATCCTTGCTCAGTACCTCCTGGACCGAAAGAAACTCCAAACCTGGTTCATCTGGGTCGCCGTGAATGTGGTCTCGATCTACGTCTACTACAACTCCGGCCTCTACCTGGTCGCCATCCAATACATCTTCTTCCTCCTGAACACCGTCTTCGGATGGTACATGTGGAACAAGTCCATGCAGCCTCAGCCTGCATTTGGTCGACTCCCAGCCGAATAAGCTGTTTACATTCCTCTGAATCCTGTGTAAGTTCGACTTATATGAGATTCAGAGGAATTCCGAAATGCCACGCAATATCGAAATTGTCTCTTACGATCTGACCTTCTTCAAAGGTGAAGAGACCAAGGTCCTGTCCTTCTCGACCTACGTGGATCGTGATGTCTATGATGATCCGAAAGAAGCGATCATCGATCACATCTCCGACAAGATCACCCTCATCCAGGGAGATGCCAACATCCCAGGGTTCCTCCCCAAGTTCAAGACCCTGAGGATCTGGAGATCTCACAAGCCCTCCGACCTCGATTTGAAATAGGACAAGCATGCGCGGACTTCTAATGATGACTGCCCTCCTTCCCACGGAGGGTCACAGAAACTTTATCGAGTTCGCTCGGAACTTCATGGAGATCAAAGGTGGTCAGTTGACCGTCATGGTCAACACCAGAGGATTTGAGCCGATCTCAGGTGGTCTTCGCCTTCGTTGGCTGACCGAAGAATTCAAAGGTCCGGTGGACAACGGTCAGATCGACATCGTAGTCACTGACATCGACACCGCTCCTCAGAACCCGGAAGATCATCCGGACTTCTGGAACTGGTGGGCTCAAACCACCTGGGACTGGACCGGAAGCAAGAACTACGACTACTTCTTCGCCTCGGAAGCGTACGGCCTGGAGATGTCCAAGCATCTCGGCCAAGACTGTCGCTTCGTTCCATACGACATCGCCAGGGACATCCTCCCGATCTCAGGAACAGTGGTTCGTCGCGGTGGTCCGGAGTTCTGGGATCAGATCATTCGTCCAGCTCGGAATCACCTCGGTCAGAAGCTCGGATCCTTCTGCATGTTCGGTCAGGAGTCCGTCGGCAAGACCACCATCGCCAAGGCCCTAGCCAAGCAGAACAGTGCAGCATCCTTCCAGCCCGAATGGGCCCGCCCTTATCTGGAGACCGTCGGCCCGGATCTGAACCCGAATGTCATGGACATCATCTTCGCTGGTCAACTCGCCCAGATGAAGGCCACGGCCGGACAGACCATGGTCACCTATCGGGACACGGACCTCCTGAGCACCATCGGATATCAGAGACTCGCCGGGTGGAAGGTTCCGTCCTATTGGAACGATCAGTTCGACTCTTTCAGGTCCTCCCACTATTTCCTCCTCCCGGATGATGTCCCATTCGAACCGGATCCTCTTCGCTATGGTGGAGACAAGAGGGAGACGGACACGAAGTTCTGGTATGATCTCCTGATAGAATACAGCTGCAACTTCACCGTCGTCCCCAGAGGGACCCTGGCGTCCAAGATCGACTACATCTTCGAGAAGTCAGCCGGTCTCGTCCACAAGAACTGGGAACCCATTCGAGAATTCAAGAGGACCTGATGTTCAATTTCAAACGCTCGGATTGGTTCAAGAAAGGCCGCAAGAAGGTCGAACCTGAGCCCGACTACTCCGGGATCGAATCTCCGATGAAGTATATGGTCGTTCCGAAGAGTCCTCATCGCTGGGATGTCTATCAGATCAATCGAAAGGACGCCGAGTTCTTGACCAAGAAGAAGGGTCGTGAGCCCTCACTCGAGGAATGGACCTTCGTCATCTACAGCACCTCCGAGAACGCAGCCAAGGGCTACATCTACGAGAAGCTGGAGCAAGATCGCCGAGATGTCTTCGAGATGCACAGGGACCTCGCCTTTCGTCGAGATAATCAGCCGTACGAAGTCGAATAAATACAAGCGGTACGAGAAAGGAACAAATCATGAATCTCCGTCCGATAATCCTGGGAGCAGTCTTTGCACTGGCTACCCTGTTCGCCGTGAATGCAAGTGCCCACACCTACGACGGAGGTCCTGATGCTCCCGTCCAGATCCAAGAAAATCAGCCGATCACTCTCCAGCAGCTCCTCGACGGGACCCTCAAGGGCGTCGCCGACAAGATGAACGTCACCGCCTCCGAACCCAAGAAGGAGACGATGACGATCTACGCCAACGTCATCAATCAGATCTTCGGTGTCGGCGTCCTCAACGGAACGATCGATGCCTATGCGATCGAAGGCTCCGACGGCAATCTCCGAGTTCGTCTCATCAAGGGCGACCAGAAGGCCGAACAGACCGTGAACTTCGGCAAGGTTCAAACGGACGCCTTGTTCTTCATGGAGACCTCCCCGACCTTCGGAAAATAAGAGTTTACAACTCACGAAGGATGTAGTAGACTGTCTCCGTTGTCAAACAAACGGAGACAGAACATGGAAATGTCCGAAGCCAAGATGAACCACTTCAAAGAAGTCGCTCGTCGCGCTCGTCAAGCTGAAGAGTTCATCGTCGCCGAAGCCAAGAAGATGGGGATCGAGCTGTCTGCCGAATCCGCTGCCATCTTCCGGAACATCGTCACCGAGATCTACGGTGACAACATGAAGCCGGTTCCCGTCGATCCCGACGAGAATATCGGATCCACAACCCCCTAAGGAATTCAATGGAATACGACATAGAATCTGAAGTCCACATCTACGACGGTCGAGGGGAGAAGCTCTCGATCGTCTCAGACCCGGACAGTCTTGGTCTTGTAGTGATCAAGGGCAATGACTACTTCGGAGGAGAGATCCAGTTCGACAAAGCCATGCTCGGCGCTGTGATCGAAGGCCTTCAGAAATTCAAGTCGTCCAATGACCTCTAAGGAGAAGAAGATGCCCAAGAAAGTCGTGAAAGTCGCCGAGAACCACGCAGACGAAGCGTTCTACAACGGTGGACCAGCTCCTGCTCCCGCTCCAAAGGACTACGGTCCAGGACCTCACACAGCCGTGGATGCTGTGGTGATCTTCTCAGACGACTTCGAGGACCACATCCTCGTGATCACCCGCAAGGACGGGACAACTGCTCTCCCAGGTGGATTCGTGGATCCGGAAGATGATTCTCTTCTCGCTGCGATCCTTCGTGAGGTCAAGGAAGAGACGGGTCTGGATCTCCTTCAGTACTGGAGACAGGAGCCGATCGAACTTCCTTCGATGACCGACAAGAAGCGTGATCCACGAAGCTGGGTCATCTCCCATCCGTTCTTCTTCAAGGTTCGTTCGAGGGTTCTACCCAAGGTCACCGGAATGGACGATGCCATCGGTGCCAGGTGGGTGGTGGACAATTTGATCGATCACCAGAACTGGTTCCTCGATCATCGTCAGATCATCAGGAACGCTTTCGAAGCCTGAGATCTACGATCAGAGCCTTCCAGCAGTGGTCCTTATCGAAGACCACTGCTCCGACGAACCGACAGAACAAACAGTCATGACCGAACCTTCTCGCTATTCTGGCGCAGAAGGTTTGGTTCGTTTGTCCACCAGTTAGTCTGTTCAGGAGCCTGGAGCTGGAGCAAAGGGTTTCGTAGATCATGTCGGCCAGTATGACGGGTTCTGATAGTCAGTTGGAATTGGTGAAGTATCCTTGAGAGCCCTGGCTGCAAAGATGCAGTTCATCTCCCAGGTCGCTGCTGCCTGACCGAAAGCGAAGACGGTCGGAGCATCCATTGGATTGAGGCTGTTGTCATCGGCGATCCAGACGAAGTCAGTATCTCCTCCGTGCCAACGATAATTTCCGGCTGCAGCTCCTGCACCGACAGCAAAGCCAGCCAGAGTGGCCATATAGGCAATGCGAGCCTTGGAAATTTCGTCCATGGCATAGGACTTACCGAAGAACTTGAAGCCGGTAGAGATCCTCGCATCCCTCTCGACGTCCACGTCCGTGGAATCAATCACATGAATGCTCGTGGTCCAGACGTATTTTGGAACTCCATCAGTGACCACCACCGACTGGGAGACACCGATCTCTCCGACCGGAATCAGATCTGCTGGTAGGATCTCTGCAAGACGATAGTCCTCGTTCTCCCATCCGGCTTCTGCTGGAGAGATCACATCAGTCCCGATCGTGAACCGGCTGTTGGTCATCACTTCCTGGAGGACGAGAGAGTCAGACTTTCTGATGAGGGCTAGCATTCTTTATCCTGTTGTAGAGTTCGATGTCCTGCTCATAGTATTTATGCACAGCCTTCAGGGAGGCGGCATCATAGAAGGTGGCCACGAAATCCTTGGTCTTCTGATCTCGTAGAGATCGGTTCTGGAACTTCAGAGGCTCCTTGACTCGGATCCCATGATCCCTCACGAAGGTCTCAATGTGATCACTGATTCTATCGAACAGCCACCACTCACCTCCCTCCGGAAGGAATGTGAACTGAAGCTGATTCTGCCAAGGGAAGTCCGGATAGAATCCGTGAGCCGAGACAATCCGTCTGAAGTCCTGGACGCCTGGGGAGCCTATTAGGGCCTGTTTTGCTCGATAGAGATAGAGACTCAGAACTCTCTCGACCGGCTCCCTGACGACACCTACGACCTTCTCTGATGCATCCAAGAGTCCGTGCTTGATAGCATAGGTCGAGTCCATATGAGAATTGTCGGCATGAACCGGATCCATGTTCTGGGACCAGGTTTCGTCCTCAGTCTCGTAGTAATTCGAGAAGGAGTCCTCCGGCTGAACAACGTTGTCGATGAAGAAGCGCCTGATCGAAGTCGAAGCGTTCTTCGGAACGTTGATGAAGTTGAAGCCGAGCCTCTTGATCTTGATCATCTGAGGAGGAAGGTGTTGAGAGTCAGCCGGATCCCGGAGGTCGACTTGTAGGAGTGCCAGGTGGTTCCGGTCTCGGCTGCGAAGACCATGGTCCTGTTCGGCTTCCATTCGATCTGCTTGACGAACTTCTTGTCTCGGTCGTAGAGGAGGGTTCCGTCTCCTGTCTCCGGATAGAGATAGGTCACGGCCGAGAGAACCTTGTCTTCGACTTCATCGTGGATCGGGTGCTCGGACTCCTTGAGGCAGAGGATGACCTCACCGTAGACTTCAAGAGAGTCGTAGTCTCGATGGTTCGGAAAGTGCTTGAGAAGATAGCTAGGATTCCTGGACTGAAGGAGCTTCCTGGTCTCCGGAAACTTGTCGCTGGTGTAGAGATTACGAGCCGAGATGAAAACGTCTCCACTCGTCTTGGTCACGAACTCTGATCGTTCAGTCTTGACCTTGGTCAAGATCTCTCGAACGGCCGAGTCGGTCTGGACTTGGTCATAGTATCCATCGATGACTTCGTGCGGCCAAGGATCATACGAGAACATTGGAGCCGGCAGCATGATCGAGTATGCGCTTTTCGATTCTTTCTTCATAACCATCTTCTTTCACATTGATGCATAGTTTGGTGGAGTACCAGGTCAGGAACTTGCCGAGATCGTTCCTGGACACAGGAGGGATATCCTTGAGTTCGGCCGCGCTCTTGATTGTAGGAACCAGTTCCGAGAAGATCATCGGATCGTAGGTGGCACAGGGCTTGTCGGCAAGCATGGCGTTCAGGGACACCGAACTCCAGGAACTGAAGACTCTATCAGCCTTCTCGACCAGGTGATTGAGATTGTAGGAGGCATCGATGAAGATCGCATACTCGCTGTCCAGACCTACGATCTTGTTCAGAGCGAGAGGATGCCTCTTGAAGACGGTGTAGGACTTGCTCTGGGTGGCATAGGCTGCTGCGTCCACGATGTGATTGTACTCGATCCCTACAGGGTCCTGCATCACGAACAAATTGTAGGAGGACGGAAGTTCCGGGACTCCTTCCGGCTGAGGATATTCGGTGTTGGATCGAGAGCGATAGAGATCCACAACCGACTGGTCGAGAGTGGTGTTCTTCCAATAGTTCCACTGAGGATTGTTCTTGTCGATGTAGGCCCGATTCGGAGAAAAGATGAAGTACTCTAGATTCGGAATGCCGAAGCGCCAAGTCAGGACGTTGGTGAACTCCTGAGCGTCGTCCGGATCCGCGAAGATGCAGTTCTTGAGATCCCTCTTCTCGAGGATAGAATCCACGAGAGTGGCTACTTTGAGAGTCGGCGAAAAGGATGAATGCATCTCTTTATACTGGACGACCTTGTTGATCCACAGGAGGACGGTGTTTCTATTCGGGGTCATTCGAGATCCGGAACTGCTGCAAGGATGCGAGCGAATTGATCGTCGGTGAGAGTCTGATCGTTGTATGAAGCCACAATGTCTCCCTCTCTAGATTTCTGATAGGCCTGGACGATGTCGTCGGTCCAAACGGTGGCGTGAGCCTGGTTCACAGCATCTCTGAGGGCCGGGATGACAAAGTCTGAGGCTGGAAATCGAATCCACTTGTTGTCACGAACCAGAGCCGGAGGGATCTCGAAAGAGCAGTTGTCGACCTCGATGTGGAGAATTTTGAATGGGCCTTCGTAGGTCATGGCGAGATGAACCTCAGGCTTTGGGCCAGATTGCTGTAGAAGTAATAGGTCGTCGTAGTTCCTCCGCCACGTCCACCGCTGCTTGTAGTTACCGCTTCATAGCTTGTATCGGAAGTGAAAGTTCCGGCCGCGTCCATGACGTGGAGAGCCATTTGTCTAGCGGTGGAGTTGTAGTTTTCGTTGGTCTCGATGATTCTGGTGTTCGCAGGTCCACCATGTCCAATTGTTGGGATGCTGGTATCGGCTCGGCTCAGTCCGCCCTTGATGAACACGATGTCGTTGGTAGTCACGGAAAGAGAAGTAGAGCTGTGAGACGTATTCAACGCCTGACCACCTCCATAGAACGAATTCGAGATGCCTCCCCACTTGCCTGGAAGAACATAGACCTGCTGGGAGTTCGTTCCACCACCGGTGCCCTTGTTGAAGGTCACTGCAATGGATCTGATATTACCGAAGCCAATCGGAATTTGGAACAGACAGAGCTTGAAGTTAGATCCGACGCCAGTGGTCTTGGAATAGAGGATCGTTTCGTCCGTAGCCGAATAGGCTCCACCGTCGGCTGAGACGACGGTCGTTCCTGGAGAATTTCCTTCATTGACAGTAAGGACGGTGGTCCATCGACTGAACAGGTTCATGGTGGACTGCGGATAGGTTATGGTTCCAGAGACGGCCGTGGAAGCCTGATAGGTCGAGCTGAAGCCTTCGGCGAAGGGTCCTGCTCCGGCGTTGGACTCAAAGCCTTGGGCAATCGAAGTCTTGGTGATCAGCTGATTTCTGGATGCAATCGTCTTGATCGCAGAAATCGCCTGGGCCAGGGTGAGCATCTTGAATCCTGGCGACGTAATAGGCATCAGAGGAAAGCTCATTGAACTCTCCTTATACGCACTTGACGACGTTGGCTAGTTTGAGACCGGACATGCTGGTCAGGAAGATCATGAATTGGGATCCGTTGGTGGTGTCGAAGGAGTCTCCGACAACATTGTGGAAACCGGACATAGTGACGGCTCCGGCTGTCGCACTGTTGACCAAACGAACGACCATAGAAACTGTTGCCGCTGATGGTGCAGCGAGAGTGAATGCTCCGCCATTCGTGGCCAGACGGAAGTTGCTTCCGGACTGAGATGGAGTATAGGTTACTCCGGACTTGGATCCATCATTGACTTCTGTGCCCTGGTAGCCTGCGGCACCGATCGTCGCATCAGCATTGACGACCACAGCATTTGAGAGCTTGGTCGCTTCGGTGGTCGTATATCCTTGGTAGCCGCCGGACCAGGACAGAGAGATGTTGCCGGATGTGGTCACCGCAGATCCGGCGGTCAGGCCAGTAGGAGCCGAGATGCCGACCGATGTCACAGTTCCTGTGTTTGCAGTAGCGCCTGAAGCGATGCCAGCAAGCTTGGTGGCCTCGGTGGTTGTATAGCCTTGGTAGCCAGCGGCATAGACGATGGCCAGAGTTCCTGATCCGGTGACTGGGCCGCCTGAGACTGAGAAGCCGGTCGGGACTGAGGCTTGGACAGAAGTGACGGTGCCTGGCTGGGCGCCAGAGGCAATGCCTGAGAGCTTGGTCGCTTCAGCAGAAGTATATCCCTGATAGCCAGCCTGATAGGTGATGGCTAGGGTGCCTGAGACCGTGATCGGAGAGTTAGCTACAGAGAGACCGGTTGGGACGGTCATTGCGACTGAAGTCACGGTTCCGGAGGTGATAGTCGGCTTGCCTGTTAGATCGCTGTAGGCACCGGTTTTGCCGGCCAAGGAGATGTCGGACAGCTTGGCCATCGCAACAGAAACACTGGTCGAAGTGGCCATCTCCAGACGACCTTCGTCGGTAACGAATAGGAGCTCATAAGCCGTCAGGGACGAGGATCCCTGGAGGGCAGTCAACGCCGCTCGTGTTCCTCTCTTGGGAAGAATTTTGTTTGCCATACCGAACTATGTATCCTTGGAACCTTAGAAGGTTCCACCGTCGAGAGTGACACCGTCGATCGTTCCACCGGTGATTGCAACTGCTGAGGCGCTCTGGTAAGCCATGGTTCCGGCCGATGCCAGATCCGCAACGTCGATGACGACAATGCCTGTGTAGCCGTTGACCGAGACCACCTGATCGGTGTTGTCGATCTTATCCCAGGCTGCACCGTCCGAAACGATCCAGTCTCCGATTGCCCATTCTGAAATCCCGTCGACTGTCGTTGTTCCGGCAGTGGTGACGATGTAGTACCAACCCTTGTTTCCAGAGGCGGCCGCAGGGATGGTTGGGCTGTTGGTAGTTGCATTCCATCCACCCTGATAGTTCATTCCACCTAGGACTGCATCAGGCAGCTGGGAGGTTGGGACCTTTCCGGATCCATCCAGACCGGCGACTCCGAGAGAAGCACCGATCTGAGTGATGTCGATCTTTGCGTCCAGAGCAGTCTGAAGTCCGGAGACGGTAGAGATTGCCTGGGTTCCGGTGTGATTTCCACGAGACAGGAGATATGCATCGGACTGGTTGGCCGTTGCACCGGAGGCGATGCCTGAGAGCTTGGTGGCTTCGGCTGAAGTGTAGCCCTGGTAGCCGGTGTCGTAGGTGATCGAGATCGTTCCGGACGTGGTGACCGGGGATCCGGAAACGACGAGTCCTGCTGGGACCGAGACGGCGATCGAAGTGACAGTTCCGGCTCCGGCCCCGGCCATTGCAGCGTTGACCCATGCGACTGTGGTCAGGTCGTCGTTTGCAGAAGGAGTACCGGAGGTCTTTGGAACAGAACCGAAGGTCTTGATGCCTCCGACTGTCTGATTTCCGGAGAGCATGACCGTTCCGCCTGGTCCACCGACCGGGATGACCGTGGTTGCGGTTCCACCTCCTCCGCCTGTGCCCTTACCGTAGTAGAGGATGTCGTCTACTTCGTTGTATGCGAGTTCTGCGTTCAGAAGACTCGAAGGAGCTCCAGGTGCGCCGCCTGAACGACGCTTGATACGAATTGGTGATGCCACTTAGAAATTACCTCCATCGGTAAGAATTAGTCGTGTTTGATTGACCCACTTCTGAGCCGAGGAATCGTAGACAACCACATCGAGGTCCTGCGGATTGATGATTTTCACGTTGAACTGATCCTCCGGTGGGGCCGGAGGCACTTCTTCATAATTGAAGATCGACTTACCAAATCCAAGTTGAAGCTGGCCGATCGGACCCTGCATGCCTACTCATTTCCTTTATAGAGTATGTATTTCACCCGAATGTTGTGTTAAGATGGAATCCATGACAGTTCAAGACGATCTCTTCTTTCTCCGCCAGGTTTCAAATAGGCTCCAGCTCTTCAAACAAGTCGATCGCTACAAGTTCGCATTCAGGTGCTGGTACTGCGGGGACTCCAAGAAGGACGAGTACGCAACCCGAGGCACGTGCTACCCACAGGAGGATCACCTTCAGTATGGGTGCTTCAACTGCGGGAAGCAGATCCGGTTCTCTCGGTTCCTCCAGGACCTGGACTCCTCAGTCTACAAGGACTATCTTCGCCACAAGTTCCACGGAGTTCATACGGCCGAGCCAAAGAAGGACAAGGTCTCTCCGGAGGATGTGGACTTTCCGGTCCTGTTCAAGCTGACCAAGGTCTTCCCGATCTCGGCTTCGACCAAGGCCATGTCCTATCTCAAGTCCAGGTTCGTGACCAAGTTCAACGACATGTACTACACCAACGACGCCTCAGAGGTCATCGGGAAGTACAAGACGGACATGAAGCCTGAGTCCGTGGCCAGGTTCTCAGGGATGGAGGCGGTTGTCTTCCCACTGATGACCATGGATCGAGCGGTGATCGGAGTTCAGCTCAGGTTCCTTGAGGGCGACTTCAGGTACATGACCCTCAAGTTCCACGATGACTTCGCCAAGCTCTACCTGACTCCGGGCTTTGATCCTGAGAAGGAGGTCTGGGTCACCGAAGGCGTCTTTGATGCTCTCATGCTCCCGAACGGTCTGGCAAACCTGGACGCCTCCCTGTCCAGGGTCTCGGATCGAACTCTCCTGCCAAAGAGCCGGTTCGTATTGGTCCACGACTTCGAACCAAGGAACAAGGACGTCATGAAGGAGATGAAGGACTCGGTCGAAAAGGGCTATCGAGTTTTCTTCTGGCCGAAGTGGACCAAGGAATTTGGTAAGGATTTGAATGACATAAGGAAGACTTCCAAGGAGGCATTCGATCGTCTCATGAAGGAGAGGAACAAGTACGTCAAGTCCGGATTGAGCGCAAAACTCGAAATGCAAAAATTCTTGTCGAATGCCTAAGTTTCATTGTACTTTTTGAAGAATCAGAGATATACTGACACTATCGAAACACAGTCCCGAGGACGAACCCAATGATTACCTATGATGAAGTCCGTTCCGGTGTGGTTTCCGAACAGTCTCCTCACGATTTCTATGCATTCGCATCCGACCTCTACAATGCGGTGCCCGGACTTCGTACAGGGTTCCCGAAGATCATCGAAACGTCCATCGGGAACAGCCTTCCGTTCGTCGCATCGTCCAAGAAGGTCGACGACGGAGACGTGCTCTACGTTCGCTATCGCCAGTCGAACGGGTGCATCACCCTCGTAGTCTACAACGACTAAGAGTCTTTCAACAAAAACAAAAGGGAAATAAATGAGCGAAAACTCCTCCGCGCTCCGTGCTTACGTCGAGAGAATCGAACGTGAGAACGAAGCAAAGAAAGACATCCAAGAAGGCATCAAGGAAATCTTCGCCGAGCTCAAGGGCAACGGCTATGACCCCAAGATCGTCCGACTCCTGATTCGTCGCCGGGCCAAGGACCGTGCGGAACTCGAAGAAGAAGAGTCCCTCCTGGAAATGTACGAAAAAGCAGTCGCAATCGGAATGGGTGCATAAGAAATGCGGTTTCACGTCAAGGACAAAACTGGCCAGAAGATCTTCATCGGCTTCCAGGTTAAGAAGTACCGAATGGTCTTCTACACCCACGGCATCATGAAGTCGGTGGCCGACTGGGAGAAGGTGGTCAAGGGGACCTACGGCAACAAGATCTTCGACGAAGATCCGGCCGGTGAAAACCAGATCGACTGGGATCAGTTCATGAAGTTCGTGGACCACTGCCAGTACCATTCCAACGCCAAGTGGGCAAACAACTATCGCCGGTTCGGCGAATACAACTTCAGTCACAACGTCAAGGAGTAGAGCAAATGACTCGCATAGTTTCCGTTGTAGTTCTCGGATCCGTCCAGAACTATGAGCAATCCCGCTATGCGATCTTTGTTACCGATCGTGAGAACCTCGACCTCGTGGTCAACGAGAACATCGAGTTCTTGAACGAACAGCTGGAGACAGCCACGATCGTCCAGGGTGCAGTCCACAAAGCCCTGATCCTCGCGGACTTCGAAGCCGACGTCGTTGCAAACGACTCTGAAACCGGAGACGGGTACCTTCCCGGTATCCTTCTCCACCACCTCACCACGTGCCGGATTGCTCCGGATGCGTTTACCGTAATCCCTCTCTGAACAAGGATCCAAGATGGGAAAGAAGAAAAGCCGTGCAAAGTACGAGTCCAAAGGCGGACTCGGTGGTCGCTTCCTCGCCGGAGCATGCTCCAAGTCTCCGCTCGAGACCGTTCTCAACAAGTGGGAAGCATTCAAGGCCGGCAAGAAGGCCTATGTGACCATCCCGAACCCCAACACGGCTGAGACCAACAAGCGTTGGATCCGAGTCGAAATGCGTACCCAGTACGCCGACCCGAAGAAGCGCTGATAATGAGCGAGGCAACCTATATTCTGGTTGGCAAGGAGGATCCGCTTACTCAAGCGGTCCTCACCCTCGCCCAGATCGGCGTCATCGAGTGGCAGGAAAAGCAGACCGACGAGATCGAATCGACCATTCGATACACTCTCTCGGGCAGCCCAACCACCCTCATCAGTCTCACCTATTCGTCCTTCATGAGCAGCGAATCGCTCACCGGATGGATCAACAAGACCTATCAGTTTCAATTCATGTACAAGAATTTTCTCGGCTTCAAGAGCCGCGGCTTCCAGAGACTCGAGGACTACAAGAAGATCCTTAAGTCCCGTCGCCGTGGAGACTCTCATTCCATCGACATCTACGTCGAGAGTGCACTTGAGCGTCTCGTCAAGGAATTGACGAAAGTTCAGTAATTCTTCGATTCCGTATTTACAAGAGGATTTAGGTGGTGTATTCTGTCTTCAACAAACGGAGAAGACAGATGCACAATCCCTACGCAAAGTCCCTTTCGTCCAAGCTCTTCCAGAAGAAAGCCATTCGCGCCAAGAAGGGTCGTGGTTCCTACACCCGTCGCGACAAGCACGCAAAGTGAGAATTGATCACATGATCGTCGATATGTGCGACATCCCCTACGGGTGGACCTGCGGTTTTCCTCGTCCGATCTTCGATACGGACAAAGCTTCTCCGGAAGCGATGAGGGACTATTTCCGACGTCACGGCGTCGTCGAAGAGCCTCTCCATCTCCGTTACTTCCACTCGGAGATCAATGTCACAGATCTCAAGGAGAACTATCGGATCGCCATCCCAGGTTTCGTCTATGAAATCCTTGCCGTCCTGAACCAGTGCGGTCATCAGGCCTATGCGGTCGGTGGTGCGGTTCGTGACTCCTTCCTGAATCGTCCAATCAAGGACTGGGACGTTTCCACCTCCGCCACCCCTCAGCAGGTGACCAACATCTTTGAGAACCTGATGGTTCCTGTTCATCCGACCGGGATCGCCCATGGGACGGTCACCGTGGTCTTCGGTGGTGAGAACATCGAGGTGACGACCTTCCGGACCGATGTGAACACCGATGGTCGTCATGCCGAGGTCGCCTTCTCGGACAACATCGTCGAGGACGCCTATCGTCGGGATTTGACGATCAATGCTCTCTATGCCGATCGGGACGGTCGAGTCTTCGATCCGACCACCGAAGGTCTCTATGACCTGATGAACCAGAAGATCAGAATGGTCGGTTCCCCGAGGGATCGGATCAACGAGGACACCCTTCGCATCCTGAGAGCGGTTCGGTTCGCCGGTCAGCTGGACTTCCAGATCGAAGCCCACACAGCCTACGTGATTCACAACTGTGAAGCCGACGTCCTTAGGAACCTGAGTCTGGAGAGGATCATCTCCGAGCTGGAGCGCATCCGTCCATCCCACGTCAAGGTCATTGCCAAATTCCTTGCTCCGGTGTTCGGGGTCCAGCATCTCCACCTGCCTTACGAGGAGCACATCCTTGAAGAGCTTTCGAAGATGCCGTGGTTCTATCTCTACATCTTCGCCAAGGTCCCTGGTCAGTGGTTCACCGCCAATCCTGTGATCTCCAAGGACGTCAAGAGAGCAGTCAAGCTCCTCCTGAACATGTCCTATGGAGTCCCGATGGACTCCTGGGACGCAGCTCAGCGCTTCGGCCTGGAGGAGATTCGTCTCGTCCAGAAGTTCTATCTCCTGAAGCATCCGAGTGGAGAGGTTCCGAAGATGCCTTTCTTCCACACTCTACCGGTAGCGCTTGTCAAGAACCCAGTCGGATCCGCCGACTTCATAGAGGAATTCAAGGGCCCTGAGCTCGGGAAGATCCTCGATATTGCCAACACTCTTCACGCCGAATTCAGGTTCAGCCTGAACAAAGAAGAATTGTCAAAACTCGCAAGGATAAAGTATAATCACTTCTATGGATAAATTCACATGCGCGCCGAGAGTCGGCGATTGGATGCAAACCTATACCGGCCGTAAGTTCTGGCCCCTGGACCCCCGAGTAGAAGATTTCGACATCCTGGACATAGCTCACGCTTTGTCCTTGACCTGTCGCTTCAACGGCCACTGCATCGAGTTCTATTCGGTGGCCGAACACTCATGTCACATCTACGACAAGGCTCCGTACCCGAAGAAGAAGCAGGCGCTTCTTCATGATGCTCCGGAAGGCTACATTTCGGACATCGTCACTCCTCTCAAGAGGTACATGCCGGAGTTCCGGGAGATCGAGGACAAGATATTCAGGTCCTTGGCTCGTCGATACGAAGTCAGCGCCGAGATCGATCCTATTGTCCACATTCTGGACAAGTCCATCGTTCGAGACGAATTGATCAACATGAGGAATGTGCCGGCCGAATGGAACATTCCTGCTCGAGGCATCGGAGTCAAAATTCAGCTCTGGTCTCCGAAGAGGGCCGAATACGAGTTCCTCAAGAGAGCCAAGGCCTGTGGCATCGACACCGGTCCTATCACTCACCCACTCATTCAGAAGGTCTCGTCCTTCTTCAACCGAAAAGGAAACTGACATGAACAGCCTATCCTGGATTCTCTACTTCGCCGACGTCCTCTCGAAGCTTGGTGATATCTTCGCCGGACTTGGAGCGGTCCTCATGTTCGTCTCCATCGTCTGCATCATTCCGGGCTTCCTGGTCGTCTGGCAATATTCCAGCGAGCAGTTCGCCCAGTCCAAACGGACCTTCGGCCGCATCTCCTTGATCGGCATCCCGATCGCAACCTTCATGATCATCGTCTCGATCTTCATCCCTTCCAAGGAGACCATGTACATGATCGCTGCCTCAGAGGTCGGTGAGACCGTCATGACTTCGAACGACGGCAAGGAGATCTACGCCGAACTCAAGTCCACGATCCTGGACAACATTCGTCAGCTCCGCACCCAGGCTGAGAAGGGATCCGGCAAGTGAGCGACGTCCACGTAAAGCTTCAGGCAGATAAGGTCGAGGAATTCCTCGAGCTCAAGATCCGGTACTACAACGAACACTGGAAGATCGCCAAGGAGGAAGCTTATTCCTTCATGGCCAATCGCCTCAAGAAGACTTGGTTCGGTTTGATCAAGCGTCCTTTCACCGACAAGGAGAGGAGCGATCTCGTGAGCCTCCACTTCGGATGGGCTTCGACCTACTATACCAATCGTTTGGATCGCATCGCCGAGCGGGCCAAGTGGTCAAAGACCAACAACGGCGGCTTCAACGAAGTCTATCTCTCGACCTATGAGTTCCAGGACTACATCACAAACCCCTCGGATCAGATCGAGGAATACGAGGACCGGTTCAGACTGGTCATTCGCAATATGTCAGTTCTGGCGGATGTGATCTGATGAAGCAGCTGGAATTCGAATTCGAAGTCTCGATCTTTCCACAGGCTTTCGAAGGCCGGGCTCGCCTCCTGTTCGGAGATCCCTTCCCGGACGGAAAGCCGGATGGAGACTACTACATCAAGAAGAACCACTACTGCTCTTCTCCTGACAAGGAGTACGGCGTCTGGAAGCGAACCTATGCTTCCGTTGAGGTGGATTGGGACTACATCGTCCACGCCTCCAAGGACGAAGCAGACGAACTGGTAAAGGTCGGCTATGCAAGATACTGGTGAAGAAGTTCAAACCATTCGCCTGAGCCACTGGATCCGTCGAGGCAATATGCTCCTAAATGCGAGCTGTCTGGACCTCGACGATCCCGAACATCTGTTCAATCAAGCCCTGGAACAAGGGGTCGATCCGACGGACTTCGGGATCGAGGATCCACTCGAAGAAATGTTCGGAGACTGGTCTGTGTCCAAGCTCCGTCGTGAAGTCTACAATCTCAGGAAGGAACTGGAATCAGTCCTTCGCTGGCAAGCGGCAGGTTGATATGGATCTCAAGGCTCTACACACCCTCGTGATGGCGATGGCCGACGGCTACGCCTTCAACACCTTCACACCGGAGGACGATGAGTTCGATCGGACCATGCTCCTCGTCGAAAACCCGAAGTATGATCCAATCAATGGAGAGGATCCGTATCTTGTCCTTGACCTCAATGAGTTCAAGGATTTTTGTAAATCCTGACGAAAATACGGTTTACAAAGTCTGGAATCAGTTTAGAGTGATCATCAACGAAACAGAGATCGCTCCAATGTTCAAGATCCACTACACAATTCGAATGACCTTTGGTCCTCTCGCCGGACTCGACATTCCATGTTCGATCACCTATCCGGAAAGCTCCCGAGCTCGAGTCGTCGCCAGCTTCGACACGGACATTCGCGATCGTCGGATCATCAATGGGATCGGTCACTCTCGCTATACGATCGAGAGCTATTGGATCGAGGAAAACCTCTAGCATGTGCAAACCTAAAGCCGGAAAGCTGACTACGAACGCGCGGCGGCACCGCATCAATCTCCTCAAGAAATCCCAAGGAATGAACTGCTGCTACTGCGACGTCGAGATGATCGAGGTCCCGAGAGTGGATGGAGTCACTCCTCCGAAGACCTCCCTGACTCTGGAGCACCTCAAGAGGATCGAGGACGGCGGCACCCACGCCATGGATAATCTAGCCCTGGCCTGCTTCGAATGCAATTACTACAGAGGAAATATCGATTGGTTCACCTACAAGTCCTACAGACAGGGTGAACTCTGGGCAGCATAGATATACCCGATTAATACTTTGACTTCCTTTCCAGGAGACATCGAGATGAAGATAGACGACATGCGTGAAGAGTACGGTCCAGTCGTGGATCGAAGAAAGAAAGCCGTCTCTCACAATCTCCTCACCGTCTATAAACTCCTCAAGACACTCGAAGCCAACTCAGACCCCGGCCTTGTTGCCATCGCCGCGGCCGAATCTGCCAAGTGGGTAGAGGACTACAGGAACTCGCTATGACGACCAGATGGGTCATCTTCAATTCGGTGTCGGTCTTCATCCTGGCCTACCTCTATGAGTTCTATTCGATCTTCGGCGTGGTCTCATCCATGGACCCTACCATGGTCACTTCCCTGATCTTCAGCATCTACTTGGGCTGTACTTTCTACATCGGATGGAACGGCTTTGACTCCAACTTCAGGGCCGTTAGATTCATCGGCTCGAAGCTGACAGGCATCGGTCTTATCGGAACGGTGGCCGGGATCATGATCCTCCTGAGAGAAGCATCAACTCTGGCCCCGGACGATGTGATCGGTCCTCTGTTCAGAGGAATGGGCACGGTCTTGATCACCACCCTCTTCGGTGTGGCGTTCAATCTCCTCCTGGCGTTCCAGATCGCCTTCTGCTTCGAGGAGTATGATGAATAAGGTAACTTCTGTTGCCTACATAGACCTTCTCTCCGTCCTCTTCGTTTTCTTCTTCGTCGCCTTTGCCATAGTCTATTCAGTCCAGAAGAAGCACGATGCGATCCTCGGAAATACGGTCTCAAAGGCAGAATTCCTGGTGACCATGGATTGGCCGGATGCTTCGGACAATGACTATGATCTCTGGGTTCGTGACCCCGACGACAGGACCGCCTTCTTCAGGAACAAGGAGACCAAGCTCCTGACCCTGGATCGTGATGATCAGGGAGACGGAGGCAAGATCTTTCCGGTTCGTCGTGAGATCGTCTCCTTCCGTGGACTCAAGGCTGGGACCTACACCGTGAATGTCGTCCTCTGGAACAAGAGGGCTGCCCCCGAAAAGGCCCGGATCTCCGTGGTCAAGCTCAATCCATTCTCGATCATCGAAGAAAAGACGGTCGAACTAACTCAGACAAAAGAAGAAGTAACGATCCTGTCCTTCACAGTGGACGAGACGGGTCGTGTCATCGCCAAGAACCACGATCCGGTTAAGATGGTTCAAGACTTCTTCGCCGAGGACTCCACAAAATGATCAATACTGCCGTCTTCGTGCTGGTTGCTACTCTCCTGATCCTGACCCTGTTCCTGAGATACATCGAGGTCAAGCTCGCCGTCCCGATCCTTCTGGTCATGGCTCTTCTTGCCATCCAACCTCTCCCATCGATCCTCGGATATCCGGTGGAAGAGAGGTTCGTCCAAGGCAAGGAGGGCGTCGTCCTGGGCGGATCCGGAAGAACGTTGATGCTCATGTTCAAGGGCGAGTCCCAGCCCAGGCTCGTCATCCTCTCGGACGCCAATAAGGTCCAGGAGGCCCTGAAGAAATCCAAGACAACAGTGGTCTTCATCAAGTTCGATAAGAAGTCCGGAAAGACCAAGGACGGCACAAGCGGAGAGACCGAGAACGAAGATCTCTCAAGTCTCCAATTTGTCGACGGAAACGATCAAACCATGGTTCAGAAGGATCCTTGAGGATCCACGCATTTTCCGTATTTACATTCCTTTCGAGATAGAGTAGAGTCTTCTCAGAATACAGGAGATCGACGTGAACATCCAACAGCTTCGAGATCAGATCGTTTCAGACCTTCGGACTCTTCCGAACGGTCGGGAATACTCCAAGGTTTCGGACAAGCTTCGGTCCTTCGTCAACGCCCACATCCCCGAAGCCGAGATCGTCAAGGTCGGTCGCAAGTTCATCCTCCGTCTCAAGGGAGAATTGAAGTGAACATCCAACTGTCCGAAGAAGAAATTCGAGAGCTCGTTGAAGTTCTTGGGAGCGCCCAAGCGGTCTTCGAGGATGCAGCTGAAACCGAGACTGGTCTGGTCCACAACACCCTGATCTATCGCATGAAGCAGTGTGAGAAGTTCATCTCCAAGATCGCCGACCAGTTCAACAAGCAATTTTGAGGAACTCGCAATGATCTTCTGGTACCTCGTTTCCTTCCCGTTCTGGATTTCCGGAATCTGGATCCTCTACATGATCGCCCGGGACTTCAAGCGATTTGGACTCAAAGCCTTCACCGAGACACCGGTCCTCGAGTCCTTCGCCATCTGGTTCGGTCTCGTTCTGCTCGCCGTCGCCGGCCACCTCTGTGGAGTAATCTGATGCCCAGCCCGATGTACCCGAAGAAGGACGAACCGAAGCATGGTCTTGTCTACAAGATCATCGAAGGTCTCGCCATCGCCTACATCATCGGAGCCTCGATCGTCTTCCTTCCGACGGCCACAATGCTCTACACCGCCCTTGAAGAGAACGACTCGCTCTACGCCATGAGCAAACGACTCCTCAAGACCAACGACTATCTGTTCAATGCCGCCAACTCCCGCGGTCTCCTTGAAATCTGCGAAAACGCAGACGGAGAGATGGGTGTCATCTTCAAAGAGGACTGCAAGAAATGAGCCCACGTTTCAACGACTATTTTCTCGTACTCGGAATTGCCTTCGTCTGCCTCCTGGTCCTCGGAGGGATCGTTCTCGAGTTCTCGGCCCTCTACCACTGTGGATGGTCCGGTGTCCTCTACGGTCGGAATGTCTTCTGGGCCTACATATTCGGATACTGCAATGGGTGATCACATCGAAGGACTCCACCCAGGTCCTCTCGTCTACCCGGACAATCCGGAGCTGGATGCCACCGATTGGGCTCACCCGGCCTGGTGGAGAGGAAACGACCGAGGAGTCGAGGCGACCTGTGAGATGCTCCACGCCATCATCGATGGGAAGTATCCGCAGGGAACAGTAGGCTACGAACCACTGGAGCGCCTCCGCTGGAGGATCCAGGGATTGCTCGAACAACAAGCGATGTGATGCCATGCAGTTCAATCTCTTCGTTCCTCAAGAAATCGTTCCGACCAACAGCGATGGGTGGTTCTTCTGGGACCCCTGGGTTTCATTCACCAAGGAAACCCTGAAGCTCTACTCGGACATTCTCGGAGACGATCAGTTCGAGCTGTTCGATTACGAAGAAGTAGCAGTGGACACCTACGTCTGCAAGTTTCTGATCTCTCCGATCGGGATGGACAGACTCGAGAAGTGGTCCTCCAAGAGGAAAAGTCTGAATGCTTTTTGATCCAATCCTGTCCCTCGCCGATCCGCTCCCGGAAGTGGAGATCCCTCACGTTCATCACGACGTCCCGGAGCGAGACGTGATCTATCCGAACCCACTCCCTCTCTGGCCGACGCCTTGGTATCTCATGATGCTCGGCTATGCAGCCTGGAGATTCAGGACCCCGGCCATGGGCTGGCACTACCTCCCGAATTGCGAATACCAGAGGCTGTTCGCCCGATGAGCACCAACTCCACAACCTTGGACATTCCTCTTACGACTCCGGAGGAACTCCTGGAGGACTTGGATCTCGTCCAATATCTCCCTCCGAGGATCAAGCACTACGTCTTCTACGAATGCCTCTATCCGGTGAGCGCCAAGGCGATTCTGGATGTCTGGAACCAGGCTACTCACTTCTTCATGTCGCGGCAGGAGAAGGATGAAATCGAAATCGAAATCCTCGAATCGATCAAGGAGGTCTCGCATGGAGCTTTCCTCAAAGAAACCACGTACATCGAAGGTATGTACACCTAACCCCACAAAGGATATAGAATGCAAGGACCACTCGAATCTCAGACCGACGCAGGTCTGATCACCGCCCTTCGCCTGATGGAAGAAGCCTTCGAAGAAAATCCGACGGAGTTCGGTGGACTCGCAGGTTCCATGTCCCAGATCTGCGAGCATGCTCAACGTCGTATTCGCGAACTCCTCGGAGTTCCAGCACCAGGAATTCTTCACTAATGACTCGCATCAACCTTGTAGATCCGAAGACCCTCTCAGGCCCTCACCTTGTGGCCGAGTATCGGGAACTTCCTCGGATCTTCGGGTTGGTGACCAAGCGTCTGGAAGCCGGGAAGAAGTTCAACGACATTCCCGAAGCCTACACCATGGGAGCCGGTCACGTTCGGTTCTTCTACGACAAACTTCAGTTCCTAGCGGATAGGCAGGCGTCACTGGTTAAAGAGATGCTCAGGCGGAATTATTCTCCATCCTACACCGCCTATCCGCCGCTGGACAACTACCCTGCAGAGTTGACCAAGTCCTGGACGCCAACTGCAGCCGACATTGCAATATCTCAAGCTCGCATCGACGAGAGGACCAAGTGATGGCATTCAAGTCAAGCAACCCAATCGGTCGAAGAGTCCGACTCAAGATCCCAGTCACGGTGATGGCCGGCACTTTCGAGTCCGGAACCCCGATGACGATCACCGATTCCGGCCCAATGGGGCTGAACCTGATCGATGACCACGGAAATCGTCTTCTCGACACAGGGATCATGGGCGACCGGTTCTACGAATTTATCGACTAGCCGCGCATTTTCCGTATTTACTTCTCCCGAGGGTTTGATAGAGTGCTTCTATCGAATACGAACGGAGTGACGAAAATGCCTTGTGCAGTGAAAGTTCACCTCGACAACTTCTACGGAACTCAGATCCGGAACGAGATTGCCTCGAGGAAGTTCCTCCGCCAGGACGGTAAGCGTCTCACCCTCGAGGTGGTGGTTCACGTGTTCGACAACATGCTTCGGTACATCGTTTCAGTCGATGGGACTCAGGTCGCCGAGGTCAACGAAATTGCAGTCGGTCTCTTCTACTACAACAACGCCGAAGAGATCGTCACCAAGCTGGAGACCAAGTGATGCGCCTGACTTTCAAGAAGGACAAGCGCGAGACTGGTCTACGAGCTGTCGGTAACGGAAACCCGGACGTCAACATAAAAGCCGATGGTGAAATCGTCGGTCTGATCAACGGTCCAACCTGGCAGACCAAGGACGGAAAGTTCAGCATCTCCCTGGTCGTGGACAAAGAGATCGTCCCGAATGATCCAGCCGGATTTCAGTGGGTGACCTTGAAAGCCCGCTTTGATGCCGAGACAGAAGCCCGGGACTTCGTCAAGAGGAACTGGGAAACCATTCAATCGAAGTATGCCCTTCACCGGATGGGTGACTGGAAGCAGGAGAACTGAGGTGGATTGCCGTTCAGACTACCTCGAGCAGACAGGTCGTGAAGCAGAACTCCAGCGAGCTGCGAAGCTCTTGGTCTTCATCTTCGAGAAGCGCGGTCAGCCCGACCTGATCACCAAGAAGCTCCGCGATGCAGCCAAGGACTACTACTGCAACGCCGACTACGTCGCCACCCTCTGCCGGACCCTCAAGTCCTTGAACCTGGACGAAGTCGAAGCCATCGTCTTCGACGCCCATGATGCCACCAGCCGGCACCTCGCCACCTGGTGGGAAGAGCACAAGAGAGCCGACGAGGTTCGCGAAGCCAAGGAGCAGGTCGAGCGTGCTCGGATCGTCAAGAAGGAAAAGATCCTGAAGAAGCTCGGGATCACCGAAGTCGAACTCAAGGAGATCCTCAAGTGAAGATCTTCTCTGCCCTTCTCTTCGCTTTTGGAGCAATTTTGTTCATCACCTCTGCAGGCATGATGACTGGAGTTCCTGGAGTGTTCTTTGCTACTGGACTGACCATCATGCTTGCAGCTGTCATTGGAGCCTGTGAAAAATGAAGAAGATCGCCGAACTCCTCGAAAGCCGGATCCTCTATGCCCTGTCCATCGGGAAGATCGATCAGGCCTCAACCCTTCGAGTCATCCTGAACACAGTCAACTCCATCATCGAGGAGGACGACGATCCAACCGAGATCCCGACCTATGAAGAAGCCTTCAGGTCGATCCTGACCCAGTGCGCTCAACTCGGCCTCGGGGCCGGTGACGACGAGAACGGTGTCTTCAAGTTGAAGAACGTTCCGCTCGAACATGCCCAGGAGAAGATCCAACAGTGCTTCGCCGCTCTCCGGACCTACGAAGCATTCCACAACTCGATCTTCTACACCGGTCAACCTCTCCAACACATGGGGAAGCCTCTCGATCACACCCAGATGAACGAAGCCTTCCGTCTCGCCCAGATCGCCCTGTATGAGGAGCCGAAGATCTTCCTTCGCCACAAGTGGCCGTACGGAGGATGCGAGCTGGACGAAGCCACGCCCTGCAATCCATTCAACTGCTGCGAACTCTGTCAGGTGCCGGGAGCCGGCCACCACACCCCCAAAGGAGCCTAAGCCATGAACATCACTGGGAAGATCAAGGAACTCGTCTGGACCGAGTTCGGAGTCGGCTCCTACGTCTGTAGGGTCTTCGATGAACCGACTCCGATGGTTTATGCCATCGTCCGCTACTACAGCGAGGATCCGTTCTATTCGGTCCGAGTCAATGGGAACGAGATCGCTCCTGCCTCGGATGCCGACACCGGGAAGAAGGTCGCCCAGGACCACTACCACAACCACGTCCGAGCCGGCTTCGAATACATCTGGGACGAGAACAAGACTGTGGACGGTCTCGACGATCAGATGCAGAACTTCCTGTCCGGAGTGGTCGGCGTCGTCGAAGCCAGCTCCTACGAGTCCATGATGCTCTGGTCCGAGAACCACAACAAGCTGGACTGGAAGGAAGGACGCTCCGGGTTCCTGTCCACGGTCGGTTTCATCGGGACCAAGCCGGTCTGCATCTCGGTCCTGACTCCGGTCATCGGTGGCCACAAGCTCCTGTTCTGGCATGCTACCTCCACGGTGGTCGACTACGACATGATCCGTGCCTGGCTCGAGCTCGCTGTCCCGAAGACTGCCTGGAACCACGGTCGTCTCAATCAAACGGACGCCATGAACTTCCACAACGTTCTGCACGAAGCAGATCGGATGAAGGAAGCAGCGTGAGATCCAAGCGCACTCGAAAGGTCGAATGGATCGTCGGATGCGGATCCGGTATTGCCCGGAATCCTGAGTTCGACAACGAAGCAGATGCGATCTCCTGCTACGAGAAGGAGATCGCAATCCCTTCCTACTTTGGTCCAGGACACAAGCGCTCTGCGGAAGTGTTCAAGATCACAACCATCACAGAAAGAATTCGATGACCCCGAAGCAGAAGTACGATGAGCGCAAGCGTTTGAGACTCGAGAACGATCTCCGCTACGAGCAGAAGCGCTCAGCCGATCTTGATCGTGAAGAACTGCTCGAAGAGAAGTTCATGCGAATCCTGACTGCAGTCGAGAAGATCGCCGAGGTTATGGAGCTTTGGGCAGATCAGCAGACGTGACTGAAAAAGAATCAGTTTACAAAGAAGACAAGATATTGTATCTTCTGAAGTATCTTGTTGATGCCGACGAAAGAGAAGAAATCCTATATCTCCTCGTCGACATTCTCCGAAAAGAAAATCGACTCCTAAGGAAAGCTTTGAAGCTATGATTGATCTGACTCGCGACCGGTTTCTTGCCTTCTGTCTCTCGAAGGGACAGGAGAAGTACGATCCACTGGACGTTTGGAACTGTGCCTTCAGCCAGTTCGTCCGTTCGGAGATTCCGGAGACCCGCTCGACCACAGTGGACTTCGACACCGGTGAAGTGATCGGTATCGGTCAGACTTGGAACAACATCGCCAAGCTGGTCCTCGATGACGCCGAGATTGAGACGGTCATGCAGACCGGTCAGACCTTCGCCGACATCGTCGACGCCTTCGAAGGAGCAAACTGATGCGAGCTATCGCCACAATCTTCCTCTTCGCCGTCTTCTTGATCTTCGTCGGATCGGCCGGATACATCGTCCAGTCCCACATCGAGACCAAGGACATCCACGTGGTGTCCAAGGAACGCCTGATGAAGCTCGAGACGGACAACGACGGGAAGTCCACGACATCCTACAAGAACTTCGTCTACTCCACGGACGAGACCTACATCGTCGAGGACTCATTCTGGAACTGGCACTTCACCGCCGGTACGGTCTATGCCCGAGTCCAGCCGAATGAGACCTGCAGGGTCAAGCTCGCCGGCTATCGGATCGGTTTCATCTCGATGTATCAGAACATCATCGAAGTCACCTGTCACGCCTGATGGATGACTTCGAAAAGAGGATCGGGACCCTCGAAGCCCGACTTGCCCAGAAGACCAAGGAACTGGAGACGACGGACAAGGAGCGAAAGCGCCTCCTGAGCGTCATGAGATCCTTCACCGAGAAGGAGATGGATCTCAGAGAGGATCTGGCCGAGGCCGTTCGCTCTGTTTCCAATCTGGAAAAGGAAATGATCTACTTCCTCCGGATGATCCGGTATGGAGAGCCGAATGCTCTCAAGATGATCGAGATCCGTCTCGCAGACAGGTTCAAAAATGAAGTTCAGGACTAAAGAGGCAAGAGACACATTCAAGCACATCTTCGGTGCCGAACTGGAAGTCGCCGTCTACCAGAACAAGGAAGTTCTCTCGTGCTCCCACTGTTCTGGAACCGGATGGACTTCACGTGAAGAGATGACCGACTACCACAAGAGGGAATCAGCCATCTTCAACGACGAATGCAAATTCTGCAAAGGCAACGGACGCGTAACCAGAACCAACAACATCGTCCGGATTTCTCCACACTACTCCCACCACATCAACTCTCAAGAATTCAAGACGCATACGGACGTGCCTTTCTCCGAGGACCCTCTCGAGAAGCCGAACGTTTCGGTCTTCAACACCTATGAAAGGGTCCCAATCGATGAAAAGCTGCGTAATTGAAACCATCATCCCGGCCGTGATCACCAACAAGCCGGGCTATCTCCTGGAGCTCGAGAAGCGTGAAGTCAAACTTCTGATCGATCTTCTCGGTGCCACCGGTGGCACCCCCGGCAACAGCGTTCGCAAGTACGGTGATGCCATCCTCGCCAAGATCGCTTCCAACCCAGACTTCGTCGAGAACGGCGAGATCAAGTACATGACTCCGACAAGCGATCGCTTCAAGCGGCTGGACATCACAGCTGCCGAAGGCTCTAACTACAACGACGAATAAGGAACCCAATGGAAATTGATAGAGCACTAGCGTCCATTCGACGCATCGCAGGCATTCGCCCGATCGAGGGAGCAGACGTCATCGTCTGTGCAACCGTGGACGGATGGGAACTCGTCACCCAGAAGAGCAACGGCTTCAAGACCGGGGATCTGGTCGTCTACTTCGAGATCGACTCGGTCCTCCCGGAGAAGGAGCCTTTTGAGTTCCTCCGTGAGCGCTGCTACGTCTCTGCAGAACGTTCGGTCAACGGAGCAGGCTTCCGTCTGAGGACCATCAAGCTCCGTGGACAGGTTTCACAAGGCCTGATCCTTCCGATCTCTGCTCTGGATCATCTGATCTACGATGGGGACCACACCTCCTACGAGGAAGGAACGGACCTCACCGAGATCTTGGGAGTGGTCAAGTACGAGAAGCCTCTGTCGGCCAATCTGGCCGGTGTGGCTCGAGGCAACTTCCCGACCTTCATCCCGAAGACTGATGAGACCAGAGTTCAGAATGCCCGTCGCATTCTCGAGCAGTCCTGGGATCACACCTTCGAGGTCTCGATCAAGCTGGATGGGTCGTCATGCACGATCTATGAACACGACGGCAAGTTCGGCGTCTGTTCCAGGAATCTGGATCTCGAAGAGACCGAAGGCAACTCCTTCTGGCAGGTGGCTCGCAAGTACGATCTCCCGAACAAGCTCGGAGGTCTCGGTCGCTTCAAGTCCATCGCAATCCAAGGAGAGCTGATGGGTCCTGGAGTCCAGGGCAATCCGGAGGACCTGAAGGAACTCGATCTCTTCGTCTTCAACATCTATGACATCGCACGTCGTGGGTACTTCAACCCACACGATCGTGGAGTCATCTGCAAGGTCCTCGGCCTGAAGTCCGTTCCGGTTCTGGAGTACAGGACCTTTGACACCTTCACCATCGCCGACTATGTGGCCTATGCCGATGGTCCATCCCTGAACGAAAAGAAGAACCGTGAAGGTCTGGTCTTCAAGAGCCAGAGGGATCCATCGATCTCCTTCAAGGCAATCTCAAACAAGTGGTTGCTCAAGAACGATGGGTAAGCTCGCAGACGTTCCAAAGACTGCCCACTTCGCCGTCCTCGAAGAGTCCTCAACTTCCGTTCATCATGAAGGTGATGAACGGAGTCGGACCAATCCAGGCCACGGCTATCCAGCCTACACTGAGACCATCCACTCGATCGACTACAAATCCTTCAAGGATCAAGATGAACTCAAGGTCTGGCTGAAGAGGTGGGGAAACAATTCCTCCGGACGGAAGTACATCGTCCTGAAGGTGGAACCAGTGGTGGTCGAATTCGAAGCGGTGGTTCGACTAGGCTAGGACTGAAGGCCAATTGATGAGCGCAGCGGAGTTGATCTCTGCTGCGCTTTTTGCTGCATCCACTGCATCCTTTGCAGTTAGACGAGCCTTCTCGATCTTGGCTGAAATGCCCTTCCAGATCGACTGGAGATTCAGGATGACTTGGGCCACATCCTCCTTGGTTGGAGCAGTGATGCCGACCTCAGCCAGGATGTGAGGGATCTGATCGTCCGTGATGATGTCTCCGGACGTCACAAGAAGTGCCTCCTCGTACTTTTCCTGATAGGCCATAGCTTGTCCAGTTCCATTCGTGATGAACTGAAGTCTGAAGGCTTCTGCCCCATCGTCGATCGAGACCTTAGCGAGGGTCTTGAGATTGGTTAGGTCCTTCGTGAAGGTTATTTTCATTCTGCTACAATCTCCTTCTTCCAAGGAAGCCAAGGCCACTGGTTGACTGTGAGAAGATACGTATCAGGGACCGAGAAGGACAGCTCCAGGGAGCCGTCGTTGATTTCATACGGTGTTTCATCAACCTGGATCGTGACGCCCACAGGAACGTTCGAGAGAACTGTCGAATCGACTCCATCTGCCGTGATGATTTCTTTCGAAACAGCAATTGGGAGACCTATCATCGGAAGAACCATAGGCTCTTCCTTGGTGATGTCGACATAGGCCTTCTTAAGATCCGGTGGAGTCGAAACACCTGTGACATCGACCTTGGAAGAGCCTTCCGGAAAATTCAACATGTGCTGATCGGCATCAATCTCTTCTCCACTGAAGGATCCGAGTATCTTTCCGGTTGACGTTTCGTATGCTATGAATCTGTTCATGTTCTTACTTTGCGAAGTAGGCGTTCAGGTGCTGAATGTTGTAGACTGTGCAGGAGCCCGTTCCTGAGAAGCGTCCAAAACCAAGTCTGAAGTTGACCGTGTTCGGAGGTCCCCACATAGCCGGAGGAAGGAGAGAATAGGAAATCGAAATCAACTGATGCGCTCCAGAAGAAGATGATGTCACATTCAATCCGGACAGGGTGATGACGCCGATGGCCATAGGATCGGTATTGAACCAATATTCGACTGCAAGCTCGAGAACTGTAGAAGTTCCGGTTGATGTAGAGTATTCGATGACCATGTTTCCAAGGAAAGGTCCTCCGGTCCACGGAATTGACAAGGCTCCCTTGGAGTACCAAGTAGTACCGGACGTGGTCTGAGCAGTGAAGTCTTCTACGTAGTATGGCTTGGTGACTGCTTGGTCGGCAATCTTGAGAGTCGTGACGGACAAGTTGGCGATGTGAGCTGTATCGACCGTGATGGATCCCAAGTTTGCAGAGATGGCCGAGAGATCTGTGACCGACATCTTCGCAGCGGTGATGGCCCCATCGACGATCAGCTCGCCTCCGATTTTGGATCTGAACTTTGGAGTAGAGAACGCAAATGTCTTGCCGGAAACTGTGTTGGTCTTGTTGATGTAGAAGGCTATACGAGCATAGACGGCAGTCGCTGGAGTAGTGATGTCGTAGGATCTGTTGATAATACCAGCAGCCGCATTAGAGATCGAAAGATCCTGATATGACAAGTAACCATTGGAAGCCGGATCGACCGGGGCCGCAGTATAGAAGAACACTCGAACAAGAAGGTTGTTTGGAGTAGTTCCGTCGCACCAGGTTTGGAACGTGAAGTTGTAGAGTTTGCTCGGCTGGACAGCGAATGGTCGACCATAGCTTTCGTTGGTGTATCCGGATCCGCCGGCTGAAGTAAACAGGACTCCTCTTTCCGCCTGCCAAGTAGATGGAGTCCAAGTAGCAATAGAATATGCAGCGTCTCCAAGAGTCCAGGAGCCGGTGTCCTTGAAGATGGCGTCCGGAATGAGATTGTCCGAGTCGGCAATGACGAGCTTACGAGCAGTGATTGATCCGTCAGCAACCATGTTGCCGTTGAGGACCATGGTCGTCACACCGTTCACGGCACCGACTGCGAACATCTGCTTAGGAGTCTGTCCGGCGTCCGAGACCTTGAACTTATCGACCTGGAAGACCATCTCCGAAACTGGAGTGGCATTGTTTGCATCCAGAATCAGGCCGTATCCGGCGACGTAGCCGTTGGCATTGATCTTGACCGTGTACTTGGCGTTAATGGCACCATCACCAGAAACACGAAGGGCCGCCTCAGTTGCGACCGAGGCGTCGATGGTGGTCTGAACAGTGTTGGCTGCAACTTCGTCAGCGGTCGCAATTCTCAGGACGTGCTTATGGACCAGGATCCTCTTGTTCGCAGCGGTCGGATTGTTCGGAAGGATCAGGAGAGTTACGTTAGCAAGAGTCTTGCCTCCGGTGGTCGGAGCCGAGAAGAGCTTGGAGCAGGTGTAGCGTCCGTTGGAGGCAGCGGTGAAGTCGGCATTCGTGACGAAGTTGAAAGTGGATGTGGTGGTGTCTGTATAAGTCTTGACCAGCTGAATAAGGATGTTGGTGAAAGATCCGGAAACGAGCTCCATCACGCCTTCGTAGACGTAGTACTGATTGTCGATAGGGACGATCTTAGAAGGAACTGCAGCCGAAGCAAGATTGAGGGTGAAGCTTGTGCTCACAGCCGTAGTAGTGGTGATGTCCAAGCACTGAGGCGAATAGAGATTGTTCAGGATGTTCTTGGAGATCGTAGCTGAGGTCGAATTGGCAGAGGCCATGCCCGTTGGGAGAGTGGCCACAGCAGTCCAGTCCATGAAGACCGGATTGAGGGTCATCTGGAGTCCTGGAGAAGCTTGAGCCGAGAGGACTGCATAGGACTGAGCTGTGGTCGCCCATCCGGAAGCACTCGCTTCTGAGGTAGCTGCATTGCCTTCTGAGACCGAAGCTGCTCCGGCGGAAGTTGCTGCATTGGTCGCTGAGGTCTGGGAGGCAGCAGCCCATGACTGAGCAGAGTTTTCGAACGCAGCTGCATCGGCAGCCGAGGTGGCAGATGCCTGGGCCTGGAGATAAGGATAGTTGACGTTGTCTCCGAGGACGTAGAAGTACTCGATGTCCGCAACCCAGGACGAAGTGGCAATCGCCGGATAGAGACGAAGAGCCCTGATAGGATCAGGTCCGAACCAATCGTCCGAGATGCCTGCCTGTTCGGTGGCATCGAAGTACAGATTGACGACGTTGGCTCCGTTGAGCTGAAGGACTTCCCATGCCTGTGGGCGCATCTCGAAGGAGGCGGACATGGTCGCACGAGTCGTCGTGTTGTAGTAGAGCCAGCAGTCCTTGAAAGGCTGTGTTGGATCAAGAGTGCCGGAGATCCAGGTCATACGGACCATGATCTTGGAGAAGTGAGTTCCGTCGAAGTCCATGTTCGGGGTCTGGACGTAGCCGTTCAAGGAGGCAACGGTTGCACGGAGCTTGCCGGCACTGTTGGTCAGAGTTCCGTTGGAAGTGAAGGATCCCGTTCCGGTCGGGAAGGTGAATGTGCCGTTTGTGAGTGGCTCGAGGTAGTGAGCGAAGCGTCCTGCAGCGGTGGCGACCAGGGAGTTGTTCGAGGAATCGATAGAGAACTGCTGAGATTCATCTCGATAGTTCTGGGCGGCGTCCCTGAAGCCCTGGGCGTCTGATGCATAGCCTTGTGAGTTGTCGGCGTAGGTGCTTGCAGAATCTTTGAAAGCTTCTGCTGCGTCCCTATACGTTTGGGAAGCAGTTGCTGCAGCCTCCGCGAGGGTCTGGGCTATTGCGGCCTGAGTCGAGGCGGTCTGAACTTCAGAGGAGTTAGGTCCGACGAGCTTAAGACCCCAGATTTTGAAGACATCGCCTGGCGTGTCAGAAAGCTTGAATGCTAGGCCGGTGGATCCTATCGAGAACCAGTCAGAGACGACCGAGAGATCGAAGGCCACATAGGATCTGGTTCCGGAGGACAGAGCAACAGGATCTCCGGTCGGAGACACTCCGTAGCCAGTGAAGTCATAGGCATGAGATCCATTCTTGTAGGATCCCTTCTGGGCTGGGACGTATCCGGTGGAAACGAGCTCGACCCATGCGATGAGGTGAGTGAACCTCTTGGTGTCGATGGCTAGACCATCGTTCTTGAGGTAGTCCGACGTTCCGGTGGTCCAGAGACCGAATGGCTCAACAGAATCCGGGACCAGAGTTCCGGTTGCAGAAACCCAGCCATTTGCTGTTCCGTCTGCGAAGAAGGTTGTGTAAGGTGGAGCAGCATCGATGTATTGGTTCGGAGGAGTTGGAGCGCCTGCTCCTCCGCCACCAGATTCCAGATCCGAGACGGCTACATTGAGCTTGTCAAAAGCAGTCTTGACCGAGTCTCCGACAAAGTCGGGATCCGGCTTCTCGAAAGGAAAGATTTCACCAATTACTACGGGGTCGAACGCCATATCCTATGTATTAGCCTAGGTGGTGGTCGTTCCATCCCCATTGTCGGTTCCGTACTGGAATCCTTTGTCGTATCCGTGGAGCTCCCCATCCATTCCGGAGGAGTGGCCTTGAGTCTTCTCACCGTCGAATGGCTTGAAGGTCTCCATAGCCTTGTCGATCTTGTCCTTGTCCGTGTTCTTGACGTTCTCGGAACGATCTCCGCTGGATGACCCGGCACCTGAAGATCCTTGAGGAGATGGAGGCGGAGGCGGTCCTCCACCGAGGGCTGCAGCGATTTCGACCACTCCACCGGTATCGGCCCACTGGGCTCTATCGACCTTCGGAGTGGCATTGACTGCAGAACCCTGGAGCTTGACCGGACCAGAGGAAAAGATGGTGGTTTCCGAAGCACCAGAGACGATGGTCTTTCCACCGGTGGAGGCAACAGTTGTTGCTCCCTTTCCGAGGACGTCCATCTTGGCATCCGATGAGACTGCGAAATTCCCCTTGGCCGCTAGAGATGCATTGCCCGCAACACCCACAGAGAGGTTTGCTTCGGTGACGATGTTGATGTCCTTGGTGGCTCCGATGTTGACGTTGCCGTCGTGGGCCAGGATGTTGGACGAAGCTGCATTGATGATTGAGTCTCCATCCACAGAAAGAGAATGGAAGCCCTGGACGATCTCCATCTTGTCGCCGGCTACGGAGTTCGCATCTCCTCCTCCGACCGTCCTGTTCGCATCCCCTCCGACCGTGACGAGCATCCTGCCGCCGACGTGGAGATTGTAGTCATTGGACACCGAATGGTTCATATTGCCATTGACTCGAAGACCACAGTCTCCGTTGACGATGATCTGGCACTGGCCATTGATCAGGATGTGATCGTTGCCCATGATGGCGGTGTATCGAGAGCCGACAACGATGACTCGCTCGGATCCATCGGCCATGATTTCATAGCCGGTTCCTGTCTTGTGACGCTCTTGGATGCGTTCATTGCCAGGAGTCGAGTCGAATTCCTTGAAGTGACCACCTTCGTATTCCTTGACGCTGTTGTAGGGATACTGAGGAGATGCCTGGGACGATGGAAAGGAAAAGGCTGCAGCATCAGGCTGGGTACGTGGATGGCCGCTCCCTGATCCGCCTCCTACGCCGTCTGCCGGTCCTCCAGAATTGTAGGCTTGAGTGAAACCGGTCGAACGATTGATTCCACCCTTGGCGAACATGTTGTAGTAGGAAGCAGTGTCCGTTCCGTAGGCGTCTCGATTGTTCTGACCGTTCTTGAACTTGCGAGCTCCACCAGGACCCTTAAGGTGGGCAGCAGCCAGGAAGCCGGCGACTTGATCGGCCGGCATGGACGGATCGACCGTCTTGTTCCTCAGGAGGGCCTTGTAGTTTCCGTTGGTGTAGGTGATGAGGCCCTTGTCCTGAACGTTATTGACGTTCGAGAGCCAGGCGGATCTAGACGAGACTCCGTCCTTGCCGGTCCAAGCATTTGGATTGCGAAGGGATCTGGTTCCGTATCCGGCCCTAACGTAGCCGAGTCCTCTCAGAGCATCAGCACCAAACTGCCATCTTCCGCAGAAGCCGATCGTATTGACCGAGGCATAGTTGTTGCCGGATTCTCTCTGTCCGAGGATGTTTCGATAGTTCTCCCAGAGCTGGCCGCGGACTGGACCCACACCATCTCCTGAACCAGTGGCCGAAGCTCCGGTTGCATCTCCGGTCGAGGCGTCCTGACCTATCTGAGGGACATTGCCGTCGGCTTGAGCCTTGTCTCCAGAGCCATCGTAGGCAGGAGCAAACTCCAGTCCGGATGGAACGGTTTGATCGGCTTGGTCAGCTATGTCTCGGACGTCCGGCTTGGACTTGCCGAAGGTAGTTGCAGCCATGTTGACGGAAGAATGGCCGGACTCGGAATAGTTCGGACGCGCGTAGCGAGTTGCAGAATCTTCCAGCCCAAACTTGAGAGGACCTCCAGCCGCGTTCTTGTTCTTGATGAAGCCACTTAGGTCTACTCTCATGGTATTGATTTGAAATCTTGGTCCGGAGTTCGTCTGAGGAGCTTAAGATCCTCGTAGACGTATTTCATCTCTATATACTTCGTATTGGCGACCAGATCCTTGACCTGGGACTTGAGGAGAGTCACACAGGCCGCATAGTCCTCTTTGTTTCTGACGTAGGTCGAAACGGTCGGAACCTTGACCAAATACTCCTCGAGAACGTAGAGAAGGTTCTTGAGCTGATCGTAGTCCGAGAACCTGGACGAATAGACTTCCTCGGTGTGGAAGATCTTGGTCAGGACGGTCTCGCTCACATTGGCCTCAGAATGGAGTACTCGGATCTTTTCGGTATTCGTCCAGAGGGCTCCATTGGTGATCCAGATCTTCTTTCTGGCGATGTTGGCAGTGATGTAGAAGTCTTCGACTTCCTTCTTCTGACTGTCCTGGATGGTGATCGCATTCAGGAGCTTGGAGATCACATCGTTGAACAGACCATTCGGATTGAAGTCGATGTTGATGTTCGGGCTGCCTCTGAGCTTCTTCTCGGACTCCGGATAGGAATATGAGGTCTTCCTGAAGACGGAGGACAAGGCGGTCCCGAAGAACTTGGAGATGCCTGAATTTCCGAGGATCTTGGATAGCTCGGTCTGAAGACCAGCCTGGGCCATATTGGCCAGAGCAGTCGGAGACACCGAATTGTTGAAGACGTTCCTGAAGGTCTGACCAGTCTCGTTGATCGATCCGAGGATGGAAGAGAAGTTTCCGATCTTTGAGAAGTCCAGGCCGTTCATGACCGGACGAACCAGCTCGGTGAAGAAAGGCGGGATGTCGTATGAGGTCATGTCCTCGGTCGGAACGAAGAAAGGCTTATCGACGTTCTGGTCCGTTGAGCTCGATGAGGTCGAAGTGTCTGCTACATCTGACATTAAACCGTGATGACCTCAGGCGTAGTCGGCGTAGTTGGTGTGGCAGGAGCATTTCCACCAGTTGAGGTGGACGGGCGTGGGGTTCCGGTTGGCCACATGATGGCGAAGATCCTGGAAGGTGAAGTTCCAGAGATGTCTACTCTATCAGAGACATTACCTCCGAGGAGCATGACTCGTCCGCCTTTGGTCCCGACGCAGAAACCTACGTGTCCATCGTTGGAGTTGGCTCCACGGTTTAGAACCACGATCGCTCCATACTCCAGATTGTCGATCCTGGTAAGGGAGGGCGCCGTAGCAAAGGACTTTGCATTGCCCAAGCCAGTGACACTCACTCCTGCCTGCTTCAGACACCAGGCGGCGAATGCTGCGCACCAAGGAGTTTCGTCGTTGCGGGCCGTTCCGACTGTGGACAGATACTCAAGGACTCTCGGGTTGTGTTGTGCTCCCTTGATCTCCTTGGTTCCGACTTCACCACGAGCGATCTGGAGCCAAGAAGGCCCGTCCCCGGTAGGAGTGAAATCTCCAGGAACGCCGATGTTGTTGTTCGTTCCGTCCTGAATGACGTTCTGACCTCGATCGAGGATGTTGGATGAGGAGCCATCCCCTTCGAGGGTGTTGATGGTTCCCATGACGAAAGGAACCTGTTGATCAGATCCGTCCAGCCACATTCCGAAGACGATGGATCCGAGCATCAGACCGACTGGAGCATCTCCGACGCCGGACATGGCAGCCTCGGTGACGGGCATCAGGACGGTAGCCCACGGGAGGGATTCGGTTGGAATCAGTGTGGTGTCCTGGGTGTGGAAGCCATAGACCCTCACACGGACGCGACCGATCTGAAGTGGATCAGATCGATCTTCTACTACTCCAAACCAGAACTGGGGATTTGTGCCGAAGAACTTTGGGAAGTAGGACAATGCTTACTTTCCCTTCTTCTGCCTCGCATTCAGCTCGGCGACCTTTGCGTTGTAGTCGTTGATGATCTTGTGGATCGCGCCCATGTTGGCTGCGCAGGTGGCGTTCTTGCCGAGGATCTTTTCAACGATGGTGTGGACGTCGGCGTTCTTGAGAGGGAAGGCTGGGAGTTCCTTCTTGACCAACTTGGCGCAGACGAAGAGGTTCTCCGGAACCTGGATCTGTTCGAACTGGCTCTGGATCTGAATCTCTTTGGTCGTATTGCATCCGACCAGAAAGGCCGAGGTCGCTAGAATGATTATGATGTCTCTGAACTTCATGGGAGTTGCTTGCTCAATCTATTGAAGAATTCCTGCGTCGACGGAGGCGCGAGGTCATTGTTGTCGGCCGGAAGGTTAAGCTGAAGATCCTTGAGCCTCTCAAGGGCTGCACGCTCTTCTTGATCCCTCTGATTGAGGGCATCTTCCACGGACTTTGCCTTGGCCTGATAGAGCTCGATCGAGAGATCCTTGGAAGCAATGATCCCATTGAGGTTGGTGATCTTCGCCTCGTAGGAGGCGTTCTCGGAGGTCAGGTCGTAGAACTTCCATCCGACAAGAAGTACGGCTAGGATGCCGACGATAATCGCCACCCATTTGATGTTGGCCCATAGAGATGCGAAGAGGGATCCAGCGATTGCAAACATAACGCAGTATCTATCTCGTCAGGCGGTGGCTCCGCCACGCTGCTTTTGAAGAACCTTCTTTGCGCCTTCGTTCAGGTTGTTCCGATTGAACTTCCAGTCGGCGACGTCCTTGAGGTATTCCTCACGGTCCGAGAGGTTGACCACCTTGCAGCGACGCGGATCCTTCTCGTCCCAGTGAATGATCTCCTGGAAGACCTTGGGGAGGTGATCAAATTCTTTTTGAGTCAAAGGTGGGAAGAGAGGAAGGGATTTCATGAATTCTCCAGATGAACTACATATTACCAGTTGATGACGCAGGACCAGATGATGTCCAACCTCTTGTAGAGGGACGTGCGCTGCTTGTCATCGCTGAATTCTTGGGTCATTTCCTTCCCCTTCAGGAAGACTTGACCGAACTCGATCTTACCGGCTTCGAGCATGGCGTCGATCTCGTCGTCGGTGAGCTTCTCCCGATTCTGATAGGTCAGGAGGGCGTCGATGTGACGCTTGGCAAAGATGGTTTCATCCTTGTCGATCCGGATCGCTTTCATCTCAAGGCTCTCCCGGGATCCGGCCAACCACCGTTGTCGTACTTGATCTCGAAGTCACCGCGGACTCCGTTCCACTTCTGGCAGTAGTCGTTGGCTTCGGAGGCCGCACCACGGAGGTGCGGCCTCCCATCCTTGTAGATCATCGCTGTCCGGAATGGACCCTTCTCGATCTGGAAGGTGTAGCGATTTGTCTTGCGAGCGACGAATTCACGGGTCATGGGTTCTTGCTCCGCAGGTACTTCTCTTCGAGGAAGAGCTGATCGGACTCATACTGTTCGTCGGTCTGAGCTTCCAGCTTGGTGGTGTCGAAACCAAGGGCTTTACGGAAGGCAATCAGTTCGAGGCGAGTCATTTCGATCCAGTCTCCAATTTCTAAGGAGACTCTATCAAACTTCAAAAGAGATGTAAACTGGAATTATCGCCAATTTTGAAGAATCATCGGATCTGTCAGCTCGTGAGGCTTTTCCTTCCCGTGGAAGTAGACGATCTTGACTCCGTCCCAACCCTTGTCCTTGACGTGACACTTGTAGGAAACCACCTGACCAGGGAAGAGATCATCGATGAAGACGTGTGGATAATTTCTCACGTGCTCCATGTCGTTCTCGCCTTGGTGCTCGGCCGCTATGATCCCCATTCCTTCTGGAACGAGGGCCACTCCGTTGCAGGCTCGAGACGGCCAGAAGGGATCGCGAGGGAGGGCGTATTCTCCTCCGGCCAGAACGTATTGAGCGAGAAGATCGATGTTCCCTACGACCACCGTGTCGAGCCCTACGAGTATCATAGGACGACTCAGACCATAGGGAAGAATACAGTCTCCGTATCCGTTCTTGCCGAGGTTCGGAACGTAGGCCTGCCCGGTGGTGACTGCGTCTTCCTCGAACTTTCGATGACGATCGGTGAAGCAGATGAAATCGAATGGAACGTTAAGATTTCTCTTGAACCCTCGATAGAGCTTATCTACCCACTCCTCATTGTACATCTGGGAGAAGTGTTCGGTGGTTTCATTCGGAGACCAGAGGAGAGTGGCTATCGTAAGCTGCATCAGCTGGCCCACCTCATTCTGATGTTGCCTTGGAAGGTTCGAGAGATGAGCTTGCCTGATCGAGTCAGGATGTAGTTCTCCGGAATGTTCTGATGGACCATCGCGTTGGCTGCGACGACTGATCCCTTTCCGATGCGAACTCCAGGCATCACGATTGCGTGGGCTCCAATGCAGACGTCGTCCTCGATGATGATGGCAAAGGACTTGTTTCCTCTCAAGGCCTCTTCTTCATAGCCGATCTTGTTGGTTGCCGGCCAGACGTCGTTGACCAGAAGGGAGCCGGGTCCGAAGAAGACTCGGTTGCCGACCTTGAATCCTGCTCCGGCTGCGAACCCAGCTCCAAAGAGACATTCATCTCCGTAGACCGATCCATCCAGCATTACGAATGGGGAGACGGAGCAGTTGTCTCCAAGGATTGCTCCTCTGGTGACGGAGGCAAACTGCCAGATCTTAGTTCCGTATCCGATCTGGCAGTCTGTGTCGACGTGAGCTTTTGCGTGGATCATGAGTTATTTATGCGGCGATCTGGTACGGAGTTGCGTCCTGGAATTCTCTCGGAAGGAGAGGAATCTGGGCGAGACGGTTGTTGGTCTCCCAGTCCTTGACACTCTTGGTCTTGTTGCTCAGACCGATGGTGATCCAGTGCTGGGCGACGTTGATCAAAGCAGTCACATCTCGAATGCCGGCAGCAAGCTGGTCGGCGACCTTGAAGTAAACCGATGCATACTCCTTCCGATCCTTGTGAGCGAAGACCCATTCAGCATAGCTCTTACGAACCGCTCGAGTGTCGCTGAGATCGAAGACGTCGAACCCACGGACGGGTCCATCCACGATCAGATCGTCGAAGTTGTCTTCGATGTCCTTGATGATGTCTTCGGCATCTCCGGCAGTGAACCATTCGAATTGCTTCACAGCAACCTTGAGCTTGTCCTTGACTTCCGGAGCGGCATTCGAATAGATGTCGTCCCAGTTCTCCGAGAGGCGAGCGATCACGAAGTGGCGATCCGACTTCATGATGTCGATATAGCGATGCAGACGGACGTAGGCGTCGGCCTTGATCTTGACTCGGTGTCCATTGACCAGAGTCACAACCACACCCTCCTGACCTTCCCAGGCACGGATCTCCTCGATCGAGGTTCCATCCCAGACCTTTGGAAGAGGAATACCTTCGTAGCCTTGCAGGTTCTTCTCGAGGTGAGTAGCATATTCACCGATGAAGCGATTGCGAATGGCCAAGAGGACCAGACGAGGCTTCTGGTAGTTGATCACGATCTTGTTGTCCGGCGACACGAATTCGAAGATCGGAGTGAAGCCGAACTTGACCATGTCGTGGATGAAGTCCTGATAGACTGCATTGGCCGCGATGAAGCGCTCGGCCTTGAGGCTGACGTCGGTGATTCCAGCCCGAGTGGCGAGACGCGGACCCTGAGGCAGATCGAGAGCATGGATCATCGATCCGTCCAGCTTCTCGGCGACCTGGGCTCCGATGTAGTTCATCACATCGATGTCGGTCTCGTCCCGCTCTCCAAGATTGAAGAACTTGTGGAAAGGACGCGAGATGATCTTCCCGGTGCTCTTGAGGAAGGCGATGCCGCGCGCTTCACGAATGAAGGCGTCCTCGTAGTTCTCGACCGGAGGGAAATTGTTCGGGTTCAGGCTCGAGTAGTTGAACGTCACATAGTCGCCCTTGTCCGTCTTGTAGTAGGCGGCCGGGTTCTTGGCGATGATCGGCTCGAACTGGTCGATGTGCTCGATGACTGGGAATTCGTAGTTCACTTCTTGACCCTCGTTTTCTTCGGCTTCAGCTCCTTGAGCTTCGGCTGGATGTAGTTCTCGTCCACGATCTTGAGGACCGCTCCGAGCTTTGCTTCTCGGTTGACGAAGTGATTGACTGATCCGATGGAGTGGAAAGCGCCTTGAAATGGAAGGTCACGATCTCCGACGCGGAGAGTTCCTTCGACCAGGATCATCGTGTCCCGATCGGGAATGCACTTAGAGACCATCTGTTTCCTTCAGCGAGCTTTGCGGGCGAGATTGGCGGGCGAGATTGGCGATATCAGAGATCCGCTTGTTGAGACCTTTGAGCTGGAGTCCACGCTGACCGTTCGTCTTCAGACGGAAGGCAACTGCACCGTAGGTGATCTTCTTTCCACCGTTGGCGACGTTGTATTCGCTGTTCTGATAGGTCAGGAAATCGACTTCGTAGGTGAAACCATTGTCCACGACCTGGACCGTTTCGGTTTCGATGATCTTGATTTCCTTGGAAAGCATGGGTATCTCCATTTGTTAGAGATACTCTATCATCGTCCGGAAGGTTTGTAAACAGCGATTCGACGGATTATCCGAGAAGATACGAAACGATGAGAACTGCTCCGATCACTCCGATTCCGAGCCAGATCTTCCAGGTCTTCGGTTCCATAATCTCCACGATGTGATCGAAGTTGTTGGCCTCGGTGATGGCAATGAACTCCTCTTCGTCCAGGTCCAGGTAGCCGATGATCGGATAGTGGTCGTCGGCCTTTCCGTGGATCTTGACGAGGAGGTCCTCTTCGAGGCGGCTGGTCGTGGTCGCATCCGGAAGGACGGACTTCGAGAACTGGGCCAGGGCATCGCAGAATCCATTTCTAGGAATTCGCGTTCCCTGGCCCGCCTTGCTCTTGAAGAAAGCGAGCATGTCTTCCTTGGAGTAGAGAGGCAAGATCTTCTTGGCTACATCAACGGTTTCCATCAAAAGTCGCCCGGGGCACATTGAAAACACGGGATGCCGTTCTCCCTCCACATCTTCACGACCTGGTCTCGATCGTCCACGGCGAAGACCGGATTGTAGCCTTCGGCCAGGATCTCGTCCAGGATTTCCTTCTTGACGATGTCGTCCGAACGACGATCCTTGGCCTTGCGCATCCGCAGATCCGGGTGGGTGACCTGGTACTCAGAGAACAGGCATCCGAGGGTCTGCGGCAGGAACTCGTCCGAACGACCGGAGCAGTAGATGATCTTGTATCCGAACATGTAGATCATGTCGTGGAGCAGCTTGACGTGGGGCAGAGCCTTGTCCAGGACGCAGGCTGCGTTGAATGCATCCCAGTTCTTGGGCTCCACCTGGACGTAGCGACGACGATGCTCCACATCGAACAAGGTTCCGTCCAGATCGAACAGGACGCAGTTGACTGGATATTTCTCGGTCATGATGCGAATTTCTCCGTGAAGGCTTTCTCGAGAAGGACCTTGGACTCCGAGTATTTGAGGTTCGGACGACCTGGAACCTTGGCTCTCCAGAAGAGCGAATTGTCTGCATTGTCGCAGAGTTTGACGATGATCGAAAAGATGTCACCGATCGAAATCAGGACCATGATCTTCTCGACGTAGGTTTCGGCGAGACGGAAGCGAGTCATCTCCTCTTCCGTCAGAAACTTGTCGACATCCGAAGGCCATTCGGAAGGCTTGCAGAGGAGCATCAAGGATCGAAGCATCGCATGATCGTACTCGAGCTCCTTGGCGACCAAAGGAAGGGAACCAGGAACGTCCTCGATCACATCGTGGTAGAGACCTATGATGAATGCACGATCGGCTGCGTCAGGGTTCTCTTCGAGGAACGGATGAAGCATCTTCTGCTGGACGGAGAGAACCACTCCCTCCGCTTCCAGGGCGACGCGATACGGATGCAACCAATATGGGGCTTTCAGAGTATCGAACTGTCCCTCGTGATGGTCTTGGATCTGAGAGATGAATCGATTTCTGTCCTTGGGCTGCATCCGGTATTCCTTTGCTATCGGAGGACGGCGAAGTGGAACCCGATCAGGTAACCACCAAGCATTCGTCTCTCGGAGAAGTGGTAGATGGACTCGTCTCCGAATTCCTTGGAAATGGAGTCCATCTGCTGGTACGACGTCTGTTTTTCGATGTCATACGGACGGTAGATTTCGATGTACCGCTTGATCTTCAAGGTCTTATTCCTCGTTGAACCACTTCTTGACTTCGTTCCAGTTCTTGAAGGTCTTGGCGTCCCAGTTCCCTTCCCAGGCGACCTGGGGCTTGTTGTGGGACTCGATCGGACGGGCATGACCGCAGGAAGGGGTGATCCAGTAGAGAACGTTGCTGGTCTCCATGTCGCAGATCGAGAAGGAGTCGTAGAGACGACCGTTCATCGGGCAGTTGTTCTTGAAGAACACATACATCGTGTCCTGGTTGATCATGCGGGAGTCGACGATCGACTTCAGACGCTTGACCAGGAGCTGGGTCTTGGCTGCAAGGGAGGTGTCCTTGCAGAACCAGTCATACCAACCAGCATCGATCTGGGTGTTCCGGTCGTTGCGATTGAACTCACCGGCATCAAAGCGACGGATCAGTTCGCGGATCGAGATGTTGGTCATGTCAGTTCTCTCCAGTTGATAGAAGTACTCTATCACATCTGGAAAGAATGTAAACTAGCCATTTAGCTGTTTTTTGCCGGTTTCCGCTTTTTTCCGCTGAAGGATCAATTTGTGATCCGCGGTACCGACCAGCTGCCATCCGAGATCCGAGTAGTAGGTCAGGGTTTCCTCGATTTGCTCCGGAAGGCTGTGCCAGATGCTGAGTACCTTGAATTCCATGTCAGAAGATCCTCCAGTTGAGAAAGTCGACCTTGAGGGCCCAGTCCATGGCTTTTGCCATGAGCCAGAACGGAGCGAAGATGACCTTGAGGATCGAGAAGGTGGCGTTCTGGACCGTGTAGGTCTTGCGTCTGGATATCATCACCAGCTCATGAAAGCCGGCGATCAGGGAGCAGAGGAGCCAGAGACCGGTCATGTTTTCTTCCTCTGAATGATCTTGATCCTCCAGCCGATCTTGCTTCCCCAGTAGATGATGCCGAGAAGAATTCCGATCGGACCGGCGATCCAGAGAAGGCAGCCTTGGACGAGGTCCTCGGCATCGACCACATCGGTGAGCTTGTAGCGAGTTCCGATGTAGAGCCAAAGACCGATCAGACCGGAGACGGCCCAGCCGAGTAAGAAAATGAAGGCGGTCATTCTGTTTCCTTTTCAGGTCCGCGAAGTTGGTATTCGAGATCTTTCTTAAAGACCGGGGTGTCCCAGTGATAGCTCAGCCACCAGTAGAGGAGTGCACCCCAGGCGATTGGTCCGAACAGGGAGCCGAACACCGTGGTGGCGATGTTGCCGACGTAGATGGTCTTCTTGTTGGTCATCATGATGTGGATGTTGAAGACCAAGAAGAGGAGGGACGAGAGGAGCCAGAACAGAGTCAGATAGCCGGGCAACATGCTGCTCCCTTGTTCCATTCCTTGAGTGAGATGATGTAGGTGAATCCTTCATCCATGGTCGGAGGTTCGTAGGTCTCCAGCATGTTCTTGAGGACGTAGCCCGGGATCTGCTTTCCGGCTCTGCTGGCGAGTCGACGCTTCCACTCGCCCGGATCGTCCACGGCGATGGCGTTCAGATCCACTCCGTAGATCTCGTAGCGATACTGACGAGCGAGTTGGATGAACCTGGACCTGGAATTCTTGGTCAGGTTCGTTCGATCGATCATCAGAGGAACAGTACCATTAACGAGATGGTAATCAAGCTGGCGATTAAACTCAGCAGTTGCAGATTTGATGGTCTCCTTGAAGATCGCGTCGTAGGTCGTACCATTTTCCGTGGCCTCCTTCTCGATGTAGTCATCGGACGACAGGACGGTATAGTCCTTGAATCGGTCCTGCTTCCGGAAGGTGGTCTTTCCGGTTCCCGGGAGACCGATCAGTAGGTAAATATGCTTGACCATGTTAGATCCATTTCGATTTGGCGAAGTCAACGAAGTCCTTGCGGGTGGAGTCTGCGAGCTTGCAGGCTTCCTTTTCTTTCATCGAGGGTCGAAACTCCTCGTAGACCTGAACCCAGATCATGTTCGAGATCTGGTAGAGGTAGGCGTTCAGCCAGTGGTGGTAGAAGACGCCCTGCTCGTAGTCCACGTCGATCATCTTGAGGGTATGTTCAAAGACCCACCAGTGTCGAGCTTCGAACTTCGGCTTGGTGTGAGTCTTGAGATTCCGATCCAACCAGATCAAGGTCTCGGTGAGAACGTCCAAGCTCGTGTTCTTCTCGATCTTGGTCACCGAGAAGTAGTCACGATCGAACTTGAAGTCCTTGGCGTAATAGTATTCCATCACTTGTCCAGTTCGGTCTGGGCGAGGTCTTTGGCGAGACGGAATTTGTAGTCCGAGTCCCCGGCCATGACCTCGGTGATTTCGGTGAGGGTCTTGTGCATCGAGACTGCACGATCGGCAATCGCTGCCATCCGCATCAGCTCGACCTTGGCTTCGAGCTTTCCTTTTTCGGATCCGTCCTCGATCACTGCAAGGAGAATGCGAGCTGTGGCTTCCCAGGTCAAGTCGAAGTTCAGAAAACCGGTTGTCGTGCTCATGATCTTCTCCTCAGAGTTCGTAGCTGGCTGCGTCGACCGCTTGATAGTCGAACCATTCACCTTCGGCATAGACGTAGTAGACTTCTTCGTCGAAGGCTTCGATCTGGACTTCACGACCTGTGGCAATGACTACCACATTCTCACCCATACCGAGTTTCTGGAAGCGTTCGAAAGTCATCTCGTTTCTCCGATTTTGATGAAAGCATCATATCACAGAGAAACGAGATGTAAACATCAATCGAACGAAATCACGAAATATTTTCCGAAATCGGCCGGATCATGAAGATCGTAGCCGAAGCAGGCTTCTTGGATCTCTTCGGAGTCGATAGTCATGAGATCCATGTTCGCATGACGTCCGAAGTGGGCAACGACCTGCTCTCGGATTTCTTCGAAGGTGATTCCACCGGAGGAGTGGCGAATGTAGAGAGTAGTCTCCGAACTCTCCGGATACCGACGAGTCAGAGCGTTGTCGTGCATCAGTTGTCTCGCTTTCCGTCGTGGAAGACCTTGACTCGACCAAACCGGAGCTTCCCGTCCTCGGTGTAGCCTTGGAAGACCACGGTGACTTCGCACTTGCCTTCGTAGTCGGCACGGTTCTCGTAGATGACTCGATTGCGGAGCATCGAACCAGTGACGGAGGCATCCGAGGTCTTTCCATCAGGGAGCTGAACAGTCACCGACTTTGCGGCTCCCTTCCAGTTTCCGAGACCGTCGCGGATTTCGAGGAGAGGGAACTCGGCGTCCATGAAGTCCTTGACCTTGATCAGGGAGGTGGTCCGCTTGTGTTCGTAGATCGAGCTCGGGTCTCGGATCATGACTCCTTCATAACCCTTCTCGAATTCCTCGTCGTGGACCTTCTTGATCAGTTCGGCGGTGGCGCCGACCGCTGAGGTGTAGACGAGCTGGATGACGTCTCCGAAGTATCCACCGAACTCACCGAAGAGCTGCTGGAGGAAGGCGACTCGTTCACGGAAGGTGGCGGAAGGACGATCGTGGAGGATGACGTCATAGACGTGATACTGAACCTTGTCCCGGATCTCCTGTCGATCCTCCTCGGTCAGCTTCTCGATCTTCTTGGTGTTGATCAGGGAGGACAGCTTCTCGAAGTCAGACTTGAGCTCGTGATTGTAGAGCTCACCGTCCAGGGTGATGTTGTACATGTCGAAGACTCCGGTGAGCTTCTCCATGATGTGGTCCACCGTCATGAACGGCTTTCCGGAGCGCGAGTGACCACCATCCTCGGATGCGAGGAAGCGATTGCCGTCCAGCTTCGGCTGATAGGCAAAGTAGTCGGTCGGCTGCTTCTTCTTGAGGTGCTTGACCGAGTCGTAGGTTGCGGCCAGCATCGGAGCAAGGAAGTTGCTCTTCTTGGCGCCGTCGGCGGTCTCCGAATACTTCCGGCTCAGACGATCGCGATAGACCGACTGGATCTCGAGGTCGGCCTGGGCTTCTGGGGTGGTCTCATTGGAACGACCGATATTCTTGGCTTCGGCGTCCCTCCAGTCCGAGGTGACCTTTGCTCCATCCACGAGACCGGAGACAGTTCGGTACTTTCCACCGTTCCTCTCTGCGTACCAGACACGAAGGTTGTCGTTCTGATCGATGTGATAGAGGTTTGGATAGACTTGATTGATCTGGAGTTGCATGTGGTTCCTTGGGGTTAGAGATAATCGTGGTTGAAGATCCACATCTCGACTCCGGTCTCCCGTTCGATCTTGGTGGCTTCAATGCGGGCTGCGGTCGAGCTGACGAAACCGTACTCGGCTGCTTTGGGGAACTTGGCTCGGACGATCTTGCGATCCTCTCGGGCCTTCTTGGAGTTGGTGGCTGAAGCTACGTCGTAGCCCCAATAACGGCATCCTTTGAATTCTTCACCGACTTTCATCGAAGGTCTCCTTACTTAGAGATCAGAGTGTAGGTCGTGGTCAGTTCGAAGATGGCGACCTGGGAACGCTCCCATCCATCTTCATTCTTGATCTTGTCCAACCAGTCCAGGGCGTGTGTGGTCGAGAGGAACTGCTTGGCTTGCTTGATGTCCGGAGTTGCATTGTGCTCGTCGTGTATCCAATACCCTCTGTCTTTTTCTTTGAGGGCTACTGAAGTCTCGGACTGCATGATCTTCTCCGATTTCGATGCTACACAATGAATCTACCACATTTGAGAGGATTTGTAAAATGAAAAGATTCTGGTCCGGCCTTTAACAAAATTACTCCAGGGACTCATTCTCGGTAATTTTATTTCAAGCTCTTGAAACAATGTTTCAAAGTAATATTGTTTCAAGAATCAGCCGAAATTCAATAGATTATTACCGACGGATTTTATCGTTAGAGAACAATCACTTACAGGTGCTCGAGTAATATTGTTTCAAGAAGCCACGAATCTTTGATCGTTTATTATCAGCCAGAATTGGTTAGATAGTCTCGTAATGTCTTTTTTCACTCTTGACGGAGAGCTTCAGCTCGGAGGCAGAGTGACCGCTGCTTCAGCAGCTGATTCCTTCAACATGAAGAATCAACCTTGGCTTCAGCCTTGAAGCTTCAGCTTCAATCACTACAGAATCTTTAACGTGTAGCGAGAGAGGGTTCAAATTCTGGATCTGCGATCCATCGGCTCCGCCGGACGTCAATATATAGGCAGATGGAAGTCTTCGATCTAACCGGCGCAATCACAACACAAGAAGAAACAAAGAGCGATCACTTCTCTGCAACTGAAGTGCCGGGCAATGTCACTTGGACTCAGATCAACGTGATCCAAGTTCGCAACAACACCATGAATGGACCTACTGGTCTTCCGGGTATGGAGCAGATCGTCATCCCGACTTCTAAGAACAAGACCATCACTTCGACTCCCGGTGCAATCCCGACTGACTCAACTGGTTCTGACTCCAAACTGTCGGCTACCACCAGACTCACGTCCTCGATTGCTCTCCCACTTCCGACCAACTTGGTCTACTCTTCATCCAACGACTGGTCCGAAGAAGAGACCAACTTCCTTGAGAAGACCCTCGGCAAGGTGGCTAACGGAGGGATCCAGTCCGTTGCTGATGCTACCGGGAACATAGCCGACTTCGCCAAGAACAAGCTGATCAATATGGCCTCCATGACGGCCTTCAAGAAGTATGCTCAGAACTCAGGCTTCGCCGGAAATCCCTACAAGGAAGTCTACTACGGAGGCATTCGCTTCAGAACCTTCGCATGGCACTGGGAGCTGGCACCGAAGTCCGCTGCAGAAGCCAAGACCATCGAACGTCTTCTCTTCAGCCTCGAACTCGCTTCCCACCCAGAATTCCTCGGTGAGACCGACTCCTCAGCCTTCTGGATCCCGGACTCCTTTGAGGTTGAGTTCAAGGGCACGAACCTTCCGAAGCTTCAGCGTCTGGTCCTGACCTCCATGAATGTGGACTACTCCCAGTACGGGCCTAAGTTCATCGCCAATGGAAATCCGGCCTTCATCACCCTGGACCTGAACTTCATGGAAGTCGACATCCGTACCAAGAAGGAAGTCCGTGAGGCCTACGAAGGTCGCAATCTTCCGGAGATCTTCTAATGTACTTCTCGCTCTTCCCGTCCCTGATCTATGATGATGCTCTCCTGGTCGATCTGTCCAGGAAGATCAATGCTATAGAGCTGGATGATCCAAAATTCCTCTATGACGAATACATCATCCAGAATGGAGAGCGTCCGGATGTTCTCTCGAACAAGTTCTATGGGGTCCCTTACTATCACTGGGTTATTCTGGTCACCAATGGATTGACTCTCAAGACCTGGCCGAAGTCAGATCGTCGGTTGGACAACTACACCACCGACAAGTATGGAAGCGATCTCTACAAGACGGCCCAGTACTTCGATGATGCCGGCAATCCAGTTCCCTACTCCTTCCCACTGTCCATTGAGGACTCCAACGGAGACACTCAGAATTTCTGGTTCAACGGGGACGGCTACGGCGTAGTCCAAGGCAACGATGTCTTCGCAGTCGGAGAAACTGCGACGAGCAAGACCAACTTTGAACTCGAGACAGAATCAAATGATGCAAGAGCCAAGATCAGGATCTTGGACAAGTCCTTCCTAGGAAGCATCACGGATCTCGCTACGTCTCTACTGGCGGCGTAACATGGGTGTAACCCTCAACACAAAGACGTATTCCCAGAAGATTAACCAGTATCCGGGTTACTATGAGATTACAAAGTTGGAGCTCACTTCGACTTTCGGCAAGAAGACGGATTTGCTTCCGTTCTTCCTTGAAATGAACCTCTTTGAGGATCTCAACTCACCGACCCTCACCGGATCCATCTCCCTTCTCGACACCAAGAACCTGATCAAGAACACTCCGATCATCGGCGAAGAAATCGTGGAGGTTGTAGTTTCGGATCAGTATGCCAAGATGGACAAGAAGTTCAGGATCTACAAGATCTCGGATCGCAAGCAGCCGAACTACGGCGTTCTGTCCTACAACCTACATTTCTGTTCCGAGGAGCTCTACATCAATGCCTACCAGAGAGTGTCCAAGGCCTATCAAGCAGTTCACTATGAGGACGCCGTCAAGGACGTCCTGACGAACTATCTCAAGTCTGACAAAGAGATACTGGTTGGGACCACAAAGCTTCAACAGTCCTTCATCCTCCCGAACTGGTCTCCATTCTTTGCTACAAACTGGATGGCGTCGAGATCCCAAGACGATGCGTATGTCGGCGGCAACTTCATCTTCTACGAGGATCTGGAGCGCTTCAACTTCGTGGCCGTCGAGAACCTCCTGGACGAAACAAAGAACAAACCCTTCGCCGAGGTCTCGATCGATCCGATGAGACCAACAGTGGATGGTCGTATTGCCTATGACTCCCGTCAGGCCAAGGACGTGATGCGCTTCGAGTCAATGGAGGTATCCAAGTCTCTAGACGTCCTCGAGAACATGACCTTCGGAATGTACAAGAACATGGTTCGAGTCATCGACGTCGGTGTCCGTGGAACCATCACCAAGACCTACGACTACGAAGCTGAGTTCGACTCGGCCGTTCACCTCAAGGGACTGGACGATAAGTCCTTTCCACTAGCCAGCTCCAATCACCTGAATGCAGCCTTCGACATCCAGATGGAGAACAACGTCTTCATCAAGTCCAAGGGTTTGTTCTCCAACGAGCCGGACGGAGGATTCCAGGTCGAAGATTGGTTCTCACCTCGCCTGTCCCAGATGCACCAGATGAACAACTTCGTCATCCGCGGAACTCTTCCCGGTCAGATGGAGATGAAGGTCGGAATGATCGTCAAGTTCAAGATGCCGAACCCAGAAAATCTGGACGTCGGTGGTGTGATTGAACCGGACAAGGCGTACTCCGGAAATTATCTGATCACCTCCCTCAGAAGGATCTTCCAGAAGAACAAGTTCTACTGTGTGGTCGAGATGATCAAGGACTCGATGGCCCTGGACCTTGATGAACTGAGTGGATCCAATGGCACACACCTATAAGGGCCTCTACGAAGTCCAGAATCCAGAGAAGTACATTGGTGATTCTAAGAACGTAGTGTATCGCTCTTCTTGGGAGCTCAAGTTCTCAAAGTACCTCGACCACAATCACAATGTAAAGAGATGGGCATCCGAGGAGATGGCCATTCCATACTACTACCCACTGGACGAGAAGATGCATCGCTACTTCCCGGACTACTATGTTGAATTCACCAACAAGAAAATCTCGGTCATAGAGATTAAGCCGTTCGCTGAGACAATGCAGCCCATTCTCAAGAAGGGCGGGAACAAGAGGGTCTTTGGAGATCGACTCGCAACCTACATGAAGAACTGCGCCAAGTGGGATGCAGCCAAGGCTTTCTGTCTGGAGCGAGGTTGGACCTTCCACGTCTTCACCGAGAAGAGCCTAGCACTTCTTAGATAGATACTCGAATGCCTTTCATCGAGAAATATACCGATCTGGACATGTCCTTCCGAAGGACTTTTAGGAACGACGTCCGTAAGAAGGTCGACGAAGAGGCCATCAATCAACACCTGAGACTTTTGATCCTCACCGAACAGGACGAGATCCCATTTGAGAACAACGTCTCCGCCGACGTTCGCAATCTTCTCTTTGAGAACTACACCGTCCCGGTCCAGGAGGCTCTGTCCTCTACCATCCGAAACATCCTCAAGCAGTATGAGCCTAGAATCACTGTTCAGGACGTCATAAATACAGCGAACGGAAACGATCTCGAACTGACTGTAACATACGTCATCAAGCAAACTCGAGTGGTCGGTCAGTTCAAAACGATCCTGAAGAGAGCCCACTAGATTGTACCTGCAGAAGCTAGACGCATCCACCATCAAGGATAATTTCCGTGCCTTCCTGAAGACTCAGGACGAGTTCACGGATTACGATATGACTCAGTCAGGAATGGACTCCCTCCTGACCACCTTCGCTTATGCAATCCACTATGATGCCTATCAGGCCAACTCGTCCAATGCCGAGATGTTCCTGTCCTCCGCCCAGCTCCGCAAGAACGTCACCGGACGCGCGAAGATGCTCAAGTATCTTCCGAAGAGCAGGACCTCCGCCGTCTCGATCATCAACGTGATCGTGGACGAGCGTGATGGACAAACCCTCCCGACCACTCTCTTCATGCCGAAGGGAACGGTCTTTGCCGTCTCGGCTAATCTGACCAAGACCTACTACTTCTCGACTCGTGAGTCCTATACGGCTTCCAAGGTCGGAACCACTTTCATCTTCGAGGACGTCAAGGTCTACGAAGGCCTCTATTCGAATGCCTACCAGAAGTACGAGAACGGGTTCATCTCGACCATTCCGGATCCGAACATCGACACCTCATCGGTAGAAGTCTTCGTCCAGGAGGATCCGAACTCAAGCGTCTTCCAGGACTACGAGAAGGTCGACTCCATTCTCAACCTGAGAGGCACCGATCGAGTCTTCTATCTCGAAGAGAACTTCGACGAACTCTATGGGATCTACTTTGGTGATGGACTCCTCGGAAAGAAAGTTGCTGACAACACCAACGTTCTGGTCACCTTCCAGACCTGCTCTGGACTGGACGGCAACGATCTTTCCGGGTTCTCCTTCGTCAAGTCTCCGTCAAAGACCGATCCGATCAACTCCGGTCGTGTGACGACCTTCACCAAGGCCTCTTCATCCGGTGGTGCAGAGCGTGAGTCCATCGACTCCATCAAGTTCAATGCGCCAAAGTACTTCTCGACGCAAGGCGTGATCATCAACGAGGACGCGGCCAACTACGTTGTTCCAAACCTCTACCCGGACATCAAGTCCGTGAACCTCTGGTCCGGCAAGGGCGTCTCGTTCGGAAAGACCTACATCTCTCTCAACCCATACGAGGACAATCTTACCGACGAACGCATCGCCGAGATCCTTGCCGATCTTGAGCGCAGACGCATGGTCGTCCTCACTTCCTTGGAGTATGTAGCGCCAACCTATCTGGATCTAGAGATCAGGCTGAATGTATTCTTCGATGGAACCAAGTCCATTACAGAGATCGAGACCGATCTTTATGAAAGAATACTTGCATATTCCAAGAACAATATCGAGGATTACAAGAAGAGTTTCATTTCTTCGAAGTTCATCACCGAGATCACTCCAACTCTTCTTGGCTACGACTTCTCGCTCGGCGTCATCTCTCGTCAGACCGTCTACCCGAACTCCCTGGAGTCCTATGGGTTCAACTTCTACAACGAGATCAAGACCCTCGTCTCGAACGACTTCACCTTCCAGGGATCCACTTCGTCCCTGATCTCGGATGGCTCGACCCTCAAGATCATCTCTGATACCGGATCGGTCAAGAGAACCAACGCTGGTTCGATCGATCTCTCCACCGGAAAAGGAACAGTCCAGGGAGTGAACATTCAGGCGATCACCGCCAACACCTTTGAGATCAAGGCAGAACCAGTCCGTGAGTCCATCTTCGCCAAGGAGAATTCCATCTGCAGGATCCTCGAAGGCGACATCAAGATTAGTTATGAGGTCCTATGAAGTATCCCGTAAATCTGGACGAGGCTAAGCTACCGCTTCGTCTCATCTTCGGCGTCGAATACATCTTCACGGCAAGCAACCCGATCTTCTTCTCGACCTCCGAGACACAGATTGTTCTCTATCACAAGTGCATCGGTAATGGAACAACGGAAGTATACTTCGTTCCAGACAAGACCATGGCTTCTGACGACGTCTGGTTGAACTACGGAACCTCCACGAAGGTTGAGTTCGACTATAATGAGTTCGTTCTAGCCGATCATCAGGTAGACTTTACTCCGGACTACTTCGAGGACGAGTATCCTCTCTTCGTAAAGCTTCTCGAATACTACCTCCGCTACATCGGTCTTCCGGACCAGCCTTCCGGCTTCATTCACTCTCTCGAGAAGTTCGCCCACATCGATGAGACCTTCGATGCGTTTTTGACCTACATGTACGATGAAGTACTTCACTACTTCCCGGCTGATACTGCCGCGGACAAGAAGATCCTTGCCAAGTACATTGTGGACTTCTATGCAGCGAGAGGCACCGAGGACTCTATTGCCTTCCTGATCTACGTCCTCACCGGACAAGAAGGTTTGATCGTCAAGGGACGCAACAACGTCCTGATCGCCTCAAGCAAGGTTCAAGGCAAGATCTCTGATCTCGGAGTAGTTCTCCAGGACAACTACTTCAATTCCCTCTTCGCCTATGCGATCTACTTGAGGGATGTGGACTTCAGAAAGTACAAGGACGTCCTGTACAAGTTGGTCAACCCGGACGGATATCTTCCATTCGGTGTGAGCATTCATCAGACTGTTTCTCTCACGGTGGTGAATACTCCTACGGTCATCGAACCGGTTGCATAAATATTCTCCATGATCAATCAAATCTCGGCCAGAGTCCTGACCATCGTTTCGGTCCTGGATGCCATCACATCAGGAAATCTCTTTTCCTTCGCTGCAAAGAAGACGGCATGGCCGGATGAAGACAATCCACCGGCTCCGGCTGATGTGACCCTCTCAGCCATCATGGCGGACGTTCTATTCTCCAAGAGGGTCGACAACAAGGACATCAGGTTCCTGGTCCCAAGAGTCAATTGGATCACAGCCACTGCCTATGCTCTCGGAGATGTGATCATGACTGCAGAGAACCACGTCTATCTCTGCACTACCGCAGGGACGTCACAGACGGCGCCTACGCACGTAACCGGTACCCAGGTTGAAAGTCCTGGCTCCGTTGGATGGAAGTTCCTAGAAACCGTCTCCCCTGCTGTTCTAACGGTGTATGGCGACTCTGGCTCTTGGACTCCACTATCCTTCGCCTCCGAAGAGATCTTCTGGACAGCCAAGCCGACCAAGATCAGGATCGCCTTCTCCATTATCGGGGACGAGAACTCTTTCTTCCCGTTGGCCCAGTCCTATCGAGTGGTTGGTGTCTATGCCAACCCATTCCTGAGAGCCGTTCGCAACAAGATTACGGATTCTTCTGACTTCACAAAGTACGGTGCCCTGTTCGGCATAAATACGATGACTCCTATCATGAGGACTGCCGATCAAGTCGACCAGTTCGTATTTGACGTAGACCTTCCAGCTTAAGAGAAATAATGGCAACCCCAAGCGACCTCAGATCCCAGGCTCCGTATCTCGACGATTTCGACGAGACCAAGAATTTCCATCAGATGGCGTTCGTACCAGAGCGTGCAGTCCAGGCTCGTGAGCTCACTGGTCTTCAGTCCATCCTCGGACATCAGATCGGCGTTCATGCAAAGGCCATCTACAAGGATGGAACTCAGGTCATCGGCGGCGTCCTGTCTCCGAAGAAGATCGTCTACATCAAGATCGATGACGACTTTGGCGGCTTCCCGGTAGTCGTCGAGGAATTCCTCGGTCAGACTGTCATCGAACTGGACGGAACGGACACCCCAACCGGTAAGGTTGGAACGGTCATCACCGCAAAAAACGACGGATCTCAGAAGTCCATCTTCGTTTCTCCGGATCTTCCGTTCACCGCCGGCAACAAGATCCAGATCTCTGGTCAGTCCGTCTTTGCAACCGTCACCGACTCCGGAAACTGCTTCTACCTCGGCCTGAATGCTGGTGAGTTCTTCTACAACAACACCTTCATCAACGTCCCACAGCAGGGCATCATCCTTGAGGACTTCAATTCGGCTCCTACCGGAACTGCCGGACTGATCTGGACCTCGGATATCGTCACTGCCCAGGAAGACAATTCACTCTTCGATCCGGCTCGTGGTGCAACCAACTTCGGCTCCCCGGGTGCAGACAGAATCAGAACCGTCGGAACCCTCGTCTATGTGGCTGAGGGAGATGTAGCTCCGGATACCTACTCGCCTCTCTACGAGATCCGAGACGGCAACACCAAGACCGAGTCCTCGACCACCATCTATTCCGATCTGGCCAAGGAGCTGGCACGTCGTACGTTCGACGAGTCCGGCAACTACACCGTCAACCCATTCCAGCTGACCCTCGAGGACGGCATCTACAATCGCATTCGTTCGGTCTCCACTCTCGGAGTCGTCGAGACCTATGCGGTGATCGACATCCCAGCAACCGGCAAGATCATCGTCGATGGGGATCCAACCTACGACGGCGAATACGACATCGTCGAAATCATCGATGCGACTCACTTCAAGACGTCCTTCACGCCAGCAACTGCTCTCGATGGAACGGCCGGCCTGACCTTCAGGATCGAGTCCAAGTTCTCTATCGAACTCGGCAAGGGCAAGGCATACGTTCGTGGCTTTGAACTGACCAAGATCGGCACCACCGAAGTTCCGGTCGATCGTGCTCGCGACACGGCCCTCGTAGAGAACTACAATCTCGTTCCGATCCTCGGAAACTACGTCATTGTGACCAATATGGCCGGTGATCTTCCAGTCGGCAACGGCGTCCAGTCAGTCAACTTCTATTCTGCAGCGGGTGGAACTGGAACTCTGATCGGAACCGGTCGAGTCTCCTTCATTCGCTACCAGTCTGGAACGAACGGCGACACCGCAGCAAAGTACCGTCTGTACTTCCTGTCCATCGCCATGGGTGCAGGCTATGCCTTTGAGAACGTCCTGTCTGTAAAGACCGGCTCGGGCTTCCTTGCCAACATCGCAACGGACTCCATCGTCTCCGGCAAGACCATCCTGAACTCTTCATCGGCAACGAGCCTTCTCTACGTCATCCCACAGGATGGTGTCGCGACTCTCCAGCCGGGTGGTTCACCTTCGACCTCCTACACCAGAATCCAGCAGTTCTCCGGAGCAGCAACCGGATCCTCGATTCAGTTCTCGATCGGAGCTGGAACCGGAGCGTCCTTCTACGGACCAGTCGGAGGAGACTTCGCCGGATCGGATACCGAACTCACCCTCTATCACTTCGTGAACACCACGACCGGTGCGACTCTGAACGTAACGAGCTTGATCATCTCCAATGGTGGTCTGACCCTCACGGCAGTCTTTGGATCAGCCGGTGGAAACGTCTCGCTCGTCGCCCCCGTCCAGCTCGCAAACACTTCACCGAAGACCAAGACCATTTCGTCCGGAACGACCACCGCCGCCGGAACCGCTCTGGACTCCACGGACACCATCATCCTTGATCACTACGACGTCAAGAAGCTGAACTCGATCACCAAGAATTCGGTGAACGTCACCGATCGCTTCACCTGGAACGGTGGACAGAACGACCTAACCTATGAGTTCGGATCGGTGACTCTCAAGCCAGGTCAGACGCTTCCTACTGGAGGAACGTTCTCGATCAACTACGACTACTACGTCCACTCCGGAACCGGATACTTCTCAGTCGACTCCTATCCAGAAGATCGTAAGGACATTCCGTCCTACACCTTCAAGTCCTCTGGAGTCACCATCGATCTGGCCAATGCCATCGACTTCCGTGTTGTTGGATCCACCGGCATCATTCCAGTCCCGAACGTTCCGATCTCCTCGGACTACGACTTCTACCTCGCTCGCATCGACGTCGTAGTTCTCTACTCCTCCGGAGACTTCGGAATCATCCGTGGTACTCCTTCTCAGAACCCGGTCACCCCGAAGGTTCCAGAAGACGCCATGACCTTGTACTACCTGAACATCCCGCCGTTCACCAAGAATGGTACGGACACTCAGACCGTCTACAAGGACAACAAGCGCTACACCATGGCCGACATCGGTGTCATCGACAAGCGCGTCACTCGTCTTGAGTACTACACCGCCCTTTCTCTTCTTGAGATGGACACCAAGAACTCGCCGATCTACGATGAGGCCGGTCTCGAGCGCTTCAAGAACGGTATCCTCGTAGACTCCTTTACCGGACACGGCGTCGGCAACGTCTACTCCGGAGACTACAAGTGCGCCGTCGATGAGGACAACAACTACTGCCGTCCTCCATTCAAGATGGACGATACTTCTCTCTCGGTGTTCTCCAAGACTGCACTTCAGTCCAACGACAACTCCAAGGCTCGCATCGGTGAGGTCATCACTCTTCCTTACACCGAAGAGTCCTTCCTGTTCAACAACATCGCGACCCGTGTCGAGTCGGTCACTCCGTTCCTCGTTCCTAAGAGAACCGGCCAGCTCTATCTCAACCCACCGTCGGACGATTGGATCGACACCACCTCGGCTCCTGCCTTGGCTGTCAACCTGTCCGGTGATGCAGACAATTGGGAAGCAATGGGCGCTGCCTCCTACGATACCGTCTGGGGAGCCTGGGAGTCCGTCTGGACGGGTTCCACCACTCGTGGCAATACAACTACCACGAACACCAATCAGACGCGCACAGGAACTGCTACAACGACTTCTTCCGAACAGATCTCGGAGTCGATCGGTGAGTACGTTCGCAACGTCAACATCATCCCGAACATGCGAGCTGTTTCGATCCAGGTCTACGGACAGGGACTTCGTGCAAATCGTGACCTCTACGTCTTCTTCGAAACCGACAATGTGGCTTCATACGTCACCCCGGTTGCAGGCTTCACCCCAGTCTCCGAAGGCGTCGTCAGAAGCGATGCAAATGGCGAAGTCAAGTTCACCCTGAACATCCCGGCCGGTGTGTACCGTACCGGCGATCGTATCGTCACGGTCATCGACGACAGCCAGAACATCGTCGACAATGCTTCGACCTACTCCAAGACCCTGTTCTACTCCTCCGGTCTGAACGTCAACACCCAGGAAACGGTCATCTCGACCCGTATTCCTAAGGTCACCACCGAGACCATCACAGAGACAAGAACCACGTCTCAGGTCTCTGTTCGTCCTCAGGTTCAGCAGGAGCGTGGTGGCGGTGGACCTCATGGAGATCCTCTGGCCCAGAGCTTCTCTGTCTCGGCCGAAGCCTATCCATTCGGAATGTTCCTGACCTCAGTAGACATCTTCATGAGAAGCAAGGCGACCGACGGAGTTCCGATGAGCCTCCAGTTGAGGCCAATGAACAACGGCTATCCTCACTCCACGGACATCATCCCGTTCTCGAACGTGATCGTTGCTCCATCTGCGATCAACATCCCAACCAACACGGCAGACATCAACTCCGTCTTGGCTGCGGGAACGAACGTCCTGTTCGATGCTCCTGTCTATCTCGAGCCGGGCAAGGACTACTGCTTGGTCATGCTCTCTGACTCCATCGAGTACGAGACCTACGTCGCAACCATGAGCCAGAAGCTTCTCGGAACTGACACCACCGTCATTTCCCAGATCTCTCTTGGATCCATGTTCAGATCCCAGAACGGAACCACCTGGACTGCGAACCAGAACGACGACGTCATGATGCGCCTGAACAAGGCCAACTTCTCTCTCGCTGAAGGAACTCTCGTTCTCAAGAATACCCTTCCGGCAGCCAAGAAGGTCGTCAACCTGTTCAGCCACAACCTGGCTCCAGTCGTATTCTCCGGTGTTGCAGACATCACTTCGACCTACCAGATCCGCAACACTGGGACCGGACTCCTCTCGAACTCGGCTTCGTACTTCCTCAAGTCCGATACGACTCTTGCCAACGAGGGATACCTCTCGGCAGTTGGTGACTTCGTCTCCACGCTCAAGTTTAACACGAGCAACAAGGACGTTTCACCTTTCGTGGACACCACCAGAAACTCAGTGGTCCTCGTCCAGAACATCGTCAACAACCTCGGCCTCTTGAGAACCGGAATGGCTATCACCAATGCCGGCTCCGGATACACCCAGGGGACCACCACCCTTGTTGTCTCAGGTTCTACCGGAACAGGAGCTGCTCTGACCCCAGTGATCACCGGTGGTGCACTGACGGACATCATCATCACCAATCCAGGACAGGGATACACCACGACTCCAACGATCACCGTGGTCGACTCCGGATCTGGGACCAGCGCCACTGTCGAATACTTCGGTGGATTTGAAACCGACCCTCAGAATGGTAATGCTCTGGCTCGCTACATCACCAGAAACATCACCCTCAAGGATGGGTTCGAAGCGACCTACATCACCGTCCAGGTCGATGTGAATCAGCAGGAAGGAACTGAGGTTCAGTTCTTCTATCGTGCGAAGTCCGCCGAGGATCCTTCGATCCTGGACGCACATGATTGGGTTCCTCTCAAGAAGTCCGTGAGCAACGTTCTTGTCTCCGGTGATGCAACCACCTTCACCGAAACCACCTGGACTCCAGAAGGCATCTCCCTCGAGTACACTGCCGATGGAAACACCTTCACCTCTGCCTCGGCAATCGCCGTCAAGGCAGTCTTCCTATCTTCGAACTCGGTAAGAGTCCCGAAGATCAGAAACTTCAGAGCTATCACCTCGGTCTAAGAATGCAAACGGTAAAGATCAACAATACTTCAGCCGTAAGAGACATTCACTCCAAGGCCGTCCTTGAAACCTCCCATGCGGAATATACCGCTCACTTGAGAAGGAGGAACAGGGAAAAAGAGGTGAAGGCTCTTGGAGACAAGATGGATAGAATCCTGTCTCTCCTCGCTGAGAAGGGAATCGACCTTGACGGACTATAAGCTTTTCAACAAGGATGTGATCGTCTACTCCGGACAGGACACTACGATCAAGCTGACTCCGATTGGACTGGACGGATGGAAGTTCGCTCCGGCCGATCTGGACATAGTGGGGTTCGTTTATAGACCAGGAGATGACATCGGGATCTATAATCAAGCCATCACCATCGTGAATGGAGTCGGTTCGATCCCGTACGATCCCGATCGTCGGTTCGACTATTCCTATAGATATAATCTCTACGTCATTGATGGCGGCCAGAGGAAACTCTTTCAATTCGGAAATGTGATCTTCAAGAATGAGCATCGAGAGCCCAACGTCGGCTGAAGAATTCATCAGGCACTGCAAGGCACGCCTGTCCTTCCTGAAGATCAACATCACTCCGGACCAGGAGAGGATCCTCCTTCAGAGAGCCAAGAAGAAGTTCTTGGACTATCACCGTGAGTCCACAGACACGGTCTACGTCAAGCAGCAGATTACTCTCCAGGATCTACAGAACGGATACTTCGTCACTCCGAACGAGATCTGGGAAGTACACAATCTCCTTTCGTATCGACAGGCTCGCTCCTTCTCGAACGACATGATCTACGACATGGAGATCAAGTACTCCCTGTACAACTCCAACAATACCGGATATGCAGCCACCGCAGCGGACGGCAATACTTCGCCTCTGATCTCCTATTGGCTCTATCGAATGGACAGTGGACTATATCAGTCCCACTTCAATAGAGACGATCTCTTCCGTTGGTCAAAAACCTCCAGAAGGCTTGTTGTCGAAGGAAATCCCGGATTTGTAGTTGGGAACTACATCGTCTATGAAGCATCAAAGTCCCTAGAGGATGAAGAACGCTTCTGGCAGGTAGAATGGTTCACGGACTATATGGTCGAACTCCTCAAGGCTACATGGGGAGAGAACCTGACCAAGTTCGCCAATGTCGAGCTCCCAGGTGGAATGACACTGAATGGTCAGGCCTTCAAGGATGAAGCCAAGGCTCGCATCGAAGAACTTGAGGAAGAACTCCGCAGCACCTACTCAGACTATACGATGATCTACATCTCCTAATAGATACTACCAAAGGATCCCACATGAATTACAAGCCATTTGACCCAGTAGAAATCGAGTCTCTTCTCGAGTCCAAGCTTCACGAAGCTGCACAGGTAGACACTTCTCCATACGAGACGGTCAACGACGACACTCCGACCGGCAAGGGAACTTGGACGTTCTCGGTGGACAAGTATCCGTCCCACCCGAATGACTATGGAACTCTTGAGAAGGCCGGCAAGCTGGTCGACATCACCGACGACTACAAGAACGCCGTCGGCCAGGTCAAGAAGCAGTTCCCTTCAGCCAAGACCATCTATCTCCTTCCTTAAGGGAGCTACTTCCGGGAGGTAGACTTTGGCACATCCGATCTTTGCAAATTACTTTGACGACGTCGCGAAGAATCTCTTCGAGGATCTCGTGGACGAAAGTATCCAGGTCGGCGGCTACGACTGCTACTACCTGCCCAGAGTAATCGACTCAAAGGATAAGCTCCTCAACGAAATCTTCCTTGCCAACTTCAAGGAGGCCTTCAAGATTACGGTCTTCAGAGAAGAGCTAGGTGGTTTCTTTCCGAACGACTTCCTCATCCAAAAGTTTGGTCCTGAGTTCTCCGGATCCAATTCCGTCTTCGCAGTCGGCAAGAGGGACTTCACCAACATCGTCGGAGACGAATACCCGATCGAAGGCGGTCTCCTCATCTTCACGGACGAGAAGCAGATCTACGAGATCAAGAACATCGACACGAGGGATCCTTGGATTTCCGGTGGTAGAATGTACTACTGGAAGATGTCCTGCCTGCCTTTCTCCAGAGGAAAGAATCACAACTTCTTCGAGGAGGTCAACGATTACATCGATACGGACTCGGAAGAACTGCTCGGCGAGTTCCTGGACAGAACAGATTTGTACTCCACCGAATACTTCACGGCAGACTCTATCTGCATCACTGCAGACACAACTCACCACTTGGCATCTGAAGACTTGAGAGAAGGTTACTTCCTACCGGTTACGGCCGACAGAACGGACATCAACGCAGCCGATGCTGATTGGACGATAGATATCGATTGGAAAGGCCAGCCTCAGAGCAACGTCGACGAGGCCAAGATCCCAATTCTCTATCCGGAGTTCGGAAATGGAGCGTTTGGTGATGAGGCCAAGAACTACAGCACGACAAACCCATTCGGGTTCAATTAAGGGAAATACATGTCAGATCCAATCTATGAAGTAGTCAACATCGGATCCGCTCCGAACTCCAAGGATGGTGATACGGCTCGAGTTGCATTCAAGAAGGTCAACGACAACTTCGACGTTTTGTTCGGTGCCTTCGCCAACCAGGTCTCGCCGATCGACGCCGATTTCAACGCCGTGGCTTCAGGAATCTACTTGGTCAATACTTCCGGTGGAGTGATCACCTGCACCCTCCCAGCAACACCAGCCGTCTCGACGATCATTCGTTTCATCGACGTGGCCGGTAAGTTTGGAACGAACGCCTTCAAGATCAACACCAATGGAAATCGTATCCAGGGACAGGTTGTTTCGCTGGTTCAGTATACCGACAACTATACCTTCATCGACTTCTTCTATGCATCTCCTTCTACTGGCTGGATCGTCAAGTAATGGGCATAGAGACAGTTGTATAAGTGGCCCTTCTATCACGGACATCTCCGTAAGCTGATCGCCGGATTCGGATCTCTATTCGATGACATCCGAGTCTCGACGGTCGACGGGGGTGGAGTGATCAGAAACATCCATGCAGTGCCGATCAGGTACGCAGGCGCAGAACCGACCCTGGTCAATACGGATCCTTCCAAGAAGCCGTACAACGAAATCTATCCGAGAATGTCCTTTGAGATCGTCGGCATCTCTCCGGACAAGGATCGCTCCGTCAATCCAAACAATGTGATCAACGGCGTTCGAGCTCCTTCCAACTACACCGTGGACTTTGGTCTGTACATCCTGGCCAGGAACATGTCCGATGCCTTCCAGGTGATGGAACAGATCCTTCCGTTCTTCAACCCGACCCTGACTATCACAATGGTCAATGCTCCGAACAATGGAGTGGTCGACACTCCGATCACCCTCACTGCCGTGTCCATTCAGGACGACTACGAAGGAGCAGAGGACAAGGAGAGAAGGATCGAGATCGGTCTTAACTTCACCTGCTATCTGGACTTCTACGGTCCGTCCGGCTCCGCCTATGAAATTGCCCTGGCTCAGTTCATCGATCCAGCGTACAAGAGACCAGCAGATGATCCGACTCTCTGCTCTCCTCCTCGTTGGCCGATCAACACCCCAGGCCAGAAGAACCGCATCGAGAAGATCTTTGTGGATTTCTACACCAACAAGGTGGACTACTGCGCTTCAGCCTTCGACGGCGATCCATCCAACCTTCCACCGGACTCCCAGGTCGTGGTAGAAGCAACTGCCCAAGAGATCTTCAATTATGACAAGTACGGCACCCTCCCTACTGACTGAAGAAGTTTCCGTCGTTGAGATGGACGGTCTTGTGAATTCCCTCAACAAGGTCTTCGCCCGCTACGGAGTAGTCGTGAAGTTCATGTCCCACTTCAGGGATCGACTAAACGATGCCAGAAACAAGAACCCGATCACTCGTCAGACCATGATCGAAATGTTCAACAAGCTCCTCCTCGCAGCTAATCTCAAGAAGCTTGGAGCCATGAAGAACGGCCAAGAAGGCGTAATGGTGTACAAAAGCACCAATTTTGTGTATACTCTAGATAAGCCTTCTGGGTCAAAGTTTGCCCAGCTAAGGTTCATCACAGCTATGGACAAGGATCGCTTTCAGTCTAATTCGTCTTCGGACTTCTATTTGAAGCTTGAGTCCTTCTCAGATTTCTACAGGAGGCTCGATGCCAACAGGACGTAAGATTGCTTTCCTTCTCCCGACCGACAGAACACAACGTCGTCTGGAAGGTGTAGCCAAGAGATTTGGACTCAACATCGGCAGAGACTTCGATGGACGTCCAGTCACCCACTTCGAATTCCACATGACTCTCCTCTATTCGGTAGAGGACAATCTCGACTACCCGAACGTGACCATGCCTCTCGGCCACATCCTGAATGTGAACGGAGCCGTGATCACCACACTCGGGAATGCAGTAGTTCTCAAGACCACCAAGAACCCGAAGCTCCTCCAGGTGCGAGACAATCTGATGAAGAACATCGGAGGAACGAGCCCGTATGATGGCTTCATTCCTCACGTCTCTCTATCCTACGATCCGGTCGACATAGATAGGTTCGAAGAGCCTGTTCCCTTCTGGTACAAAAGACTCCAGTTCGACAGGATCGTAGTAAAGAACTCAGACTCGTCATGAACAACATCGTAGATGCAGATCCCTCAATAATCGAGATCCTGAAGGAAGGGGACGGGAGAGACAAACCGTCCTCTATTGTTGAGGCAAACTATTCGTCCTCGGCCCTTGTCGATAGAGAGCTTGAAGTCCCTTCGGAAGCCGAAGAGAGAGTCAAGGTCGAAGTCGAAGGCAATCTTCGTAAGATCATCGAGTACGGAAGCGAGGCCATCAAGGATCTCGCTGATCTGGCATCGTCATCCGAACATCCCCGTCCGTACGAAGCATTCTCCTCCCTCCTCAAGTCGGTGGTCGATGCTAACATGGCCCTCCTTGACGTAAGGAAGACGACTGGGTCGATCCTCCAAAAGGGGAAGAGAACCAGTGAAGAAACTCCTGTGGAGACCAAGGAGGACGTCATGAAGGCCACCGTCGGCGAGTTCATGAAGGAGATCAACCGCCACAAGAGGACTCAAGGCGGGAACATAATCGACGTGGAGCCAAATGCTTAGAGAATGGACTCAGGAAGACGTCGATCGAGTCATCGTTGATCCTACACCCTATACCGTCTTCGACAAGCTAGGCCGCAATCCAAAGATCAAGAGGAACGGAGTCACCACTCACTGGACTCCTGAGATGCGAAGAGAGTATCTCCTCTGTGCGACCGACATCGAGTACTTTGCCAAGAAGTACGTGAAGATCATCAACCTGGACAAGGGTAAGATGAACATCGATCCGTATCCTTACCAGGTCAACATGTGGAACACCTTCCAGAGGCAGAGATTCTCGGTCGTGCTCGCTGCTCGTCAGAGCGGTAAGTCTATCGGCTACGTCGTCTTCCTCCTACATCAGATCATCTTCAACCAAGAATACAAGATCGCCCTCCTGGCCAACAAGGGCGCCACTGCGAGACAGATCCTAGGGCGTGTGACTCTCTCACTCGAGAACCTCCCATTCTTCCTCCAGCCAGGCACAAAGATCCTGAACAAGGGATCCATCGAGTTCGAAACCGACTCCATCATCTATGCTGCCTCCACCGGTAAGGACGCCATCCGCGGTGACTCCGTGAACATGGTTGTTCTGGACGAGTTTGCATTTGTGGACAACGACACCGAGTTCATGACCTCAACCTATCCGGTCATCTCGGCTGGTACGACAACCAAGATCATCATCGTCTCCACCGCCAACGGCATCGGCAACCAGTTCTACAAGATCTGGAATGGGGCCATCGACAAGCGCAATGCTTACTTCCCGATTCGAGTCGATTGGTGGGAAGTTCCTGGTCGTGATGAGGCCTGGAAGAAGGAAACCATTGCGAACACCTCCGAGCTCCAGTTCGCCCAGGAGTTTGAGAACAACTTCATCGGTGCTTCCAACACCCTGATCTCGCCAAATGCGATCGTCAACATCGTCAAGAAGCCACCGATTTTTGTCCTGGAAGATCGAAGCCTCAATGTCTACGAGAAGCCAGAAGAAGAGCACAAGTACATCATCACCGTGGACGTGGCAAAAGGAAGAGGACAAGATTATTCGACCTTCAACGTCATCGACATCTCTACCAATCCGTTCAAGCAGGTGGCGGTCTTCAGGAACAACAAGATCTCTCCACTCCTGTTCCCGACTATCATTCTCAAGTATGCTCAGGCATACAATGAAGCTTTGGTCATCATCGAAGCAAACGACCAGGGAGCACTTGTCTGCTCTGGTCTTCTTTACGATCTAGAGTATGATCACGTCTTCGTAGAGAACAGAGGCAAGAATACTCTCGGCGTCGAGATGACCAAGAGGGTCAAGGCCATCGGCTGCACCAACTTCAAGGATCTTGTGGAGCAGTCTAAGCTCGAGATCGTTGATGAAGAGACAGCCTTCGAGATCTCCTGCTTCGTCGAGATCAAGAACTCCTACGGTGCGTCCAACAACAACCACGACGACTTGGTCATGAACTTCGTCCTGTTCTCCTGGTTCATCTCGACGGACTTCTTTACCCAGTACCACGAAGAGGCCAAGAAGCTCTATGACTTCCTTTACGTCGAGACCAAGAGCGACATCGAGTTCTCGGTTCCGCCTTTTGCTATCTTCGACGACGGTGTGATCATCAAAACCTTCGATCGATACACCGAGGAGGAAGTGGATTTCTTCGACAACAGCTTCCTGAATCATTCGGCTATTCTTGGATTCACCGATCCCTGGTGAAAAGAAGACCTGAATAGATACTTCAGAAAAGTTCTAAGGAGAAAGCTTTAATGGCATCGTTCCACGTATCCCCAGGCGTCATCGTAGTTGAGAACGACTACTCGAACATCGTACCTGGCATCTCAACTTCAGCAGGTGCAATCGCAGGATCCTTCCAGTGGGGTCCAGCAAACCAGGTCGTGACCGTCTCTGACGAGAAGGGACTTGCTAACGTATTCGGACCGCCGGATGACGACACCTACAAGACCTTCCTCGTTGCATCCGACTTCCTCACCTACTCCACTCGCCTCGAAACCGTTCGTGTCGTCGGAAATGACGCTCGTAACGCCGTCTCTGGTGGAACGGGTTCTGGTCTGACCGTCGACGTCACGACTGTCAACGGCGATATCTCCTCGGTTTCCATCAACGTAGGTGGAGCGGACTACCGTCTCGGTGACCTGGTCATCGTCGCTGGTGGTATCTCCTCCGGCATCTACAAGGTCATCAACGTCGACGAAACCGGCGCAGTCACCGGCCTCGATGTAGAAACCGTTGGTGAAGGCTATGCTCCAGGAACTGCAGTTGCGACCACCGTCCAGCCGGCAGTTCTCGTCCGCAACCTCGAAGAATTCGAACACTACGGAACCCTTCCAGAAGTCCTCGGCAAGTACCCAGGCGCCCTCGGAAACTCCTTGGTCTTCAGCTCCGTCAAGGCATCTCAGTTCGACAACTGGGCGTTCGCAAACCGCTTCGTAGTTGCTCCTGCAGCAGACGTCAAGGTCTTTGCAGCAGACGGTAAGACCCAGTCCTTCGCATACGGTGGAGCAATCCCAGACGACACCGAAGTCGCCGTCAACGGAACCAAGCTCGAACTCGGAACCGATCCGGGACGTTGGTCCATCAACGGAACCAACATCGCTATCGTCACCGACAGTGAAGTCTTCACTCCTACCGTTCCAACGAATGAATGGGTTCTCGACAACGAGTTCGGGATCTCGACCGAAGGATACAAGGTCGAAGTCGCTTCCGTCGAACAGACTCTCTACGCAGGTGAAGGCGATGTTCCAGTCGGCCAGTACCGTCTCGTAGGAAACAACCTCAAGTACGGTGTCAACACCGTCAACCTCAACGGTAACTCTGTCACCACGATCTTCACTCTCACCGGAGTCACCGGAGTTATTGCCGGATCTCCGATCGGAGCAAATGCTCGCATCTCGGTCGATGGCGTCACCAAGACTATCATCGCCGGTGTCCCAGCAAACAACACCCAGGTCAAGGTCACTGAGACTGGTGGAAACACCGTTGTCACCTTCTTCTCTGCCCCAGGCATCGGAAGAGGAAACATCAAGGTCGAGTGGGGCTTCGGTCAGGCTGCAATCACGGTCACCTACGGATATCCGAAGGCTGGTCCTGACTCGGTCAAGGTCTTCAACAACCAGACCGAAGTTCATGCAGTCGTCTACGATGCCGACGGTAAGTGGACTGGTGAAGCAGGTTCCCTCATGGAGCGCTTTGAGTTCTTGTCCCTGACCCCAGGAGCAGTCTCATTCGATGGATCGACTGCCTACTACGTTGACGCAATCAACCGTAGGTCCCAGTACGTTCGTATCGGACAGCCGTTCTTCGCACACGGAACCAAGGTTCTCAGCGGAGGCATCAACGACAACAAGTTCGGAGCAGCATCCGGAGTCACCCCCGGCATCTACCAGACTGGCCTCAAGCTGTTCCAGAATGCAGAACAGCTCGAGATCTATCACCTGATCATTCAGGACCAGACTCCTGCCTCCTGCTTGTTCGCTCTCCAGAACATCGCTGAGTTCCGTCACGACTGCGTTGCTTACTTCTCGCCTCCGATGGATGCAGTTGTCAACAACAAGAACCGTGAAGCCGACGACTCAATCATCTTCAGAAACTTGCTCGGCTCTTCGTCCTACTACCACATGGACGGAAACTGGTCCTACAAGTACGACACCTACAACGACAAGTTCCGTTGGATCCCATGCGCAGGTGCTTCAGCAGGTTGCTACGCCCAGACTCACTATCTGTTCGATGCCTGGATCTCCGGAGCAGGACTCAACAGAGGACGTATCAAGAACGCTGTCAAGCTTGCCTGGAACCCAGACAAGACGAACAGAGACAAGCTCTACACGAACAACATCAACCCGATCACCACGTTCCTCGGTGAAGGACCTGTTCTGTACGGAGACAAGACTGGACAGACCAAGGCATCTGCATTCGACAGAATGAACGTCAGATTCCTCTTCATTGTCCTTGAAAAGTCGATTGCAAATGCATCTCGTTACTTCCTGTTCGAACAGAACGACGAGTTCACCCGTAATCGCTTCAAGAACATGGTCATCCCGTTCCTCAGAACCGTCCAGGGTCGTAGAGGTATCGATGAGTACGAAGTTGTCTGCGACACCCGCAACAACACTCCGGACGTAACGTCTCGTAATGAGTTCATTGCAGACATCTACATTCGTCCGGTCTACTCGATCAACGGCATCACCCTGAACTTCAATGCGGTTTCTGGTAACGTCACGTTCAACGAGCTTATCAGCCAGGTCTAATAGAGAAGGATAGGAAACTAACATGGTTCAGAATTTTCACCTAAAGAACTTCATGGCCGTAATGAAGGATGGGGCTCGTCCCAACCAGTTCTACGTGGACTTGTCCCTCCCGGCTGCTCTTATCGGAGCCATTCCGAATGCGTCCCTCGCAGAAAGCAGAATGAAGTTCTTCATCAAGGCTACTTCGATCCCGGCCATGACGATCGGGAACGTCGACCTCAACTTCAGAGGCGGACAGTACAAGCTTCCTGGAGACAAGACTTTTGCTGATTGGCAGATTACGGTCATCAACGATACTGACTATCTGATCAGAGATGCTTTCGAGCGTTGGAACGATCTGATCGTCGGCAACGTCGATCGTGACTCGGCAGTTGAAGACGACCCGTCGGCCTACATGTCCAACGGAACCGTTGCTCAGCTCTCGAGAAACGGCAACACCCTCAAGACCTATCTCATGACGGGTGTGTGGCCTGCTGAAATCGGAGACATTGCTCTCTCGACTGATTCCGAAAATCAGATCGAAGAGTTCACCGTCACGATGAAGCTTCAGTGGTGGGAGTCTTCGACCTCCAGAAACAATACTTCTGGAGAAGTCTTCGGACTGACCCAGGGACTCTAATCTTCATCTTCCCTGATCAGGGCATAGATAAGATATGAAGCAGCCCAACACATTCTCTTTCAATCGTCTTCTTGATCGATTTGGAATTGCAATCAACAGAAAAAGAGAATTTGCGGATGAGAAAGCTCTTCCGCAATTTTCCCAGCCTGAGAACGATGATGGCTCTGTCATCATCCCGTTCCAGGACGGCAACGAAGGCGTATTCAATTACCAGCTGGCGATCGATCCAAAGATCTCGTCCGAAGCCGCCCTCATCAATCACTATCGCCAGGTAGCACTATTCAATGAGCCGGATATGGCCATCCAGGAAATCGTCCAGGATGCTATCGTCCAGGACGATGTGCGCCCGGCCGTCGAAATCAATCTCGATCAGATCGACAACAAGGACCTTCCGAAGGCGACCAAGGTCGAAATCGTTGAAGAGTTCCATGAGATCCTCAGGATGCTCAAGTTCAACATCAAGGGAGGAGACATCTTCCAGAGATGGTACGTAGACTCCCGCATTGTTTATCACAAGATGGTTGACCCGAACAAGCTTTCTGAGGGTGTTCAGAAGCTAAAATTCTTGGATCCTAGAAAGATCCGTAAGATCAAGGAAGTGGAACAGAAAGTTGACGAAAACAGAATCATTCGCTACGAGACTAAGGATGAGTATTTCCTATACTTTGATACGCCTTTTGGGTACGACTCCACTTACGGAGGCTACTCTAACGTCACTCTCAATGCTCTCGATCGCAACTCTTTCGTAAACAATAACAACACGGCCGTCAGGATCAACAAGGATTCGATCGCCTATATTACGTCAGGTCTGACCGATCCTTCGACCGGAGTGACATACGGATATCTTCAGAAGGCACTACGTCCTTTCAACCAGCTCCGCTGGGCAGAGGACTCCATGATCGTCAATCGTATCGCCAACTCCGGTGAAAAGCGCATCATCTACGTTGACGTCGGCCGCATGTCTCCTAAGAACGCTGAACGTTACATGAACAACATTCAGCAGAAGTACAAGAACAAGATGACTTACGACGCCGTCACCGGTGGAATGAAGTCTGACCCTCGTGTCATTTCTGTTCAGGAGAACATCTGGCTTCCTCGTATCGATGGCAACAAGACTACCGAGATCCAGCCGATCAATTCGACTACCAACTTCTCGGACATCGATGACGTCGAATACTTCAAGGACAAGCTCTACAACTCCCTTCGTGTTCCGCCGGCTCGCTTCAAGACCGATGGCATTCAGATGGTTCTGGGACAGCAGACCAACGTTTCCCAGGAGGAGCTGAAGTTCTCCAAGTTCATCAACAAGCTTCGTAAGCAGTTCTCCTTCTTGTTCCTGGACGTCCTCAGAACCCAGGTCGTCCTCAAGGGGATCATGACCGAGGACGAGTTCGATGAAATCGTTGATGAGATCGACTTCAACTTCATCGAGGACTCCTACTACACCGAGGCCAAGGATCAGGAACTTCTCCTGTCCCGTATTGCTGCGGCCAAGGAAGTCTCAGAGTTCGTCGGCAAGTGGATGTCCAATCTGGACGTTCGTAGAAACATCCTCAAGCAGACCGACGAAGAGATCGACGAGATCGACAAGCAGATCAAGATCGAATCCACAATGGCCCAGTATCAGGATCCTGATGAGGACGACGAGAATGGATCCGACGGAGGCGACAAGGACTCCTTCGGTGACTCGGCTCTTCCGAAGCCCAAAACACCTTAAACTATAGATAGCAACGAATAAGGATCCATTCCAGCATGAAGATCAGTCAGAAGAACTTTTCCACTTTCCTCGCCGGCAAGCTCGATGAAGCTGCTTCCACGAAGACCAAGAAGAATCAGATCATCAAGGAGTCCTCGGACTCCTATCCGCCGGAGCTATCAAAGATCCCAGACTCTCTGAGCAATGCTTGTAAGACAGCTCGAGTCATGATTGCTGGCTATGCCTCCATGATTAAGGACGCAGTTGCGAACAAGTCCGGAACAAAGGTAGAAGTTCGCGACGGTGAATCTCTCTCGTTTGGTTGGAACAACATGGGTGAAACCATCGTGACCACTGAGCTGACCTTTTACGTTCCACTTGGAACCCACACGGCCCAGGAAATCGAGTCCTACATTCCTCCGAAGATCGCCAAGATCATCAATTTCAGAAATCCAAATGTCAACGGGAACTACGTTTTCTCGGTTTCATTCAAGGCTTCGATCTACAGAAAGTAATTTTCGAATGATGAAGCTCCTCTCAGAAGACGTTAACTCACGGGTTGAACTGCTCACCGAGCAGACTGACCAGGGTAAGCAATTCTACATCGAGGGCATCTTCGCCCAGGCAGATCTGGTCAACGGCAACGGACGCATCTATCCATCCAGCGTCCTGATGCCGGAGGTAGAAGCCTACATCGCATCACACGTCAACACCGGCAGAGCACTTGGTGAGATCGAACATCCGGAACGTCCGAACGTCGACCTCAAGGAAGCCTCCCACATGATCACCGAACTTCGCATTGAAGGTTCGAACGTCATCGGTAAGGCAAAGCTCCTCAAGACCGATCGTGGCGTTCTCGCTTCCAAGCTCCTCGAGTCCGGAGTCAATCTTGGTGTCTCTACCAGAGCACTCGGATCGGTGACCACCAGGGACGACGGGATCGACGAGGTGGACAATGACTTCAGACTGTTCGCAGTCGACATCGTACATACCCCTTCCGCCCCGGACGCGTACGTCAAGGGCCTTCTTGAATCAGTTGATTGGATGATCGATAAAGCCTCAGGCAAGATCACCAAAATCGATCGCAAGAGACTAGAAAAGATCATCCTAGAGCGTAAGCTTCATCTACTGAAGAAAATTTTGCTCTAATATAGATAGAACGAATTAGGAGAAAAATTCACAATGGCAAAGAAGCTGAAGTCCGTAATGGAAGCTGACAACGAGATCAATGACATCGAGGATCTCCTCAAGGGCCAGGAGCCTACGACCGTCCGTGACGGCAAGGACATCTTTGGTGAGTCTGAAGACGACGACAAGAAGGACGATGACGTAGAAGTCAATGAGTCCGACGATGACGACGATGAAGACAAGAACGATGTGAACGAAGCAGAGATCGAAGACGTCATCGACGCTTCGGACAAGGTCCTCAATGCCATTGGGAAGAAGGACTCCAACGAAGGTACCTCCGGTGGAGATGAAACCATCGATGAAGGCGACGAGTTCTGCGTCGGTGACGACAACTCAGACGAGATCTTCGAAGACGAAGAGGCTGATGCTGAGAACGCAAGAAACAAGAAGGTCTCTGAAGCCAAGAAGCTGAAGGAAGCCAAGGACGCGAAGGCAGCCAAGAAGCTCAAGGAAGCTAAGGCAGCCAAGAAGGCAGCCAAGCTCAAGGAAGCTGAAGACGACGATGACGACAAGGATGACCTTGACGAATCTGAAGACGATGACGACGATGACGACAAGGTCAACGAGTCAGACGACGATGAAGATGACGACAAGGACATGAACGAGTCCGACGATGATGACGACGACAAGGATGATGACAAGGTCAACGAGTCGACGCTGTCTCCGAAGGAGCTTAAGATCGTCATGGAAGCTCTCAAGATCCCGGCTTCTGCGAAGAAGGAAATCAAGACCATCTTCGAAGCTATGGTCAAGAACAAGATCAAGGCTCAGAAGTCTCTGATCGAAGCGAAGTCTGAAAAGAAGGTCGCTAAGATCCGTGAAGAGCTGATCGAAGGCGTCGACCTTTATGCCAAGGAAGTTGTGACCAAGTGGAAGGCAGCTAACAAGCCAGTCTTCGAAAACCAGGTCAAGCTTGCTCGTCTCGAGGAAGGCTTCCACAAGCTCGGTGAGATCTTCAAGGCCCTCGGTCTTGAGTCCAGCCTCAATGAGTCCGCAGTTGCTGCAAAGTACTCGACTCTGACCACCAAGTACAACGCACTTCTCGAGCGCAATCAGAAGCTCGAGTCCTACGTCGAAAAGATCCACGTTCGTGAGCTCTATGAGGCATGTGTCTCTGGTCTGTCCAAGAACCAGAAGCGCAAGTTCATCTCTCTCGCAGAGACGCTGGAATACGATACCGTCAAGGATCTCAAGGAGAAGCTTGACGCAATTAAGAAGCTCTTTGTAGAGAAGAAGGTCTACGAAGATGACGAACTTGAAGACAAGACTGTGAACGAGGAGTCCTTCGACGACGAAGGCGTTCTTTCACCAGATGAGAACGACATCGGCGACAACGATGCCCTCGTATCTGAATCAGTCAAGCTTTTGATGATTTAATATATAGCCGAGAAGACAGGAGAAAATAAAAATGTCAGGCAAGAACGCAAACCGTATCCTTCAGGAAAACTTGATCAAGAAGTGGAAGCCAGTTCTTGAGTCTTCGAACGCTCCCAAGTTCAAGAACCGCCAGCGCATGGTCGAAACGGCTATTCTCCTCGAGAATCAGCTGAAGGCGATCAAGTCCGACAAGGCGATGCTCTCTGAAGCAACTCCTACCAACGTCACCGCCGGCGTTGCAAAGTGGGACCCGGTACTGATCGCAATGGTTCGCCGTTCCGCTCCGTCCCTGATCCACAACGAGATCCTCGGTGTTCAGCCGATGACTGGACCAACCGGTCTGGCCTTCGCTCTCCGTGCTCGCTACACCAGCCAGTCTGGTGCTGAAGCTCTCGGACTCTCTGAGCCGAACTCCGCATTCTCCGGAACCGGAACCCAGGCCGTCAACGACATCTTTGCTCAGGCAGGCTCCCCGCTTGCTGACACCATCGATCGTGGTCAGGGTGTTGTAACTGCAACCGGCGAAGGTGACATCTCTGCAAAGATGGCGTTCACCGTCGACAAGATCTCGGTTGAAGCGAAGACCCGCTCGCTCATGACCAGCTGGTCCGACGAAACGACTCAGGACATGCAGGCGATCCACTCCATGGATCCTGAGACGATCCTCGCCGACATCCTGTCAACCGAACTCGTCGCTGAAATGAACCGTGAACTCGTCCGTACCATCTACACGGTCGGCAAGTACGGTGCACAGACCCACACCGCTACCCCAGGTGTCATCGACATCAACACCGACTCCGACGGCCGTTGGTTCGTCGAGAAGTACAAGGGCTTGATGCTCCACCTGAACTTCGACGCCAACCAGATCTTCACCGAGACCCGTCGTGGTCGTGGTAACTTCCTGATCGTCTCCCAGGACGTCGCAACCGCACTCGGTGAGTCCGGTAACCTGGACTACGCATCGGCCATCTCTGATGGAACCGGCGTCCAGAACGACATCGCTAACTCGACCTTCGCAGGTATTCTCAACGGCCAGTTCCGTGTTTATATCGACCCGTACATGGTCGGCCAGTTCGCGATCATCGGATACAAGGGAGCAACTGAGCTCGACGCAGGTCTGTTCTATTGCCCATACGTTCCGTTCTACGTCCGCAAGACGATCGACGAGACGTCCTTCCAGCCGAAGATGATGTTCAAGACCCGCTACGGTGTCGTCGCGAATCCATTCGTCCTGAAGAACGACGGAACCCCAGACGGTGCGACGATGACTCGCAACCTGAACCCATACTACCGCAAGGTAAAGATCACCAACCTGATCTAATCCATCAGGAAGTGTTCAAAGAAAAGGCCGGAGAAATCCGGCCTTTTCTGCATTCTCAATCTGATAGGCTCTCGTAGTCCAGAGGAGTCTTCCAGACGTTCCGTCCGTGATATCTCGAAGCGAGCTGCTTGAGCTTCCTGAGGGACGTCATTCGGTTGAAGAGATGAGCAGGGCGCTGGAACTTGACTCGACTGAAGTCAGGCCATCCATCCTTGTCTCGGTGGTAGTAGGTCTTCATCCCGTCCGTGGACCATTCAGGCGATCCGACGTAATCCGTGACGTGCTCAAGATCCTTGAGAGGGGTGAGATGAATGTGGAGCCCACAGCAGATCCAGAGGGCCTTGTCGTCGATGATCCGGACGATGCGACCGTAGAACCGGTACATGTCGACCTTGTTGGTCATCACAATGCTATTTCGCTTCATGGACCACCTTGGTTGCAGGATGCAGGCCTCGAGCGACTTCGTCCATCACTCCGAGGCTCGGGAAAGCAAGCCATATCTCCAGTGCTGTACAACCTATCACCCTGGACGTCAGGATCGCCGCCTGGATGTACTCGAGCTGGAAGCCTGAGTCTCTACACACCCTGATGTAAAGCTGCTGAATCTGCTCCTTCGTCATGAGTTCATGAAGGCTGTGTGCAGCTCTTCAGCTTTCTTTTTGACGTCGGTTTCGGTGTAGAGAGGTTCGTAGTTCCTGAACCGAAGGTCCTGTTCGTTCGGAGGAGTGGTGGTCGTGTACCATTCATGCTTGGCATTGTCTCCGTGACGATGCTCCGGCTTGTACTCCCACCTCCAGGCGAATGGACGCTTGTTCTTTTCTCCGTAGAGATCTCTGGTCACGATCTTGGCGTGGATGACCTCGGCTCCGGTCCGAATGACCTTCGGAGGTTCTGGATCTACACACCACTTGCCGACCTGATGATCGTACGAGAGATAGATGTCCTCCACCTTGGCTTCACGGGCGATCTCCAGCTCGAGGTCCCGACGGAGCACATTGATCGGCTCCCACCACTTGTCTCCGTAGACGTACTTGAGATTGACGTCGGAGTCGTGGCCGGTGAGGATCCGGAGGGCGTTGGAGGCTCGGGACAGGAGGGACTCGGTCATTTCGTCAGTTCCTGGGCAACTTTGAGGGCTCTGGAAGCTAGTTTCCTAGCTCGTCCGAAATTCACATCATCGTGATTCCTGTGCAGGGAGATCTCGTCGAAGTACTGGTCCTCGATCGTCCGGATCCAGGAAGGAACGGCATCGACCGTGCAGACGATGATGTCCACGATGGAGCGACAGTCCACATCCGGACCCTTCTCGACCTCGAAAACGATCAGTCGGACTTCGTATCCTTCAGCAAAGAAGGACTCCCTCTCCATGATCTTCTCGAGCATGATTTCTTTGGTGTAGACGAACATCGGATCACCCTATGAAGATGCAGTTGGAATGGATGGAGACTCGGATCTTGACACCCTTCTCTTCGAAGATGTCGCCGATCAGCTTGTGAACTGAAGCGACGGCGACATCAATAGAGACGGGAACGTAGGCGGACATGTCCGAATATCCACGGAAGGAACCTTCACCGTCCGGGATCACCGTATAGAGATCGGTGGCAAACCGGAGGTAGGACCGACGACCCTTCCGATGCTTCTTGATGCAAGCGATCGTTTCCTTCTTGGTCAGGTAGAGGGTCTGGATTTCTTCGGACATCGTCAGTTCCTCAGTTGATAGGAACACTCTACACTATTCGAAGGCTTTGTAAACCGGCTTGTACTGGGTTTTCCGCTGGCTCTTCCAATTCTTTTCGTTTCCGCGGTTTTTGGATTCCCAGCGATCGTAGACCGAAGACTCGATCTCCACTCCACGGAGGAACTCCTTGTTGATCAGGAGGAACTTGTGGCGAGGAGGACGCTGTCTACGGCCACCACGGCGCCAACGACCGGTGATGTTCGGAACGGGACCACAACGGAAGACGTAGTCCTTCTTCTTGCGGAAGCGATAGTGGAGGCGAGAACGGTACTCCTGGAAGGCCTTCTCGACGATCTCGGTCTCGACGCGCTGGTGGGAGTAGGTGTAGTAGACGCGGAGATTGTGGGCACGACCAGTGATGTAGTGGTAGTGATAGTAGGACGCGACGTCCTCGAGGGACTCGAAGGTCCGACGATCTCCGAAGAAAAAGATGGTGTGGTACATTTGGCTCTCCTAGGTTAGTTACCTAAAAGAACTGATCTCCGTCGTACATAGTACTTCATCTCCATTGCTGGATCTATCTACTCTTTCTCGAAGGGTTTGTAAACCGGCTTCTCGTTGATTTCTCGGATTTTTTCGAAGAGGGTCTTGATGCCTTCGACCAGGTACTTCTCGGAGACATCGGTCTCGATAGTCAGGCCTGGACGGAGGAGAGGGCTTCCGACGATGATGCGATAGGTGTTGTTCATTTGACTTGTCCTTGGAAGTCCTCGGTGCTCTCACGGTCCCATCCGAAGACCTTGTACTTGAGGTGATTGCCGATGGAGCCAGCAGCTGCACAGTGAGCCTTGTCCACTCCGTAGGTGGTCACGTGCTCGATCCCGTCGTCTCCGACCTTGCGAGCATAGATGATCACCTGATCGTAGCCGTAGGTCTTGGCGATGTCCTTGCCGGCTGAGATTGGGATTGGTTTAGTCATGCTGCGTCCTTCCATCTTACGAAGTTTCCGTAGAGAGCTGGAAAATTCGGATACCACTGCTCGAGTCTTTGAATGATCTCGGTCTGATAGTTCCGGAGGTGGTGATGTCCGTGGTCCCGATTGTATCTCAGGAGGGCTCGCCTCTTGATGTATTCTCCAAAGCAGGCCTCTTCGTCGCGTCTGTTGTTCAATCGATGTCCTCTCCGAGCTTCCACCTCAGGAACTTGATGTGAGCATCGGGGAAATCCGGAAACTCGCGTTCGAGACAGGCTGCAGCTTTATGATGGTAGCGCTCGAAGTATTCCATTCGGCGCTCGAAGTTGTACTTCTCTAGAGCCTTGTGACGAATGTACTCGTTGAAGGCAAGGGACTTCTGGTAATTCTTGATCTCTTCTTCAGTCACGCTTCGATCTCCTTGTACCGGACTGCTCCGTACATGTCCACTGCGAAGTCGGTCTGAAGATAGGCCCTGGCTCCGCACTTGAGAGGTGGACCATCCATGAACCTTGCGGGCCCGAGGGTCACGACTTCCTGACAGTACCAGATGTCTCCGCCAGGGAATTCGACTCGATACATCGGACGGTTCTTTCCGTCCTTCCGATTCTTGGCGATGATGTTCTTGTTGACGTTGATTCTGATCGTCACAGCTTTCGGATCTCCTCGGAGACCACGTCGTCGATCAGGCAGATCGATTGATGAAGCGTCTTGCCGACCCAGGTATTTCCATCCATGAGCAGTCGACGAACCACGGACAACGCCCGGTTCTTTTCAAGACGACGATCTAGCTTCTTTTGTTCTTCTTCGGTCATGAGCGTACTCTACTCCTTTTTTGATTTCGTGTAAACAGGGAAAGGCATAAATATCTCTGATTCAGGAGAAACCATGGACAGATTTAAAGCACAAAGAGGAGCCATCGACTCCGTTGCATTCGACGCATTCACTATCACAAGAGTGGACGCAACTCCTCTTGCCCAGCCGACCAGAGCAATCTACGTCGGGACCGCAGGAAACCTTTCGGTCAAGATGGTCGGATACGATGGAGATGATCCGTCGGACAATCCGGTAGTTCTGTTCAAGAACCTCCAGGCAGGTCAGATCCTCCCAATTCGAGCAGCATACGTCATGCTCACCGGAACTACTGCGGACGACCTGGTCGGACTGTTCTAAACCATGAACCTGACTCTCGGCCTTTCGCTCACGTCTTCGACGATCCTTAGGGCCGGGACACCGGATCCTCTCAAGTATTCTCTGGACTTCCAGAATGCGGTCTACAAGGGGGATACACTGACTAACATGCTCGGTGAGGCAGGAAACTATGTTGGAGGTCTCTATGAGAGAGAAGACAACGGAAATCTAGTCTCAGTCGCTGCAAATCAGGTTCAGATCACTTCCAATGGACTTGAGGTCTGGCAGAACAGAACCAACGCTGCATTCCAGTCCAGGGATCTTACCAACGCCACTTGGACGAAGACCGGAGTCACGGTTGCTAGATCCACAGGTCGAAATGGTTCCGCGAACCAGGGCTCACGAGTCACAGTGGTCAGCGCCGACGGAACGGCTGAATTGCCAGTCACCACAGAGACCATCAATAACTTCATCGGAGCCGTGGACATCAAGAGAGTCTCAGGAACCGGTGGAGCTTCGATGACCGTGGACGGAGGCGCTACCTGGGTCGCCTTGACCGGAGTTTCGACCTCATGGCAGAGACTCAGAATTCCGACTCAGAACCTCGCAACGCCGAAGGTCATGTTCAAGTTCGACACAGCCGGCGACGTCTTCGATATGGACTATGTCACCTGCCAGTCCGGAACAATCCTCGGACCTCGTATTGCGACCACAACGGCCAGAGTCAATTGCCCTCAGAACCGTGCCACCTGCTTGAACAAGCCACCGCTTCGCGACTTCATCAAGGGTGGAGCCTACACGGCCTTCTGGAAGGGCAAGATGGACGCAAACGGAGGAAGAGGTATCTTCGTCTCCGATGCGAACTTCAACTGCTCGGTCCAGGCTGATGGATCTATCTCCTGGGGAACTGCATCAAAGCCTGCAGGCACCTTTGCCTTCGGTGTGGATCAGACCGTCTGCATTTCCAGGGACGCCGCAGGAGTGTCTCGCATCTCTGTGAACGGTGGAGCTATTGCTACCGGGACGGTCGGCTCCCCTGCAGCCCTGACCCACTTTGATATTTCAACCAATGGCGCCGGAGCATTCAACATCGCAGGAGTGGTCAGAAAGATCGCTTTCTACACGCCTCTGACCGACTCCCAGATGATGACTCTAGCCTAATCTTTCGATGTGGACTCGGGCAGTTCCGGACTGAACCATCCCGATCTTCTTCGCAGCACCGTAAGAGAGATCGATGATCCTCCCTCGGACGTGCGGCCCACGATCGGTGACGACAACAACCACAGACTTTCCATTCGTTGCATTGGTGACACGTAGTTTCGTCCCGAAAGGGTAGGTCCGATGGGCCGCAGTGAGTCCATTCGGATTGAACCGACTTCCGGAAGCGGTCTTACGACCTGCAAGTTCGTGCCCATAGTATGAGGCAACTCCAATATTTGATCCAGTGTGATGGATCGGTTTCTTCGCCTGGGCTTGGTTCACAAGACTCAGCGTAAGTAGGCCTAGGAAGCCTAACACTTTCCTTCTCTGCACTCTATTCCTTCTCTTAGGTTTGTCAACAATCGGCAGAACTCTCGTTCCGTTAGGACGGTCTGAGAGACGTCGGAGTTGCCTATGGAATGAGTCAGGACGGCGTCGCGCGTAGCCAGGAGGGCTCGCTTGAAGGAGTCATTAGTTCCTAGTGCGTCGAACGCTCGCTCTAACAGAGCTCCATAGGCAACCGATCGACGCATCATCGGTTCGCCCTTCCACCACAAGGTCTGAACTTTCTTCCAGGCCTTGTTTCTCTTCTGTCCGCGACGCTTGGCCATCAGGCCTGTGAGCTTGCAGACTTCTTCTTGAATGTGCACCTTGTCGAACTTCAGGCTCTGAAGGAAGCCCTCCATGCTGGCGCACTGAACTCCATCGATCACGAACGGATGGGGAGAGAAGTTCGATAGGGCTCCGGCAGGCCACCCGGCTTTCGATCCGATGTCCATGTCAGGCTGCCATCTTGTCTACGAAGGCTTCCAGATTTTCGACGAGGGCTTTTTCTTCCTCTTTCATGATCTCGTCGAAGGTCGGACCCTCGAACAGGTAGACCGTGGCGTGTCCGTTGAAGAAGGACGGATGACCGATCTCTCCACGAACGTGCTTGAAGGTCTCGAGATCGAACTCGAACCAGTCTTCGGAGTAGTATTCGATCCTGGTTCCGAGGGCGATGAACACCGCCATTCCCTGGAGGATGACATCAGACTCGGACGGGGACTTCGGGTGATCAGGAATCACGATCAAGTTCGGGAACACGAAGCAGTTTCCCTTGTCGTCCTTGAATGCTTTGGTCTTGACGATCATGCTGCTTCTTTCTTGATGTGGCGATAGCGATACTTGATGACGATACCGAGGAGTGTATCTCTTTCCACCTCGGTTGTAAACCCTTCAGGCGCTTCCGGAGGATCCACGAAATCGTTGAGGTGGACCCAGTCCGTGAATGGATCAGGAGCCGGAGGTTCGATCAGATCCTTGAGAAGATAGGCGACCGGATAGCCTCCCCAGAACGGACCTTCTTCCTCTGGAACGAGGGCATCGAGCTTGTCCATGGCGTCCGAAAGAGCATCGAGATTCTCGCGTTCCACGGTGATCACCGGCTCCGGTCCGAGGGTGTGGTCCTCACAGGAGTCGTCCATCAGGATCCAGGCTTGATGAACCACGAGCCACAGGGCGTCGTACTGTTCTTTGGTCAGCTTCTTCAATCTCGTGGGACCTTCTTCTTTTGGGATGCGAACGACTTGGCTCGCGAGTTGACTTCTTCTGGACTCAACTTGGAGTCAGAGAGATACTTCTTCCAGTTTCGGTAGGCAGCCTTCTCCTTACGAGTCGGCTGCCTCTTCCGATCGACTGAGGACCAATCGATCTCCATCGTTAGGCCGCGAGTGCAGCTTTGATGTCGGCAAGACGGGCGTTGACCTTATCGTCGACCATCTTGTCGATGGCTTCGTTGGTCAGACGGGTGATGCGCTTCTCGATCCGATCCTCGACCGAGTAGTCCGCGACGATCTTGTCGACGGCGTTCTGGATCGTGGTGGCGAAGGCGATCGAGAGTTCTGCTGCAGCATTGGCCATCAGCTTGTTCTTCTCGGTGGCGACGGCTTGATTGAGCTTCTCGCGAACCTCGGTCTTGAGGGTCGGGTTGTAGTACGGACCTGGATCCACGATCGAGGAGTTCAGGGCCTTCTGGATCAGGTTGGAGAAGTTGGCATTTGCTTGGGTGGCAGCGACTGCTTCACGGAAGAGCTCCGGACCGCATTCGGCGATGACCTTCTTGAAGTCCTTCTCGAAGATGCGACGAGCGACCTCGGCGAGGACCGCTTGCTTGAGTTCGAGGGAGAACTCTGGATCCTTGTCGATCAGGTCGTGGAGGGCTTGGCGATTGAGGGAAATGGAAACAGTCACTTGGGTTCCTTTCAGAGGATCTGAGTTTTCTTGTTCTTCGGCTTGTCGTAGACCGGAATTCCGAACGACTGTCCGACCATAGCATATGCGCCGTGGTGCTGAACTCCAGAGATGTAGTCCGGCGAGTATTCGGTCGGCCAGAGGCAGACCACCGGAACGAACTTACCTGGCTCGGGTGAGACGACGAACATCTGCATCCCACCAGGAATCTTGGCGAGAACGTCGTTGGCTGCTTCCCAGGTTGGATACCAAGGAGCACCTTTCATGTCGATGAGGTGCCTCTGGCGGGTCATGTCCGGGACGAATTCCTGATGCTTCGGTTTCCTGATCATGGTCGTTCTCCGTTTGGATTGGCCTATTCTACACAGGCCTGCGGAGAAGTAAACACCTATTTCCCAGGTTCCATCCAATCCTGCCATTTTGGGTATTTCTTCTTCCCACAGGTGCAGATGCCGTAGCTTGTTCCGATCTTCTCATCCCAAGCGACCGTGGAGAAGGAGTGACCTCCGAACCAACAGAGGATCTTCATCCATCCTCGGTTCCGGCCGTACCAGGTGTGTCTCCACGGTCCCCAGGGGTTCATCACTTGAGCAGCTCTTCCTTGAGTTCCGGATGTTCTTCCAGAAGTTTCTTGAGCGCGTCCTTCTTTTCGAAGAGGACCTTGGCGTCTCGCTTGATCTTGGCTTCGGCCTTCTTCAGACGCTCGTCCTCTCGACGCTTCTCGATGGCGTCCACTTCCTTCTGGAGCTCGGCCCGGAGGGACAGGATCGTTTGCTTGACCGGAACCTCGTCCTCGATCACGATGTATGGAGTCTGTCCATTCCCGTATTTGGCAGGATCCATCCTGGCGAGCCGGAAGATGTTGTCCCGGAGGAAGAAATACTCCTGCTCCGTGACCTCCTCCCAGTCGGTGATGCCGATCGAGGTTGATCTCTCGTCGTAGTCTCCGTAGGAGGCCAGGAGAATCTTGACTTTGAAGGTCCGCATCAGATCTTGCTCTCGATCAGGCGAGCGAGGAGCTTCGGCGTCACGACTCCGGTTTGTTTCCTGGTCGGGACATCATAGATGTCGTGGAGGGTCATGTTGCAGCCGCAGTGGCAGTAGTCGTGGACTTCCACGGTCTCGCCGATCTCCTGGTTCAAGAAGGCGCCGATGCCCTTGATCTTGGTGTGGGTCCGGCCGACGGTGTATTCGTAGGTCTTTCCCTTGACTTCAATCTTTCTGTACGACACTGACTTTTACTCCTGGATGGTCCTTCTGGACGATGATCTCGATCTGTTCTCGGGTCAGAAAAGACCCCATGTATCCGTAGCAGTCTTGATACTGCTCCCAGTCCCCATCGAACATGTCGTCGACGAGGATGTGAAACTTATGATGCATTCTGTTCTCCAATCAGGACCGGGCGATTGATGTAGGTCTTCTTGACCTTGTCCTCTCCGGTCTCGTAGTGAAACTTGACGGTGAACTTGATCCGGCACTTTCCTTCCGGAAGATCCGTCTTTCCCTTGTGGGTCAGGATCTGATCACTGAGCTTGATGGTGTACTTGAAACCCATGAAGAAACCCTGTTCCTCCATCCGGTTCCGATAGAGAACTTCCACGTCCTCCTCGTAGCGCTTACCGATCTCACCGAAGTGAGCAGACTTCAGATCCTCCTGACGACGCTCCTCACGACGGACCTCCCGCTTGGCGAGAAGATCACGGGACTGGGCGATACCGGAGGCGATCGAACACAGGGTGCTGAAGACCGGATCCAGTTCCTTGGCGAGCTGATCAGTCAACCAGAGGATGTAGGAGTCCGGGAGTTCCTCGATCTTCATCCCTTTGTTCTTCCCGAAGGGGATGATTCCTTCTTCGATCGACTCGATGTTCTGAGTGTCACGAACCGAAAGCTTCCCACGACGCTTGAAGACCTCATCGACATCGCATCCGGAAAAGACGACGGAGCAGGTGTCACCACCGATCCGGCTCTGGAGATTGTCGGCGTATTCCTGGGCGAGGCGCTCAGCTTTGTCGAAGTCCGTCGAGAGGTTCTTGATGTAGCTCTCGATGGAGTAACCATTCACTGTCCTCCAGGTCCGGAGGGTGAACATGGCTTGAAGATCACCGGTCGAAATGAATACGCTGATGTGCATCTTGTAGTCGGCGGTCATCGGAACGTTCTCCAATTGTGAGAACACTCTAAACCAGATCGGAAGACTTGTAAATACGGAAAATTAGGACTGGAAGAAGATTCCGTCGATTTTGTGTGGACCTTCGGATTTCGTGTAATTTGAAGGCCATATCTCTCGGCCTTCGGCGTCCGTGACGCAGATGTCTCGGAGAGGACGATCGTCCATCATGGATCCTCCGGTCACTGCGATGTCTCCGAACTTGGCCTCGATCTTATCGAGGACTTCTCTGAGTTTCGATATCTTCATGATTGCTCCTTTAGAGTTCAAACATCGGCCAGGTGAGCTTCCTCACTGAAGCACTTCATGGCCTGTTCTCCGATGTCCTCGTAGATCTCGTCCCAGATGTCGTCATCAAGATCCATGTCGAAGCCTTTACGATCTCCGAGAGCCTGGTCATAGATGAACTTACCGACTTTCCATTCTTCACTGCGCTTAGACATCAACGAATTTCCATCCTTTTTCTTTTGCCCATGCAGCTGCCTGCTTTCGGGCGTCCTTCTTGTGTTCCCATCGATCCAAGGATTCCCATGGGACACTAATTCCGATCGTCAGGGACTTGAGCATCCGAACCGGGACCCAGGCATTCCCATCCAGAACCACGAACACCGAGTCCGAGTAGATCATCGACGCTGTTCAGCCCAACGGACGACCAGGGCAATGTTTCGACTCACGGCTTCACGGTTCTTGTGGAAGGCTGAGTAGATCGTATCCCGGTTCGAAGGCCGGGTCGGATAGCTGTAGACGTGGATGGCGCAGTCGTTGTGAGTGGCAAACCACTTGGACTTCTGCTCGAAGTCGACTCCATAGGGAAGGAGGTCCTTGTCCAGGGAGATGCGTTCAAAGGTGCTGTGATACTTCATGCTGCACTCTTCGGATGAACATAGCGGATGCCTTCGGCTCGAGCCCAATCACGACCTTCGTTCTCGGCGCCTTTCGAGGTCTCGTACTTCCCGAACCCTGTCTGCCAAGGCTCCCAGAAGCCGTCGGTGTTCCAGTAGATGTGGACGGCAGTCCATCCGGAGATCGACTCATAGATCGTGATGTACTCGGACTTGTCGTTCGCGTTCAGGAACTCGCGGATCGCCAGGACGGTCTCGTCCTTGTCGGCGAAGTTGCTCCCACCTTGGTGGACGCTCCCAGGAGCGATGGCCGAATAGAGTCCGATCAGCTTTTCTTCCGCTTGACGCAGAAGGGCAATTGCTTCTTTCATTGAATGTCCTCGATTGCTTCTATGAGTTTGAACAAGTCCGCGGCGTAGAAGCCGGCGGCGTTCATGCAGTTGGTCTCGATGATCTTGAGTCCCTCGTCCGTCCTGCAGACGTCAAGGACGTAGGCCTGGGCGTACCCTGGATTCAGGGCTATCATCCACTCCACGAATTCGCGAGCGTCCTGGTCGATCTCCTCCCGATAGAGGACACGACCACCCATCTTGTAGAGGGACGAAGTGATCAGTCGATCCTCGACGATCCAGTTCCTCCACTCCTTCTGGATGTGGTGAGGTTCTCCGATCATCATGAGGGTGTCCGGCTTCAGGGAGCCTTGGATGTATTCTCCGGGCAGGAGGTTGTTCACGTTCCGAGCCATCTCTGTCAGCTCGTCCGAGGTCATCACGGTCCCGGCGATCTCCTTGGAGTCCTCCACCGGACGAACGAACCAGAGATCATCTCCGTCCAGGGCCAGGAAGCCGAGTTCTCGAACGGTGAGGGTCTTGCATTCGGCTCCATTCAGGAGGAAAGGAATCCACGGCTTCTCGTAGAGGAACGGTCGAAGCTCGAAGACGCCTGGCTTGAGATCGTGATCCCGGGCGTAGTGCCTCAGGGAATAGGAGCCGAACATGACCACTCGGTCCGGGTCTTGAATGATAGGCTCTGGGAGGAGGTCACCGACGAATGGGACCACCTTGTGGGTCGAGTATGGGAGGCCGACTCTCTCAAGGATGTCGGCCAGCTTGTCGGTGTCCTCATAGGACTGTAGGATCCACTGCATCAGAAGCTTTCAGAATGAGAAGTCGAAGAAGTGATTTCGGTGGTTGATCCCGAGCTTCGGGCTCTGGGTTTCGTTGAGGTTCCAGCGCTTGGTCTTCTCGTTGAAGTGGACCAGCTCCCAGGCTTCCTTGGTCTCGTTCCGACGGTAGACGAACTTGCGTCCTTCCGGATCCGGAGTGCAGTCCCAGGTCTGGGAGTCGGACATTCCATTGGAGTCGACTCGGACTGCACTGTCCTCCTGGACGATGACGAAGGTGGTCTTGTCCGTGGTCACTTCGACCACGGTGGCTGCGTGACGATCGGTCCACCAGTAGAGGGTGGCTCCGGATCCGACTGCTGGGATCACTGTGGTCATGTTCTCAGACCTCCGTGAGTTTGACGTTCTGGTTCGGAGCAGGATCGAGACGGAACTTCTTTCCTTCGAAAGAGATCACGTCACCGAAGGCGAGACCGAGCTTGGTGGTCTTGACCTTGGGACCGTTGTGGAGGACCACTCCGAGACCGAAGGCATAGTAGAGCTCGTGACCGAGGCTCTTGGCACGTTCGACTCGGGCGACCGGATCGTCACCGCGCTTCTTGGCGTAACCTTCGACCGAACCGATCTGGAAGAAGTGATAGAGATCACCGTAACGGGCGGACTTGAAGGCGATACCGAATTCTTCACCATCCACGAACTCGTGGTCCTTACCTTCGATGATGGTGTAGGCTGGGTAGTCGGCGAGGATCTTGGTCATTTCAGTATCTCCGTTCCAGTTGATAGATCAGAGTATAAACTGATTCCTGCAGGAGTAAATACGGAATTTGCGCATTCCCGCACTTTTCTGATAGGAACCATTTTCCTGAGGAAAAGAGAGATCCTACTCCGCCTATCCGCCGCCTGTCATACTTCCTGTCGGAGGTGTAGCTCTCTCAACCGAAGATCCGATAGACCTCTTCCTTGGGAACTCCGGTCAGACGACAGGCGGACTCGATTGCGTCCTCGATCCGATGACCTCCCCAGATGTCTCCGGGAACCTGCTTCTGGCGGTTGACCAGAAAATTGAAGAGAGTCGTGATGTCGTCGACGCGATCGATCTTGGCGATCTGGGTCTGATCGAGAATGGTGAAATAGGACTTCATCCATCCATTCGGAAGTCCGCGGTCATCCTTTTCGACCCAATAGCTCTTCGGATGCTCTGGATCGTCTTCTAGATTGTAGATCTTTCCGACTGTCCAGGCACCCTCGGTACCTCCCTTCGGCATCTTTCCGTCGATACCCATGAACACAGCGTACATCTCAGTCTTCCTTCTTTTCGTTTGAAACCAGGCACATCGGGCGATAGCGCTTGCGATCTCCCATACCCAACCAGCTCGGCATCTCGTCGATGGCTTTCTGGCACTCGTCCTCGGTGCGATAGAACTTGTCACCGTGGGAAACGTGGGCGATGCTTCCGGCTGAGTTGTTCATCGAGAGGTACATCACCCAGATCTCGTCCGGGAGAGGAGCGAGCTTCGGAGGCTTGGGCTTCTTGATCCTCGGAGTCCTCTGTCTCTTGGGCTCCTCGCGGTGCGGGCAGTAGGTCATTCCACACGACGAGGGGTCAGGCTCTCTCAAACACCAGGCGCACTGTTTCATTTTCGGCTCCTTAGCGGTTCTGCATCCAGACGGCTGCTTCGAACTTCGACATCTCGCGGTTGACCCACTTCTTGAAGGGATGCCGCTGACCAGGTCCGGGTTCGTTGTCGTTCTCACACATGGCTTCACCGGACTGGCGGAACTGGCAGTGCATTCCCTTACGCTCGGCTTCCGTGCGATTTGAAAAGTGCTGCTGGTTTCTCATTTCCGTAACTCCAGTGCATTTCTTATGTTTTCCACTCTATACTGATTCCTCGGGATGTAAACAGCAAAAAGGAGAGAACCGAAAGGTTCTCTCCTTTGAAGGGACTTCTCCGCTTCCCGTTACCTGGCGGAGAAGTCGTAGAATTGATCTCGAACACCGATGACCAGGGCGGGGAAGTTCCGGGCGGTGACGACTCGACCGTTTTCGTTGATCTGGGCTCCGACCCAGCGACCGTTCTTGAAGCGGTAGGTGTAGGCTCGACCGTTCGGGTTCGCTTGATAGTCGTAGTGCTGGTCGAAGCTCGGACCGTTCTTGTCCGTTCGCTTGGCGACGTCTTCCTGGACCCGGATCATCGAGACGTTCTTGAACTCGGTGACCTCGACGATGGTCGCGGCATGTCGGTCCTTGTAGTAGCAGAGGGTGGCACCCATTCCGACGAGGGGTTCGACTCCATGGACCGAGAGAAGCATGGCATTCGAGACCGTGTTCTTGGTCGGCTCGAAGACGAACTTCCGGGCAGGCTCCTTCTGAGAGCGAGAGGTCTTGCGGTTCGAATTGTGCTGAGTCAGTGCGTTCATGATCATTACTCCTTACTGGTTGATGATGATAGGCTACTCACATATTCACAATTCATAATATAATGCGTCCCCCGGGATTGTAAACCCCGGAGGTGCAAAAAATTTTGGAAGGTTAATTTTCAGTGAAGGGTCGGCTTGTCCGGAAGCAGGGCAGTCCGGATGAAGTTCCGACCGAGGGAGATCCAATTTGCTGAGGAGATGGAATCAAAGGAGTCTATGAAGACCCGTGTGCGCACGCAGCGCCCCTCGTCGTCGTCGTAGGTCATCTCGTAGAAGCCGATAGGATTGTAGTCAAGGAAGAAGTGAGGGCAGTCAACGCCCTCTATAACAGCCGCAGAAGTATGCATCCAAGTCCCCGTAAAGCCCATTTTGATGTGATGGTTGGTAACAGAATGTTTCTACCTTTTTTCCAAGGTTACGTACACTGGAAAAGTGGGCCCGTTGGGTAAAAAGGTGGAGCCCATACCCCTGAAGGTTACGCCGCTAGGGCTACGCCTTCGTATGAAACGTTGTCGTTTGCATTTACAGTTTTGGCCGTGATGAAGGTACTTGCCATGCCTAGTCGCGTTCTTCTCTACCTGTGCCAATCGAGCCTAGTTCACCCCCATCAGAAACAGTGTTCAGAGGACCAGTTCCCTACATCCGTCGATATAGACCTACCGTGGTCATGACACTGCTTTTGGTGGAGGTGGCGGGAGTTGCACCCGCGTCTTGACACCTCTCAAGTCGACATTATACGACTATCGAACTTTATCTATTCCACGACTCCTCTGGAGGACCTTCTTTCAATTCATCACCGCTTTTTGCTAGCATTTACGGATCAGAACCGGCCGTCCACCTCCACTCCTGCAGGAGCTTCATAGGCAGGCATCACACCCGCGGTGCATTGAAGGCCCACCAGAGGAGTCGTGGAATTAAACGATCACCAGCCTACGCTGGTGTCGTACTTCTCGACGAGACCGTCGATCTCCGGCTTGCGGGTCAGAGGACCTTCAATCCGGACTGCATCACCCTGCTTGGTCGCACGAATCACGACTTCGGTCCCACGGTACATTTCGATGAGGGCATGAAAATTGGCTTCCGAAGTCTCGATGTAGCGAACGTAGTTAGTCATTGATCTGCATCCCTCACTGATTTGATAAGAAGCACTCTAAACTGATTCTAGGAAATGTAAACTGAAAAATCACCAGGAATGGACGGGATCCGACTCATTCACATTTTCAGGCCCCATATCTCCGAATTGGGCCGGAGGAGTCAGGATCTGATCGAGAGTCATGATTCTGTAGAGGCCGCCTGGACCGAGCATCGAGTGATAGACTGTTCCATCTTTCTCACGACGGGAGCCCACCAGGCTCCATCCCTCGGTCTTCCAGGCAGTCAGTATTTCGTTTGGGATAAAGTCAGACATCGAGGTACGAAAGCTCTCTATCAAGCTGGTGGAGGTAGTTGGTCACCTGAACCGCGAGGAGTCCCCAGGCGATGATGGCGATGACGATGAGGATCTTCTTGAACATGGTCTTGATCTCCGTTGATGAGACCAGTATAATTTGAACGGGTTAACTAAAGGTTAATTCAGGTTTCGGACGATGAATTCTTTCGAACCGAGGTTGTTGGTGATCCAGATGATCTGGGAGGTCTTGACGATCTTATCGAGGATCACGGCCTGGTCGGTCTTGGTTTTGTTGATGTGAGTGATCCATTCTTGGTCCTGCTTCAGGGAGTGGACTAGATCGTCTCCATCCGTGACGTATGACCTGTTGAGAGAATAGATGTCGTAGTAGTCTGGGTTCTTGAGCTCCGGATGCTTGTCGTTCTTCTTGTAGATCTTGCTTCGAAACTTGACGAAGCCGAATTTCTGATAGTCCTTATAGGCCTTGGCGATTTCGGCGTCCGTGATCGGGGTGTGGATCAGATCCTTCTCACCGTTCGCGGTTCTCAGACCTGCAAAACCTTCGGCAACTTTTCGATCGTCCGTCCACGAGGACAGGAACTTATTGGCCGCGTTGAACTTGGATCCTACTGTCTCGCCTCGATACAGACGAATGGTCGAACCTAGAGTCTTTCGAATAGGAGCAAAGACCGACTCTATCTCCTTGGCTATCGCATCGTTGTTCCGAATGGAGTTCTCTAGAGCACCTCCGACCCACTGAGATCTTTCCCAGGAGGAGATTGCATCCTTAGCCTCGTCGGACAGGGAGTTCCAAGCCTTCTTGGCCTGTCCGATGTAGGCCATCTCATTCATGAACCTCGCGAATGAGCCAGGCATTTAGTACTTCGTGAATTTGGAACGGAGGAATGCAGAGAAAGACTCGTCATACTTCCCTTCACCTATCTTGATTGACGGATTGATCGCCATGTGGGCTGGCTTCTTCTCGTTTCTCTCGAGGCCTGTCGGGGACTTGCGGAGCTTCTGCTCCTTGAGATTCTTCTTCATGCGGATATCTATAGACCGGACGATTCAAGGCCCGAGTAATGATCTCGAGCAAGTTCGGTACGATAATGGTGCGGGTGGAGGGACTCGAACCCTCGTCCCTGGAGTGGCGCTCCAAGATAATAACCTCTATACTACACACGCAGTTGTTGACGATTGTCCTTTACGAGAATGGCGGAAGGCATCGGTCTCGATCCGAACACCTCTTCCCGAGGTGCGATACGCTTAGCAGGCGGTCCCGGAGCCCCGTCCGGTTTACCTTCCTTTTGTCTTCTTGGTCACAGCCTTGGCACGATACACGGGCTTCCTGACCATCACGGTCTCACGTCTGATGGTTCCATCTCCACAGGAGCAGGGAACCCAACCCTCGGAACGATGCGCATCAGCGGACTCCAGATATGATCCGGTTCCTCCGCAGACTCCGCAGGATCTCCACTTGGATTTCGGGAGTTCGCGTGTCTCATAGAGGGCAGGCTTTATCATCACTGGTCTTTCGTAGACCGATCTCTTCACCATGGTGGCGAATATCTTCCAATCCTGCTTCATAACGATCCTTTGTTAGTACTTGAGTGGGAACCATCCCCGATCGGCACAATGTGGATCGATCTTTCAGATTTTACCCAGGGAACCTAAGCTCCACAGTTGACGCTACGAACCACTCAAATTTGGATCTCCGAGTAGGTCTCGAACCTACGTTGACCTGGTTCAATGCCAGGGGTCCTGCCAATTAGACGATCGGAGAATGTTTCTTGTCTTCGAGAAGCTTCTGGATCTTATCCCAGACTGCGGCTGGAGCTTTCCAGACCTGCCCATTCGGGAGTCCGGTCTTCGGATCCACCAAAGCCACGAAGTGATACTTCGGAAAGTAGGTTTCCATCAGAACCGTCTCGGCTGAGAAGGTGTCTTCGAATTTCTGCTTTGGCTGGCCTAGATCTGAGTTGATCATTTGCTTCCTTTGAAATTGGAGTACCGGGCGAGATTCGAACTCGCGGTGTCCTTTCGGAATCGGATTAAAAGTCCGACGTCGTCGACCGCTTGACTACCGGTACATGTTACTTGGAGTGAGCCCTGCAGAAGGCGAGTGACTCACTCAAATTCGTGGAGATGATGTCCGTCTCCGTGAAGATCTTGTGCCTCAGTTCCCGGACTCCTTCCGGTTCATCGAAGGCAGTTCTGAAGTCGACCTGAGCCAGCTTTCCCAGTCTCGAGAGTCTTCCTTCGAGCTGAGCGATCTCAGCCCTGAGTTGGAGCTCGATTGGATAGGAATGCAACTCGTCGAACTGAGACTGAACACCGAGAAGATTTTCGCGAAGGACTTGAGGGTCCACGCCTGGAACGTAGTCAACATGGACCTTCGTAGCTCCAATCAGCTTTCTGTATTCCTCGACTACGGCTTCGCAGTCCAATTCATTCTGAGTCATTTCACTTCTTCCATATGGCGCGCTCGGAGGGAGTCGAACCCCCATTGATGCAATCTCCTCCGATTACGGTTACTGCGGGGTAGAAACCCGGACCGGTACGAGCGCTTGTCGATTAGGACGCAGAACGAGCAATTGCCGAAATGTCAGCTCTTGCAATTCCGATGTCCGATAGTTCTCTGTTGGATAGGCTTGCAAGTTCGCTGACGGTGTGTCTGTAAACTTTCCAGGCCCTATACTTACGCATCAAATTCATGTTTCTTCCTTTCGATTTGGTACTGTCTTATACTATACCAAAGAGGTAGAAATTAGAATTGATGATTTGGAATACCTAGTATTCCGAAATTCGATCGACTCCGTTTGCCGTTCCTTTCTTAGGGCCCGACTGCCTGTTTTCTAGAATGAACCAGATGACCACGGAGTCCGAGTACGGTCACAATGCGTTGCGTGGCGCATTGTTTTCTGGTAGGTCACACCTTAAAGCCACCTAGCTGATGCATCTCCCGAGCTAGGTAGGACAGGTGGATATGGAGGCGTGGGTGAGAATTGAACTCACTCTCATTGCTGAGACCTTGGCTTTGCAGGCCAGTTCGTTGCCGGTCCGACACCACGCCTATAATTTGGAGTACCTGGAAGGATTCGAACCTTCGACGTCCTTACGGATCCGGATTAAGAGTCCGGCGCCTTCGACCAACTCGGCTACACAGGTACATTTAGAGATTGATTGTCCTCAGAGCGTTTCGAGCTTCTTGTTCGGAAGGATCTTGCACCAGTTGAGGAGCGCACCACCTTCGACGAGAGCGCGAGACATCAGCATCTTTCCACGATAGACTCCACCAACTTGAAGATGGGAGAAATTCCTGGAACGAACTTCTGAGGTAATCTTCAGCATATCTATCTCCATTTGTTAGAAGCATACTAACACATCAGGAGGAGATGTAAACTGAAAAATTGGATCATCCACTAGGATTCGAACCTAGATTCTCCGACTTCAGAGGACGGCGTTCTACCAGTTAAACTACGGATGAATATGACCTTACTTCAGGTCTTTCGCCTTGACCCACTTGTCGTCGATGAAGACTTCAGAGAGGGACTCAGCTTGGTTTTCTGCCACGATCACGGACTCGTGGGGTCTTGGATTGGCCGAAACGTTCTTCGAAACGACCTTGACTTGAGACACAGTGCGAGAGATCCTGATGAAGGACCTATCGTCTGGATGGATCTTCCGAAATTCAGCCAGCTGTCTGTTGTACTCTTCGTAGTACTTCTCGCGGTTCTCACCGTATGGACGGAAGGAGATGTCTGCTTCGAATTCGATGTAGTCCGGATTCTTATAGGAGACTTCGGCAAATCGATCCATCTGGACGACCTCGAGAACCTCTCTCCAGTAGGCCGATCCCTTGTTGGATCTCGAACCGGCAAAGCGGACTCGCATTCCTGGACGAAGGTTTTGAAGAACCCAGGTGGTTATCCGATCTTCACGATCTATGGTTCTCTGGGCCTGAGCCTGTGTTTCGTTATACCATGCCATTCTATGTTCCTTATTTCAAATTGGTCCCTCTGCCGGGTAACGCTCCTGGAGAATCAGCCTTATGAGAGCCGTTCGACCACTTGATCCAGAGGGATGTTTTGGTGCGGGTACAGAGACTCGAACTCTGGACTCCTGGTTGGAAGCCAGGCACGTTTCCTCTACGCCATACACGCGTTGTTTTGGTGCGACTTCTTGGTTTCGATCCAAGCTCCCTGGTTTTTCAAACCAGCGCTTTCACCAGATTAGCTTAAGCCGCATGTTAGTATTCGACCTCTTAGTCCTGCACGTCTCGGGAGAGAATTTATCGGTTTTACCAGCAGTCCATGTTAAGTTAGTCCACGTTGTCCCGTTGCTCGTGGATTAGGTCGAATTATGGCGGAAGACGGAGAGCCCGAGTCCCATACGTGGTCTTAGCACGTACGCATCGCTTTCCAAGCGAGCCCAGCACCCTGTCTGGTTCATCTTCCATATTTGGCGGACACTGTGAGGTTCTCACTCACCATAGAGGTCGACAGCTTCTATCCATTAAGTTTCATCACGACCCGGACTGGGCAGGATGAAACTCCGTGTCCATATTCAATGGCGGAAGGCAGAGGTCTCGATCCCCACACCCGTGAGGGTGCTCACTGCTTTCGAAGCAGGTCCAGAACCCCGTCTGGTTTACCTTCCAATTGGCGGAAGACTGAGGTCACGCTCCCCACACGTGGTACTAGCACGTGCCCACTGCTTTCAAGGCAGGTCCGATCCTCGACCGGTTAGTCTTCCATGTTTTGGTCCCGCCATCGGGATTTGAACCCGAGTCGCCTACCTTGAGAGGGTAGCATTCTTGACCACTAAACTACAGCGGGTAATCTTGGTCCTCTTGAAAGGATTCGAACCTTCAACCTTGGCGTTAGGAGTGCCGAGCTCTGTCCGGTTGAGCTACAAGAGGATAATTGGTCCGGCTGATGGGATTCGAACCCACATTGGACTCCTTGAAAGGGAGGCTTCCTAGGCCATTAGAAGACAGCCGGTTAATAAAGAGAGGCTCAGGAGTGTATGCCTGACTTACGCTGTCACCTCCGCTTGGTGACAGACCTAGGCTCCGAGGAGCAAATTGGCTGCAGAGGCTGGGTGTGAGCCAGCACCTCCGTCCCACAACGGGACGGCGCTCTCCATTAAGCTACTCCACAATGGCGAGGATGACGGTATTCGAAACCGCAACTATTCCGCAGACAACGGAGCACCCTTCCCAGAGGGTCCCATCCCCATTAAGCTCTGTTCAAACCTCTCTCTTCGAGATACCGGATGGAGGGTGAGGACCTACATCTTTCCCCTCCCTCACGAAGAGCGGCAGCCATATTGGACCGCAGCCACATTGGACCGTAGCCGTCTTGAAGAGAAGAAGTTAGAACAGAGCTTACTGTGTTAGTCTATCATGCTTGTGAAGGCATGTAAACTGAAAAAGTGGAGAAATGACCATGTTTCTCCGCGAAGCAATTAAGAGCTTAACCTTTTGCAGACCGACAGACTTTCGTCTGACCTTATGTTTATCCACCGTGGGTCTATAGCGCAATCACGGTGCGTTGGAATATGGTGGGCCCCGGGACGTATCGCACGCCTTGCCGCATAGGGACCTGGTTTACAGCCAGGCAACCGGACTTCCGATTCTTACTTGCGGGGCCCATATGAAGGATTTTGCATTCTGCACGAATGAGAGTCGAACTCAATCGTTCCGGGACTTACACCCGTCTGCATCCTACTGGGAGAACCCATCTCCCTGCCCTTGTCGGGCATCTCTGATTTGGCACGGGAAGCCAGATTCGAACTGACTCTAAACGTTTTGGAGACGTTTGTGCTAGGCCATTACACCATACCCGTATGTTCACTTCACGAAGTGAGGCTGACCTTCCTTGGCCTTCCACTTCAATCCCTTCCAACCAGACGGGATGTAGTGAGAGATGCCAAAGGCATCGAAGAGACGATGACCACCTGACTTGGAGACGTTGAGCCAGAGAGGCTCCTCGATCCTGATAGTTTCGCCTACGAACTTGTATTCGCGCCATTCCTCCGAAGAGATATCCACGAATTCCAATCCCGACTTATTGTTGAAGTCTGACATGATTGAATTTCCTTTCTCTGTCAAATTGGTACCAGTACTAGGTTACGCTCCTAGCTATACACGGTTATCGGCCGCGCCTCGTCACTAGCTGAGTCTACTGGCATATTATGGTGCTCTATCCAGGTATCGCGCCTGGTGCCTCCTGGATGTCGACCAGGCGTCTTTACTAACTGACCCATAGAGCATTAATTGGAACTAGAGGAGAGGCTCGAACTCTCAATTCCGGGGACACAACCCAGCCGGTTACCATTACCGTCACTCTAGCATGTTCGTTTTGGTACGCGATCTGGGTTTCGATCCCAGTCAAGAACGGTCATCTACCGCTAAAGGCTTTATAAGGGCCTCTCATGTCCCAACATCATCGCGTATTCTAATTGGTAGGCCTAGAGGGAGTTGAACCCACAACCACTACGTTCTAAGCGTAGCCGCTTTGCCAATTTGCGTATAAGCCCATATTTTGGTGCTCTGAGAGGGAGTCGAACCCTCACTGTACGGCATCTCAGTCCGCTTCCTCTACCAATTGGGATATCAGAGCAATTCGTTTGGAGCCCACATCGGGTAACGCTCCCGCTTCACCGGTTTACAGGACCGGACCTCATCTAATAAAGGCGTTGTGGGCAGATAGGAAGGAGAGGCTCCGTCTTGATCACCGATCAGACCACCGAGTAGTTCCTCTCCTTGATTGGAGCTTCCTGTCAGTAACGCTCTGACTTCTCACCCTTACGAAAGGCGCACATCGCTTTTAATGCTTAGGAAGCATGAATTGATCGAGGCCTTGCACCTCGCCAGCCGTAGCATTGTTAGAGACCTATGACGCGGCTCAGGTCTTTTGGTTGCGGGGGCTGGGTTTGAACCAGCGTCTCCGGCTTATGAGGCCAGCAAGGAACCGGGCTCCTCTACCCCGCAATATTCCGGTTGTTGGTATCAGGGCGAATCACCTCATGAAAGCGATTCCGTCGGCCGACTGACCCTGAGAATGGTGGCCCCTCTCCCTTGCAAGGAAAGATCCTCTCCCTCAACGGGAGCGCTTTGTGCCTTTAAGCTAAAGGGCCAAACTTGGTGCTCTCAATAGGTTACGCTCCTATCTCTGCTCCTTACCAAAGAGCTATTCTACTAATGAAATATGAGAGCAAATATGGTACTTCCTGAGAATTCCGAGATCTCGACCTTCGGTATGTAACACCGCTGCTCTGCCTCTGAGCTAAGGAAGTATGAATTCTTCTCGACGAACCTGCAAGGAATCGAACCCTGTGTTTCCCTCTGCACGAGAGCGTCCTATCCACTAGACGAAGGTTCTCAGACAAAGACCGATCCGGCAAGACCGGCATAATCGTCTGCGAGTCAACAAGGCCCGAGTGGATTGCCGTCCAACCTTCCTTGTTCGAAGAGGGTAACAATCTCTTCTTAATGGTGCCTAAGGAGGTATTCGAAACCTCATACACCTCTTTTTGAGGGAGGCCGCTTTGCCTCTTTGCGTACTCAGGCTTATTTGGTGGAGAAGGTGGGTAACGCTCCCACTAGGCTGGAATCTTGCAAGGATTCCCCGGGTATCTCACCCCATCCCCAATTCTTGAATTGGTGCCACCGATAGCCGAAGAGACAACAATGATTACCGCTCGGTGGCAACACGGGTCATTGTATTTGGAGCGGATAGTGGGGATCAAACCCACCTCAACGGCTTGGAAGGCCGAGGCACAGTCACTATACCATATCCGCAGTAATTGGCTCCTATCGCAGGTACCGCCCCTGCCCCACCTTTCGATGGCCTTCCGGTTAACAGCCGGAGACTTTCACTATGCCAGTCCGATAGGAATATTGCTCTTTCGAGCAAAACGACTAAACCGATATTTGGTCAGAATGGCCTCGGTTAAAGGGCAGCAGAAAATTCGATGGGTCCACGTTTTGAAAGGACCGGACCCTTTACGCTTGGAGTTAAGTGGGTAAGTCCACCTCCAGAACGACTCGTATACCTTCTTTGGAGTCCGACTCTTACTGCCGGATACCTGTAAAGGACAATCTTCAATTGTCTAAGAACCCGAGCTTTCTTAGGCTCGTACCTTCCGGAGAAGGATTTCTGACCGAGCCCAGTTGGTCTCAAGGTCGTATTGGTCAGGATGGTTGGTAACGCTCCAACTTTGCGGACTTCCAAGGTCCACCGATGATCTTATCTCTTACACCCTGTTTATGCACTCGGATCTTTATCCTATCACGTTTTTCGGTCGTCTGAAACTCTTTTTTCGGTTTCAGTTAAAATTTGGAGCTCACGACAGGCTTCGAACCTGCATCTACCTATCCAGTTACCTTTGTCCTCGTTCGTAGCGAGGGGGGATACGTGAGCATGTGGTCTATATATGACGATCTTCAGATTTCCAGGAGGATTTTTTCGGATCGTTTCAACTTTTCGATAATGACACTCTACTCTAAGATGGAAAGCTTGTAAACAGAAAAATTGAAGAATGTCGAATTTTTTTAGAGATCGGGAATTTCGATGACTTCGTAGTAAATCGGGTTCTCTCTATAATAGACGAGATGGCGATAGGTCGGATCGAACTTCATCGCCTTCTCGATTGAGAAACCCCAGGTCCCATTCTCTTGACGATACTTCTGGGTGTGGACACTCTTGACGATGATCATAGGTCGATGAACTTCGCGTGGTAGCCTGAGTAGTTGTCTTCACGCGGATAGCCTCGCGGATGACAGAGGATCCTGGTCGAGCCGATCATGTAGTCGAATGACTGATGAACGTGACCGTGGATTGCGACTTCGATGTTCGGACACTGAAGGATCCAATCGTCCAGATCGTTGACGAAGGAGCCGTTCAGGGGACCACCAGCGAATCTTGGAGAGATAGATTGCTTGGACAGACCGTGGTGCGTCAGGAGGATGATCCTCTTGTTCCAGTTGGTGCTGACAATTCTACGAATTTCAGTGAACTGGGTCTTGAAGCAGTTCAGGGCTCTCTGGGCGTTCCAGTCCTTGATGTAGTTCTTGTCGTTCAGGAACTTGTACTCGTCGATCTCCTTGGGAGTCTCTCCGAAGTAGTTCGTCCAGAGGGTGGCCGAGACGACAAGGAAATCTCCGATCGTCGTCTCTTCGACACCCCAGTCCTCTGGAGTCGTATGCCAATTCTGATAGAAGTCGTGATTGCCCATGACCTTGACATACGGACCGAGGTCCTCCAAGGCCAGGATGAAGTCCGGGTTGTAGATGTTCGAGAAGTCCCCGGCATTCAGAATCAGATCTGGCTTTTCGTCAGCTGCCTGTTTGAAGAGGCGAGCTTGAAGGACCTGCTGCTCCAGTCCGGAGACATGCAGGTCCGAGAAGTACATGACTTTCAAGGTGATTAGCCCTTTTTGGCTGAAGCTTTCTTGGCCGGCTTCTTGAATTCTTCTTCGGCCTTTTCGATGATGGCTGCCGTCTCTTCATCCACATTCGGGATGGAGATAACGACCTCAGACTTCACGTCCTCGTCGCCGAAGGTTTCGGTCTCGTCGATCTTGGCGACCTTGACCACATCAGCTTCTGGATCGTAGTCACCAGGCTTGATCACACGTGGTTTAGCAGGTACGGATCCCTGATCGTCCACTCCAGCCTTGGAAGAGGCTTTGCCCTTCTTCTGAAGAGCTTCAATATCCTCTGCAGAAAGTTCGGGGAAGAGAGCCGGAAAGATCTTCTGGACGTCGGCGAAAGTGAGGCCGATTTCCAGATCCTTGTCCTTCAGAGCAGTGATGAGGATGACCTCTTCCTTGGACAGCGGCTGGAGAATACGGAGCCAGGACTTCTCGAGCTTCGGGCCGGCTTCGAGGGTGACCAGCGGTGGAATTGAACGGATCATCTTCTCGAGCGAACCGTACGGGTGGGTGTTGAACTTGTAGTCCACCGGAAGGCCGGCCGGGAGTTCGAACTTGATGGATGGGTCGAAGAGCATCTTCAGGCATCCGGCGAGGGACACCGAGTATTCCTCATTGATGATCTTGGTCTTTTCCTGGATCGTCTCTGCCTTAGCGATGGCATCGAAAACTTCTGGTAGTGATTTCTTCACGTATCTTCCTTTTACTTGTTTCTAAAGTCCCCAATCACATCGAGCATGTTCTTCATTCTGTTTGCGATGAAGGCTTGACGCAGGGTTTCGAGGTTGCCCCTCGGAGTTTCGGTCTCTCTTATATACACCTCTTCGATGGAGGCTTCCACGTCCTTCGGAATTCCGTGGATCAGATCGATCAGCTTCTTGTTTCGATCGAACCTCTGAAGGAAGAGTTCCTTGGAGATCTTCTTGACCTCGATGGTCTCCGGGTTCTCGAAGCCGGCCTTGAACTCGGTGACGAATTTCTCCATGATCGGAGTCTGACGGATCTTGTCGATCAGGCAGTTGTCGGCAGAGAGGACATTCGGGACTCCATCTCCGGCGTCTCCACGAGCGATGTGCTCCATGAAGAATCCACGAGGGTCTTTGCACTTCAGGTTCTTCTTGAGGGTCGGAGAGTACTGATCCACGTTCGGAAGGATCTGGAGCTGCTGGAAGTCCTTGTCTCCGGAGAGGATCAGGACCTTCTCAGGCTTTGCTGTCTCCTGACCGAAACCACCGAAGTCGTCATCGGCGGAGTCAGGAGCGGCAAACTTGCGAGTCAGCCAGGCGATGATGTCGTCTGCTTCTGCTCCAGGCACCCGGATCACCGGATACGGAGAGAACTCGTCCAGCAGGTCCGCGGTCTCCTTGACCGTCTGATAGACCAGCTTCCAGAACTCCTCGTCGTCCTTCCTGTCCTCGGCCCTTCGAGCCTTGTAGAGAGGAAAGTAGGACTTCCTCCAGGAGGTGGAGTCCACACAGAGGTAGACCTTACCGTATTGTCCCTTGAACTTCATGGTGTTCATTCGAAGGGAGTTGATGATGAAGTGCTTGGCGAGCGCCGGTTCCAGAGGAACGTTCGGGTTCGCAGCTTTCTCGGCAGCGATGCCGGCGAGAGAGATTTGTGAGAAGTCGACTAGAATTGGCATGATCTGATACTATCTCTTCTTGAGAGGAAAGGACACTGAAAAGTTCAGAAGACCTTCATGAGGAGAGTCTCCTCGTTGATCCGGCAGTTGTGAACGCTCGGAGTGGTCTTGATCTCTTCAAACAGTCGGTCCATGGCTGCTTTGGTCGTTCCGAAGAAGTTCTTCATGATTTCCGGCTTTCGGATCCTCTTGCGCTCGGACTTGTCCACATTCTGGAGGGTGGTTCCCTTGAGGTCGAACCCTGCCTTGGACTCGAACCTGGTCAGCTCACGATACTTGGAGTTGAAGGTCCAGAGCACATTGGCTCCGAGCATCTTCTCCGGATCGATCGAGGCGAGGGACAGGTCTTGATCGGTCTTCTTGAAGCGGAGGTGCTTGAGTTTCTTGTCGACCGGAACCGCTTTCTTCTTCCTCGGAGACAGGATCTTCTTGGCCGCGTGGATGAAGTCCAGGGTGTTCAGACAGGACTCGTAGAAATCGATCATGGCTCTCTTGTCCTTGACCGTCATGTGAGAGAAGGCTTCCTTGACGTCCCGATCTCGGCTCTTGAGTTCCTCGAGACGCGGTCCGATCAGGTCCTTGAGTTCCTGAGCAGCATACTTCGGGATCGAGGCAGAGAAGGTGGCGAAGGTCGCTTCCGCTGCTTTGTAGTCCCCGTTCCGGAAGATCATGTCCTCGATGTCGTCGAAGTCAGCGACGTGCTTGCGCTCCTTATAGAGAGGAACGATCTCCTCGACCACGGCCGCAACCACCGGCTCCGGCTTCTTCTTGGACTTCGGAAAGTCCCGCTCGAGCTCGGCGAAGTACTTCCGCATCTTCTTGAGGATGAAGTCCGGGAAAATGCAGTTCACATCGATCATCATCCCGATCCAGGCGTAGGTCAGGTTCTGTCGGCTGTGGGGTACTTCGGTCCATTCAATCTTGCGATTGTTCTTCTCGAGATAGGTCCGGGCATCCTTTTGGGAGTAGACATAATTGTACCAATTGTAGGCTTTAGCGATTTCCGCACCCGTTGATTCGGTGAAATCCAGATCGGCCGGAGCTTCACCCATCCCAAGCATCTTGACGCTTGCGGGTCTCGTTTTCTTCTTTGACATGTCAGCTCAATTCTTTGGTTCGAAGAGGTGATTATTCTCAAAGTACGGGAGTTCCTTGGCCTTTGCGAAATTCGTGGTTCTGTTGAGATAGTCCATAAAGGCCACTGCATGAGTCGTGCTCAGTTGAGCGACTCCAATCACTCGGTTTTTCTGAATACTCTGATTTTCTTCGGATGTAAACAGAAAAATGTCATAGTACCCCATTTGTGAACCATTCGTCTGAAGTCCACGGAAGAAGGAGACATCGAGAGCCAGGACGTTTGGATCATTCATGTCTTTCTGGAGATCCGATCCGTAGGCAATTCCCTTGACGATTCCAGAGACTCCCATATCGATCAGGATCATATAGGCGGTGGCGTTCTGCTTCATAGTGAGACCTTCTTGTAAATTATCTTGAGTTTTTCTTCGGTGTAGTACTTGAGACGCATCAGACCGTGAGTCCACGTGTGATTAGCATTCTCTCCAACCTTTATATCATCGATCAGATCGAAAAGGTAACCTGATTTTCCATCTCTCGAAGGACGAAGTAGTCTTCCGAGGGACTGAAGAATTCTGATGCGTCCTTTTGCCGGAGCAGCCAGGATCCCGTTGTGCAGGTTCCTGATGTTGATGCCGAGCTGAAAGAGCTGATAGGTCGACAGAACGACGACGCCTGAGTGTGACTCCACATAGGCCCTGATCGCATCTCTCTCCTCGGCGCTCATGGTCGAGGACATCCTCTGGACGTCGATGCCGGCCTGAGTCAGGATCTTCTCGATCTTGTCGATGTGCTCAATGTTCCTGAAGAGGATCAGGGTGTTGGTGGTCTTGAGCTTCTGACAGAGCTTGATGATGACCTGATTTCTGCGACGATGCATGATCAGGAACTTGAGTTCGAGGGCGAAGACCTTCTGGTTCTGCTGCTTCTTCTTGAGTTCCTTGACTGCCTGCCAGAACGTCTTCCGATCGCCTTCCGGGTATCCGAGAATCATGGCCACGATCGGAGTGTTGGACAGGAGTCCTTCCTCCATGAGCTCATGAGTCCTTTTGGTGTAGATCAACTCACCGAACAGGCCGACCAAGGCCAGAGGGTTCATCTTGGATTCCTTGAGAGTCCCGGTGGTGCCGATCTTATAGAGAGCGTTCACGGACCCTTCGACGATCCTGGTGATTCCCTTGGACTCGGCCAGATGGACCTCATCGACGAAAGTTCCGTCGAACTGCTCAAAGAACTTGAGGCCTTTGATCTGGTCCATGGACTGCCAGGTGGTGATGTTGATCTTCTTGACCGCGTCCTTGTCCTTGCCGCCGTAGATCTGATGGCACATCTTGTCCACGTCGAAGCCAGGATCCTTGGCCGAGTACTCTCCGAAGTCCTTGTACATCTGAGTGACCAGGTTGATGGTCGGAACCACAAGAAGAGTCTTGCGAAACAGGGCCCTGGACAGCCCGTACCTCAGGATCAGGTAGAGAATGAAGGACTTGCCGGAACCAGTAGGAGATATTACGATCGCTCTCCTCGTCCTCAGGGACTCTAGGACCGCCGCCTTCTGATAATCCCTGAGCTCTATCTCCGGTGGGAGAACTAGCCCAGAATAGAAGCGATCGAAATCTGCTTCGAGAGACACAGGATCTACATCGTCCGGGAACCCGGTCTTCTCTATCTCACATCCGGCTTCGTTCAGGAGTTCTTCAAGCTGAGGAGCAAGGCCGAGTGGAAGGGTGTTGAAGCGTGAGTTGAACAGCCGAATACGGCCGTCCCACATCCGGGACTTGACCTTTGGATGCCACTTGTATCCTTCTGCGAAGAATGAGAAATGCTCGGAGATCGTCTGACACAGGGAGGACGAGGCATTCACGTACACATAAGTCTCATTCAACTTCTTGAGTTGAACCTGTTCCACCTCATATGTATCGTCCTCTAGGTCAGCCGTTTCCAGAGGTGAACCTATCCCACTCAATGGCTGACTTGATGTGATCCTTCCTGTCTCGGATCATCCAGAGTATCGAGGTCAAGAGTTCCTTGAGGGAGTCGTACTCCGAGATCTTTTCCAGGACCTTGGCGTAGTCGTCATCCGCTTTGATGTAGACATCCAGATCGGACTTCTGAACCTTGAGGTGGAAGTTCTTCTCGCGATACTCGTCCGGGTCACCCTTCCCATTATAGAAGAGAGACTTCTCGAGGAACATCTTGTCCTTGCGCCTCTTGAGCTTGGCCAACTGGGCGTTGGTCTGCTTCATGAGGTTTAGGTATTTGAAGTGAAGCTTGGAGATGTTCACGGCTTCTTGACTGAGATTGTACCGATCCAGCTTGGAGTCGGCTTCCCAGAAGACCATGATCTTATCGGTGATGGACTGTTCTTCTTCTGACATGGTTACATTCTACCATCCCAGACGAGGATCTGCTACTTAAATGTCGCAGACCGTCTTCTTGGTGAAGTCAGGCTTGTAGGTCGAATAGTCGAAGTTCGCATTGAACTTGAGGTTGCCTGGATTCGGATCGTTGTTCGCATAGGACAGGGACCCCATGGAGATCGGATAGCAGTGAGCGAAGTTGAAGGTTCCTACCTCCTCGGTCTTCTCATTGTTCAGGATTACAATCCTGGCGTCCGAGGTGATCTGCTCGAAATCTCGATTTGGATCGATCTCCGGATCGGCAATGAGCGACAGCCAGTTCCAGATTTCCTGGAGGGCCCGATAGTTCTCGTCCAGGATGATCTCGAGAGCGAGCGGCTTCTCGAACTCCAGGTTCTCTCCGGGCCTGGAGAAGCTTCCGGTCCTTCCCTTGAGTCCGACAGTCCCGAGGCCTACCGCTGGAAGAGTGAACCTTTGGATCTGAAACTCAAATGTCGGGATGCGGGCGAAGACCAGCTTGGCATTATCGGATCTGGTGAATGTTCCGAATTGCTGCGGCTTATCGTAAAAAAGTGTGGTTGAGGTGTCCATGAGGTATTTATTTGTTCCGAAGGATGGTGTATATAAGAGTGAGAAATGAGTTTTTGAGGGAATCCTTGAAATGAACAAGATCGCGAAAGCCATAGTCGCTCTTCTAGTAGCCGGTGCAGTTTCCGGTTGCTCGACCACGTCTGGAACCACGGACGTTGGTTACGTCTACGTTCCTCTCAAGAACGACAAGGTCATCGCCGGTGATTATGGTGGGGTCCTGACCACCTACAAGGAACGTGCCGCAGAATATCGTCGGAACGGAACCCGAGTCGTGATCGATGGAGTATGCTACTCCGCCTGCATGTACTTGGTCTCTTCTCTCTCCTCGAGCAACGTTTGTGCCACTCCGAGTGCCGATCTTGGGTTCCATGCTCCGTACAGGATCAAGACCGCAGGTCAGGAGGTGGTCTATTCCGAGGACGCCAAAGCGGAGTCCAGGAAGAACACAGCCGAATTTTTGAGCCTGCTTCCTTCGAAGATTCGCTCAAAAATCTTGTCCAGAGGTTATCCGTCTGTGTATAAGGGAGACTCCCCACAGAAGATGACCCACATCCAGGGACAGGAAGCAATGAACATACTAGGAAAGTGCTAATCATGACCGACAAAGAAAAGTACAGGATAGACCCACACGAGATCAAGGACTTCGTCGACAAGTACTCCGACGGAACCAAGCTCTACATCGGGTGCGACTCCCTCAAGTTCAAGAAGGGTGGAGCCTGGTTCGCCGAATACGCCCTGGTCGTGGTTGTTCATCTGAACGGTCGGAATGGCTGCAAGGTCTTCGCCGAGATCCAGGTCGAGCGCGACTACGATCAGCAGAAGAGCAAGCCTCGCATGCGTCTGATGAACGAAGTCTACAAGACTGCCGAGCTCTACCTCAAGCTCGCCGAGGTCATGCCGAAGATCGAGATCGAGGTCCACCTGGACATCAATCCCGATAAGAAGCACAACTCCTCGATCGTGGTCAATGAGGCCATCGGCTACATCCGTGGCGTCTGCTCCACTGATCCTCTGGTCAAGCCGGACGGTTGGGCAGCAACTCACTGCTCCGACCACATCCTCAGGAACCGAGACCAGTTCAAGGTCAAGAGGCTCTGGGAGAACGACAACGAAGGTGACGGTGGACAAAAGGCGGCGTAAGTCGCCTTTTTCTCATTTTCCGTATTTACATCCCCTCCTGAAGGTTTAGAGTAACTCCAACATCCACGGAGTTTCTTCGACATGACCATCAAGATCGTTGCCGGTGAAGATACCTACAACCTCATCCAGCATCTGAAGCAGAACGCGATCCCGAAGAAGGACGGAAACTTCGACTCCGAGTCCCTCTCCAAGTTCCAGGAGAAGGTTGCCAGGAACGGGTTCCTCGGAGCCCAAATCGTCAAGTCCAACTACGGATACTCAGTCCGCTACGACTCCGGTCTCCAGAACTGGGGACTCCTCGCCTCATCCCGAGCCGGAACCTTGGACGGTTCCATCACCGCCGCCATCAAGTTCTGTGAGGCTTGGGTCGCCCAGAGCCCGTCCACCCGGTACGCCTGGGTCATGGACTACGAAGCCCTCGGAGTCTAAAAGCCCAGTTTACACCAGCCCAGAAATGTGTTAGACCAGACCTGAGAGGGAATACCATGAAAGAGCTCGTCCTGACCACCAAGGAAATTCGGATCCTGATGACCCTCCTGGGTGGACCGGTGATCCCCATAATCGAGCAGTTCAAAGCTGCCGGGATCAAAGTGGACGTCACCGAAATCACCAATCTTTTTCTGACGCTTGGTGATGCATACGATCTCGTAAGGGATCGAGAAGAGAAAGCAGCTCGGTAAACCAAGAGGAGGACGTTAATGGAAATTCGATACCACACGAATCCTTTCACCCTTGAGACCAATCAAGTCGAGATGGTCGAGATGCCCTGGACATCCAAGTGGGAGGGGAAGGTCGTCGGAACTCAGAACATCATCCAGGATGATTCCTTCAATTTCGCCAAGGACGCTCCGTCTCCTATCATCGAACAGCTGGAGCACGCTATCCGATCTCATGATCTGACCTTCTCCTTCTCGGACTACGGTCCGACCTGGAAGCGAGGGATGGATCAGCTCGATCGGATCAAGAAGCTCGCCAAGTTCTTTCCAGCGGATGCGACGCGTCTCTGGAAGGACAAGGTCGACAAGACCCTTCGACCACAGGATCGGGAGCAGTTCTACCGGGACTTCTTCTGAGATGGACGCCCGGATCAACATCCTGATCTGGTTCATTATCGCCCTCATAGCTCTCACGCTCGGAGCTGAGGTCTACATCATCTCGACATCCGGAATTCCGGAAGATTCATCAGGTTATCAGTTGGTCTTCCCGAATCAGTGAAGGGACCGTAAGGTCCCTTCACTGTCTTTAGTGCATACTCGAAACTAGAAAAATAAAAATGGAGAACTTGATTATGAAGTATGTGCGTATAATTACAGCCGTGCTGATCTTGTTCGTTGTTGGGGTCGGACAAGTTCAGGCCGAATGCAATCCTGGAGTAAATGATTGCGTTGGGAATAACGGCGGACACTGAACCGTTCGGCAACATCGAGTAGCATAAAGTGAAAATAGTCGCCGGATTCTTGATTGAGTCCGGCGACCATTTTGTATAACAGGTTAGTCATAAAGTCACTTAAGGACTTACGAAGTGAACATTAGTCTGTCCAGACGGCCTTGAGAGCGCCGTCGTACCACTTGGCATATCCTTCGATCAGCTCGGCCTTGTCCATGATATTGATGATGCGACGAGCGTGGAGGAAGTCCGACCCGTTGAGGTCGATATAGTCCGAGAGCTTCTTTCCAGAGAACCAGCCTTCCTTCATTCCGATCACCGCAATGTCGGCTGCGATCACGGGATCCAGGGCGAGAGCCGGGTTCTGATGGATCGGCTTGCCTAGTTCCTTTTCAGCCTTGGCATAGTTGGCTTCCCAGGTCAGCTGGACGAAGCCACGACCATACCATGGGTAGTAGCGAAGGTGATGCTTTCGCCAGTCTTCAGAAAGCCAGTTGGCTTCGATGACCGGCTTCATGGTGGCGCCGGTCTCGTGGTAGGTAGTTGCAAGAACATAGGCACACTGGTTCCTGAGGAGTCCGTGTGCCTTGCTCGAGTCGATGAGGGCTTGCGTATAGCCTGCTGTGAGGTTCATTTACTTACTTGCTTCAGATAGTCCAAGGCCTTTTGATTGGCCTGGATCAAGTTGACATCGGCGGATATGGTCACGTAGTAATCATAGCCGTTTAGTCTGTAGTGGATGTTCTTTTCAGCATAGCTTACTGAGGATCCAGACTTCTGCTGACTAGAAACTACTTGACCCTCTTTGTATAGAAGGTCAATAGCCTTTTTGTGAACCTTATCGTCCCCAGGAAATCCAGCATTCTTCCAGACAATAGTGCCAGGAATTGCAGCGGCCTCCTGGATATTTTCTAGGATGCTTAGGGACTTGCTTATTAGTTTTTCTGACATTTAGATGTACTTAATCAATCGCTTCCAGTTAGGATTACCGGACGAGCGAATGTCCATTCCGGCGATCAGGGTTCTCATGTTGACTTCGCCGAAGGATGAGGTGTTACCGCTCATGACTTCGTCCTTGAAGAAGTTGAAGACTTCGAGCTTCTCGTCCATGGACTGGTTCGGAGATCCCAGATTGGAAAGGATCGAGGCCATTCTGTCCAGGACCTGCTGCTGAGTCAGGGTCATGTCGATGGTCAGAGAACGAGACATGACGGCCGTGTCCAGCTTGCTCTTCGGAAGGTTCGAGATGAAGATGACCTGTCCGGTGAACGAGAACTCATTCGGGAGCTTGACGGTCGAAGTCGGATCGTCCATCAGAGCCAATCTGGTTCTCAGGACGTAGGAGTCCGCATCGTCCTTGGAGAAGGCAGAGAGGTTGGTCGTCGAGGACGAGAACCAGGACACCGTACGAACGGCATAAGAGTCCAGAGCAGCCTTGAGAATGTTGACCGCATCTTCGTCTCTCCAGATGGAGTCTGTATCATCGAACACGATCAGCTTGTCGTAGTTGATGAACAGGGTACGATAGAGGGCAGCAGGAGTGACCTTGCCCTTGGCGATCACATAGTCAGATCTCGGCTGGAGTCCGCAGCTCTTAATCGTCTCCAGGACGGTGTGAGTCTTACCGATGCCAGGTCCACCGACGATCATCAGGGACGGACGCTTGCCGGAGGCAACGAGGGTGACGAGATCCTCAAGGTCCTGGAACAGGAGGTGAGTCGGCTGGATGTCTCCCTTGGCCTGGGTCGATGCCATCACGGATGTGATCTGACGAGCAATCTCCTTGCCCTGAGAAGAATTCGGAAGATCGGCTGGAGTCATCTTGTAGAACTTGCCGTCTTCGCCTCTGGTGATCAGGAGAAGGTCAGTGGCCTTGTTGGAAGGGATCTTTGATCCATCGTCCGTGGTCACAGTGGATCCCTGTGGAACTTCTCCAAGCAGGTTCCAGGTGCCTCGACCAGCCTTCATTCCCCAGATGATCGAAGGGATCGTGACATCATACTTGTCGGAGATGGCCTTGATGTCTGCGAGAGTCATGGCCGAAAGCTTGCTTGGGAAGTCCTTGCGAGCCAGGTCGATGAAGGCCGGAAGTTCGACTCTCTGCTTTTCGGTCAGAAGCTGATCGTAGATGATGGTGTCTTTGGACTCAACGATGATCACTTCAGAACCAACTCCTGGGGAGCCAAGGATGGAGCCTAGGGCATCGGCAATCTGCACGATGTTGATCTCTTCAGGAATCTGAACTTGATAGTCCGGAGAAACTGCCTTGATGAAGTTCTTGAGACCGAACTTGTTCCAAATGTCCACCGAGGCGAAACGGAAGGCCGAACCATCACGAACGTAGTTCAATCTGAATGCAGACTGAGCCTTGTAGGTGTAGAGCACTCCCATACCTGTTCCGGAGGTCGACTGAAGGATCACCGATCCTTGGTCGCCACCATATCGGTAGATTGGACCCACTCTACGGGCTATGACCTTCTCAAGAAGACCAAGGACCTTGGAGAATTTGGAGACGTCGAAAACTGCTTCTGTTAGGAGAAATTGCTTGAATGACATAAACCTATTTATGCCAAATGCTTCTCTAGTCCTAGGAAACCACCGGGGATGTAGCCGTCCGGACCCCAGATCTGAGGTAGGGTCCAGGGCTTAGGAATTCCCATGTATTCGAGCTGATAGAAGAGATCGTCTCGATATTCCGGATGCTTGGTGTTGATGATCTCAAAGTCCTCACCGAGGAAGTCGAGAAGGTCCTTTGCCTTCTCGCAGTGAGGACATCCGTCCTTGGTGTAGACTGTATATCCGATGTTGCTCATGCTTCACACGCCTTGCAGGAAAGTAGATCTCTCGAGAGCTCCTGGGCCGGGTTGGTTGACCTCTGATAGTAGAGGGACTTGCATCCGAGCTTCCAGGCTTCGACGAGGAGTTTGGACACGTCGTTCAGAGGGGTGTCCGGATGGATCATAAGATTGGTCGACTGACCTTGATCGATTGACCTCTGACGCTGTGCTGCCTGGGTGATGATCTCGATCTGAGGAATTTCACCGAAGGTCTTGAAGACGTCCTTCTCGTGTTCGTCCAGGAAGTCAAGGCCTTGGACGGAACCACCGGCAACAAGGATCTGATCCCATACGTCTCTGGTGTCCTTACCCTTGGACTCAAGGAGTTCCTCGAGGTGAGGGTTCCGGTAGGTGGACTTGCTCTTTGCCAGATCCTTGACGAAGTAGTTCGAGTTCAGAGGCTCGATGGATGGAGACACCTGACCAAGGATGAAGGACGAGCTGGTGGTTGGAGCGATGGCGATCCTCAGGGTGTTTCTGACTCCATAGCCCTTACAGACTTCCGGTTCACCGAAGCGAACTGCTAGGTCCTGGGAGGCCTTGAGGGACTCTTCGTCCAGGTGTCTGAAGATGATCGCATTCTCGATCTTGGCTGCGAGGGAGGCGAAAGGAATCATCTTGGACTGGAGATAGGAGTGCCAGCCGAGGATGCCGAGACCGAGAGCACGATGGCGTCGAGCGAAGCGATTTGCCCTCTCCATGAACAGCTTCCCGGTTGTCTTGATGATGTACTCTTCCATCACAGCATCCAGGAACTGGGTTGCCGTCTGGACGAGGTCAGTATGCTTCCACTCTTCGTAGTGAAGAGCATTCAAGGACGAGAGGCAGCAGGCGAAGGACTCTTCTTCGGACGAAGGCTGGAAGATCTCGGTGCAGAGATTGGACGCATGGATTTTGAGGCCCTTGTCCATATAGCCCTGGAAGGTGTTCTTGTTGGCCGTGTCCAGGAAGATGATGTACGGGAAGCCAGTCTCAAAGCGACGCTGGATGATACGAACCCAGATCTTTCTCTTGTCCTTGTCTCCGGCCATCATGTCTTCCATCCACTGATCGGTGATGGTCACACCAAAGGACAGGTGATGGATCGGAGAGAACTCCTCCCTGAGGTTCAAGAACTCCTTGACGTCCGGATGTTCGACCGAGAGGTAGACAGCGCAATTCCCACGACGAGCCGAACCTTGAGAGATGTTCTGGACGATGGATTGGATCGGCTCGAAGTAGTGAACCGGTCCATCTGCAGTTCCACCAGTCGAGATCTCGGAACCCCTCCTGCGGACGTCGCTCGCAACCAGGGAAGTACCTGCACCGAGCTTGGTCATCTGACCGATTTCGGCAATAGCCTTGAGGATCGAGTCTACCGAGTCCCCCATGTAGGTTCCGTTGCAGGAGATAGGAAGCCCGCGATCGTTGCCGTAGTTGATCCAGACCGGGGTGGCCAGAGAGATCCAGCCCTTGGCCATGTAGCCTACGAACTTGTCGGCCCATCCGTCGATCTTGAGGTATTTCTCGGCTGCCCTGGCGATCTCCCAGATTCTTTCCTCTGCGGACTGACCCTCCTTGAGGTAGCCATTTGCAAGAAACTTCCGTGAGTCCTTATTGAGCCAATACCAGTCTTTGTATTTTGTAGTCATTAGAACTCCAGATCGTCTTCGGAAAAGCCCTTGCCCTTCGAAGTATAGTTGACGTCTTCCTTGAAGAAGAAGTCTGTCATGTTGTAGCCGAGGAGCTCCTCACGGAACCACTGGGCATCGTTTGATAGATTGTCGTTGGTCTTGATGAGCGGCTGGAACCCAATGCCGACCAGGCTCTCGTTGATACGATCGCCGATGAAGTTTTTGAGAACTTCTGCATTGAGGCCTTCTTCGCTGAAGTCTCCAAGGATCCAGTCCACGATGGCTGACTCGGCCTTGAATGCTTCCCAGGCCTCATGAGCAACTTTGGACTCCAGGTCCTCGTCGAACAGCTCAGGCAGTTCCGAACGAATGGTGTTGATGATCCTCATTCCGGCCAGAGCATGAAGCTGCTCTTCATTCCGGGTGTACTGGACCTGGTTCGCTGTATCCTTGAGGATGTTCTTGCGATTGCGATGGTACCAGAGGATGATGTAGAATTGGGAAAACAGCGAAACGTTTTCTACGAAGAGGGTGAACAGGATCAGGGCGTAGATGAACTGCTTGCGATCGTTCTTGTAGACCTTGGTGATGTGCTTGCGGAGGTACTTGACTCGGTCTCCGAATACCGGAACGTTCAGGTTTTCTTCGAATGCCTTGCCGAGATTGAGGACTTCCAGGAGCTTTTCGTATGCTCGATTGTGGATCGACTCCACGTGGGCAAAGGTATATCCTAGATCGTAGATGGATGGGTGAGGGAGAACGTCTCCGATCTTGGCCCAGAACTTCTTGACGTCCACTTCAACCTGACCAATTGCGGTGAGGGCTCGGACGATCATCTGCTTTTCTTTTTCCGGCATCTTCTTGAATTGAGAGAAGTCGGATTTGAAGGTGAACTTCTTGGGAGTCCAGAAGGTATCTTCGATGGCCTCAATAAGCTGTTGAGTCCAGGGGTAGTTGTCCGGTTTACGGGACACTTGTTCGTCAAATATTGTCATCAGATTCCTTGTTACAGAGACAGAAAGAGGCCGCAGAGAACTCTAGACACAGAGTTTCCCGCGGCCTCAAATTGGGGTCGCGTTGTTGTTCTTCTTATATGGACAGCATAATGCTATTTATGAGTTGTTCTTGCTTCAGGTTGTCAAAAACACCATCATAAACGAGCCGTGTGCGGAATATTTTTTCGCCGGAAAGCCAATCGGATTTTCCGTAATCACGATAGGCCTGGATGACACCGTTGAAGCGATCCTTCTTCATGGCGAGGTTGTCGTCCTCGAAGTCCACTGCCACAAAGTCTCGATCCAGGAGGTAGAGACGAATGTCGAAAATGTTGTTCATTTGACTGATGGCATCATAGGTCAGCTGAATGTCCTTGCACCCGTAGATCAGGTTCGAGTGGATCGAACGATCCATGACCCAGACTTCACCGTCCACCTTCGGGAGGACTTCCAGGATCTTGAGGAACAGAGTCAGACTCTGAGGATCGTCGATGACCATCTTCTGCCTCTTCTTGGTGGCATCCAGGAAAATGGTCTTCTTCGGAAGATCGATCAAGCGAAATGGATCGTTCTTGCAGAGTTCACGAGCGGTGGAGGTCTTTCCGGAGGCATCGGCGCCTTCGAAGATAATGAGAATTGGCTTTGTTGTCATGAGAACAGTATATCACTTATGGTTGGAATGTTGAACGGAGAAACGATGTCGCAGCCAAAAAATATCAGTTCGCCGAGACCTGGATGGAAGCAGAATTCCGGGTCCTCGAGGTAGATGATGGTCGGACGAGACATGAGGATGGCATAGTACTCATACTTGGACGGCTTGATCTTCCGGACGAAGCGATCGTCAGCCAGGCTCTCATTCGGGTCGGTGACCACCAGCTTCTTGCCCATACGGACTGCGAGGCTCTGGGCCTTCTCGAAACGGTAGCACGGATCTGAAATCCGAAATGGGAAGAAGATCTCATTCGATGCAAGTCTCTGGATCTGAAGAGTCCTTGGAACAAGGCTCGATAGGACTTCGGTGTTGACCACCTTCTGATTGACCACGATCTTCTCAGGATCAGCTCCTATGTGAGTCAGTCTGTCTTTCTGCCAGGTGTTGAAGACTTGCGCCTGCTCCGTCCTTCCGCTGTTGATGGACGCTACATCTCGAGCCAGGAACTCGTCTACGTACGGACGAGAGATCAGAGGATGGGAGGTGATCTCGAGGTAGTAGACGATCGGAAGATCGATTGGACAACCAGTCATATTGGTCACGATCCGATCCACACCTTCCGGGATCTGGAGTCCCGGGTTCAGGTCCCAGAAGCTCTTCCGATTCTCATAGGCGTTCAGACCGTACTTGGCCTTGATGATCCGATCCCACCTGATCAGGCCAAAGGCTACGAACACATCGATGCCGATGGAGTTCTCCGGGATGACGATGAAATCATCCCTCTTCATCCGATGAAGGTGGACTTGAAAATTGCCGTCCTTTGAGACGTCGTAGAGATTCGTCTCATAGGAACGCATAGAGTATATCGGAACGTGTAGGGTGCTCACAGGCGGAGTCCTAGCGGCTCTGAGGCTGGTCTAAAGGTGTTGACGTATGCTTCATCTCTCTCGAAGACGTGAGCGTTCTGAAGGAAGCCAGTCCAGTGTGTCCTCTCGATCTCGACTCCAGCCTCGTCCAGTTCGTCGGCCAGCTTTTTGAGGAGCTTGCCTTGAAGGTAGATGTCGAGCTGGAATACGGTCGCCAGATTTTGGGATCGCATCACAGTGGACATGAACAGAGTCTTGTTTCTGATCTGGAAGGAATACGAGATCGTGCACGGGTATTCGAGAGTCTCATCCTTGTCCAGGAGGGCTGCGTCGCCTCCATCCAGAATTGTGATCACAGCACGTCTGGTGTTCGGAGAACGAACCATCTCATCGAACATCATCGGGTACTGCTCCGCAATCCTCGGCCCGTAGAAGGTGTTGAAGTTTGCCGGGAGCTCAGTGGACTTCGGCTTATCCAGGAACTTGGAGACCTGCGGATAGGCCTTGAATGCCTCCTGGGCATCGGTTCCGCCGGAAATCATGAAGCTCCAGAAATCCTCTGCATACTTGTACGAGATGCGATTGATCTCCGGATCCTGATTGAACACGAACGTTCTCGGATCGTTGACCACAATGCCGAGGTTCAGGATCTCATAGGCCTTTCCGATCCTGGTCTCTGAGACAAAGTCCGGAGTCAGGATGGCGTGGGTGTTCGCCATCTTGAAGGCATTTGCAAAGGTGGATGCGTATATGGTTCTCATCTATTTGGTTTCTCACTTTCGATTTCTTCAATTATAACATCAAGCTCGCCTCGATGGTACAGTTCTTTGAACGCCCATGGGTCCATAGCCTTGTCGTCGATGATCATATCGTAGGTCGGCTTGTGGGTCAGGAGCTCGTGGTACTTGAGTCCGATCTTGGCCAGGTTCTCGAGGAGCGGAGGGATGATCGCCTCCTTGATTCCGTCCGGACCCACCGAGTTCATGCCTCTGGCAGTGAAGAGCTTAATGTAGTGCCCGTCCTCATAGAGGCCATTGATGATCCGAACCATCTCCTTGTCAGGAGCGAAGTTGGCGTAGTCTCGGTTTGGGTTCCAATGGACGATGGTGTCATCCACATCAAAGCAAAAGATCACAGATTCTTCCTCATCAGGTAGGTGCCGTACATGTAGGCTGCAAGGCTCTTGTATGGGTTGTTCTTGAAGTAGCCGGCAAGGGCCATCCAGATCACTCCGACCATGAGCTTGTGCTGACGATCGAAGAACAAGGACGTGTCCCAATTGGGCAGCTTCGGCTCGATGTCCACAAAGGCATATTCACCTTCGACTCTGAACCCTGCCCAGTCCGGCTGACTATTGAACTTGTCGTATCCGGAACAAGCATACATGTACTTGGCGATGTCGTAGTCCTTGGGACCGAAGAGCTTGGTCGAACCGAAGTAGCCTCTTGGATCGATCAGAGCCAGGGTCTCGTCCGGCTGGACGATGATGTTTGAGAAGTTCGGATCTCCGTGGATCAGATGATACTCGGTCGGGAGGAACTTGGAGATCTGTTCGAACGTCTCGCAGATGAGACCCATCTCGGTCATGTCGATCCGAAGGCCGTTGATGACCTTGATGTGCTCGAACTGGTCGATCAGATATCGGATCGAGTGATTGCGGACGATGACCTTGTCCACGAACTCCTTCTGATAATCCCTCTGAATCTGGTCCAAGTCCATCTCTATGGAGAGCGAATTGTTCCGAGTGTATGTCAAGAGGTCGTGGACATAGGACTTGATCATTGGCTCGCTCTGGAAGGAGGCCAGCGGGCGTCCTTCTATCTTCTCGAGAGCGATGACGTTGTCTTCTCCGTAGACGCCGAGGAGCTTGGCCGGTCGAACTATGTTCGAGAGAGTTTGGTACTTGGCCATTTCTTCGTACCAGGCGACCTCGTTCTTCTGGAGTTCGATGGCCGGTTCGGTTAGAGCAGTCTTGACCACATAGTCCGCGTGGATCTCGACCGTATTGAAGCTCCTCGAGACCTGTTCATGGTTGTGGACCTTCTTGAGCTTGACCATGTCTCCGATGTCGACCACCATTCCGAGAGGCTCTTCGATGTGTTTGTCTAGATCATAGACCTCGACGAGATCGCCTTCAGAGTCGATGCACTTGAAGTTCTTGAACTGGAAGACGCCGATGACGTTGCCTCCGGTCTTTCCTACGTTGTGCATCTCGCCTTCCTTGAAGAAGTATCGAGACTCATTGCCGTGGGTGTAGACCGCATTCTTCTTCCAGAACGTCTTGTCAGTGAAGAGCTTTGTCTGCCCTGAAGGGAAGGCGATCACATCGGACCAGTTGAAGACAACGTTCTCGCCGTCCAGGTTCCTGACTCGATTGAGCTCATTGATCGCATAGGCCGAGCCGAGTGGCTTGTCCACGCCGATGGCATAGACTCCCTGATCCACGAAGCCATTGTCCTCGAGGTATCCTTCGACCATGGCCAGCTGATGCTTTGGTACAACGACCCAGACCTCATTGGCCTTGAGGACGCTTTTGTATATTGAAATCTGATACTTAAGTGCTGGGTCGTTGTACCAATTGACCAGGACTTTTGGAATGACCGAAGAGATTGGGTGGAGGCGTGTTGCCAAGCCTGCCCCGACGATGACTGCTATTCTGCTCAAGCTGCTTCCTCTCTGAGCATTGCTCCCAATGCTCCACCTGGATGATACTTCAGAAAGTCTTCTCGTGTAAACCCAATTTTTTCAGAAAGTTGGGTTCCGATCAAATCCAGAAGAGTCAAGAGAATTGTGGTGGATGTGGTCGGGGCCAGGGCATGGAGATCGATCTCGGTGACCTTGCCGGTGTAGATGATCCAATCGAAGATGCGATGGTTGAAGGAGTTCAGAAAGAATTCGATCGGCTGACAGGTCAGGAGTACCTGAACCACATTCGGCTTGATCTTGTCCAGGTGGGCAGCAGCCGAGAGCATCTCGATGGTCTGCCCGGATCTGGACAGATGGATAACGATGTCCTCGTCTCCGATGAAGCCGAAGTCTCCGTGGGAGAGGTGGCTCGTATTCAGATACGCCGATCGGAGACCGAGAGATGCAAAGGTTTCTGACGCCTTCATGGCCAAGGAAGCGTTCTTCCCGACGCCCGTGATGCAGATCTTGCCTCCAGGATACTGAAGGTGTCGATTGTGAATTCGGGTGATGAGGGTTCGGAACTCTTCCTCTTGGAAGCCTAGAAATCCGGAAAGTTGTGTGAGATAGGCCTGGACGAGAGAGATCTGATTTTCATAATTCATCTAGCGATCTTATCATATTTACATCCTCCGTGTACATCGATAAATACGCTAGATCATGGCAAAAAGAATAGCATCCGTCAATACCCGAAGGGAACGATTCCGTGAGAAGGAAGTCCAGAGAGACGCCATCAAGTGGTTCATCGGGACTCTTCGTGGAACCCAGCAGAACAACGTCGGATCCGGAGATCTCGATCCCAACCTGCTCCTCCAGAACAGGCGCTCCACAGTCAATCTGATCCCCGGTCAGATCTACTTCATGAGGTACGATCCGAAGCACAAGGATACCCTTCCTTACTACGACACGGCACCTCTCTTCATCCTTCTGGACATTCGAGAGAACGGTCTGTTCGGGATCAACACCCACTACCTTCCGTACCGTCTACGCATCCAGTTGATCAATGCCCTCCTGGACACGATCACCGCAAAGAAGTGGGATCACAAGACCAAGGCTCAGATCAACTACCAGATGGTCAAGAGCATGTCGAAGTACGGCATCTGCAAGCCGGCCCTCAAGTCCTATCTGTTCGACCACATGCGATCCAAGCTGGTTCGTGTTCCAGCTGAGAACTGGAAGAGGGTTGCATACCTACCAATCGAAACCTTCGTCAAGGCCAGCAAACAGCGTGTGTGGCGCGAAACAGAGCGAGCAACAAAGAGAAGTTAATGTTTCATTTTGTGTACAAGACCACCAATCTAGAGAACGGTCGTTACTACATTGGCAAGTGTACTACGAAGTATCTCAACAAGAAGTATCTGGGCTCTGGTAAAATTCTTTTGGAAGCGATCAAGAAGTATGGAGAAGAGAATTTCAAAAGAGAAATTCTAGCCTTCACTGATTCTCCAGAAGCCAATGCAGAAAAGGAAAAGGAGTTGATAGGAGATTTGTGGGAAACAGATCTTCTTTGCTACAACCTCAAAGCTGGCGGACTAGGAGGCAGGCCAAAAGGAATGCCTTTGACTCGAATCGCAAGATACAAAATCTCCATGGCTCTAAAAGGCAAAGCTAAGAGTCCAGAACATGTTGCTAATCTCAAGAAACGAGTCTTTTCAGAAGAGACCAGACGACGCATATCAGAAGCAGCGAAGAATAGAGCTCCTATGACTGAAGAGCATAAAAGAAAGCTCGGTATGATTCACAAAGGAAAGCCTTTGTCTGAAGAACACAAGCGTAAAGTTTCTGAAGGGGTCAAGAGGGCGTTGGCATGAAGCTCTACCACGGTTCCCCACTAGACTTCGATCACTTTCGACAAGAGTTGTCTCGCTCTCCAAACGATTACTACGGAGGCGGTCTCGCGTATCTGACCACTTCCTTTGATGTGGCTGTAACCTATGCCAAGGCCGGAATGAAGAGACAAACTGGAGCTGGTCTCGAACCCACGGTCTATACGATCGATGCGAACTTCAAGAAAACCTTCGACGTGGACATGGAGATCACCGGAGACGATCTAGTGGACTTCATCCCTTCCCAGAAGGTGGACGAGTTCGCCCGTGGTGCTGGCCTCATCAAGTTCTCTGATTCTCCGTATGAGGTCAAAGCCAAGCTGACCTCCGGACGACTCAAGATCTCAGGAGACCAGATCTTCAAGGGACTGGACAAGGCCCTCGGTGGATCCGCAAAAGCCAGAGACTACCTGATCAAGATGGGATACGATTCCCTACGCTACAACGGAGGAGCCAACATGAGCATGGCCACTCGTCACGACGTCTACATTGCCTATAAGGCATCGACCCTGAGGATTGTTGACAAGACACCTCTCGAAACAACTTTCAAGAATATCATGAAGAGAGCAGCATAAAATGACTAAAACCCTCGTAATCGGATCAGCCGGTAATGTCCTCCAGGACATGGCTCGAGTGGACATCAAGGACTTCGATTACGTCATCGCGGTGAACAAAGCCATCCTGATGTATCCGTCCGCAACCCACTGGGTAACCCTACATCCGGAGCGCCTGCCTGAATGGGAGACTGAACTGCGTGAGCCTCTTCCGGAGGAGTGCGTGGTTGTCTCATTCGATCGAAAGGTCAATCTCCTAGGAAACGAGATCCGTTACCAGGTGGATGACACTCTGGACTATCTGTTCCCGAACACAGCCAACTCCGGATCCTCTGGTCTCTTCGCCGTCAAGTACGCCCTTGAGAGATTGAACTCGGACTCGGTAGTTCTGGCCGGAGTTCCGATGGATCCTGTTCTGTGTCACTATTCGGACTCGGAGTTCTGGTCAGAAGGCGAAACCTTCTGGGATTCCTGGATGCAGGTCAAGAACCTACTGATAGATAAGGGTGTGAGATCGCTCTCAGGTCGCACGTCAAAACTCCTCGGACTCCCTGATTGATCAAGCCATCCCAGTTCCTCGAAACTCTCGTTAAGTCCAAGGGCTTCGCTCGTCCGAACCTCTTTGCTCTGGAGATCTTTCCTCCGGAAGGACTTCAGATTGGCTCGACGACCCTCGAACAACTCTGCAATAACGTCCTGTCTACCGAACTGCCTGGGAGAGCCATCGACGCACAACAGAATGTGAACGGTGGCTATATCCCAACTCAGCTCCCATTCAATACTTCCTATCAGCCTCTCCCTGTTACCTTCAGATGCTCCGGAGACCTTCGGGAGAAGCGCTTCTTCGAGGAGTGGCAGAAGCTGATATATAATGAGACTACGAATACCCTCGGCTGGTACGAAGACTTCATCGGATCGGCTGAAGTCTCTCAGTTGAACAGAAACGGAAAAGTACTAGCCACGTACCATATGTACGAAGTATGGCCGGGACCTATCAATTCTATCACAGTGAGTCACGATACTACGGACTCGATCTCCGAGATCCAGGTGTCACTGTACTACCGAAACTATAGATTGGTGAAGTGAGAACAATATGATGAACCTACCTAAGATTACGTCGACCATCCACACCTATACGACTCTGGAAGGACAGAAGATCCTGTTTGCCCAGTTCACCGGAGGTCAGGAGAAGGTCCTCCTGGAGGCCAAGGAATCAGGTGATGATGATCTCATCGTCCAGACGGTCATTGAGGTCCTGAAGTCCATCGTTCGAAAGGGTGATGTCGAGAAGCTTCCGACCTTCGAAGTCGAGAACCTGCTTCTCCGCTCTCGCATCGTCTCGGTTGGATCGGACGTCGAAGTGGTCATCAAGGATCCTGAGACAGAAGAGAAGATCAACATCCACATCGATCTGTCCAAGGCCGAGTTGACCAAGAGTCGTCCGGACAAGAGAGTCCTGCTAGGTCAGTCCGAAGACGGATCCGGGGAGGTCTTCCTCAATCTCAAGTATCCGACCTTTTCCGATCTGGCCGACTACAAGAAGGTCTCGGATGATGCCAAGATTCGTCTCTGCCTGGACAACATTCAGGTCGGAGACAAGTACACCGACATCTCAGAAGTTCCGGACAAAGAACTCACCGCCTGGCTCCTGACTCTCGAGAAGAGCACCCTCAAGAAGCTCGGTGAATTCATCCAGAACATTCCGAGACTCGAATTGCCACTCACCTACCATCTCAAAGATGGAACTGAAAAGACCATTATCTTGAAGGATTTCAAGGATTTTTTTATGTAATGCTGGGGCACAGCTCCCTGGCAACATTCATCAAGCTTCGATTTCTGATGAACGCTGAATATTCTTGGTCATACGATCACTACGAAAGCCTAAGACCATGGGAGCTCGAAGCCCATCTGATCCTACTGCAGCAGCATCTGCAAGAAAAAGAGGCCGCAAGGGCCAAACAGAAAAGGTGAGTGACATTGCCCGTCGATGGAAGAACCGTCGATGGATGGCATGGATCACTTTCGTATTTGATCACCTGATGATCATGTACATCGTCCTCTATACTCCTTCTGTCCAGGCCTATGAAGGCATCATCAATACTTTCTTCATGCTCTCAGGCGCCGTCCTTGGCGCCTACATTGGCTTCTCTACGTGGGACGACGTGTCCGCCAAAAGGTCCGGTGTAGGGATAGATACGGAAGAAGATACGATAGAACCCGATGGACCTCACATGGCACCTCCGCCTGAGGCCCAAGCGGATACAGACGAGAGATAAGTGGTAACATTCGCCCCACCAGTATTGAAGGCCCCGGAAGGGGAAGACGTCAAGACGGTCGTCGCATACACGCCTCAGGAACAGATTGAGGCGCAGAACGCCCGCGACGATCAGCAGCGAAAAGAAGACATCAAGACCCGCAAGGAAGAAAAGATCCTTGCCAAGCAGCAGGCCGATAAGCAGAGAGCCAAGGACAAGGTCGACCGCCGTAAGGAACAGGGTCAGATCGTCAAGGCCATTCGTCAGGACAAGGAAGACGCCAAGAAGCAGGAGAAGCTCAAGGTCCTCAATGAACAGTCTGCCTTGTTCTCCGATCAGTTCAGATCCGGCATCCTCGGTAAGTTCTTGGCCTTCACAAAGAACCGTGAAGAGATGCTCAAGAACGCCATCGAGGTCGTCAAGGACTCTGCGAAGGACAAGTTCCTCGGCAAGACCCTAGCAGACCAAAAGATGGAAGTCGAAGGCTACTTCAAGAACTCGTTTTTGAAGAGAGTCCTCGGTGCCGAAAAGTATTCCGAAGGAGAGGAGAAATCAAGAGTTGACAACCCGGAAGATAGAAAGCCGGAAATTGAGGACGCTCCTAAGAGCGATACTCCTGATATCACTGCTAAGATGGAAGGCCTCTTTGAGAAGCTCGGAGGTTTCCTCAATACTTTCATTGGTGGAAAGACCGGCGATAATCCAGAAGGTGGCGGTGGCCTAGTATCCTTCCCGAACAAGATCAATGTCGGAGAGGACGAGACTGCAATCACCAAGCAGATCCCTCTCTTGGAGCGCATCTCGGAGGCCATCTCTAGTCTCTATGAGGCCTTCCAGAAGTTCACTGAAAGCAATAAGGATAATAGAGAAGAGGACCTCCGAAAGGAGAACTCAAGCAATATTGCCTCCAAGCTCGGTGGAGCCAAGGATAGAGTGGTGGAGCTGTCCAAGAAGGCTGGCGGATGGATCTCTGGACTCATCAACGATTTCGGCGTCTGGACCTTGGTCGGGATGAACAGCCTGATCGGCATCCTCAAGTCAACGGTTCTCGGAGCGCTTGGAACTGTCGGTAATCTCATTGCAAAGGCATTCCCGATTGCAGCCCTGGCGACTGGACTCTATCTGGCAGTCAAGGACGCAATCGGTGGCTGGTTCTCAGCAGATGCCTGGGGTGTAGGCAACATCGCCGGAATGCTCGGTGGTCTCCTCGGAGGCCTGAACAGCGGCGTCATGGGAATGCTTCAGAACGCAGGCAAGTGGGCTCTCATCGGAGCTGGTATTGGTTCTGTCGTACCGGTGGTCGGCACCCTCCTCGGAGGCCTGATCGGTGCAGTCTTCGGAGGTCTTTTGGGATACTTCGGAGGCGAGAAGATCGCCCAGGTCATTCAGAACGTGACGGACTGGGCATGGAACAAGTTCAATCAGGTCGTAGACGCAGTCAAGTGGTTCTTCACGGAGCTCCCGGTCAAGATCGGTGAGTTCATCAAGGCCACGTTCGATGCTGTGGTCAAGTGGGGCCAGGAGAAGATCGACTCCATCCGCAATACGATCAAGGACTTCATGGACTCTGTCGAAGCTTACTTCAAGAAGTTCTTCACCCTTGACTACTGGCTCGGAAAGGAGGGTGTGGCTCAGCCTAATCCTCCGAGAGTCGAGTCCTCAATGGACGACGTCAAGATCCTGGATGGAGAGACAGCGGCCGGAGCTCCGGTCAAGGTAGAGATTCAGCCTTCTCACGACTTCGACGATATGCTCAAGTCCATGGACAACTTCTCACAGAACATCGAGTCCGAACCTCGTGCCATTGCTAAGGAAGCTGCGGCAATGAGGATCTACGAGAAGTCCATCGAGAACTCGACCACGAACAACAATACGTCCAATGCCGACTACTCGAGAACCACCAATCAGAGCGTGGTCTCCGGATCCTACAACAAGGCATCCATCAATCTGGCTGGATCACCTAATCCAAGAAACCAGGAAGGCTCCTCATTTGGAACAAGGAGCCTTCTGAATGGTGGGTTTGGTAACCCGTCTAGGTTCTAAGGACGATCAGAACGGGATCTGATCGTCGTCATCGTCGTCCAACTTGAAGGACGACAGATCGATCCCGTCATCGTCATCATCGTCATCCTTCTTCTTTTCCTGCTTCGGCTTGGAGACCTTGTCGTCCAGGACGTTCAGATCGTCGTCATCGTCCTTGGACGATTCGTTGATCTTGTCCTGGAGCTTCTGGTCGGCGGTCTTGCCGGAAGATTCTGAACCACTCAGAACCCAATCGAGCTTCTTCTTGAGCTCTTCGTAGGTCTTGAACTTGTTTTCGGCAACTTCTGCCTCGAGCGAGTAGCACTGGTTCCAGATCTTCTCCATCTCGGCTTCCTTGCCACCTGCGAGAGGCGACGGGTTCTCGAACTTGGAGTCGTCGTAGTTCGGGAATTCACCCTGCTTCTTGACCTTCAGACGGAAGTTGGCTCCTTCGAAGATGTTGAAGACGTCGATCGGCGTATCCTCTTCGAGTTCCGGCTGAGCCAGGTTCTTGATCTTCTCGAAGATCTTGGCACCGAAGCGGTACAGGAAGACCTTACCGTTGTTCTCCGGAGCGTTGGTGTCCTTGATGACCAGAATGTTGGCCACGTAGTTCAGACCACGCTTGCGCTTGCGAACGATCTCACGCTTGGCCTCATCGCCGGTATCCCAGAGGATCTTGTTGGCTTCACCGAGCGGGTCGTCCTTGCCGATGGTCGTCAGGGAGCGTTCGACGTACCAACGGTTGTTGAGCGAGAAACGGTGCGAGTAGTAGGTGACATAGGAGAGTTCTTCGCCAGCTGGGGCGGGGAGGAAACGAATGACGGCAAGTGCGTTGCCATTATCGTCCTTGGTCGGTTCCCAAAAGCGTTCGTCTTTCTGGAAGCCCTTGCGTTCTGTGGACTTGAGACGTTCCTGGAGGGAGGAGACGGAATTCTTGGACTGCTTCTTGAGGTCCGCGAACGAAAACTTTGACATCTAGTGTACCTTTCTTAAGATGGCTTTAAAGTTGTTTTAATCAGTGTTTTAAGCTTGTCAAATTCAGGGATTTTCGTCACTGAATTGTACTTGCTATATATCGTGTAGTTGTCCTGAAAAAGTGGGTCGTGCTCAAATATTTTCGAGTACTTAGCCATCAGGTTGTAGGTTCGATCCAGTGCTGCGAACTGGGACGGATAGATCTTTCCGTCATAGAGACGCTCCAAGATAGTCGGCCACGATTGTCCGTCTGTCTTCAAATCTTGAATGGAGATCTCATTTAGCATTATATCAAAATTGTACTCGAATGAGTACCTTATTTTCATCCAGACGTCCTTAAATTCGGTTTCGACGTCTCTGTTGTCGAAGCTCCGAATGTATGGGACTTTGCCGGTCCTGAAGCCGTAGAGCTTGAGGTACTCCTCGAATGCCTCCTCGGTGCCGAAGCGTCTGACGAACCCGATGTAGATGAAACGATCTGGAGACATCTCGAACTTGTCGGCGTTCTGATTGCGCCTAAGTGGACCATACTTCGCATAGTCATAGGACTTGTTGAAGTGGAGGCTCAGGCCGTTGTAGATGGCCTGAAAATCGAATGCCTTCTGGAGTGAGCTCAAAGAAGATCTTCCATGACGTAGTGGTCTTCCATGACTTCGATATGATTGAGTTTGATTGAGTCAGCCTTGATCTTCTGGAACAGGGACTCGGTCAGGAGCCTCGGAACGATTGAAGGATCGATGTTGTGCTTCTCGATGTATTCGGAGATGATCTCCACATAGGAGACGTCGCCTGATCCGATCTTGAGGTTCTCGATATCAAACGAAAATTTTGTTTTTGAATCCACTGTTCTCTCGATAGAATTTTTTCAGAAGTTCAAGAGAGACCGGAAGATAGTCCTTGACTCTCTTTTTGAAGACCAGTGTTCTTCCGGTCTGGCAGGCCATCAAGATCACAAGTTGGAGGTGATCGAGACCCAGCCGTTCTTTGACCATTACGGAATACAGTGTAGTCTGGATGAAGTAACCTAGTATATCATCTTCCGACTTCTGCTGGTTAGAATTTTTGAAGTCGATGATGGATGGAACGTCCTCGTAGTCTGCCACGCAGTCGGCTGTTCCGGCGAGTCGAAGCTTATCCGAGTGGAGGGACAGTTCGAGCCCTTTGATGTTGGTGATCTTGTCCAGGTGAGGCTTGAGCTGCTTGAACATCGTCTTGACCATCGGATACTTGGTCTCGACCGGCGTTCCGAGGAGATACTGCTCGCAGAGGTGATGGAGCTCTGTTCCTCGATCCGTGGACTGCTTGGTTATCCTGTTTGCTTCCGTCTCACCAACCCATGCCCTCCAGGAGTCCAGATCGGACTTGTCCAGGACGTAGTTCAGGAAGGTGGTGACCGAGGGATAGAAGTTCTGTTCGCCGCAGTAGTAGAAACGGCCTTCCTCGTTCTCGGTCCTCTGGTAGAGCTTCTGGGTCAATCTTCCTCATCTTCCGGAGCATAGTCGATCGGGTTGAAGCCCGTGGTCAGACCGAACTGGATGAACTTCGAGATGAAGTCCTGATCCTCAGTCAGAATGTCGACGCACTCTTCATCGAAGGTGATGACCACCTCTGAGTGCTTGCCAAGAACTTCGCCGAAGTAGATCCTCTTGCCGATGAGAGCTTCAATCTCGTCCTTCTCAGCGACAAACAAGCCGCAGAGTTCACCTGATCGACCACAGTCGTATTCAAATCTATAGAGTGCCTGAGTCATGGGTTATACTCTTTTTGCAATTCTGTTATAACTCACTTGAGTCCTGGATGGTATCGCTTCTTGGGTGCGATGACCTTGTCGTAGAAGTCCTGAGCCTTCTTGGTCGACAGGGATGGATCGGTCTGCTTCGGAGCAGAAAGGACCAAGATGATCTTCTTGCCGTCGACGCCGTCGAGTCTCTGATCCATGTTGCGGTACTCGGACCAGGTCTCTCCAGTCTCTGTATTCTCGTAGTTGTACGTCGGCATTATGCTCCAGCCCTTTCGACGACCATCTTGG